>WNGB01013005.1_pt1 | contig 18429 bp, 17 predicted proteins | sample 5400681 | NCBI WGS metagenome assembly WNGB01 (sample SAMN13153367, study PRJNA577476) | soil metagenome | isolation source: 115 cm soil or saprolite under grassland replicate 2 | place: USA:California | collected 2016-06-15 | reverse complement strand
GCCGACCACCACCAGGACCTTGCCGGCCAGCAGCACGTTGGTGGCCCGCAGGATCCCGTCGATGGTCGACTGGCCGGTGCCGTAGCGGTTGTCGAACAGGTGCTTGGTGGCGGCGTCGTTGACCGCCAGCAACGGGTAGGCCAGCACGCCTTCGCGGGCCAGGTTGCGTGCCCGCAGCACGCCGGTGCTGGTCACCTCGGTGGCGCCCACGATGCCGCCGAGCAGCTCGCGGCGGCGGGTGTGGATGGTGGCGGTGAGGTCGGCGCCGTCGTCGACCACCAGCGTCGGCCGGGTGGCGAGCACCGCGTCGACCTGGCGGTGGAAGGTCGCCCGGTCGGCGCCGTGGACGGCGAAGACGGCCGCGCCGAGCTCCTCGTGGATGGCGGCGGCCACGTCGTCCTTGGTCGACAGGGGGTTGGAGGCGCACAGGGCCAGCTCGGCGCCGCCGGCCACAAGCGCCCGGCAGAGGTTGGCGGTCTCGGTGGTGACGTGCAGGCAGGCGGCGATGCGCACGCCCTCCAGCGGGCGGGTGCGGGCCAGCTGGTCGGCGACCGCGGCCAGCACCGGCATGCGGCTGGCGGCGAAGTCGACCTTGCGGCGTCCTGCCGGCGCCAGCGCCGGGTCCTTCAGCATCGTGTCGATCGGGATCACCTCGTCAGCCGGCCAGGCGGAGCAGCCGTCTGGCCTTCTCGGTCTCGAAGTCGAGCGCGTCGATGGCGGCTTCCGACAGCCGGGGCACCCCCTCGGGGTTCCCCGGACCCCTCCGCTGGAGGCGGGCCAGCCGGCCGAGCTGGCGCAGCGAGGCGGCCACCTCCGGGTCGGAGAGCGCCCGCAGGCCGAAGGCCACGGCGGCCGGCGTGACGTGGTGGCGGGCCTGCAGCTCGCCGGCGAGCGCGACCGCCAGCAGGTCCTGCTCGCCGTAGACGCGGTAGCCCCCCGCGGTGCGGGGTGGGGCGACCAGGCCGAGGTCCTCGGCGTAGCGGAGCATCCGGGTGCTGGTGCCAAGCCGCCTGGCCGCCTCCCCGACCCGCTCGGAGCGGTCTGGGCGGATGCCGTGGCGGAGGGCGAGCCGCCGGAGGTCGTCGGAGGGCATGCGGGCAGCGTACTAACCTTGACAAGAAAATGTCAAGGTTTACCGGCGCCCTCCTCCTCCTGCTGCTCGGCGGCCGGCAGGTAGCGTTCGGCGTGGCCGAGCGGTCCGAACGAGAACGCCAGGGCGATCAGCGCGACGGTGCCCCCGATCACGCCGTACACCAGGGCGACGCTGCCGGTGCGCTCGATCGCCCAGCCGCCCAGCAGCGCGCCGAGTGGGATGGCCGACCAGGCGAGCACCCCGGCGATGCTGATGACCCGGCCGAGCAGGTGGTTGGGGAACCGCGACCCAGTACAGGTCGACCCCGGCAAGCACCATCGTGAGCAGGCCGTCGGCGACCAGCGCGCCGAGCGCGGCACGGCTGAACGACAGCCGCCGGCGCACCGGCCCGGCCGCCAGCGACAGCAGCACGATACCGGCGCTGCCGGCGGCGTAGAGCACCGCCACCTGGACGTCGCTGGCGGCGAACTGCCGCTTGGCGAACAGCACCAGCTGCGCGTAGGTGGTGGCGCCGACCAGGTTGATCAGCGCCATCATCGCCGAGATGTTGCGCAGCACCGGGTGGCCGAGGACGTAGCGCAGGCCCTCGGCGACCTCGTGGCGGATGGCGCGGCGCTCCTCCCCGTCGGGCCTCGGGGCGTTGAAGGCGGTGGCGATCAGCAGCAGCGTGCCCGCCGAGACCAGGAACGAGGCCGCGTCGAACAGCAGCACGTCCTGGAGCGGCATGACGCTGACGAGCACACCAGCCAGCAGCGGGCCGGCGATCTGCGCGGCCGAGTTGCTGGCCTGCACCCGGCCGTTGGCGGTGACCAGGTCGTCGCCGGAGGGGACCAGGCTGGGGATGGCGGCGAACTGGCCGGCGTCGAAGGCGATCGTCAGCGTGGCGCTGCAGAACGCCACCGCGTACACCCACCAGACCGAGAGCTGGCCGGTGGCGTCGAGCAGCGGGATCACGGCGATGACGGCGGCCCTGCCCAGGTCGGTGAGGATCATCAGCCGCTTGCGGTCGACCCGGTCGACCCACGCGCCGATCACCAGCCCGAACAGCAGGTAGGGGACGAACTCCGTCGCCATGGTGACGCCGAGGTTCAGCGGCGAGCCGGTCAGCTTGAACACCAGCAGCGGCAGCGCGAACAGCGTGAACGAGCTGCCGAGGTTGGAGATCGTCTGCCCGAGCCAGAACAGACCGAAGTCGCCCGAGAGCAGCCAGCGCCGCCTGCCCGTGGTGTCCGCGGTCATGGCGGACATTGTGGCGGACATTTCCGGCACCCGCGAGCCGCGGGCGTCGGCGCCGAGGGCTCGACTCCGCCCCCTCCGCACGGGTAGCGTTTAGGCATGCCTCATTCCGCTGCGACGGGTGCGCTGTCGGTGGACGGCCTGGCCAAGGCCTTCGCCGGCGCGCGCGTCCTGGACGGGGTCGGGCTGCGGGTGGCCGCCGGCTCGGTGGTGGCCCTGCTGGGCCCGAGCGGCTGCGGCAAGACCACCCTGCTGCGCTGCATCGCCGGCCTGGAGCGGCCCGACGCCGGCGAGGTCCGCCTGGACGGGCGGCCGCTGTACGGGCCGCAGGTGTTCGTGCCGCCGGAGCGGCGGCGCATCGGCATGGTGTTCCAGGACGGCGCCCTGTTCCCCCACCTGAGCGTCGCCGGCAACGTCGGCTACGGCCTGCGCCGCGAGCAGCGCCAGGGCGGCCGGGTCGACGAGGCGCTCGCCCTGGTCGACCTGCAGGGCTTCGGGCCCCGCACCCCCGGCAGCCTGTCCGGCGGCCAGCAGCAGCGGGTGGCGCTGGCAAGGGCGCTGGTCACCCACCCGTCGGTGCTGCTGCTGGACGAGCCCTTCTCCAACCTGGACACGATCCTGCGGGTGCAGATCCGCGGCGAGGTACGGCGGCTGCTGCGCGACCTCGGCGTCACCGCCGTGTTCGTCACCCACGACCAGGAGGAGGCGTTCGTGGTCGGCGACCAGGTGGCGGTGATGCTCGCCGGCCGCATCGTCCAGCAGGCGACCCCGGCCGAGCTGTACCGGGCGCCGGCGTCGCGGGCGGTGGCCGCCTTCCTCGGCGACGCCAACCTGCTGCCGGGGATGGCCGCCGCCGGGGCGGCCGACACCCCCGTCGGGCGCGTGCCGCTGCGCGGCGAGCTGCACGGCGAGGTCGACGTGCTGCTGCGGCCGGAGCAGCTGCGCGTCACCGCCGGACGGGGCGCCACCGTCGACGCGGTCGAGTACTTTGGGCACGACGCGGTCTACCTGACCCGGCTGCCCGGCGGCGCGGCCGTGCGGGTGCGGGTGCTGGCCGCTCCGGAGTTCGCCCCTGGCGACCGGGTCGACCTCGACTACGTGGGCGGCCCCACCGTCGGCTACCCGCGTGCCAGCGACTGACCTGATCATCCTCGGCGCCGGCCCGGCGGGCGTCGGCGCGGCGTTCCGGGCGGCCGGCGCCGGGCGCCGGGTGCTGGTGGTCGAGCGCGGCCAGGGGCCGGGCGGCGCCGCCGCCAGCTTCGAGCTGGACGGGATCCGGGTCGACCACGGCAGCCACCGCCTCCACCCGACGATCCAGCCGCGCATCCTCGACGACCTGCGCGGCCTGCTCGGCGACGAGCTGCAGCGCCGGCCCCGCAACGGGCGCATCTTCCTGGAGGGCCGCTGGATCCGCTTCCCGTTGCGGCCTGCGGACCTGGCCCGCCGCCTGCCCCCCTCGTTCCTGCTCGGCGCCGCCAGCGACGCCGCCACCGGCTGGGCCAGGCGGCCACGCGCCGACACCTTCGCGGAGGTGCTGCGGGCCGGCCTTGGTCCCACCATGTGCGAGCGCTTCTACTTCCCCTACGCCCGCAAGCTGTGGGGGCTGGAGCCGGACGAGCTGGACGGCGAGCAGGCCCGCCGGCGGGTGACCGCCGGCTCGCCGGCGAGGCTGCTGCGCCGGGTCGCACGCGGCGCCGCGCCGGCAGGGTCGTACTTCTGGTACCCGCGGCGCGGCTTCGGCACGATCAGCGAGCGGCTGGCGGAGGCGGCCACGCGGCGCGGCGCCGAGCTGCGCTACCAGGCCACCGCCGAGCGGCTCGAGCTGACCCCCGACCAGGCCACGGTGACCCTTGCCGGCGGGGAGACGGTCACCGCCCGCCGGGTCTGGTCGACCATCCCGCTGCCGGTCCTGGCCCGGATCACCGACCCCGCCCCGCCGGCGCCGGTGCTCCAGGCGGCCGGCCGGCTGGCGTTCCGCTCGATGCTGCTGGTGTACCTGCTGCTGGAGGTCGACCGCTACAGCCCCTACGACGCCCACTACCTGCCGGACGCCGGCACCCCGGTGACGCGGGTCTCGGAGCCGACCAACTACCGCGACGGCGACGACCCGCCCGGCCGCACCGTGCTCTGCGCCGAGCTGCCCTGCGCGCGCGACGGCGAGCTGTGGCGCAGCAGCGAGGAGGCGCTCGGCCGCCTGGTCCAGGCGGCCCTGCGCGACCGCGGCCTGCCGGACGCGCCGCTGCGGTCACTGGCGGTGCGGCGGCTGCCGCACGCCTACCCGGTGTACCGCGCCGGCTACGCCGCCGCCTTCCAGGCGCTGGACGCCTGGGCGGCCGCCCAGCCGGCCCTGCTCAGCTTCGGCCGGCTCGGCCTGTTCGCCCACGACAACACCCACCACGCCCTGGCGATGGCGTGGGCGGCGGCCGACGCGCTCGACGAGCACGGCGCCTTCGACCGCGCCGCCTGGGCCGACGCCCGCGCCGGCTTCGCCAGCCACGTCGTGGAGGACTGAACGGTTCCGCTGCGCCGTAACCGCGACTTCCTGCTGCTCCAGGTCGGGCAGCTGCTCTCGGAAACCGGCACGCATGCCACGTCGATCGCGTACCCGCTGCTGGTGCTGGCGGTGACGGGGTCGGCGGCGAAGGCGGGCGTCGTCTCGTTTGCGCGAACCCTGCCATGGGCGATGCTGGCGCTGCCCGCCGGCGTGGTGGCCGACCGCTGGAACCGCAAGCGGCTGATGATCGCGGCCGACGGTGTCCGTGTGGTGGCGGTCGGCTGCCTGGCCGCGGCGATCCTGGTGGACGAGATCCCCTTCTGGGCGATCCCGCTGGCCGCCTTCGTGGAGGGCAGCGGCGCGGTCCTGTTCCGGGCCGCGCAGGCCGGCGCCATGCGCGCCGTCGTGCCGGCACGCCAGCTGCCGGCGGCCGCGGGCGCCCAGACCGGCCGGCAGGCGGCGGTGCGGCTGGCCGGTCCGCCGCTGGGAGGAGCGCTGTTCGGGCTGGGCCGCGCGCTACCCTTCCTGGTCGACGCGGCCTCCTACGCCTTCTCGATCGTCTCGCTGCTGGCGATGCGGACGCCATTCCAGCAGCAGCGCGAGCCCGACCGCTCGTCGCTGCGCTCGCGACTGGCGGAAGGCTTTCGCTTCCTCTGGGGCCACCGGTTCCTTCGCACCTGCGCCTTGCTGTTCGGGCTGACGAACTTCGTCGGTCCCGGCGTCCTGTTCGCCATCGTGGTGATCGGCCAGCGGCAGGGACTGTCGGGCGGCGAGGTCGGCATCCTCGTGGCGGCGTTCGGCGCCTGTCTGCTGCTCGGCTCGTTCCTGTCGCCGCTGGTCCGCCGGCTCCTTGCGGTTCGCGCCGTGCTGCTGCTGGAGCTGTGGACATGGCCCGGCTGCGCCCTGTTCGTGGTCTGGCCCAACGTCTACGTGCTGGCCGCCAGCATCCTGCCCACGGCCCTGGCGATCCCCTCGACCGACTCGGTCGTGCACGGCTACCGGATCGCGCTGACACCCGACCGGCTGCTCGGCCGTGCCGAGTCGGTGTGGACCACGGTCTCGCTGCTGACCGCGCCGCTTGGCCCGCTTGCCGCCGGCGCCCTGCTGGATGCCACCTCCGCGCGCGCCACGATCGCCCTGTTCGCCGTGTTCGGCCTCATGCTGGCCATCTGGGGCATGCTGAGCCCGTCGATCCGCGCGGCGCCGAGCCTCGACGAGCTCGATCTCCCCGGAGGTGACGCCTCCGCCGCCGCGGCCCCCTGAGGACGGCCGCGAGCGCCGCCCGCAGAGCCGTTCAGCTCGCGCCAGACGGCCGGGAGCACCTGGCGCAGGTAGCTGGCCGGGCGGACGAAGGAGCGGCCGGCGCTGCGGAAGCTGTAGCCGATCGGCACCTCCAGGTAGCGGTAGCCCTTGGCGAGCAGGTCGAGGGTGAGCACCTGGGCGTAGTTGTAGTCGTGGAGGATCTCGGCGTCGGCGGCGGCGGCCCGCGACAGCGCCCGGAAGCCGCTCTGGCCGTCGCCGATCGGGGCGTGGGCGACGAACGCCAGCAGGCGGGTGAGCAGGCGGTTGCCGAGCCGCCGGTAGGGCAGCATGCGCCGGATCTCGCCGGCGAAGCGGGACCCGACCACGTAGTCGGCCCGCCCCTCCAGGATCGGCGCGACCAGCCGCTCCAGCTCGCCGGGGTCGTACTCGCCGTCGGCGTCGCAGAAGGCCACCGCGACCGCTCCGCAGCCCACGGCGGCCTGCAGGCCGCGGCGGACGGCGGCGCCGAGGCCCTGGTTGCCGGCCGAGCCGAGCACCAGCGCGCCGGCCTCCTCGGCCAGCTCGGCGGTGCGGTCGCCGGAGCCGTCGTCGACCACCAGGCAGCGGACGGGGTGGCCGCCGACCCGTTCGGGCACCCGGCCGACCACCGACGCCACCGTCGCCTGCTCGTCGTGGGCCGGCAGGAACAGCACCACCGGCCCGGGGCTGGCGGCCGGGCCGGGGCCGGGCGGGGAGGGCCTGGCGGGCAGGCGGAGGCGGGCTGGCACGGTAGGCTCCAGGGGTTGGCCCACGCAGGCGGACACGGTTAGGATTTAGGCTTACCTAAACATGGAGGCCGCATGACCCGCAAGACCGCCGCCCTGCCCCTCGTGTTCGCCCTGCTGCTGGCGCTGGCGCTGGCCGGCTGCAGCCGCTCGCGTGACGCGCTCACCATCTACTCCGGGCGGGCGCAGAACCTCGTCGGTCCGCTGCTGGAGCGCTTCAACCAGGACACCGGCATCGCCATCGACGTCAAGTACGGCGACTCGGCCGAGCTGGCGCTGCTGATCGACGAGGAGGGCGACCGCAGCCCGGCCGACGTGTTCTTCTCCCAGAGCCCGGGAGCGACCGGCTTCCTCGCCGGCAAGGCCCGCCTGGCCCAGCTCGACGGGCGGCTGCTCGACAAGGTCGACCAGCGCTTCCGCAACCGCGACGGCCGCTGGGTGGGCGTGTCGGGGCGCCAGCGCGTGCTGGTCTACAACACCGAGCTGGTCCAGCAGCGGGAGCTGCCCGACTCGGTCCTGGACCTGACCGACGCCCGCTGGGCCGGCAAGGTCGCGATCGCCCCGGCCAACGGCTCCTTCCAGGACTTCGTGACCGCCATGCGGCAGCTCGAGGGCGACGGGGCGACCGCCGCCTGGCTGCAGGCCATGGCCCGCAACCGGCCACGCACCTACGCCAACAACAACGCCATCGTCGAGGCGGTGGGGCGCGGCGAGGTGCCGGTGGGGCTGGTCAACCACTACTACAACTACCGCTTCCTGAAGGAGAACCCGGGCACGCCGAGCCGCAACCACGCCTTCGCCGGCGCCGACGCCGGCGCCCTGGTGATCCCTTCCACCGTCAGCGTGCTGGCCGGCAGCGACAAGAGCGAGGAGGCCGCCCGCTTCGTCGAGTTCCTCCTCTCCCCCGAGGCGCAGCGCTACTTCAGCGACGAGACCTTCGAGTACCCGCTGGCGTCGGGGGTCCCGGCCGCCGCCGGCCTGCCCCCCCTCGACACCCTCCGGTCGCCCCCCTCCGACCTCGACCAGCTCGGCGGTGGCCTGCAGCGCACCATCGAGCTGATCCGGTCCAGTGGCTTCGACGGCGTCTGAGCCGCTCCCGCTCGCCGGAGCCGACGCCGCCCGGCCGGCGCCACGCTGGCTGCTGGCCGCCTCGGCGCTGGCCGCCCTGCTGTTCGCCACGCCCCTGGCCTACCTGGTCGTCCGCGGCCTTGCCGAGGGCGGCGGGCTCACCGCGACATGGGCCTCCAGCCGCACGCTGGTGCCGCTGGCCCGCAGCCTGGGGTTGGGGGCGGCGGTGGCCGCGGCGGCGGCGCTGCTCGGCACCACCCTGGCCTGGCTGGTGGTGCGCACCGACCTGCCCGGCCGACGGACCGCCGGCCTGCTGCTGCCGCTGCCGCTGGTGATGCCCTCGTTCATCGCCGCCTTCGCGCTGCTGGCCGCGTTCGCGCCCGGTGGGCTGCTCGCCCGGCTGCTCGTCCCCCTCGGGGTGGAGCGGCTGCCGACCGTCGACGGCTTCTGGGGCGCCTTCTACGTGCTCACCCTGTTCACCTACCCGTACGTGTACCTGCCGGTGGCCGCCAGGCTCAGCCAGCTCCCCGCCGCGCTGGAGGAGAGCGCCCGCCTGCTCGGGCGCGGCCCCGCCGGCGCCTTCCGGTCGGTGGTGCTGCCGCAGACGGCCGGGGCGGTGTGGGCCGGGGCGCTGCTGGTGTTCCTCTACACGATCAGCGACTTCGGGGCCGTGCAGCTGCTGCGCTTCCACACCCTGACCAGCTCGATCTACGCAGCGCGGGTGTTCGACCGGGCCGCGGCGCTCGCCCAGAGCCTGCTGCTCGGCGCGCTCGCGGTGGCGGTGGTGGCGGTGGAGCGGTCGGTCGCGGGCCGGCGGCCCGCCCGCCTGGCCCACGGCAGCCGCCCCCTGCGGATCGCCCTTGGCCGCTGGAAGGCGCCGGCGGCCATCCTGGTCGCCGGCGTGCTCGCCCTGGCGCTGCTGGCGCCCGTCGGCGTGCTGGCCTTCTGGGCGCTGCGCGGCACCCTGGCGGGCTCGACCAGGGCGGGGGCGCTGGTGGCCGACGCCGGCAGCCTTGCGGTCCCCGCGCTCAACACGGCCGCGATGGCCGCGCTGGCCGCCGTGCTGGCCGTGGTCGCCGTCCTGCCGGTCGCCTACCTCACCGCCCGCCACCGCAGCCGGCTGGCCGCCGGCGCCAACGCCGTGATCGTCGGCGGCTTCGCGCTGCCCGGCCTGGTGGTCGCGCTGGCCCTCACCTTCTGGACGCTGCAGGCGCCGGGACCGGTCGGTGTCCTCTACCAGACGCAGGCCCTGCTGGTGTTCGCCTACGTGGTCCACTTCGGCTCCCAGGCGCTGCGGGCCGGGCAGGTCGCCGTCGCCGCCATCCCCGGCAGGCTGGAGGACGCCGCCCGCACGCTGGGGGCGGGCAGGCTGCGGCGCCTGCTGACGGTGGAGCTCCCCCTGGCGCTGCCTGGGCTGCTGGCAGGGGCCGGCCTGGTGCTGCTGTCGACGATGAAGGAGCTGCCGGCGACGCTGCTGCTGGCCCCGCCGGGCTTCGAGACGCTGGCCACCAAGATCTGGAACGCCACCGAGGACGCCTTCCTGGCAGACGCGAGCCTGGCCGCCCTGCTCCTGCTGCTGCTGTCCGGGGTGCTGACCTGGCTGCTGGTGGTGCGCCGCGGCGATGCGCCCGAGTAGCGTCCCCGAGGTCGCGGCCGGGCGGCTGCGCCGGGCGATGGTGGCGGTCGGGCTGCTGGCCGCCCTCGGCGCGGCGGCCGGGATCCCGGTGCCGGCCGCCCACGGCGCCCAGACCACCGCCGACGAGCCCCAGTACCTGCTCACCGCGATCAGCCTGGCGGAGGACCACGACCTGGACATCGCCGACGAGCTGGCCGCCGGCCGCTGGCGGGCGTTCCACGCCGCTCCCCTGCCGGAGCAGACCAGGCCGCTGGCGTCGGGGCGGCGGCTGAGCCCGCACGATCCGCTGCTGCCGCTGCTGCTGGCGGTGCCGGTGGCGCTGGGCGGCTGGGTCGGCGCCAAGCTGGCGATGGCGGGGCTGGCGGGGCTGCTGGCCGCCCTGCTGCTGTGGACGGCGGTGCGCCGCTTCGGCGTGCCGCCGGGCGTCGCGGCACTGGCCGCCGGCGTCTTCGCCCTGTCGCCGCCGCTGGCCGTCTACGGCAGCCAGCTCTACCCGGAGCTGCCCGCCGCCCTTGCCGTCCTGGCCGCGGTCGCCGCCCTGACCGCCCCCGGCGGGACGCTGGGCCGGGGGGGCACGGCCGCGGCCGAGGCTGGGACGCCGGGCCGCGGGGCGGTCGCGGTGGCCGGGGTCGCGGTCGCCGCCCTGCCGTGGCTGGCCGTCAAGTACGTGCCCGTGGCGGCGGTCCTGGCCCTGCTCGCCGGCGGGCGGCTGCTCGCGGCGGGCGCCCGCCGGCGGGCCCTGGCGCTGGCGGCCGGGCTGGCGGCCGCCGGCGTGGCGTTCCTGCTGCTGCACCGGTGGTGGTACGGCGGCTGGACCCCGTACGCGGCCGGCGACCACTTCGTGGCCGGCGAGCTGTCCGCGGTCGGCAGCGACCCCGATTACCTGGGCCGCAGCCGCCGGCTGCTGGGGCTGGCGGTCGACCGCGGCTTCGGGCTGGCCGCCTGGCAGCCCGCCTGGCTGCTGGCCGTGCCGGCGCTGGCGGCCCTGGCGAGGCGCCGGCCCGCGGGCTGGGCGGCGGTGGCGGCGCCGCTGGCCGCCGGCTGGCTGGTGGCGACCTTCCTGGCCCTGACCATGCACGGCTGGTGGCCGCCGGGGCGCCAGGTGGTGGTGGTGCTGCCCCTGGCCGCGCTGGCGGTGGCCTGGTGGGCTGGCGGGCGCGGCAACCGGCTGGCGGCCGTGGCCGTGACGGGCGCGGCCGGGATGCTGGCCTACGGCTGGCTGCTCGCCGACGGGACCGCCGGCAGGGTCGCCTGGGCGGTCGACGTGTTCGAGACCGGCGACCCCGCCTACCGGGCCTGGCGGCTGCTGCTGCCCGACTACCTGACGGTGACCACCGGCACCTGGGTGCTGCACGCGGCCTGGCTGGTGGCGGTGGCCGCCTGGGCGGCCGCCGCCTGGCGCCGCGCCGCCACCGGCGAGCCTCCCCCGCCGGCCACCGCCGCGGCGCCCACGGCCAGCCCGCAAGGGCGGCCTGTGGCCGGCTGGACAACACCCTCGCCGCCTCCGTAGGTTCCGCCCGACTGTAATTAGGGATGCCTAAATCGGAGGGCGGAACGATGGGGAACCGAAGGGCTCACCACCTGGCCGCGGCGGGTGTCGCCGTGCTGCTGCTCCTGGCCGGCTGCGGGTCGGACGACGGCACCGGGGTCCGCACCGTGGACGGCGGCAGCCAGTCCGGCAGCGGCAGCGGCAGCGGGTCGGGGTCGGGGTCGGGGTCGGGCAGCGGCACCGCCTCCGGCGCCGCCGCCTGCAGGCCGGTCGGCGACGCCAACGCGGCCGACACCAAGGTCGGCGTCGACCTGAGCGAGTGGACGGTGGTCCCCAAGCAGGCCAGCGTCAAGGCCGGCACCATCACCTTCGAGGCCGCCAACCTCGGCGCCGACGCCCACGAGCTGGTGGTCGTGCGCGCCGACGACCCGGCCAGGCTGCCGCTGGCCGCCGACGGCACGGTGGATGAGGACAAGCTGCCGGCCGGCGCCTTCATCGGCGAGATCGAGGCCTTCCCCGCCAAGGAGCGCTGCCAGGGCACCTTCGCGCTGTCCGCGGGCAGGTACGCCCTGTTCTGCAACATCCTCGAGACCGAGGCGGACGGCACCAAGGAGAACCACTACGCCAACGGCATGCGCACCGGCTTCGAGGTGCGCGCCTGACCAACCCACCGCAAGCGGCTCGGCTGCACCCCGATCCCAGCCCAACAAGACCGATGCGATTGTCGACGGCCACGACAGCCGGGGGGTCATCCGCTGGGGCGACCGTTCCTGATGCGTCAGCTTGTCGGCACCTACCGCCGACTGCTGATGGGTGGCTCCGAACGGTCCTGAGCCGCCTGGGCTGGGGGCCGATCCCGGTTGCCGCGTCCCGTCTTGCCAGCCTGGGCTGTGCGGGGGCGGGGTCCGGGTGGTCCCCGGCCGTGCACGCCCCGGGTTGAGGCTGGCCTGGGCGGCAGTTGCTCGCACGGGTGATCCTCCGGTCACCGTCGAGGGTGCCTGCCCGCCGCCGGGCTCCAAGCCCGAGCGCGCGTCTGCCGATTACCACTGCCGCCGCATGATGCACGGTCACGGCGGTAGTCCCTGTCTTCTGCTGTAGCGGGGTGAGCCAGTGCTGGCGGCCCCACCTGGAGGTGTAGGCGGGGTCCTCGGCCACCACCCACAGCCCCAGGTGGTGAGCCATCTGGGTCAACCGGTCGCGGAACCGCCCGGTGGGGATCCCCACGATGACGCGGCGGAGCCGCTTGCCGCGCCGGCCGCGTCCGAGTGTCTCCCGACCGGTCGCTCGGGCGTCAGCGAAGCCGAGGTCCTCGATCGCCACCGCCCGCACCCCACGCGAGCGCGCCAGCTCAAGGACGCCGCTGATCGCAGCCCGCAGGTGTCCGTCCCTGGTCGCCTGCGGCAGCCCGGCCAGCGCCAGCGGGATGGTCACCGGCCCGCCGACCGGGTTGCCGTGCCGGTCGATCGTCCAGCAGGCCAGGTGGTCGGCGTTGAGGTCTGCCAGCGCTGCCGGGCGGGGTCCAGGGTGATGTCGTAGCGCACCGCGCCAGCGGCGGCCTGGGCGGCGACCTCCTCACCCCGATAGGTGAAGGCCACCGGGCAGCCTAGCCGGTTGCGGCCCTGGGGCCGGTTGGCCAGATGCGCCAGCGCGGCCGGGAGTTTCACTTCCAGCCAGCTCTCCACCGGATGCCACCGGATGGTTTCGTTCCCCCAGGCCTTGTCGGCCTCCCCGTCGGCACTGATGAACAGCCGCTCAGCCGCCCACTGCTGCCGCCACTGCTGCTCGGTCAGCCCGGCAGCCCCAAGGTGCTGTCGCAGCCGCAGAAGCCGGCGGCCACCGCGGACCACGCTCACCGTTCCCGCCGCCAACCTGGCCTCGACCCGGGCCAGCCGGGCGGTCAGCACCTGCAGGCGGCGCTGCTTGGCCCACCGCTCCCCAGGAGTCGCATACCCGCGCACCCGGCCGGCCTTGCCACCTACGGGCGCCTGGACTCTGGCTTGCACCCGGTGGATGGCCCGCCGCAGGCTGCCGCGCTCGTTCTGCAGGTTGTTGTAGCCGCGAGTCCACTGGTCGTTTGAGGTGCGGGTGATGGCGCCGGCCCAGCGGCTGCTGGAGGCCGGGGTGAGCGCCCGCTTGCGATCCGTCCGCCTGTCCGGACCTCGCCCCAGCCGGCACCGCACTGCCAGGTCCGCGCCAGCGACGCTGCCGAGGTACTCGCCGACCTGGAGGAGTACCGCCTCGTCGGCGGCGCTCAGGCGCAGGCGGGTGCGGACCTTCGCCCCCGTGGGTGGGGCGACCACGAATGACGGCGAGATCGAACGCATGTTCGAATGCTACCTCAGGCCGTGACCGAGAGCCATAGACGTACGCCGACTCAAACCGCAGCAGTACACCAACCCCGAGCTGATGTTCCGCAGCTACGAGGATGCCAACCGCGAGCAGGTCGAGATCGATGGGCAACCCACGGCGCCTCGATCGGCTCGAGACCACCGCCGAGCTGTCAGGCATCGAGCTCGACCCGGTCACCGGAACCGTGTACGTGATCCTGACCAACAACACCAACCGAACCGCCGCCCAGGTCGACCCCGCCAACCCGCGAGCCAACAACCGGTTCGGCCACGTCATCGAGCTGCGCGAGGACGGCGGAGACGCGGGGGCGAGCAGCTTCGGCTGGGAGATCTTCCTGCTGTGCGGCGACCCCAACGACTCGTCCACCTATTTCGCCGGATTCCCCAAGGCGCAGGTCAGCCCGATCGGCTCGCCCGACAACTGCATGTTCGACAACGCCGGCAACCTGTGGCTGGCCACCGACGGGGAGCAGCCGGGCCTGACCCACAACGGGCTGCTCGCCTGCCCCGTCCAGACCTCCGAGCGCGGCCACGTGCAGCTGTTCCTGACCGTGCCGAACGGCGCCGAGACCTGCGGCCCACTGCTCACGCCCGACAACCACTCGCTGTTCGTGGCCGTTCAGCATCCAGGCGAGGGCGGGACCGTGGAGGCTCCGATAAGCAGCTGGCCCGACGGCGCCGAGCCGCACCCCTCGGTGGTCTCGGGCTGGCGCAGCGCCAACGGTGACCCGACCATCGGCCGCTGACGTTCAGCCGCCCCTCGATCGGGTCAAGGGGGCCAGGTGAGGCCGACGGCGGCGGCCATGGCGTCCAGGTCGGGGCGGACGCCGGCGATCTTGACGACCGCGCCGGCGGCCTGGGCGCAGAGCATGCCGAGACCGTCGGCGGCGACCGCCGCCCCGGCGCTGGCGGCCGCGGCGACCAGGCCCTGGCTGCTGGGCCCGTAGTTGCAGTCCAGCACGTGGACACCCCGCCGCAGGCGGTCCTGGCCGGGGACCGGCTCGCCCCCGGCGGTCAGGGTGGTGGCCTGCACCAGCACCTCGGCGGCGGCGACCAGCCCGGCGGCCGACGCCCACCCGGCCGGCTCGGCGACCGGGCCGGCCAGCCGCGCGACCAGGGCGGTCCGCTGCGGGTCGCGGCCGGCCACCACCAGCGGGGAGGTGGCCAGCCCCTGGTGGTGGCGGGCCTCGGCCAGGCGCGCCCAGGCGAACGCCAGCGCCAGCGCGACCCCGCCGGTGCCGAGCAGCACCGCCGGGCCGGCGCCCGCCCAGCGGGCGTCGCGCAGCCCCAGCTGGCTGCCGAGCGCCCACAGCGCCCCGGCGACGTCGGTGTTGGCGCCGACCAGGCCGCCGGCCCGCGGGAACACCGTGTTGACCGCCCTGAGGCGGTCCGCCGGCCGCTCCAGCTCGTCGACCAGGTCGGCGGCGGCCTCCTTGTGGGGGGTGGTGAGGTTGACCCCGGCGAGCGTCCCCGCCCTGACCTCGGCCAGGCGCGCCGGCAGCTCCTCCGGCCGGGTCGGGCGGGCCAGGTAGGTCCAGTCCCGCAGGCCGGCGGCGCGGTAGGCGGCCTGGTGCAGGGCGGGCGAGAGGGTGTGGGTGAGCGGCCAGCCGAGCACGGCGGCGACGGGCACGGCTACAGCAGCCCCTTCGCCCTTGCTTCGGCCTTGAGCCGCTCGAACTCCTGGTAGCTGGCGGTGAAGGCGTGCTCGCCGTTCTTGGAGGCCAGCACGTAGTACAGCCAGTCGCCGGCGGCCGGCTGCAGGGCGGCGCGGATCGACGCCTCCCCCGGCGCGGCGATCGGGGTCGGCGGCAGGCCCGTGTGCCGGTAGGTGTTGTAGGGCGAGTCGGTCGCCAGGTCGTCGGCGGTCAGGCGCCGGTTGCCGGCGTGGACGGCGTAGGCGACGGTGGCGTCGACCTGCAGCAGCTGGTCCCTGCGGAGCCGGTTGTAGATGACCGTTGCCACCTTGGGCCGGTCGGCGTCGACCTTGGCCTCGCGCTCGATCATGCTGGCCACGATCAGGACCTGGTAGGCGCTGAGCTTCTGGGGCGCCGTGGCCAGCTCGTAGCCGGACAGCACGATCTGGAGCTGGTCGATCATGTCCTGCAGCACGGTCACGGCGGTGTCGTCGGGCTCGATACCGTAGGTGTCGGGGAACAGCATCCCCTCCAGCGAGGCGACCTTCTTGGGCCGGTAGGGCACGATCAGGCGCCGGCTCTTGACGGCCCGTTCGAGCTCTGCCTTGGTGAACTGCCTGGTGGCGGCGATCCGGTCGATGATCTGCTCGACGGTGAAGCCCTCGGGGATGGTGAAGGGCACGCCGACGCTCGGGCCCTTGGCGAGGAGGTCGAGGACCTCGTCGATGCTCATGCCGGTGACCAGCTGGTAGGTGCCCGGCTTCAGCAGGCTGTCGAGGCCGCGTTCGGCGGCCACCGCCCGGAACTCGCCGACGCTGCCCACCACCCCGGCGTCGCGGAGGGCACGGCCGATGTCGACGCTGCTCTCCCCCGAGGCGACCGTGATCGTCACCGGCCGGCCGGCCGGGATCTCCGGGTCGCGGTCGGTGGTCAGGCGCAGCGCCTGGTAGACCACGCCGCCGGACACGGCCAGCAGCAGCACCATCACCACGATGCCGCGTCGCCGTCGCCGCCTGCGCTGCCGCCGCTCCGCTCGGCTCACTCGGGCTTGCCCTCACGCGTCCGGGCAACGTCCAGCCAGGTCTGCAGGAAGACGCTGGCCGCGACCTGGTCGACCACCGCCCGGCGGGCGCGGCGGCGCACCCCCCCGCCGACCAGGGTCCGTTCGGCCGCCACGGTCGAGAGGCGCTCGTCGGCGAGCTGGAAGTCCAGCCGGGGCAGGCGGGTGGCCAGCTCGGCCAGGTAGCGGCGTACGGACTTGGCGGCGGGGCCCTCCCGGCCGTCGAGGGTGAGCGGCAGGCCGACGACCACGGTGCCGGCGTCGTGCTGGGCGGCCAGGGCGGCAAGGGCGCTGGCGTCCTCGTCCGGTGTGCGGCGTGGCAGGGTCGCAAGCGGGCTGGCCACCGTGCCGGTCGGGTCGGAGACGGCGACGCCGAGGCGCCGTGCGCCGACGTCGAGGGCGAGGACGCGGCCCGTCATCCCATGGAGCCCCCGCTCCCCCCCGATAGGACGAAGAGGTCGAGGAACCGGCGGCGGATCTCGGCGGACTTCATGGCTTGGACCTCAGCCGGCCCCGCTCCCCGGTTCGACGAGCCGAGCTCGCAGCTCCGCCTCCCGCTCGGCCATCGCCGCCTGGCCCTCCTCGAGGGCGTCGGCCAGGCGCACCCGCCAGTCGGCGGCCAGGCGCAGGGTGCGCTCGGCGAGCGACTGCGGGGCGAGCTTCTCGGCCTGCCTCGACGCCCAGCGCGTGGCGCTCACCCCGATGGCGGCGCCCATGCCGAGCCCGACCAGGCCCCAGAAGATCCGTTTCACCTTCTCACCGCCGCCTCCTGAAGCGGCCGCGGCGGGAGGACGGCTCGCCCTCGCCGGCCCTGCCTGCGGCCCTGCGCAGCCCGTAGGCGAACGCGCTCAGCCGCACCAGCGGGCTGGAGATCGTCTCGGAGACCACGTTGACCATGTGGCCGACCGAGCTGGTGACGCCCTCGGCGGTGGCCAGGATGCCGTCGACCCGGCCGAGCTCCTGGTTGACCAGGGACACGGTGGTGTTGACCTGCCCGAGCAGCGGCACGGTCTCCTTGGTGACCCCGTCGATCAGGTCCTTGGTCGAGGTGAGCACGCGGAACACGTTGGCCAGCACCACGCAGAGCACCACCACCATGGCGCCGACCAGGAAGGCGACGATCGTCCAGGCGATGGCCAGCAGGCTCACGGGCTCCGCTCCTCGTTGTCGGTACGGTCCGGAAGTTCAAGCTTAGCCGCTCCATGCCTGCCAGAGCCTTGGGCCTTGCGCGGGGACGCCGGCGGCTGGGGAGGCCGCCGGGGAGTCTATCGCTGTTCGGGCCGTCTAGAGGACGAAGTCCCGCGGGCGGACCAGCAGCAGGGCGATGACCGCGCCGGCGGTGGCCAGGACGGCGCCGGCCAGCAGGATGTCGTCCAGCGCCGCCGCGAAGGCGGCGGCGGCGTCGACCTGGGCCGGCAGCAGCACCCCGAGCGCGGCGATGCCGATGGCAAGGCCGAGCTGCCTGAAGGTGTTGTTGACCCCGGAGGCCATGCCGCTGCGGGTGGTGGGCACGACCCCGAGGGCGGCGTAGGTCACCGCCGGGTTGGAGAGGCCGAGGCCGGCGCCGACCAGCAGCAGCCCGGGCAGCAGCTGCGTCCACGGCGTGGACACCCCGATGCCCCGCATGGCCAGCAGCCCCACCGCGCTGAGCAGCATCCCGGCCGACATGCCGGCCCGGACCGGCAGCCACGCCGGGAAGCGGCCGCCGAGGATCGACACCAGGAAGGCGGCCGCCGACAGCGGCATGAGCCGCAGCCCGACCGCGGTCGGGCTGGCCCCGGCCGCATCGAGCAGGAACAGCGTCAGGTACAGGAACGGGCCGAAGCTGGAGGCGGCCAGGACCAGGACGGTCAGCGACGCCCCGGTGAAGGTGGGGGTGGCGAACAGCCCGAGGTCGAGCATCGGATGGCGTTCGCGCCGCTCGATCCAGGCGAACGCGGCCAGCAGCAGGGCCGCGCCGGCGAAGCTGCCGACCACGATGGCGCTCCCCCAGCCGAGCGCGTCGCCGCGGGAGAGCGCGAAGACGCCGAGGAACAGGCCGGCGCTCAGGGTGAGCGTCCCGCGCCAGTCGACGGTGCGGGCGGCGGGGTCGCGGGACTCCCGCAGGTGGCGGACGGCCACCGGGAGGCAGACCAGCGCGACCACGACGTCGACCGCGAAGACCGCCCGCCAGCCGAGCGCCTCGGTCAGCAGGCCGCCCTCCAGCGGCCCGATGGCGAAGGCGGCCGCCACCGTTGCCCCCCAGATGCCGAGGGCTCGGGCCCTCGCCGGGCCGGCGAAGTCCTGGGCGAGCAGCGCCAGCGAGGAGGACAGCAGCACCGCGGCGGCCAGCCCCTGGGCGGCG
>WNGB01005783.1_pt1 | contig 18431 bp, 12 predicted proteins | sample 5400681 | NCBI WGS metagenome assembly WNGB01 (sample SAMN13153367, study PRJNA577476) | soil metagenome | isolation source: 115 cm soil or saprolite under grassland replicate 2 | place: USA:California | collected 2016-06-15 | reverse complement strand
AATCGCTCACTTCCCCCGCGGCCATTCTCGGGACGGGCCACTCACTGATTGGCGTGTGAACGACTTCATGCAGTCGCACTGCCACCGGTGCTTGCGTAGTCACCAGAATGTGACCTGACCGCGATTCCACAGCCGCGATGAGTACCGCAACATAGTCGGCCAAGCGGCGATCCGAAGTCAGATTCGGCAGTTCGTCGATGACAAGCAGGCCATCACCGAGGCCGTTTGCGTACGCCGAGATTACATCGCCGACGAGCGCAACGTGGGTGAGTTCGGTCGCGCGGAGCGCGAGCTGAACATGCAGGTGAGAACGAACGTCACCTCGGGCTAGACCTCGCAAAGAAATCCAGTGCCGGTTACGTTGCCAGCGCCGGTACACGCGCAACGCGAGCATCGTCTTCCCCATTCCGGCAGGTCCATTGATGGCGGTCAGAACTGAGTGCTGGATCTGCGACTCGATCTGCGCGACTAAGTGCGTCCTCTCGACGAACAGTGCTGGCGCATGCGGAGGCTCGTCGATCGCGCGAGTTAACAGGTCCACAGAGTGCGCGCTCGCACCCTGTACATGCTGCAGGATCGTGGTTAGAGCCGGCCCAAATTCATTAACTCTGCCCAGAATCTGATCAGAGGCACTTTCAATCCGCGCGAGCTGCTGCGATGTCTTCTCTGCAAGTGTTTCAAATAGACGGAGAAGTGCGGTGTCGCGTGGTGCCAATGACTGTGCGGCAACGTGCTTCAGGTCCTCATGCGTCAAGCGCTTGAGCCCTGGTCTCGTGAGGAAGTGGAAAACGTGAGCGACCAACAGATCCACTAACATCTGCGCGTCCCGCTCGGTTCCGGCCAGCTTCAGCGCGATGGCATCGCTGCACAATTGCTGGCGCAACGAGGACACATCGGCGCTCGCGGTTGCCCATTCGATCCGGGCGATGAAGGTGGACCCGAATTGCTGCGGCGTCATTCCGCCCATGTGCCCTTGGAAGCGCCTCCACAGGGCATCGTCGATGTCCGCCGGTTTCCGGGCGTCGACAAACAACTTGTGAGCTAGTGCTTCGACGTCGGCCCTTTCGGCCGCGTCAAGTTCCAAATTGCGCGTCGCATTCCACGCGGACATACCTGGAAGGCTGCGAGGGAACTGAAGTCCACGTTCGCGACCAGGAGCGGCGGTCGTGATGAACCGAAATAGCGTCGGCGGCGTGCTAGTCGTCGCGGATTCGAAGTAGCGTGCGATCGTGGAAATAACCGCCTCGCTCCTCAGTGTCAGCGTTTCACGAACTTTGACCTGTTCAAGGACGCGTTCGACACGCAGTTCGCCGTCAACGAATGCGTTTCTGAGGACCTCGATGTCTTCTGCGCTTTCGCACTGCAATACGTCGCGTGGAGCGAGGTGAATCCAGCGCTGCACGGTCGTCTGGATCTGGTAATAGAAACCACGTATCGCGAACCACGCATCGCGCCTCGGATTCGCGCCAGTCGGCAACTGATCTTCAGGTTGTGTCGGAGTCGTCATGCGTTGACAGATCGGCGTAGACCGCCGGCCCTCGATCGTGCGGCTGTTCCTGTTCTCCTGACAGCGAGACGGCCAATCTGGAATCGTATCGCAGGGAAACGCGGGCAGGAGCGACCCTCGGTGCGGGTCACGCGCCGGGGCGCCGTCAGGCGCACCGCCGCGGGTCGCTCCTGCCCGCTCTCCGTTCCGTCGAGCGGCCGACGGGCGGCACAAAACGCCGCCCGGTGCGGGTGCGCCGCGATCTCGCTCGTTGCTGGAGGGGCCAGGTTCGCTTTGCGACGTTGGCCCCCGCCTTGGCCCTGCCCACGCCGCTCAGGCGGTCATCGCTGCGGTTGCGAGGTTCAGGTAGCGTTGCGGCAGCACATGTGTTTCGATGCGTACCAGCTCGCACTGCAGTTTGTCTCGGAGCCCGATGCTCGTCAGGTCGTAGAACGCCCCGTCGCCCTCCCTTCGCCAAGCGCGATAGGCGGCGTAGAAGCGCGGTGAGCCGAAGGCTCGGCGCGCTCGGCTGTAGCGCACTTGATCGGTCGGAATGCGGCCTCCCTCAGCGGCGTGGCGCACCGCGCAATACCACTTGAAGTCTTCGAGGTCGGATAGCCCCAACGGCGCCGCGAACGATTCCATCACCGCGGCCCTGATACGCGCCTCCGCGCCGGCAAGATAACCAGGGAAGAAGAGACCGAGAGTCCATTGAGACACGCGCCTGAAGAGCGGTCGATGCCGCTGCATGAAGCGCCTGACGGCATCGGGATTCGGGTCGGTGACGAGGTAAACGAAAAGCACCCGACCGAGGTTGTCGATGCCGATCGGTAGCTTGTCGGGGAAGTACCGAACGGTCCTCGATCCGCTCTGCTCGAATACAAGCGATGGCAGGTCTTCGCGCGGCACATCATGCCGCTGACCGAAGTGAAGAGCCTTGTCTGCTTCGGCTCCGAGCCAGGTCAGTTCGGGCTTGTCGAGGACGATGTCCAGCAGCATCAGACGCTCGGCTACACGCGGGATCGTCAGCCGTCGCCGATGCCGATTGTCGGGCTCGCCGATGGCCCGATAGAGGGACTTGTGATGAATGTGGAAGTAGGTCCCTTGACGCCGCCAGCACGCGTACCCAGTGGCGAATTTCTCCCTGGTGAGCTTTGCGAAAAAGTCACGTGTGTTGTGGCCCAAGGCGATGCCGGCGAACTTCGTGTAGTGCCTCGGCATGCACACACCGGAGTGCAGCATTACGGTCGTCAGGAACCGCGCCTGCCGCGGGGTGAACCCAAGCGCGGCGACCGCCGTCACGCGGTCCTCGAAGGGCCTCGCAAATGTCATCGGAGTACTCCTTCCGCGGCATGCGGATCGAACGGCGAACTGCTGCCGTGACTCGATGCGCCGCGGCAAATCGTGAAGCCCGACGACCGCTTCCCGGCCATCTGACGGCTGTTGTAGTGCTCGGTCGCAAGTTCGATGTCTTCTTGCGCCGGGCGGCCATCCGGGCGCTCGTACTCGATGCGCACATCAGGGAATTGGACGTGGCCGCGATCGCTCGGGAGGTTGTGCTGCCGTGCCCATTCGGCAATCTCGTTAACAGATCGATCGGGTCGCCCTGAGGAGTGGCGGTTGCCCTTGTTGTGCGCCTGCAGGAACCGCTGGTACTCGCGCTTCAACTCGTAGTCGAGGACCACTCGTCGTATGCGGCAGTCGCGGTCCTGCAACCGCCTGGCGGCCTGCTCGTACGCGCGATAGAGCTGCGCGTCGTGGCGCATCTCTCGGGGCTTAGCGACCTCGCAGTAGAACGCCTGCCGAGGTTCGTCCTCGCGCGTCCGCTGATGACGCTCGAGCAAAGCTCGGCCTTCTTTGGTCAGCGTCACCGCAACCGACCGCTCGCCGTCGCGAAACTGCGGTCCGACGACCTTGATCAGCTTCTGCTCTCGAAGGTGCGCCAAATCGCCGTTCCGGGCATCCGTGGAACCGGTCGCGAGGTCGCGTGAATCGACCACGCGGAAGGCGCCAACGGTCGCCAGGACGCGGATCTCGGACTCGCGAAGGGGATAGCTCCGGTCCCCGACGAAGACGCGCTCGCGGGCCTCCGTGCGCGGGATATCGAGTTGCTGGACGAGCGCATCTTTCGCGTCCACCTTGCGGTCACGCGATCGGTCGGAACCGCTGCCGCGGCTGCCGCGTGGGATGTCAGCGCCGCTGTCGCGCGGTTATTAAGTGTTGTTAAGTGCGGCACCGTGCCGTGCATTGCCGCTGCATGCGTCGATCAGCGAACGCGCGCACAGAGCGTCGCCGTCGCAGACGCGAGCCTCACGCTCCAACCGTGAACTTTCTTCCGCCAAGTGTCTTGATCGCGCACGCCCACGATCCACGTCTCTCGTGAGACGCGGTGAAACCTCCTGAACAACTGAGAGACGCTGAGAGACTGGCGAGCGAAGTTGAAGGCGTCTGACATCACTACACGACGAAGTTCGTCGGCCGCCGACTGCAACGCGGTGAACAGGCAAAACGCCCTACGGTCGGGCAAAATGCCCGCCCTCGTCGTCGTGATGAGCGGCATTTCGCCGCACAATCACGCACAATCTCTGGCCTTCCGGTTGCTCTGCATCGCTCGCGAAGGAGAGCACGTCATGGCCGCCGATGAGTTGTTGACCACCGTCCAGGCCGCCGAGTACCTCGGCATCCGCCCGTCGACAGTGCGTCACTGGATCTGCGACGGCAAGATCGACTTCGTGAAGTATGGCAACGGTCTTGTACGTCTGAAACGCAGCGTCCTCGATCGATTTGTGTCGGGGTGTACCATCAAGGCGAAGGCACATCATGGAAGAACGAAGGAATCGCGACTTCTCGAAGGGTCCGGTCTGGAATCCCGAGAACAATCGCTGGCTCGTTGAGATCCGTTATCCGGACGGCTCGCGCGTGCGCAAGCGCCTGCGTCGCGAGCGTGAAGCCCTGCGGCTCTGGGCGAGCGAGAACGCGAAGATTGAGAACGGGACCTGGGACGATCGCGCCGCGAAGAACGTCACGGTTGCGACCGCCTTCGAGCAGTACCGCGAGTACGCGAAGGTCCAACATCGCGCCTACAAGACGTATCACGCGCCGGCGCTTGCCAACTGGGAACAGCATCTCGGGTCTCAAACGCTGCTGGCGAAAGTCACGCCGGCTCAAGTCGAGGAGTTCAAGCTGAAACGGGCGCGCGAGGTCGCGCGGGCAACTGTGGACAAGGAGCTGGCAGTCCTCAAGGCGCTCTTCAACTGGTCGATCGCTCGCGGCCTGGCCGTCTCGAATCCCGTTCGGCGCGTGAAGCTGTTTCACGACGACAACTCGCGCCTGCGGTATCTCTCGCGTGAGGAGTACGACCGCCTGATCGAAGCCGCGAAGCAGGTCAAGACGTCACCGTACTTGGTCGAGAAGATCGTCTTGGCCGCGCATACTGGCCTGCGCCGCGGCAGCCTGTTCAACCTGCGTTGGGAACAGATCGATTTCGCGAATCGCGTGATGCGGATTCCGCGGACGAAGAGCGGCCGGCCGCTGTCAGTTCCGCTGAACGCAACCGCTCTCTCCACGCTGCAGGCGCTCTACGAGAACCGCGAGCCCGTCAGCCCGTACGTCTTCCCGCATCGCTCCGGCCCGAACGCGGGCGAGCCGGTCATGGACATCAAGAACGGCTTCCACGCCGCCCTCGAACTCGCCGAGATCACGGACTTCACCTGGCACGACCTGCGGCACACCTTCGCGTCCTGGCTCATGATGCGGGGCGCCTCGCTGCGCTCCGTCGCGGAGCTGCTCGGCCACGCGTCGATGAAGATGACGGTGCGCTACGCGCACCTGTCGCCGGCGTTTCTGTCCGCTGAGGTCAGCTTGCTCGATCCGCCCGCGCCCGCTCCAACGCCGGCATCAGAGGGCAAGAAATCAAAAAGGGCAAGAAAAGGGCAACGTGCCTCGAAGGGCGATCAGCCTCGATCGGAAGTGCCTGGTTTTGTTCGGGAAATTGGCTCCTCGGGCTGGACTCGAACCAGCAACCCTCCGGTTAACAGCCGGATGCTCTGCCATTGAGCTACCGAGGATCTGGGCAGGAAAGATTAAGTCTAACGGATCAGACCGCGGAGGGGCAACCGCGCGGAGAAATTTTCAACAGCCCGCCAGAAATGGTCCGGAGCCAGGCGCCGTCAATCGTTTGTACAGACGTCGGAGGCCCCTCAGGATGAATGCTCCAGCCGCAAGCAGAAATCTAATCGCCGCTGGCCTCTTCGTCATTGTGCCTCCACCGGCCAACTCAAACCGCCCGTCGCCGCGTCCAGGAGTATGCTCCCGCTCATGCGCACCCGCACAATTTTCTGCGCTCTCGTGCTAGCCCTATCCGACGGCCCTTTGCCCTCTGCCCGACAAGCCTCAGACGCTTTGACCCCTGCCCGACAAGCATCACGCCCTGCCCGACAGGCATCAGCCGCTGTGCCCCCTGCCCGACAAGCATCAAACCCTGCCCGACAGGCATCAGCCGCTCTGCCCCCTGCCAGACAAGCATCAAGCCCTGCCCGACACGCGTCAGACGCTCTGCCCCCTGCCCGACAGCAGGCCGCGCCAGTGGCAGAAGCGGCCTGGCCCCAATGGGGCGGACCGAATCGCAACTTCACGACGGACTCGAAGGGACTCGCGTCCGCGTGGCCTTCGACCGGTCCGACAAAACTGTGGTCGCGCGCGCTCGGTGAAGGACACTCCGCAATCGCGTCCGACGGCACGCGCCTGTACACGATGTACCGGCCGCTCGGCGTCCTCGCGATGGTCCGGCGCAGCCAGGAAGAGGTGATCACAGCTCTCGACGCCACGACCGGCAAAACGGTTTGGGAGCACACTTATCCTTCGCCGACGGCCGACGTGAACTTTTCCGAGGGGGCCGGGCCCCATTCGACGCCGCTGGTGACGGCCGATCGCGTGTTCGCCGCCGGCAGCCGCAAGGAGCTCTTCGCGCTGAACAAGGCGAACGGCCAGGTCGTGTGGTCGCACGACATGATCAAGGAGTACGGCGCGACGGGACCTGGCCGCGGCTACGCCTGCAGTCCCCTTCTCTACGGCGACAACATCGTCGTCAGCATGGGCGGCCCCGGCCAGACACTCGCGGCATTCAATCAACGCACCGGCGCGCTCGTGTGGAAGACAGGAAGCTTCGAAGATTCTCCCGCGTCTCTCATCGCCATCGACGTGGACGGCCAGAAGCAGCTCCTGTACTTCGGCGGCGATCGCATCGCGGGCGTCGATCCCGCGAACGGCAAGGAGCTGTGGTCGCATCCGCACAAGACTGACTGGGGGCTGAACATCAGCACGCCGGTGTGGTGGCCGGCGGATCACCTGCTGTTCATGTCGTCCGCCTACGGCACCGGCAGCCGCGTCCTGGAGCTGCACCAGACCGCGGGAAAGACGACCGCGACCGAAAAGTGGTTCAACAACCGGATGCGCATCCACATCGGCACCGCCATTCGCGTCGGATCGATGATCGTGGGATCGAGCGGCGACTTTGGTCCCGCCTTCCTGACGGGTGTCGATATCACCTCCGGAAAAGTCGCGTGGCAGGACCGGACGTTTTCAAGAGCGCAGTTGCTGTACGCGGACGGAAAGCTCGTGATCCTCGACGAAGACGGGACGCTCGGACTCGCGACAGTGTCGCCGTCAGGACTGCAGGTCCTCGCGAAGGCGTCCATCCTCGATCACCTGTCATGGACACCGCCGACGCTGGTGGGAACTCGCTTGTACACTCGCGACCGAAAGACCATCGCGAGCTTCGAGCTCGGACGTCAGTAGCCAGTTGCCAGTTGCCAGTAGCCAGTAGCCAGTTGCCAGTTGCCAGTTACCAGTTACCAGTTGCCAGTTGCCAGTTGTCAGTTGCCAGTTGTCAGTTGCCGGCCCCGTGCAGCATCGTCGGGTCCGGCGATCCCGCGATCGTCGATCAATTCCCGACGCTCCAACTCAGGCTCGTGCCACCTGACCTCGATCGCGTCGAGCTCGCCGGCAACGCGACCGTCTCGTACGCGGGCTCGATCGACCGCGTGCGGACGTTCTTCGCGCGCGCCGCCGTGCCGTTCAGCGAGCGCAATCTGGCCGACGGCACCATCGCCGTCGCCGCCGGCCAGAAGATCTCTTCGCGAGCAGCCTCGACCTCCCTGTGTCGGGCCGGCAGCAATTTCTGACCCGCGCGTGCGCGGGCGACTGCCGCCCATTGGAAAGTCCCTTCCCGTTTCCGCGTCTTCCAGGTCTTCGGCGGCCTACTTGGCCTTCACGTCGTAGGCGACCAGGGAATCCTGGTTGCGGACGTAGAGGCGTCCGTCACTGATCACCGGATGCGCCCAGCTGGGAAGTCCCTTGTCCGCGATGGAGAACCGCCCGGTTTCCTTGTAACCCGACGGCGACGCTTCGGCGAGTCCGACCATGTTGTTTTCACCTTGTATATAAAGGCGGCCATCTGCGTAGGTGACCGAGCCCTTCCCCACGCTGCGGTCCCGCCATACGCGCTTCCCGCTCGCGAACTCCATACACGTCAGGATTGAATCGTCGAATCCGTACAAGTAGCCGTTCACGAGGACGACTCCGCCGTGGTGGTTCTTCATCTCGCGCGTGAAGTAGATCTCTTTCGCGTTCACCGAGCCGTTGTTCGCCGTCAGCCCGACGAGACCCGCGCCCGTATCGTACGCGGATGTGAAGAACACCTTGTTGTCGAAGAAGATCGGCGTCGCGATATTGGCGACGTTATTCGCCGCGCGCGGGTAAGTGAACATCAACTTGCCGTCCGACGCGCGCACGCCGACACCGGCGCCCGCGGTGAACGTCATGTAGGTGCGAACTCCCTGCACGTCCGCGACGATCGGCGATGAATACCCGGCGGGATCGCTCAGGTCCTTCGTCTGCCACACCGTCTTGCCGGTCATCTTGTCCAGCTTCACCATGCCCGAGCCGGGACCGCCGGGCGACACGATCAGATGCGGCCCGTCGACGAGCGGCGACTCGCTGATCAACCAGCGCAGTTGACGTCCGTTGAAATCCCTGAGGATGTTGCGATGCCAAACCTCCGCACCATCCCTCTTCATGCACCACAAATCACCGTTCTCGGTCAGGACGTAGACGCGATCGCCGTCTACGGTTGGAGTTCCGCGAGGACCCGGTCCCTGGTCATTGTTTTCGGATGAACCGAGCGCCTTCGACCAGACTTCCTTCCCGTCGGCGCGGTTCAGCGCCATCACCGCGCTGCTGCGTCCGCGCGTGCCCTGCACGAAGACGCGATCGCCGGCGACGGCCATCGACCCGTATCCGCTGCCCAGGCCGGTCGCGGACCAGACGACGGCGGGGCCCGATGCGGGCCACTGCTGCAGCAGACCCGTTTCCTTCGAGACGCCCGTGCGATCGGGTCCCTGCCACTGCGGCCAGTCTGCTGCACGAATCGAGACCACGCTGAGAATCGCCGCTGCTGCGACGGTGAGTGCCAGTTTCATCGCTGCTTCTCCTTCGAGCGCCTCCGTCAATTCCCAATTACCAACCGCCAACTCCCAACGAACGCCCAACTTCCAACTCCCAAAACTCCCAATTTGACGTTTGGAGTTGGGAGTCTATTGGGAGTTGGGAGTTGGGAGTTGGGAGTTGGGAGTTGGGAGTTGGGAGTTGGGAGTTGGGAGTTGGGAGTTGGGAGTCGGGCGTTGACGCGCACTAGAAAGCAACCCCCGCCGTGATGCCAAACGTGCGCGGACGGCCACTCTCACCGACGAAACCTGACGGCGCGAGCTGGCCGTAGGCGAAGGCAACCGGCACGTACTTCGTGTCGAACGCGTTCCGGACCCAGCCTTCGACGAACAGGTACCGTCCTCGGGCGCCGCCGCGGAAGTTCGTCAGCGAGTACGCATCCTGCTGCGCGAGATTCAGGTCGTCATAGTTGAACGATCCGTAGAACACCGCCTCGGCGCGGCCATAGAGGCGGATGGCGCGCGTGACGTTGCGCGACAGCTGCGCGCCGAACGACGACGTGTAATCCGGCGAATTCGGCACCTTGTTGTCCGATACGGTGACGCCGCTGGACATCGTGTTCGCGCCGAAGCGGGCGCGCGTGTAGCCGAATGTCGCGAACAGGTCGACGCCTTCGCGCGGGCGCGCGTTCAGTTCGAACTCCACGCCGCTGCTACGGGCGCTGCCGATGTTCGAGATGAAGAACTGCCCCGGCACGCTGGCGTTCGGCAGGTTCAGCTGCAAATTGGTCCAGTCGATCGTGAACACGGCGACATTGGCCGTCATGCGCCGGCCGAAGGACGCGCTCTTCACGCCGCCTTCGACGTTCCACGTCTTCTCTTCGTCGTAGGCCTCACTGCCCTTCGGCGACGCCGGATTGTAACCGCCCGCCTTGAAGCCGCCGGTCACCGAGACGTAGGCAATCGCATCGGACTGCAGGTGGAACGAGACCGCCGCCTGCGGGGACACGTTGGAAAACGACCTCTCCTCGTTCACTTCGACGGGTACCGACAGGATCGTCGGACCGACCAGGAAGGACGCGAGGTCCGCCTTCCGGTTTTCCCGATCGACGCGCGCGCCGACCGTCACGTCCACGCGGTTGAATCCAAACGTCCCGTTGCCGTACACGCCCACACCCGTGTCGTCGAGCGACCCTTGGGGGCTGTGCTGGTCGACCGGGATGTTGATGAACGGCGACAGCACGAACGGCGCGTAGGTGTTGACCGCGTCCTCATCGTAGTTCTGCGAGAACAGGAAGACGCCCGCCTGCCATTTGAGCGTCGCCGCTTTCGACAGCTTGACCGGCGCCGCCGGCGCGGAAGCGAAGCGGAACTCCTGCGTGAACTGCGCGTCCTTCTCGTCATTGCTGCGCGTGACGATCGGCAGCGGGGTGTAATCGAGATCCGTTTTGTCCAGCGTCTTCCAGCGCACGTATCCCGTTGTCGACGCAAAGTTGTAGCGCTTGCCTTCGTGACGCGCGAGGAACGTGAGCGCGTTCACGTCACGATTCGTCTTGCCTTCGAAATCGCGCTGCGCGTGGAACGGCGTCTGGCGCAGGGAGCCCAGATCCATCAACGCGTAGTCGCCGTCGCGCGCGTGCTCGCCGGTATAGATGACGCGCGCTTCCCATTGCGCCGTCGGCGTCAGCAGCAGCTGCGCCTTCCCGAACGTCGCGTCACGGAAGTCGAGGTCATGACCAGTGATGTCATTCGTCGTGAAACCGTCGCGCTCGGCGTGCCCGATTGCAAACCCGACCGCGACCTTTTCGGCGATCGGGCCGGACGCATTCGCGCGGACGTCGAACGACGAATAGTTACCGAACGGCACCACGGCGGACCCGGTCCACTTGGATAAGGACGGCCGCGCGCTGCTGACGTTAACGAGGCCGCCCAGGGTGTTCCGCCCGAACAGCGCGCTCTGCGGGCCGCGGACGAATTCCACCTGGGTCACATCGAGGAACTCGATGCTCGAGGAGTTCGTGTTGAGCTGCGGCACGCCGTCAATGTAGGTCGTGATTGCCGGGTTCGCGGGACTCGATCCGATTCCGCGGAACCGCGGGTTGCTCAACTTTCGCGCGGTGAAATCCGAAAAATACGTATTCGGCGCGTAAATCGCGGCCTCCCCCAGTGAGGTCATGCCGCCGTTCCAGAGCGCGTCGAGCGGCACGAGCGTGAGGCTCACCGGCAGCGACTGCGGATCGGCGGGCTCCTTCTGGGCCGTCACGGTGACCGGCGGCAGCGTGACTTTCTGTGGCGGCGCCGGCGCCTGTGCGCTCGCGACGGCGGGAAGCAGAACAGTAAAAGCGAAGGCTCTAAAAAACATGCGGTTCATTATGCAACGGGAAAACGCCGCGAAAGTTCCAGCCTGTCACACAACTGGTCCCTTCCGCCTAAAGGCGGAAGCTACAGACATCTAAGAAGCTACCGACATCTAAGACGTGTAGCTTCCGGGACGTGTAGCTTCCGGCTTCAGCCGGAAGAGGAAACACCGTGCGGTAAGATGGCGTAATCGAGTAAAGCCCATGCTGAAACGACTGCTGCTGCTCGGTCCGCTCGTCTTCGCCCTCGGAACGCTGACCTCGGCCCAGGGACCCCGTCGCGTGGCCCTTGGCGACTGGCCGGAAGCGCGCGGCCCTCACGGCGACGGACGATCCGACGAAAAAGGCTTCATCGACAAGTGGGCGCTCAACGGCGAGAACTTCCTCTGGCGCGCCCCCTACGGCGGCCGATCGGCTCCCGTCGTCCTGGGCAACCGCGTTTACGTGCAGAACCCGTCCGGGCTCGGGGACGCGATGCAGGAGCGCGTGATGGCGCTCGATGCGGACACCGGAAAGCTCGTCTGGGAATACAAGTTCAACGTGTTCCAGAGCGATGTTCCTCCGCACCGCGTCGGCTGGGCGTCGCCCGCGGCTGATCCCGAGACCGGCAACATCTACGCGATGGGCGTCGGCGCGACCGTCATCGCACTCGACAAGAACGGCAAGCTGCTCTGGGACCACTCCATTGGTGAAGAGTTCGCCGCGTTCACGACGCATGGCGGCCGCACGACGTCACCGATCATCGACGGCGATCTCGTCATCGTCAGCGCCGCGATTTCGAGCTGGGGCACGGGCGCGTCGCGGCAGCATCGCTTCGTCGCCCTCGACAAGCGCACGGGAGAGATCGTCTGGATTTCGAACCCCGGCGGACGGCCGTACGACACGAATTATGCCGCGCCGATGATCGCGACAATCAACGGCACGCGCCTGCTCATCAGCGGCAGCGGCGACGGCGGCGTTTACGCGCTGAAGCCGCAGACTGGCGAGAAGGTCTGGGGCACGGTGATCGCGAAGCGCGCAATCAACACAGGCGTCGCGGTGTCCGGCAACACCGTGATCATTTCTCACGGCGACGAGAACATCGATGTGAACGAGCTCGGAATGATCGCCGCGATCGACGGATCGCAGACCGGCGAGATCAAGACGATGAAGTGGGCGCAGAAGGGGGATCAGTTTGGCTTCTCCTCTCCCGTCATCGACGGCACCCGCGTCTACCAGATTGAAAACGGATCCCGCCTGAAAGCCTACGACATCGAGACCGGAAAGAACCTGTGGACGCAGACGCTCGGCACGGTGCAGAAGGCGCCGCTCGTGATGGCGGACGGCAAGCTGTACGTCGGCACCGAGAGCGGCAAGTTCTTCATCGTCCGGCCGTTCGCCGACCACGCGGAGATCCTGAGCAACGTCGAACTTCCATTGAGCAAGGACGACAACGCCGGGCAGTCCGCCGGCCTGCCCGAACCGGTTTTCGGCGGCGCGGCGATCTCGCGCGGTCGAATCTTCTTTGTATCCACGGGAGGGGTGTACGCGATCGGATCGAAGGCGGCGACAAAGTCCACCGGTTTCACAGTCGACGAACCGGCGCCGAAGGCCGAGGGAGAATCTGCCTGGATCCGTGTGTCGCCGACCGAGCTGGTGCTGAAGCCGGGACAGGCGGTCAAGCTGCACGCGAACGCGTTCGACAAGCAGGGCCGACTCATCGGACCTGCGAATGGCGTGACATGGGCGCTCACGAATCTCAAGGGCGCGGTCGCGGCCGACGGGACGTTCACGCCGGATCCCGGCACACCGGAACAGGCCGGCATCATCAAGGCCACCTCCGGCGCCATCTCGGGCGAGGCGCGCGCGCGCGTCGTTCGCCCGCTGCCGTGGACGGAGACGTTCGATTCCATGGCTGAAGGCTCCGTGCCTCCCGGCTGGATCATCGTCGGCACGGCGAAGACCGCAGTCGGCACGATCGACGGACAAAAGGCGCTCTACAAGGCGCCCGACAACACCATCTTCAAGCGCTACCGCGCATTCGTCGGCCCCGCCGATCTGTCGAACTACACGGTCGAAGCGGACGTGCGTGGGACGACGAAGCGGCGGCAGATGTCGGACCTGGGCGTCACGGCGCAGCGGTACTCGCTCGTCATCTACGGCAACGCGCAGGAGATGAAGATCGAGTCATGGGAGCCGGAGACGCACCGCTCGGCGCACGTGCCGTTCGAGTGGAAGGCGGACACCTGGTATCACCTGAAGCTGCGCGTTGAGAACATGCCGGATGGCAAGGTCCGCGCGCGCGGCAAGGCGTGGCCCACGGGCCAGCCCGAGCCCGAGGCGTGGATGATCGAGAAGATCGATCCGATCGGGAATCACAAGGGTGCGGCCGGCTTTTTCATCGACGCGGAATTCGGCGCGTATATCGACAACATCAAAGTCACGTCAAACCAATGAAGAATATCTCGCTCGGTCTCGTCCTTCTGTCAGCCGCATGCGCCTCCATGATGACTACAGCCATACCCGCAGCAACGGGCGCGTCACGTACCGAAACCGTCTCAACTCCCGCAACGGCAGTACCCGCCGCTGCCGGATCGACGCCGACCGCGTCCAGCGCGGCATCAGCGGCGGCGGTTCCGTCGGACCCAACCTCCGGCGACTGGCCGATGTGGGGCGGCACGCCCGACCGCAACATGGTGTCGAGCATGAAGGGCCTGCCGACCGAGTGGGACATCAAGACGAAGAAGAACGTGAAGTGGGTGGCCGACCTCGGGTCGCAGAGCTACGGCAACGCGGTCGTCGCCGGCGGCATGGTGTTCGTGGGCACGAACAACGAGGGGATGCGCGATCCGAAGCAGCCGGGGGACCGCGGCGTGCTGATGGCGTTCAAGGAGGACACCGGCGAGTTCATGTGGCAGCAGACGCACGAGAAGCTGACGTCCGGCCGCGCCAACGACTGGCCGTATCAGGGAGTCGCCTCGTCTCCGCTCGTCGAGGGCAACAAGCTGTATTACGTCAGCAATCGCGGAGTCGTCTGGTGCCTCGACATCAAGGGCTTCAGCGACGGCAACCAGGGACCGATCACCGACGAGAAACTGACCGGACCGCACGACGCCGACGCGTTGTGGTCGTTCGACATGATGGAGCAGGTCGGCTCGTACCCGCACAACCTGTCGAATTCGTCGCCGGTGTCCTGGGGCAACCTGATCTTCGTCAGCACGTCGAACGGCCAGGACGAAAGCCACGTGCACATCCCATCGCCCAAGGCGCCGGCGATCATCGCGATCGACAAGGTCACGGGCGAGCTGGCGTGGGAAGATAACTCGGTGCAGGACCGCATCCTGCACGGGCAGTGGTCCACGCCATCCGTCGGCAAGATCGGCGGCGTGGACCAGGTGGTGAGCGCGCAGGGTGACGGATGGGTGCGTGGCTACGAGGCGAAGACCGGAAAGAAACTCTGGGAGTTCGATACGAACCCGAAGGATTCGGTGTGGCCGAAGACGCGCAACGAAGTGATCAGCACGCCGGTCATTTACGAAGACAAGGTCTACATCGCCAACGGCCAGGATCCGGAGCACGGCGAAGGCGTCGGGCATCTCTACGCGATCGATGCGACCAAGCGAGGTGACATCACCGAGAGCGGCCGTATCTGGCACTTCGACAAGATCCGGCGCTCGATCTCGACACCCGCGATCGTCGACGGACTGCTCTACATCCCCGACTTCAGCGGGTTCCTGCACTGCATCGACGCCAAGACGGGACAGGAATACTGGTCGCATGACGTCTTCGCTGCCGTCTGGGGATCGTCGATCGTCATCGACGGTAAGGTGTATCTCGGCGACGAGGACGGCGACGTCGTCGTCCTGCAGGCCGGCAAGACAAAGAAGGTGCTCGCCGAGATGAACATGGGCAGCGCCGTCTACGCGACGGCGGTCCCCGCACACGGCCGGTTGTTCCTCAACAATCGCAACCAGCTGTTCGCGCTATCAATTGATGGGAAGTAGTTCGAGCAACGGCCCACGGCTGATCACAAAGCGTCTTTGTGGTCTTTGTCTCTTTGTGGTCTTTGTGAACAGCGCGTGGGCCATTCAGCAGACGCGGGACTGGCCGCAGTTCAGAGGTGACGCGCGCCTGAGCGGCATCGCGTCTGCGGAGCTTCCGGCAACGCTTTCCCTGAAATGGACTTACGAGGCGGGCGAGACCATCGAGTCGTCTGCCGCCATCGTGGACGGCGTCGTTTACTCGGGAGCCGGAAACGGCGACCTCCTCGCCATCGATCTCGCCACCGGCAAGCTGCGCTGGAAGTATGCGACGGGGAACCTGATCGGCGAGTCGTCCCCAGCCGTCGCGGGCGGCCTTGTTTACATCGGAGACCTTTCCGGCGTCTTCCATGCTGTGAACACGAAGGACGGCTCGAGGGCGTGGACGTTCAAGACAGGCAGCGAGATCAAATCGTCAGCAGTGGTCGCCGGCGAGATGGTGCTGATCGGCTCGTACGACACCAACCTCTACGCGCTGGACGCGAAGACGGGAAAGCTGCGCTGGAAGCTCAAGACGAACGGACAGGTCCACGCCACGCCGACCGTCGTCGATGGAACGATCTATTTCGGCGGCTGCGACGAGCAATTCCGCGCGGTGCGCCTGGCGGACGGCAAGGTCTTGCTCGAGGTGCCGCTGGACGGCAACACGGGATCGTCGGCGGTGATCGACGGCGCCCGAGCCTACCTCGGCACGTATAACAACGATGTCGTCGCGATCGATTTGAAAGCACGGCGCGTCGCGTGGCGGTTCCGCGATCCCGATCGCCAGTTTCCCTACAACTCCTCGCCGGTGCTGTCGGGCGGAAGGGTGATCATCGGCAGCCGCGACAAGGCCGTACATGCGATCGACGCCGCGACGGGAAAGAGCGCGTGGAAATTCGTGACGCGCGCGCGGGTCGACTCCTCCCCTGTGATCGTCGGCAGCCGTGTCTTCGTCGGATCGAGCGACGGCAAGCTTTACGCGCTGGATGCAAAGAGCGGCGAGAAGCGGTGGGAGTACGAGATCGGCGACGCGCTGACGGCGACCCCTGCGGTCGCGGGCGGGCGGCTGGTGATTGGCGCGCAGGACGGAAGGATCTACTGTTTTGGCTAACCTGGTCGAGCCCGAGGTCGGCAGCTATTTCGTCGCGACGTATCCCCCGTTTTCCGTGTGGTCGCCGGAAGCGGTGGAGCGCGACGCGAAGCCCGCGCTCCAGGCGGCGCCGAACCCCGCGACCCCGCTCGGCCTGTACCTCCACATCCCGTTCTGCCGCAAGCGCTGTCACTTCTGTTACTTCCGCGTCTACACGGACAAGAACGCGCAGGAGATCGGACAGTATCTCGACGTCCTCGGCCGGGAGTGGGAGATGTACGCGCAGCAGCCGGCGATCGCCGGGCGGCCGCTGGACTTCGTCTACTTCGGCGGTGGGACACCGTCGTTCCTGTCCACGCAGCAGCTTCAGAGCCTCGTCAATCGCCTGACGCGAGTCACATCGTGGAACCAGGCGGAAGAAATCACGTTCGAGTGCGAACCAGGCACGCTCACGCAGCACAAGCTGACGGCGATCCGGAAGATGGGGGTCACGCGCCTGAGCCTCGGCGTCGAGAATTTCGACGATCGCATCCTCGAGATCAACGGGCGCGCCCACCGCTCGCCTGAAATCGAGACGGCGTACAACTTCGCGCGCTCGCTGGCGTTCCCGCAGATCAACATCGATCTGATCGCCGGCATGCTCGGGGAGACGGACGACAACTGGAAGCGCAACGTCGAGAAGACGATCGCACTGCAGCCTGACAGCGTGACCATCTACCAGATGGAGCTGCCGTACAACACGACGATCAGCAAGGACCTGCTCCAGAAGACCGGACAGATGACCGGATCGCTTGCAGGCTGGGATACGAAGCGCCGCTGGGTGCAGGACGCGTTCGAGGCGCTCGAGCGCGCGGGCTATCACATCGGCAGCGCCTATACCGCGGTCAGGAATCCGGACCGCACGAAGTTCATCTACCGCGATCGTCTGTGGCAAGGAGCGGACATGGCGGGTCTCGGCGTCGCGTCGTTCGGCCATGTCAATGGCGTGCACCTGCAGAACAAGGACACGTGGGAGGGCTACAGCGAGGCGATCCTTCAGGGTGAGCTGCCGCTCGGCCGCGCCTACAGACCGACGGCGGAAGAGCGGATGCGCCGCGAGCTGATCCTCCAGATGAAACTTGGAAAGCTTCGGCCCGCGTACTTCTCTGAGAAGTACGGCGTCGATGTGCTGAAGACGTTCGCGTCGGAGCTCGCCGCGCTTCGCGCAGAGCGTTACGTCGCGGAGGCGACGCCCGAGCGTCTCGCCCTGACGCGGGACGGCCTCATGCGCGTCGACTCGCTGCTGCCACGTTTCTTCCTGCCACAGCACACGAACATTCGTTATACGTAGATGCCACGCGAGTTGCGCCTGCGGCGGCGCGTTCAGTTCTACGAAACCGACGTCGCGGGCATCGTTCATTTCTCGTGGTTCTTCCGTTACATGGAGGAGGCCGAGCACGCGCTGTGGCGCGAGGCGGGGCTCAGCATTCACCCGGAGCGCTCGGACATCGGCTGGCCGCGCGTCGCCGCCGCATGCGAGTTTCACCGCGCATTGAAGTTCGAGCAGGAATTCGATATCGCGATCCGGATCACGGATGTCACAAAACGGACGATCAGCTACGCCTGCGAGATGTCGCAGGACGGCCAGAAGATCGCGACCGGCACTCTGAAGATCGCCTGCGTGGCCAAGCTGCCTGACGGTTCGATGAAATCGGCGGAGATCCCCGCGGACGTGGCCGACCGCCTGAAGCCGTTCGCATATCGGCCATCGGCCATCGAAGATCGGTCACCGGACACCGCATGAACTCACCCGACGTTGTCGTCATCGGCGGTGGGCCCGCCGGATCCACCGTTTCAACGTTTCTGGCGCAGCAGGGGCTGCGCGTCGAGCTCTTCGAGCGCGAGAAGTTTCCGCGCTTTCATATCGGCGAATCGCTCATTCCCGAGACGTACTGGGTCCTGCGGCGGCTCAACATGCTCGAGAAGATGCAGAAGAGCCGCTTCATCAAGAAGTACAGCGTCCAGTTCGTCAACGCGAGCGGAAGACAGTCGGCTCCCTTCTACTTCTGGGACAAC
>WNGB01006238.1_pt1 | contig 18434 bp, 18 predicted proteins | sample 5400681 | NCBI WGS metagenome assembly WNGB01 (sample SAMN13153367, study PRJNA577476) | soil metagenome | isolation source: 115 cm soil or saprolite under grassland replicate 2 | place: USA:California | collected 2016-06-15 | reverse complement strand
CACGGATCCCCAGGCCCCCCCGATCGCCCAGGCCCCGAAGCTCACGGTGGAGACGGTCAGGCTCGTGCGTCCCAGTTGGCGGTATTCCATTGCCTCAGTCTGCGCGGTCGGCCAGCGACCTTGATAGCACGCCGGATCGCCCTCAGTCCAACGTGTCGAACGTCCATCGTGGCCAGCCGGCGCTCGAGGCATCCACATCGCCGCGCGCGATCCCCTCCCGCAGGAGGCGCAGCGCGCCTCGCTGGGCGGCCAGGTCGAACCCGAAATACCGATCCGGGTAGCGCTCGAACCGCTTGAGCGCGCGCCGGCTCATGCTCTCCGCGCCGGCCAGGTTGCCGTTGCCGAGGTGGTAGAAGGCCACCGAGACCTGGATGAGCCCCTGGAAGAAGTCCCGCGAAGGACCGCGCAGGCCCGCCCACAGGTCCTCGATCGTGTCGTGGCATTCGAAGTAGAAGCCGCGGTTGAACTCGTCCACGCCGCGCGCGAACTGCCGGCGTTCGTCCTCGTCGAGCTGCGGCTCCGCCGGCGCGCCCATGCCCGCATCCTCGCCGACCCGCGCCCCCGCGGCAACGGCTTGACACCGCGGGCCGCGCGCCCCACCATCGCCGCGTCCCACACATCCTCCGTCGGCCGCGCCCGCACGGGAGGCGCCATGTCCACCGGTCCCTGGTTCTACGTCGACCGCGGCGAGCAGCGTGGCCCCGTCGCCACGGCGGACCTCGCGAGCTGGATCCAGAGCGCGCGCCTGCCGCGCGACGTGCAGGTCTGGCGCGAAGGCCTGCCCCAGTGGACGGCCGCGGAGGCGTTGCCGGAGATCGCGTCGCAGCTCCAGGCCCAGCTCCAGACCGTCGGGTTCTTCGTCATGGGCGCGAACGGGCCGCAAGGCCCGGTGGAGGCGCCGATCATGGTCGAGTGGGTCCGCGCCGGCCACATCGGCCGCGAGACGCTGGTGTGGCGCACGGGGCTGCCGGAATGGATCACGGCCGGTGCCGTCCCCGAGATCGCGCCCTACTTTCCGGCGGCGGCCGCCGTGTACGCGCCCCCGGCCGCGTGGCCGCCGGTGGCGCCTCCCGACCCACCGGCGCCATACGCGCAGAGTGCGCCGGCCCCGACCGCGCGCGAGGCGCGTCCCGCCTCCGATCGCGACGGTCCCTGTCCGCTGTGCGGCGACGCCAGGAAGATGGGGAGCAAGGCACGCAAGCTGTACGACGTCTGGGTCTGCCGCAAGTGCAATCTCCGGATGACGAATCGCCGCCAGTTCGCCTGGCTGCTCGACGTGGTGGCCCTGTGGGGCCTCATGTTCGTCGTGGTGTTCGTGGTCGCCTTCTTCGTGGCGGCGGCGGGCGGGGGGGCGCGCGCGGACACGAGCGGCCTGGTGGCCGTGCTGCCCTGGGTCGCCTACGTGGCCTGGCTGTTCAAGGACGGTTTCCACGGCCACTCGTTCGGGAAGTCGCTCATGGGTCTCCAGGTCGTGGACATCGACACCGAGCAGGGCGCCGGCTTCGGCGCCTCCTTCCAGCGGAACCTCCCGATGTTCATCCCGTTCGCGCCGCTGGTGGCCGCCTTCCAGATGTCGCGCGGGCCCCGGCTCGGAGACGGCTGGGCGAACACACGCGTCGTGTGGAAGAAGTACCGGGGCCGCGGTCCCTTCTGCCGCACGGGCGGCCCCGCCCGCCGCGGTCAGTGCAGGCCGCTCGCGTCCTTGAACACGCGGCCGTCCTTCATCACGAAGGAGACGCGCTCGAGCAGGCCCAGATCGGCCAGGGGATCGCCGGGCACCGCCACGATGTCCGCGTAGGCGCCGGGCGCGATCACCCCGATCTCGCCCGTCATCCCCAGCATCTCCGCCGCGTTGACCGTCGCGGAGCGCAGCGCGTCCGCGGGAGACATGCCGAACTCGGCCATGCGCTTGAACTCCTGCGCGATCGAGTCCGTCCACGAGAAACCGCCCACGTCGGTGCCGAAGACGATCTTCACGCCCGCCTTCATCGCCTTCTGCAGCGAGGGGCCGTGCACGCCCACCCGCGCGCGATCGCGCTTGCCCGCCGGCGTGTCCGCCGGCTCCCAGTGGAAGTAGTACGGGGTCATGGTCGGGCAGTACCAGGTGCCCTGCTTCACCATCTGGGCGACGGCCGCGTCGTCCAGCTCGAGGCCGTGCTCGATGGAGTCGCACCCGCCGTCCAGCGCGCGGTGCAGGCCCACGCCGTTGTAGGCGTGGCAGGCCACCTTGCGCCCCCAGCCGTGCGCCTCGTCCACGATCGCGCGCAGCTCCTCGACGGTCAGCGTCGGCTGCGAGACCAGGCGCCCCTGCGCGTCCACCCACGAGCGGTGGGTCATGTAAACCTTGAGCCAGTCCGCCCCGTGGTCGAGCTGCTCGCGCGCGGCCTTGCGCGCCTCCACCGGTCCGTCCACGATCTGTGCCCCCTTGGGCACGTCGATCTCGGGCGCGTAGTCCTCGAGCGGATAGCCGCCCGTGGTCGAGATCGCGCGCGTGACCACGAACAACCGCGGCCCCGGGATGTAGCCCTTCTCGATCGCCTGCTTGATGCCGACGTCTCCGTAGCCCGCCCCTTCCGTCTCCAGGTCGCGCAGGGTCGTGAACCCCTGCTCCAGCGCGCGGCGGACGGACACCGTCGCCCGCGCGGCGCGGAAGGCCAGCGGCTGCTTGAGGAGCTGCGCGTCGTAGCCGCCCTCGGCCGGGTCCTCGCCCTGCAGGAAGATGTGGGTGTGGGAATCGATGAGGCCGGGCAGCACGGTGGCGCTGGAGAGGTCGATCACGGTCGCGCCTTCCGGGAGCGGTCCCGCGGAGGCATCGCGCACGGCCTCGATGCGGCGGCCGCGCACGAGGACGAGCTGATCGCGGCGGGCGGGGAAGGTCCGGCCGTCGAGCAGACGGCCGGCGCGAATGACGACGAGCGGATCGGCGGCCCTCGCCACGGGCGCGAGGGCCGCCACCAGACCGACGACGGCGGCCGCTGCGCCGGCCGCCGCCTGGAACCGCTTCGACATGCTCAGACCCGCGCGGGCGTCCCCGCCGCCGGCCCGACGTAGCGCGCGTCGCCGAACGCGAGCATCGGGAAGAACACGAACCCCAGCAGCGCGAGGCCGATGCCGAAAGCCGGGGTCTTGCCGAACGACTTGGCGAGGTCGATGCACAGCAGGATCCCGACGACGATGCCCACGCAAGGGACGAGGAGCAGGACGAACCACCAGATGGGCCGCCCCACGATCTCGAGGAGCACGATGGCGTTGTAGATCGGGACGATCCCCGCCCAGCCGGGCTTGCCTGCCTTCTCGAAGATCTTCCACAGGGAGACGAAGATCAGAACGATGACGGCGAGCCACACCAGGAAGAAGGCGCCGCCGAAGAGCGCGCCGATCAGCCCGGCCCCGCCGCTGCTTGGGTTGGTATCCTCCTGGAAAGCCGCCGCCAGAAGCAGCATCACCCCCATCGATCACCTCTTTTTCCGCTCAGTTGTGCGGCTGCGGATGCCAGATGGTATGGGCAGGCCGCCGCGCATACAAGCCCGTATAGGAATGTGTCCGCGTAAGCGCCCGGGGACGCGGACACATTCCTAATGGAGCTTTGACCGAGGGACCCATCAGGAGTGTGGCCGAGGACCACCCGGAGATTGCTCGGACACACTCCTAGACGGGGTCCATGGTACGAACGATACGCATGCCGGCGGCGGCGAAGTTGCGCAAGGCCTCGTCGGCCACGCGCGGGAAGTCCAGCGCGGGCGGCAGCGGATGGAGGGGAGGCGGCGGCACCGGGCTCATCGCGTCTTCCAGGACGTGGACGCGGCTCAGCAGCCCCGGATCGCGACGGCGGCACTCCTCCATGACGTCGAGCAGCGTGGACCGCACGCAGTGCGACTTGGCCTGGCCGAAGACGTAGACCCGGTCGTGCCCCATGATCAGGTCGAAGAGGCCGGTGTCGAACTGCCCCACCACGCGTCCGCCGAGCTGGCGCACCTCGGGCGAGAGGACGGAATAGTTCTCGGTGACCGCGGCGCGTCCCTTCATGGCGAACACCGTCTCCGTGCGCCGGGCCGCGGCGTGGAAGAGCGCCGCCTCCATGAGGGACGGCACGAGGGCGTGGCTGGTCCCGCCCAGGAGCGCGTGGTAGGGCCAGATGGTCAGGACGTAGCGGCCGCTCTTCTCCAGTTGCTCGCAGTATTCGAGGCACAGGGCGCGGACGTCGGCGACTCCTTCCGGGCGCAGGGCCGGGATCCAGCGGCCGCGGCGCACGTCGTCGGTGGAGATGACGGTGAACGGCGCGGGATGGCGGCCCTCCGCGTCCACCCAGGCCGCGGGGTGGAAGATCTGGTGCACGCTGTGGGTGTCCAGGGAAAGGACGAGGGTCGTGACGCGCGAGAGGTTGCGGTAGAGCCATTCGATCGCGCGCACGGTGTCTTCGACGGCGCCCGGCACGAATAGGCTGGCCCCCGGCGTACAGAACGCGACCTGTCAATCGATACCGAAGGCCGCGATCCGCTCGCGGTCGTCGCGTGCCTCGGTGATGGCATGGCGGGCGCGGGCTTCGCCGGCGACATCCGTCACCAGTGCCGCGCGCTCCAGGTAGAGGCTGCCCACGGCCACGCGTTCGTAGAAGCGCGGAAGCTCCATCACTCCGCCGTCACACGCCCCGCTGCGCGAGCTGCCGGCGCGCCGTACGCGTGATCATGACCGTGACCACCGCGGTGGCCACGAGACCGGCCCCCAGGAGGGCCCACTCCATCGGGCTCTTCCCGTGCCCGCCTCCCGCGTCCGCCGCCGCCTTGCCTGCCGCGCCGATCCACACGTAGAGGACGGTGGCCGGGAGCATGGCGATCCAGCTCGCCAGCACGTAGGGCCCGAACGACACCGGGGTGAGGCCGTAGAGGTAGTTGCTGACGCTGAACGGCACGAGGGGGCTTAGGCGCAGCAGGGCCACGACCCGCCAGCCCTTCTCGCGGATGGCCTGGTCGATGGCGCGGAACTTCTGGTTGCGCTGGGCCAGCGCTTCCACCCGCCCCCGAGCCACGTAGCGCGCGATCAGGAAGGCCAGCGCCGCCGCCGTGGTGGAGGCCAGGGAGACGATCACCGTCCCCCACCGGAGGCCGAACACGAGGCCGGCGCCGATGGTGAGGACGGAGCCCGGCACGAAGAGAAGGACGGCCACCGTGTAGACGATCCCGTAGATCACGCCGCCCCAGAGCCCTCGATGCGCGACCCACGACTGGAAACCGCGGAGCCAGTCCGCGACGGGCAACACACGAGTGGCCACGATGAGCGCGACGATCGCCGCCGCGAGGAGGATCCAACGAACACGCGAGGACTTCCCGCCATCGCCCTTCTCCGCGCGGGCCGTCACGCGCGGCGCGCCCGGCGATACAGCCACTCGAACAGGGCCTTGGCGCGCGGAGTCAGACGGCTCTTCTGATACCGGTCCGCCGTGCGCCGCGCCAGCTCGGCATAGGTCGGGTAGGCGTGGATGGTGCCGGAGAGGTCCTTGAGGCCCACGCCCGCCCTCATCGCGACCACGATCTCGTGGATGAGGTCGCCTCCCCGCTCGGCCACGATGGCGGCGCCGAGGATGCGGTCGCTGCCCTTCTCCGTGATCACCTTGGCGAAGCCCTCCGACTCGCTCTCCACCACCGCGCGGTCGACCTCGGACAGGGGCTGGATCCACACGTCGTGGGGCACGCCGGCCTTCTTGGCCTCCGTCTCGCTGAGACCGACCCGTCCGACCTCGGGTGACGTGAACGTGCACCAGGGCAGGACGCTCGTGTCCACCTTCGCCTTCAAGAGCGGCGTGAGGATGTTGCGCACCACGATGCGGGCGTGGTGGTCGGCGACGTGCGTGAACTGCGGACCGCCGGCGACGTCGCCCGTGGCATAGATGTGCGGCTGCGACGTGCGCAGGTGGGCGTCGACGGTGACACCCTTCTTCGAGAAGGCCACGCCCGCCTGCTCCAGGCCGAGGTCCTCCACGTTGGGGAGCCGTCCCGCCGCCACCAGCAGCGCCTCCGCCTCCAGGATCTCGTCCCCCGCCGGCGTGCCAACCTCCAGGCGCACGCGACCGGCCGCACGCGTGACCCGTCGTGCCTTGGCCGCGGTGCGCAGGATGACGCCATCCGCTTCCATGGCCCGCCGCACGACGTCGGCCACGTCCGGATCCTCCTTCTCCAGGATGCGCTCCGCGCTCTGGACGACGGTGACATGGACGCCCAGCCGCGCGAAGGCCTGCCCCAGCTCGCAGCCGATGGGGCCGCCGCCGAGGATGATCATCCCGTCCGGCCGCGCGCGCAGGTCGTCGAAGATGGTCTCGTTCGTGTAGGGGCGGACCTCGGCCAGCCCCTCCACGGGAGGCAGGGCGGCCCGGCTTCCGGTGGCGATCACGAACGATGCCCCGCGCAGCCGGACGTCGCCGACCACCACCTCCCGCGGGGAGACGAAGTGCGCCGCGCCCCGGAACACGTCCACTCCGAGTGACTCGAACCGTTCCTGCGAATCGTGGGGAGCGATGGCGGCGCGCCGCTCGCGCACGCGCTCCATCACGTCCTCGAACGCGAACTCGGGCGCGCGGTCGCGCAGGCCCCAGCGCGCGGCGTGGCCAACGGTGTGCGCGGCGCGCGCGGACGCGATCAGCGCCTTGCTGGGCACGCAGCCGGTGTTGAGGCAGTCCCCGCCCATGCGGTGCTTCTCGATCAGCGCCACGCGGCCGCCGAGGCCGGCGGTGCCGGCGGCGGTGACGAGGCCGGCCGTGCCCCCGCCGATCACGACGACGTTGTAGATGTCCCGGCTTCCGCTCAGGCCAGCGCTCCCCCGCAGCTCGAGCCCGCGCCCGCCGTGCAGCCGAAGCAGTGCTCGCCCATGCGCACGGGCCGGCCGGAGAGCCGGCGCAGGTCGAAGTCGAAGATGGTCGCGGGCTGGCCCGCCTCCAGGCCCAGCTCGAGCATCTGGTTGAAGTCGCAGTCGTAGAGCCGCCCGTCGTAGCCGACGCTCACCAGGGAGCGGCACATGAGACCGGGCAGGGTGGACGGGTTGAACGCGGCCTCCAGGCGCGCCATGTACGCCTCGTAGTTGCCGGCGCGGCGCAGCCAGGCCGCAAACCGCGCGATCGGCATGTTCGTGATCGTGAAGAGAGAGTGGAACACGATGCCGTGGTGGGCGAGCAGCCACTCGCGGGTGTCGCGCTCGAGGTCGCCTTGCGCGGGCGGCAGGAAGGCGCCGACGGGGTTGGACACGAGGTTCAGGACGAGAGCGTCCTCGCGGCCGTAGCCGACGGCGTTGAGGGCCTGCAACCCTTCGACGCTGCGCGCGAAGACGCCGTGGCCGCGCTGGCGGTCGGTGGCCTCCTCCGTGTAGTGCGGCAGCGAGCAGACGACTTCGACACCGTGATCGGCGAAGAAGCGCGACAGGTCCGCGAGGCCCGGCTCGAACTGGACGGTGAGGTTGTGGCGGACCATCACCTTGCGGCCGAGGACGCGGCCGCGGGCGACCAGCTCGCGGAATCGCGGGTGCAGCTCGGGCGCGCCGCCGGTGATGTCGAGCGTGGCCAGCTCCGGCGCGCGGGCCAGGACGCCGAGGCAGGCCTCGACCACGTGGTCCGGCATGACTTCGGTGCGGGTCGGCGAGGCGTCCACGTGGCAGTGGTGACAGGCCTGGTTGCAGCGCTTGCCCACGTTGACCTGGAGGGTCGTGGGCACGGCCGCGCGCAGCTCGCCCCCGCGGCCGGGCAGAAGCCGCGCGAAGCGCGAAGGGGGGGCGGCGGTCGTCACATCGAGATCTTCTTGTCCGCGTTGTGGGCGACGAGGCCGTGGGCGAGGGCGATGCCCGCCCGGAGCGAAGCGGCGGCGTGCATCGCTTCCGCGAGGTGCTTGATGGTGAGGCCCTGCTCCAGCGCCGTCTGCGTGTAGCTGTCGATGCAGTACGGGCACTGCGAGACCTGGGCCACCGCGAAGCCCACGAGGACCTTCTCGCGCTTGGTCAGAAGTCCCGGCTCGAAGGCGGCGGCGTAGTAGCGCTCGAACGCGTTCCACAGCTCGGGCGCATGCTGCTTCAGGTCGCCGAAGTGAGCCAGGTCCGCGTCGTCGAAGTAGGCGGCCATTCTGGTTCCTTTCCCTCCCGACTCGGACAGCGTACTCCGGACGGCCGGCGGCGGAAACCAGGGAGGCGCCCGTCTCGCGAGCGGGGGCGAAGATCAGTATGCTTGCCAGTGAGATGAGGCAGGGGGAGCGCGGGCCGCGATGGACGGCGATGGCGGCGCTGGCCCTGGTCGTGGGCGTCCTGGCCGCGCTCCTCTCGGTCCGGGCGGCGGGGCCGAAGCGTCCGTCTCCCGTGCCTTCCGCGGAATCGGACGGGCAGTACGGCAACCCGTCCGACCTCGACGACTACATCGCCGAGATGACGTCTCCCGAGCGCGACGCCTGGCAGAAGCCGGACCAGGTCGTGACCGCCCTCGGCCTCAAGAAGGGGGAGACGGCCTGCGACATTGGATCGGGGCCCGGATATTTCACGCTGCGCCTGGCCCGAGCGGTGGGCTTCGGAGGCTTCGTCTACGCCGTGGACGTCGAGGCGCGGATGCTGCAGGCGCTGCGCGAGCGCCTGGAGCGCGCGCGCCTCCGCAACGTCGCCCCCGTGCTGGCCGTCTCCGACGACCCCCTCTTGCCTCCCGGCGTGTGCGACGTGGTCCTGGTCGTCGACACGTACCACCACTTCCCGGACCGCGCCGGCTACCTCAAGCGGCTGCGCCGGTCGCTCAAGCCGAAGGGACGGATCGTGAACATCGACTACCAGCGGCGGCCCACGCCGATCGGCCCACCGCTCGACCATCGCGTGGCGCGCGAGACGTTCTTGACGGAGGCGAAGGGCGCGGGCCTGAGCCTGGTCGCGGAGCCGGCCTTCCTGCCTTATCAGTACTTCCTGATCCTGGTCGCGAAGTAGGTCGGGCGCGCCCGGTTACCCTCCGCCCGCTCCCCCCGTCGACTTCGCGGTGACGGCGGCGTCGGCCAGGCTCATGGGCTCCAGCGTGACCGCGGCCCCGGCGCGCGCGCGCTCGAGCGCGCGCTGCGTCTGCTTGTAGAGGTGGACCTGGGCCCGGAAGGCCTCGTCGCCGCGGGGGTTCTTGCGGCGCCGGTAGGTCCCATCCGCCTGCAGGCGCCGGCCCTTGACGTTGTCCTGGAACATCGCATCGAGCACGTCGAGGACCTTCTTGCGGTTCTCGGGCGCGACCGGGAAGAGCAGCTCGATGCGGCGGTCCAGGTTCCGCCCCATCCAGTCCGCGCTGGCCAGGTAGACCTCGTCCTCGCCCCCGTTGCGGAAATGGAACACGCGCGAGTGCTCCAGGAAGCGATCGACGACGGAGACGACCTCGATGGTCTCGCTCACTCCCTTCACTCCCGGGCGCAGGCAGCAGATGCCCCGCACGTTGAGGCGGATGCGCACGCCCGCCTTGCTGGCGTCGTACAGGGCGCGGATCATCTCCTCGTCCACGAGCGAGTTCATCTTGGCCCGGATCTCCGCGGGCTGGCCCTCTTCCGCCCGGCGCTGCTCGCGCTGGATGAGGCGCACGAACCGCTCGCGCAGCGTGGTCGGGGCCATGGCCAGCTTCTTCATGCGCGGCGGGTCCGAGAAGCCGGTGAGGGCGTTGAAGAAGGCGGAGGCGTCCTCGCCGATCGCGCGGTCGGCGGTCATGATCCCGAAGTCGGTGTAGAGGCGCGCGGTCTTCTCGTTGTAGTTGCCCGTCCCCATGTGGACGTAGCGCTCGATCCCCTGCGGCCCCCGCCGCACGACCAGGCAGATCTTGGCGTGGGTCTTGTACCCGCGGATCCCGTAGATGACGTGCGCGCCCGACTGCTCGAGGGAACGCGCCCACTTGATGTTGGACTGCTCGTCGAAGCGGGCCATCAGCTCGACGATGACCGTGACCTGCTTGCCCGCCTCCGCGGCCCGGGAGAGGGCCTGCACGATGGGGCTGTCGCCAGAGGTCCGGTAGAGCGTCTGCTTGATGGCGAGCACGTCGGGGTCGGCCGCGGCCTGGGAGACGAGCGCGATCACGGGATCGAACGACTCGTAGGGATGATGGAGAAGGATCTCGCCCTCGGCGATCCGGCCGAGGATGTTGGTCAGCTCGCGCCCCTCCAGCGCGGGCAGCGGCTTGAAGGGCGGCTCGCGCAGGCTCTCCAGCGTGGGCAGCTCGACCAGCGGCCAGAGCGCGCGCACGTCGAGGGGGCCGCGCACGTAGTAGACGTCCGGGACGTCGATCTCGAGGCGCTGGACGAGGATCCCGAGCAGGGTGTCGCCGATCCCCTGCTCCACCTCCAGGCGGACGACGTGGCTCAGACGGCGCTTGCGCAGCTCCTCTTCGATCGCTTCGAGGTAGTCGCGCCCGCCCTCTTCGTCCAGCTCCATCTCCGCATCGCGGGCGACGCGGAAGGCCGCCGCCTCCAGGATCGTCTGTCCGGGGAAGAGCGCCGAGAGCTCGGCCCGGATGATCTCTTCGAGCAGCACGTAGGTGTTGCCGTCGCCGCCCAGCGGGCGCACCAGCCGGCGCAGGCCGGCCGGGACCTGCACCACGGCCAGCCGCGGCGGTCGCTCGACTTCCGGCGGCGGCGGCGGCGCCCCTTCGGGCGGCGGCCCCTCGCCCTCCGGCTGCGGCGGCTCCTCCGCTTCCGGCGGCGCGAGCAGGATGGCCAGGTTGAGGCTCAGGTTCGCGAGCTGGGGAAACGGGCGCGAGACGTCGATGGCCAGGGGGGTGAGCGCGGGCAGGACCTCCGCGGTGAAGTAGCGGGCCAGGAACCCGCGCTGCCCCTCCTCCAGGTCCTTGTAGGCCACGAAACGGATGCCGCGCTCGGCCAGGGGCGGCAGGATCTCTTCGGTCAGCGTCTTGCCCAGTCGCTCCACCATCTCGTGCACGCGCTCGCTCACGAGCATGAGCTGCTGCCGGGGCCGCAGACCGGTCGCGTCCGGGTTCGCGTCTCCCTCGTCGATGGCGTGCTTGAGGGCGGCCACGCGCACCATGAAGAACTCGTCGAGGTTGCTGGAGACGATGATCGCGAACTTCAAGCGGTCGAGGAGGGGCGTGGTCGGATCCATCGCCTCCTCCAGCACGCGGCCGTTGAACTCGAGCCAGCTCAGCTCGCGGTTGAGGAAGAGCTCGGGCTCCTTCTTCCGCGGCTTGGACTCGGCGCGGGCTACGGCCATGGGCGCTGCCTCGCTTCCCGGAAGGTCAGCTTGCGGCCGAAGACCTCCGTCAGGTAGTCGGCGCGCGCGAGCGCGGCCAGGCGCTCCATGGTGAGGTCGCCCGCCCCCTCGACCTCCAGCACCCAGTTGTCGTCCTCGGGCACGACGTGGAGGTCCTTCACCTTCTGGAGGTGGTCGGCGTCGAGGGCGTTGGCCAGGCGGAGGATCGCGGAGAGCTTGTTGGTGGCGATGCGCGCCTCGCGGTCGAGCACCATGTAGGGCAGGTGGGACTTCGACGGCACCGCGCGCCGATGGTAGCGCGCCACGTTCGAGACCAGGTGCATCTCGTCCTGGCTGAGGCCGAAGATCTCGGAGGCGGCGATCAGGTACTGGCTGTGCTTGTGGTGGCCGCGGATGTTCACGTAGTTGCCGATGTCGTGCAGGAGGGCCGCCACCTCCAGCAGCAGGCGGTGGCGGTCGCTGAGCCCGTGCTCGCTGCGCAGCTCGTCGAAGAGGCGCACGGCCAGGTCGGCCACGTTGCGGGCGTGGGGGGCGTCGTAACGGTAGCGCTCGCCCACCGCGGCCGCGCTGGAGAGCACCTGCTTGCGCAGGTCCTCGATCCCCTGGGGTTGGTCGCTGCGCACGAGGTCGAGCAGGAGGCCGTCGCGCAGCGAGGCATCGGGTACGGTGACGCGGTCGGCGGCGGTCTCGACCAGCAGCTCGCGGTAGGCGAGGAGCGCGGGCACCAGGGTCTCCGCCTCGGACTGGGGCAGGCGGTACTTCTCCACGAGCGGCTCGATGTCGTAGCCCACCACGGAGTCCACGAACCGGATGAAGGCGTCGCGGTCGAACACCGGGAGCTGCCCGGCGGGGAGATCCCCCACGATCTCCCCGGCCGCGAAGCGCACGTCGCCGCCCAGGGCGATGACGTGCCTGGCCTCGCGCAGCGGTATCTCGCGCCGGATGTCATCCACCACGTTGTGGATGTGCCGCACGAGCAGGCGCGTGCCCTGCTCGTGGCTGCCCTGCCAGCCGGCGAGGCTCTGGCGCATGCGGATCGAGCCCAGGGGATAGGTGCCGGAGTGGACGGGCTGGCCCTTGCGCAGGAAGGAGATGTCCGCGCTGCCGCCGCCGATCTCGACGAGCAGGGCGTCCCCGTCCTCCAGCGCCGGATGCTGGGCCAGGCGCTCCCGCACGGCCAGGTAGGTGAGGCGGTTCTCCTCCGAGCCGTCGATGACCTCGACCTCGAGGCCCGTGCGCAGGCGCACGCGGTCGAGGAACGCGTCGGCGTTGCTCGCCTCACGGACGGCGCTCGTGGCCACCGCGCGATAGCGGATGACGCCGTAGGTGTCCATGATGCGCCGGAACCCCTCGAGCGCTTTGAGGGTCGCCTCGATGGTGGCGGCGCCGAGGCGGCCATGCGTGAAGGTGTCCTTGCCCAGAAGGACGCCGCGCGAGACCTCCTCGAGCAGATGCAGCGGCCCTTCCGCCGCGCCCTCCGCGACCACGAGACGAATCGCGCTCGCCCCCATGTCCACGACCGCGACCGGCCGCGGGGACGGCGCGGGCACGGGGACGGCGGGGGTGGTCACCGGCTGCGGAAGCGTGTTCTTGCGCGCCATCAGGGCTCCGTGGCGGGCAGCGGCGCCAGAACCAGGGCCGCATCGTCCGTGGAGGTGGTCCCGGCGGCGTCGTCCTCGACCGGACCCGCCTCCACCGTGATCTTGACGCCCAGGGCCCGCTCGAGCAGCTCCGCGCGGCGGGGGGCGGCCCAGATCTCGAGCGCGGGGTCGGCGGTCACGTCGCACTTCACGCGCAGGGTGCCCCCGCGGCCGACCACCTCCAGGCCGCGCACGATCTGACGGTGGCTGCGGTCGAGGGAGTCGGCCAGCCGGAGGTGCCCGGCCAGCACCTCCACCTTGCGGCGCTCCGCGCGCGGCAGGGCCCCGAACTCGGGGTGCTTGCGCCGCGGCCGGCCGCGGCGGTGGTACCGCGCGATGTTGGCGACCATCTCGACCTCGAGGGGCGTGAACCCCCTCAGCTCGCCGTTCTTGATGAGGTAGTAGGTGTGCTTGTGGTGGTTCAGGTAGGCGATGTGGTGCCCGACGTCGTGGAGCAGGGCGGCGTACTCGAGGAGCGCGCGCTCCGGCTCGCCCAGGCCGTGGCGCTTGGCCGTGCCGTCGAAGAGGGCGAGGGCGAGCTCCGCCACCTTGCGCGCGTGCTTCTCGTGCCACTGCGAGCGCTCGGCCAGGCTCACGACGCTGCGCCGCCGCACGTCGGGATAGGCCTCGGCCCGGGCCAGCGAGCGCTTGTGCCCGTGGATGTAGTCGAGCAGGATGCCCTCGCGCAGCGCCCACTGGCACAGGATCAGCTCGCGCACCCCGAGCTCCTGCAGGATCGTGTCGATCACGACCGCCCCCGCCACGATGATGTCGGCCCGGCTCTCGTCCAGGCCCGGCGCCTTGAGGCGCGTCTTGAGGTCGGTGCCGACGAGCCACTTGCGCGCGGCATGGATCTGCTCGGCGGTGACCTTCACGTGATGGAGAGGCTCGGGCACGGTCTCTCCCGCGCGCTGCAGGGCCAGCGCGCCCACGGCCAGGATGGTGCCGGACGTGCCGACCGCGCACTCGAAGCCGGAGGAGCGCAGGCGGGCGCGGTGGGGGCCGAGCGTCTTCTCGACGTGCTTGACCAGGCGCCCCTCGTCCTTGGCGGAGAGGGGGTCGCTCTTGACGAACTCCTCGGTCGTGCGCAGCACGCCGAGCTTCTCGCAGACCCCGTACTCCATGCCCTTGCCGCCGCCCACGGCCAGCTCGACGCTGCCCCCCCCGATGTCGACGACGAGCGCGCGGCGGCCCTCGAGGTGCACGCTGTGGAGGACGGCGAGGTAGATGAGGCGCGCTTCCTCGTCCCCGGCGACGGTGCGTGGCCAGATCTCGAGCTCGGTGCCGACGCGCTCCAGGAAGTCCTCTCCGTTCGTGGCTTCGCGGATGGCGGAAGTGGCCACGGCCAGGATCTTCTCCGCCCCCGCGCTCTCGGCCAGGCGCTTGTACTTCCGCAGGGCGTCCAGGCCCCGCGCCATGGCCGACGCCGGGAGCTTGCCGCGCGAGAGGGTGCGGGCGCCCAGGCGGACCATCTCCTTGTCCGTGCCGATCACACGGAACGCCCCCCCGCGCAGCGTCTCCACGACTACCATATGGAAGGAGTTGCTGCCGAGGTCGATGGCGGCGATCTTCACTAAGTGATTGTACTCAAAAGCGTCATGCCGCCGCTCGCAAGCCATTGTGGGTGCGCGCCATGGTGTGCTAGGCTCCGTGACTTTCCGACGACTTTCCCGTGACTCCGCCCCCAGCCGACCGCGTCGCCCCGCTGCTGCAGCAGCGGATCAAGGCCGTCTTCCGCCGCCTCCCCAAGGCACTGGCCGGCGGCGAGGAGGACCTGCACCAGATGCGTGTGGCCGGGCGGCGGCTGCGCGTGGCCCTGCCCCTGCTCGTGCGCAAGCCCGAGGGACGCCGCGCGCGGCGCAGCCTCCGCCTCCTCCGGGCGCTCACCCGCACGGGAGGCATCAGCCGCGACCTCGACGTCAGCGTCGCCCTCTTCGAGGCCGAGCTCTCGAAGGGCGTCCCGACGCCGGAGGAGGGCGTGCTGCGGCGCCGGCTCAAGGCGGCGCGGACGCGAGGCCATGCGCGCATGGCGGAGGCGCTCCTCGATCTCGAGATCGCGCGCCTGCGCCGCGACCTGCGCGTCCTCGCCCGCCGCAGCGACGGTGTCTTCGCGGTCCTGCGCCGCATCCGTGAGATGCGCGACGGCCGGGGGGCCGAGACCCTGGCCCTCATCGCCGCCATCGGCGAGGGCTTCGACGCCCTCGAGCTGCACCGGCTGCGGCGCCAGGTGCGCCGCCTGCGCTACGCCGCCGAGCTCTCCGGCGCGTTGAAGGGCCAGGTGGCGGCGGCGGCGGCGGACTTCCGCGCCCTTCAGGACGAGCTGGGCAGGCTCCACGACACCTACGTGCTCTCGGAATGGCTTCGGCGGCAGGCCGAGTCCTGCCGCGCGCGCGGAGACACGGCCGTGGGCCAAGCCGCCGCCGCCCTGCACGAGCGGTTCCTCGAGGCCAGTCGCGCGCATCACAAGGCCTTCCTCGCCCTCCCCCCCGCGGACGTCGTCGCGCGCGCGCTGGCCTCCATGGGCCAGTCGCGGCCGGCGGCGTGAGGCGGCCTTTCTTCATGAACCCACGCCATGGAAGGAGACTCGCGCATGCGTCTTCTCGTCGTCCGCCACGCCATCGCCGTTCCCCACGGAACGCCGGAGGTCCCCGAGGACGAACGGCCACTCACTCCAAAGGGTGAAAAGCGGTTCCGGGTGGCGGCCAAGGGGCTGGCCCGGATCTGCGGCCGCCCCGACGTCCTCCTCTCCAGCCCGCTCGTCCGCGCGCGTCAGACCGCCGACATCGCGGCCGGAGCCTGGGGCAAGGTCGAGGTGACGGAGACGGACGCCCTCGCCGGCGGCTCCTTCGAGCGGATCGCGACCGCGGTGGAGAAGTACGCGGACCAGCAGCTCGTCGCCATCTTCGGGCACGAGCCGGACGTGTCCATGGTGTTGGCGCGCCTCCTGGGCTCGTCTGCCTCCGAGCGCCTGACCTTCAAGAAGGGCGGCGCCGCCCTCCTGGACGTCCCGGGCCGTATGGCGGACGGCGGCGCGCTCGTCTGGTACGTGCCGCCGCGCGTGCTGCGCGCGCTCGCGGGCGACGACGACGAGGACTGAGAGCGCGCCCTAGCCCTCCGTCAGGATCCGCGCGAGCGCGAGCGCGTCCTGCGGCGCGTACGCGTGGCGGTCGTTGTCGAAGTACACGTACACGTCCCGGCCTTCCGCCGTCCACCCGCGGACGCGCGCCGCCCACCGGCGCAGCTCCTCTTCCGGGAGCTCGCGTGCTCGAGCCACCGGCGCCGGGGCAGGTCGCGCGGATAGAACGGGCCGCGCCAGCCCGGATAGTCGTACCCGCTGATTCCGATGTACTTACGGCCGAGGTGCACCCTTCCAATGTATCCGCGCGCACGGGCGAGGCCGGGGCGGGATGATAGGATCGACGGTTCATGGACTCGACGACGGCGCCTCGCCTAGAGGCCAAGGTCCTTTACCGCCGGCTCGATAGCCTGTTCGGCGCGCTGGACTCGGAGCTGCCGCCGCGGCGCTTGATGGAATCGTTCCTCGAGGACGCGTTCCAGACGCTGCGCGGGGACCTCCGCCTGCAGGCGGGGATCGCCTACGGCGAAGGCCGCGACTCCTTCTCGCTCGTGAAGACGGTCGGACGGCTGGACCGGCCGCCCGCGGACGGCTTCGATGCCCAGGTCAAGCCGGCCGCGCTCGTCCTGCAGCACGGGGTCTACATCTTCGCCGACCCCGACCACGACGACGCTCCGCCGCGCTTCGGCCTCGTCCCGCGCCGCCCGGTAGCGGCGGTGGTCGTGGGCCAGCGCCCGAAGCGCTACGTGCTCTTCTTCCTGCTCGCCGACGGCTGGGTGCGCGAAGAGCTGGACTTCGCGCTCAACACCGTGCGCGCGGCCCTCGGGTCGCGGCTCATGGAAGACCGGGCGCTGGGGAGCCTGGAGCAGGCGGCGGAGATCCAGCAGAGCCTCCTCCTCGACGAGCCGCCGGCCTTCGCGGGCTTCGACCTCGCCGCGCGCTCGCGCCCGGCGGAGGAGGTGGGCGGCGACTTCTTCGATTTCGCGGTCTTCGACGAGGACATGCTGGGCCTGTCGATCGGCGACGCCAGCGGGCACGGCCTGCCCGCGGCCCTGCTCGTGCGCGACGTGGTCACCGGCCTGCGCATGGGACTCGAGCGCGAGCTGAAGATCGCGCACGTCTTCACCAAGCTCAACCGCGTCATCCACCGCAGCACGCTCTCCAGCCGCTTCGTCTCCGTCTTCTACGCCGAGCTCGAGCGCAACGGGAACCTCATCTACGTCAACGCCGGCCACCAGCCTCCGCTCCTGTTCGACACGGGCAAGGACCGGGTGATCGAGCTGAGCACGGGCGGGACCGTCATCGGGCCGCTGCCCGAGGTGCGCTTCCATCGCGGGATGGCCTACCTGCGGCCGGGCGACCTGCTCGTGATGTGCACGGACGGCATCCTGGAGCGGCGCGCGCCGGACGGGACGTTCTTCGGCGAGGAGCGCCTGCGCGAGGTGGTCCGACAGAAGCGGGGCGCGGGCGCCTCCGCGATCCTCGAGGCCATGTTCGCGGCCGCGGAAGCCTTCGGGGTCGGGCGCGCGTGGGAGGACGACGCCACCGTCGTGGTGGTGCTCCGGCAGGCCTGAGACCGGCTACGGGAGCTGCGCCGCCAGCAAGGCCTCCTTGATGGTCGCGTTCGTCAGCGCGACCTCCTCCCCCTCGACGAGCAGGCGCGCCCCGAGGCCATGGAGGTCGTTCCACAGCGTGTTGGCCATCAGCGCCGCCGCGTTCTGCGAGCCGAATTGCGCCACGAATTCGTACGCGCCCGGGTGTCCCGCCGCCGGCGCCTTGACCGTCCGTTCGTAGACGATTGCACCGCCCTCCTTGATCCATCGCCGCTGTCCGGGCACCAGGGTGCGCGTCGCCATCATCCGCAGGGGCGCCGCCGGGTCAATGGCCTCCAGGCGCAGGCTGACGACTCCGACCCGACTCTCGGATGCAGGCGGCGCTTCCATGCTCACCGCCTCGCCTTGAGGGCTGGCTGCCCGGCGCAGGGCTCGGACCAGGGCACCTTCGAAGTAAACGAGCTCGAGGCCGGTCGCCCAGTAGGCCACGCCCTCGATGTTGCTCTGGGTCGTCTCGTGTCCCGTCCGCACGGTCCGATCGCCCGTCGAAGGAACGAACTCGATGAATCCGGCCCAGGTCGTCCGGCCGTTGGGCTCTGCGTAGACCAGGGCGCGGTCGTAAACCGTTCCATCGGGGGCACTCAGCTCGATTTCCCTCTCGTGCACCAGCTCCGCCATGGCTCCTCCCACTGAGGACTGAAGCCTCCAGGTCGGGCGAAAGCAACTCCCGTGCCTCCCGAGACCCGGGGGCACGCTCATCCTGATCCACGTCCACGCGGCTCAATGGCGGGCCGGCGCCCCCGTCCGCCTCCTGAGCCTCAGCGCCCCTCGCCGTCCACTCCGAAGCCGGCCCCGCGCAGCGCGTCCACCGCGGTCGCGAGGTCCGTCTCCTTGACCAGGACGTAGTCGGTGTCGAAGGTGGAGAGCGCGAAGAGGCTCAGGCCGGCCGCGGCCAGGCTCCCGGACAACGCGGAC
>WNGB01007876.1_pt1 | contig 18437 bp, 14 predicted proteins | sample 5400681 | NCBI WGS metagenome assembly WNGB01 (sample SAMN13153367, study PRJNA577476) | soil metagenome | isolation source: 115 cm soil or saprolite under grassland replicate 2 | place: USA:California | collected 2016-06-15 | reverse complement strand
CGCACCGGCCACACCCCCCCAGAGACTCTGCGTCGTCGCCGAAGTAGCGCAGGATGAAGTCGTGCCGACAGCTCGACGCATCGATGTACCGAAGCAGCTCGCGAAAGTGCCGCCACGCTCGCTCGACTTGCTCGGGTGCCGCCGGACCGCCGTCCGATCCCAACTCGCATAGCCGGCGGCGCAAAGGAATATCGCCCGGAGACACGAGAAGAAGCCCCTGGGCCGGCCGGCCGTCGCGGCCGGCGCGCCCGACCTCCTGGTAATAGCTCTCGATCGACGAAGGAGGTTGGGCATGGACCACGGCGCGCACATCGGGCCGATCAATGCCCATCCCGAACGCATTGGTGGCCACGACGACGGAAAGGCTGCGGTCGACGAAGGCCTTCTGAACGCTGGTTCGCTCGGTCGCCGGCAGACCGGCGTGGTAGGCGCGCGCGCTCCACCCTCGCGTTGCGAGCTCGTGGGCGAACTTTTCGGAAGAGCGCCGGGTCGCGGTGTAGACGATGGCCCCTCCTGTGCTTGCATGGGAGCGATGCAACGCATCGTGGGTGACTTGCATCGCGGCGCGGGCACCCTCCACCTCGCGGACCCCGAGCTCGAGATTGGGGCGCGCGAAACCACGAAGAATCACCTTCGTCCGACCCGAATCGAGCCGGAGCCGAGTGAGAATTTCGCGCCGCGAATCGGGCGTTGCGGTGGCCGTGCAAGCGAGAACCCGCGCGGGCCGCAACCGATCGATGAGCGTCCCGATCCGCAGGTAATCCGGACGAAAATCGTGCCCCCACTGCACGATGCAGTGGGCCTCGTCGACCGCCAAGAGCGACAGCTCGAGATCGCCCATGAGGTCCGAAAATCCGTCGAACGCCAGCCTTTCCGGCGCGGCATAGACGATTTTGAACTCACCGCCGCGAAGGGCGCGAAGGCGCCGCTTTCGCTCGTCGGGATCGAGGGTGGAGGCGAGAAACGTCGCGGGAATGCCGCGTGCGGTGAGGCTCCTCACCTGATCTTCCATCAGCGCGATGAGGGGTGAGATCACCACCGTCGTGCCGGCAAGAACGAGCGCCGGCAGCTGGTAGCAAAGCGACTTGCCGCCTCCGGTGGGCGCGATGACGAGGACCTGCCCCGATCCCTCGAGAATTGCGTCGATGGCCTCGCGCTGCCATACGTGGAAGGCGCGCAGGCCGAATCGCTCGGCGAGCACGCTCTCGAGATCGATCGACGAAGGATGCGGCGCTGGGATCAAGGCAGGCGAAGATACCATCGGTCCTCTGCGGCGTGTTGCGAGCTGCGTGCCGAATGTTTCATCCATGGTTTCGCGGCCGCGAGCTGGCGGATCCGGCGGAAGGCCTGGCGACCGACCGATCTCTGATAGACGAGGCGGTTCACCAACATTCCTGAGATGCTAGGCGTTCGTCGCGACGGTGACCTTTTCGCTCGGGCGCAGGAAGTTCGTCCATCTTCCGCCCACGGGATTGAAGCAATATTTCCAGGAAATCGCCAAGTGCGAGAACCTCAGGGGCGATCGGAAATCTGCTGATCCTGGTGCCGTTCGCCGCGATGTTCTGGGCGCTCTGGCAGCAGAACTTTTCTTCGTGGGTCATTCAGGCGGACAAGATGAACCGTCATCTTTTCGGGATCGAGTGGAAGCCCGCCCAGATCCAGACCGTCAATCCCATCTTCATCCTGGTGATGTTGCCAACCTTCTCGTACGCGATTTATCCCGCGATCGAGCGGGTGTTTCGACTGACGCCGCTGCGCAAATTCGGAATGGGACTGTTCGTTACGGCGTTCGCGTTTCTGATCATCAGCTGGATTCAGGCGCGCATCGATGCCGAGACGAGGCACAAGCCGAGCCGGCATGACGAGTCGTGCTCGCAGAGGGCCGGACGACTGGTCAGCTCGATGGTCGGCCTTCCGTTGGACACAGACGTTGGCCGAGGTCCCACTCTGGGGTCATATCGCCCCAGTAGACCCCCACGAACGTCCCAGCTTTTCCACAGGCAAAAGTTTGTTATTTCAACGGGTTGATTGCATCTCTCCACCGTTTTCGCCGGCGGGCAGAGCCGCGAAGGCGAGCACGGGGCAACTTAGGCTCATGTTTTGATCCAAAGGGTCGTATGCGTGGCCAATGTCCAAGGTCGCGGATCCGCCGCAATTGCTCCTTGGGGACGAATACCCGTCGTCCGGCAAAGTCGCCATTCGCAAAGGTTCGTCGAAAGGGCGAGTGCTGGTCGCCGACGATGAACCGATGCTCCTTCGCGGTTTGCAGCGGGTACTCTCGAGGGCGGGCTACGAAGTCGTCACCGCCAACGATGGCCAGCAGGCGGCGGAATTCTTGTTCCAGATGGAGTTCGACGCGATCGTCAGCGACATCTCGATGCCTGGAATGAACGGAATTCAACTGCTGCGTCAAGCACGCGAGCGCGATCTCGACGTCCCGGTGCTCTTGGTGACCGGCGCACCAGCGGTCGAAACGGCAGTCGAGGCGCTGGAGTACGGCGCGTTCCAGTATCTCACGAAGCCAGTGGACGCGAAGCAGTTCGAGCACGCCATCGACAAGGCCGTTCAGCTGCACCGCATGGCGGTCATGAAGCGCGAAGCGCTGGCGCTGCTCGGCACAACGCAGGCCTTGGCCGGCGACCGAGCCGGCCTGGAGGCTAGCTTCGAGCGCGCCCTGGAGACGCTGTGGATCGCCTATCAGCCGATCGTGCGCGCGGGCGATCAGTCGCTGTTCGGTTACGAGGCGTTGCTTCGCAGCCGCGAGCCGACGCTCCCGCACCCCGGCGCCCTGCTCGATGCGGCCGAGCGGCTCGACCGGCTCACCGAGCTCGGCCAGAACATTCGCACTTGCGCGGCCGAACCGGTCGGTCCGAAGCCCGAAGCGGGTGTGCTGTTCGTGAACTTGCATACGCGCGACCTGCTCGATCCGACCCTCACGTCGGCCGAGGTGCCGCTCTCCAAAATCGCCAAACGAGTCGTGCTCGAGATCACCGAGCGTGCGTCGCTCGACGAAATCAAGGATGTTCCGCTGCGGGTGGCACGACTTCGCGAGATCGGATTCAGGATCGCCATCGATGACCTCGGTGCCGGATACGCCGGGCTCACCAGCTTCGCGCTGCTCGAGCCGGAGATCGTCAAGCTCGACATGTCGCTGGTGCGCAACGTGCACAAGCAGTCCACGAAGCAGAAGCTCACGAGGAGCGCGACGCACTCGTGGAGCTCGGGTGCGACCTTTTGCAGGGCTATCTGTTCGCCAAGCCGGGTGTTGCGTTCCCCCCCTTTACGTGGGGATGAGTTCCGCCGCTCGAGTGTTGAAAAACTGTGTAGGATGAGCACTCGCTGGCAGCGCCGCGGCGCCGCATCCGCTAAGTAGAAGCAGCGCAGCATCTTCCGCGAGCTCCCCCATGAAAGCTGCAAAAGCTTGGATCATCGGAGGCGTCGTCGTGCTCGCCATCGCGATCGGCATTTTTGCTTGGGCTCGGGCCGGCAAGCGCCAGCCGCCCAGATACGAGACGGTCAACGTCGATCAGGGTCGGATCGTCGCCCGCGTGACCGCCACCGGGACCGTTTCTGCGCTGGTCACCGTCCAGGTAGGAAGCCAGGTGTCCGGGCGCATCGCGCAGATCTTGGTCGACTTCAACTCTCAAGTGAAGAAGGGCGATGTCATTGCCAAGATCGACCCCGAGCTCTTCAAGGCGGCCGTCGAACAAGCCAAGGCCAATTATGCCGCCGCCAAGGGCAACCTCGAAAAGGCAAAAGCGCAGGCGCTCGATGCTCAGCGGCAATACGACCGCGCCAAGGCCCTCTCCGAGCGTGACCTCATCGCGACCGCCGACCGCGATACGGCCGAATCGACGGCCGCTGCGGCCCGCGCGCAAGTGTCAGCCTCGCAGGGCGCCGTCGAGCAAGCGTCCGCCTCCTTGCATCAGGCCCAAGTCAACCTCGACTATGCCATCATCAAATCACCGATCGACGGCGTCGTGATCTCGCGCACCATCGACGTAGGGCAAACGGTGGCGGCGTCGCTGCAAGCGCCCACCCTCTTCACGATTGCCGAGGATCTGAGCAAGATGCAGGTGGACACCAGCGTCGCCGAAGCCGATGTGGGCAAGCTGAAGCCGGACATGGCGGCTACCTTCGTCGTCGACGCCTTTCCGCAGGAGCGATTCCGCGGCAAGGTGCGCCAGATCCGCAACGCCGCGCAAACCGTGCAAAACGTGGTGACCTACGATGCGGTGATCGACGTCGACAATCCGGATCTCAAGTTGAAGCCGGGGATGACGGCGAACGTCACCTTCATTTACGCAGAGAAGACCGACGTGGTGCGGGTGCCCAACGCCGCTCTCAGGTTCCGGCCCCCGGCCGAGCTCACCCGTGCGAGCGCGTCGGCGAGCGGCGAGCCCGCACCGGCGAGCTCCGATCGGCCGCGCGGGCAGCGGGGCGGCGGAGCCCGATCGGCGCTGCGGGAAGAATCGGAGTTTCGCACGGTATGGGTGCTCGACGGACTGGAACCGCACCCGGTTCGGATTCGTGTCGGCATTTCCGACGGCTCGCTCACCGAGGTCACCGAAGGCGACGTGCGTCCAGGCATGGCGCTGGTAACCGAGTTGGTGGGCGACGCCGAGAAAGCACCGACCACCGCGCCGCCGGGTGGAGCGCCCCCTGGCGGCGGCCTCCGCCGGGTGTTCTGAGGCGCCGCATGGAGGAACGGCCCACGCTGCTCCAGCTCGTCGACGTCAAGAAGAAGTATCACCTCGGCGACGTCGACGTGCCGGTCCTTCACGGCGTGTCGTTCACCGTCGAGCGCGGCGATTCGGTGGCCATCATGGGTTCCTCTGGTTCGGGCAAGTCGACCCTGATGAACATTCTCGGTTGTCTCGATCGCCCGACCTCGGGCGAGTACCTGCTCGACGGACGGGACGTCTCCCGGCTGAGCCGCGGGCAGCTCGCCGACGTACGCAACCGGACCATCGGGTTCGTCTTTCAGAATTTCAATTTGTTGTCCCGCACCAGCGCGCTCGAGAACGTCGAGCTGCCGCTCATCTATGCGGGTGTCAGCACCAAAGAGCGCGTCGCCCGAGCGAAGCAGGCGCTGGACCACGTCGGCCTCGCCGACAGGCTCGATCACCACCCAAGCCAACTTTCGGGTGGACAGCAGCAGCGCGTGGCGATCGCTCGGGCGCTCGTCTCCAGTCCCAAGCTCATCTTGGCCGACGAGCCTACCGGTAACCTCGATTCCCGTACCAGCATGGATATCATGGCCCTCTTTCAGGAGCTCGGCCGATCCGGAATCACGATCGTGCTCGTCACCCACGAGCAGGACATTGCCGGTTACGCCAAGCGCGTGGTCGTGCTCAAGGATGGCCTCATCATGTCCGATCGACGTCAGGAGCCGGTGCCGGCGGTCGCGAGCGCACCCCCCGCGCAGCTGGAGGCGGCGTCGCCATGAACCCGCTCCTCACGTTGCGCATCGCCCTTCGTGCGCTGCTGCGCAACAAGATGCGCTCGTTCTTGACGACGCTCGGAATCATCATCGGCGTCGCCGCGGTGATTGCCATGGTCGCGATCGGCGAGGGGGCCAAGGCCCAGGTCGAAAAAGCATTTGCGGCGATGGGCACGAGCTTGCTCATCGTCATGCCGGGGACGAGCACGTCGGGCGGGGCACGCGGCGGCTTCGGGTCGCAGCCGACCCTCACCTGGGACGACCTTCGAGCCATTCAAGCCGAGGTCCCCTCGGTGCGCAGCGCGGCGCCGGTCCTGCGGTCGAGCGGCCAGATCGTGAGCGAAGACCAGAATTGGACCACCCAGGTGCAGGGGACGACTCCGGACTACTTCGACATTCGCAGCTGGCGCGTGCAGAGCGGAACGAATTTGACCGAGTCCGACGTCGAGGGGGGAACGAAGGTCATCGTGCTCGGTCAAACGGTGGCCAAGAAGCTGTTCGGCCCGAGCGCCGATCCCGTGGGACAAGTGGTTCGAATCAAGAACACGCCGTTTCAAGTGATCGGGGTGCTGCAGGGCAAGGGGCAATCGCCCACCGGCCAAGACTACGACGACGGCGCCTTCGTGCCGGTCACCACGTTCCAGGCGAAGATCCAGGGGGGCCTGCAAAAGTTCCTGTCCGGCACGATCTTCGTCAGCGCCCTTTCCGCTGAAGAGACGGCGCGTGCCCAGACCGCCATTACCAATCTGCTGCGCGACCGCCACAACATCCGCCGGGGCACGGACGACGACTTTTCGATCCGAAACCTCACCGAGATCGCCGGCGCCCAGCAAGAAGGAACCGAGACCCTCACCACGCTGCTCGCGAGCATCGCCCTGGTATCGCTGTTGGTCGGAGGTATTGGAATCATGAACATCATGCTGGTCAGCGTAACCGAGCGCACGCGCGAAATAGGCGTGCGCATGGCGGTGGGGGCAAAGCCTCACCACATCATGGCGCAGTTCTTGGTCGAGGCGCTCGCGCTGTCGGTCATGGGAGGATTGATCGGGGTGGGGATCGGCATCGCCGCGGGCGCCCGTATCGCGGCGCGCTTCGGCTGGCCGATCTTGGTGCGTCCCGATATCGTGTTCATTTCGGTCGCCTTCAGCGCCCTGGTCGGCATCGGTTTCGGTCTGTATCCGGCGCGCAAAGCCTCGCGTCTGGACCCTATCGAGGCGCTCAGGTACGAGTGATGAGCGGTGTAGCCATCATGCTGTCGGCGGTGATGCTCCAGGCCGCGCCTCCACCCTCCGCGCCCGCTTCGCGGGTGCTTACCCTCGAGCAGGCCACGGCCACGGCGATCGCCAACCAGCCGCAGCTGCGCCAGGCCCATGCCCAGACCGAGGCCTCGCTCGCACGCGCCGACGAGGGGCGTGCACCGCTGTTTCCGCAGGTTGCCGCCTCGGCGACCTATCAGCGCGCGACGGCCAACTTCGCCCCCCGCCCGGGATCGGTTCCTACCTCGCAGATATCGAGCGCGAGCCAGCGGTCGAGCTTCGACACCTTCGATTACTGGAACTTCGGGATATCGGCCAATCAGCTCATCTACGATTTCGGACAGACCACCGGGCGCTGGCGCGCGGCGCAAGCGAATGCGGAGGGCCAGCAGCAAACCGAGCGAAGCACGCGCCTTAGCACCTTGCTCAACGTGCGGACGGCTTACTTTCAGGCGCGGGCTCAGAAAGCCATGATGCAGGTGGCCCGCGAGACGTTGGCCAATCAAGACCGCCATCTCGAGCAGATCAAGGGTTTCGTCGAGCTCGGGGCGCGGCCGGCGATCGACCTCGCGCAGGCGCGCACGGACGTGGCGAACGCGAAGGTGCAGCTCATCAACGCGGAAAACGCCTACGCGACGGCCAAAGCCCAATTGAACCAAGCGATGGGCGCGCCGCAGACGACCGACTACGAAGTGGCCGACGACGCGCTGCCGGCGCTCGCCGAGGAGGATCAGGGCATCGAGCCGCTCGTGCAGTCCGCGATCGGGGCGCGCCCCGAGCTCGTCGCCTTGTCGAAGCAGGTGCAGGCCCAGGAGCAGCTGGTCCGCTCGGCACGCGCGAACTACGGGCCGACGCTAGGGGCCTCGACGGCATTCACCGAAGCGGGCCGGCAGCTCAACGATCTCAGGTGGAACTGGAATGCTTCCATCACGCTGAGTTGGCCGCTTTTCCAGGGGATGCTCGTTCCCGCGCAGGTGCGAGAGGCAGAAGCCAATCTCAGCGCGACCAAGGCCCAGCGCCAGGCCATCGAGCAACAACTGCGGCTCGAAGTGGAGCAAGCGCGGATCGCGGTTCGAGGCGCCAAAGCGAGTATCGCAGCCGTCGACGAGGCGCTCACCAATTCGCGCCAGCGACTGCGGCTCGCCGAGGGACGTTATCAAACAGGTGCCGGCAGTGTCATAGAGCTTGCCGACGCGCAGGTCGCCGCCGCGAATGCCGCCACCCAGCGCGTCGCCGCCGATTACAACCTCGCCTCCGCGCGCGCCCAGCTCATGAAGGCCCTCGGCCGCGAATAACGCTCGTGCTCAATCCCCTCGCCACCGTTGTGCCCTTCGAATGCTCGTGCGTTCCTCAAAAGGCGACTTGTGCCCTGGAATGTGACGAGCTTTACCAATCGTTTTATGCTGGCACCGGGCAGTGCAACGAGGTCACCGACTCGAGCGGCTCGCCGGAGGTCCTCTGTGGCTGTGCAGTCGTCTATTTGAGATAGCGGGCCTGCTGGATGGGTGTGCCTCTTTCGAGTGACACCCGAGGTATGTATACGTATCTCAGAAAGAGCGCGAGAAAGCACTCGTCGGCTGGGTCCCGAAATGTCAGCCGTTCGTCGTTGGGCTAGGAGCCGCTCCACCTGCAGGCTGCCGGCGATTTGCTTTGGGCGGCGCTTCGACGAGAAGAAGCGCCCCCAGCGCCCCGAGTACCGCGAGGGCGGCGCATGTGATCATCACCGCCCGAAAGCCGGCGACGTAGGCGCGCCCGAAAGCATCACGAACGGCTTCGCGAAATGGAGCGTTGATCGCGCCGAAGTCGGCGCCGCCCAGCTTGCCACGCTCTGCGTCGACGATCGCGGCCGTTGGCCGGGAGAGAGAGAGCACCGAAAGGACCCGGTCGAGCACGGCGTCGAAACGCGCTCGCAGAACGACGCCGAGCGCCGCAATGGCAAGGAGCCCGGCGGCGCGGGCGACCGCGTTGTTGATGCCAGAAGCGACCCCCGCGTGGTCGGGATTGACCGAACCCATGACCGCCGTCGTGAGCGGTGCGACGGTGATGCCCATGCCCACGCCCATCATGATGATTCCGGGTAGAAAACTGCGAACGTAGTTCTCGCCGGTGCCGAGAATCGCGAGAAGAGCGAACCCACCTGCCGCGACCACCGGTCCCAGCACGAGAGGCACGCGCGCACCCACGCGACCGGCGAATCCTCCCGCCCAGCGGCTCATCACGGAGATGAGAACGACGAACGGCAGCAGCGCTGCTCCAGCCGCGGCGGGCGAGTAGCGTTGCACCTGGATCAAATTGAACGGGAGAAAAAAGAGTCCTCCACCGAGCGCCGCATAGAGGAGAAGGGTGAGGAGGTTGGCTCCCGAAAACGTTCGTGACCGAAACACCGAGAGAGGCATCATGGGCGACCGGCTTCGCGCCTCGACAACGACGAACAGCACGAGCGTCAGGGAGCCCCCAATGAGCAGCGAAAGAATGCGCGGATTTCCCAGACCCCCGCCAGAACCGGAGTCGATCAGCGCGTACACCACCAGACCGAGCCCCATCGTTGCCAGGAACGCGCCTAGCGCGTCCACTTTACCTTTCGCCGTCTCGTCCCGCGTTTCGGCCACACGGAGCTGGGCGAGCGCGACGACCGCAATCGCGATCGGCACGTTGAACAGGAACAGCCACCGCCAGGAAGCGTGGGTGACCACCCAACCTCCGGCAACCGGACCGATCGCCGTGGTGACCGCGCTGACGGCGGACCAGGTACCGATCGCGACGCCGCGCGCGTCTCGGTCGGGGTAGGCGGCACTGATGAGCGCGAGACTTCCGGGTACGAGCAACGCCGCGCCGAAACCTTGCAGGCTGCGGGCGACGATGAGGGTCATCGCGCTCGGCGCGATCCCGCACCCGATCGAAGCCGCTGCGAAGATCACGACCCCGGTGACGAACACGCGCCGCCGGCCGAACTTGTCGCCGAGCGCGCCGCCGACCAGTACGAGCGACGCAAGAAAAAGCGCGTACGCTTCGATGATCCATTGTACGAGATCGACCTCGACGTCGAGATCACGTTGCATCACCGGCAAGGCGACGTTGACGACGGTGCTGTCGATGAACGCCATGCTCGAGCCGAGCGATGCGACGACGAGCGACCAACGGGCGGCACGTTCGGAGCGCATTCGTCTATCGGACGGATAACACGACCAGGGCGGCGAGCAGCGACTCCTTTTGATCCTTGGCCCACGGCCTGCCTGCGGTACGTCCAATCGCCGCCAGACGCTGCGGCACTTCGGCGGGCGACACTAATAAGATTTCGCCGGCCCGCAAGGGCAGCTCTCGGGCACGAACTTCGGTGACCGGTATCTTCACTGCTTCGCATGCGCGGCGGATCGCTCGCCGAAACAATTCCCCTTCCGCCGCATGGATGCGCGAGTGGCTCTTCAGACTCTGAATAAGTACGAGCGATGCGCCGTGGACAACGCATCGCCCGCCACCCGCGTGGCGCTCACCGAGAACGCTGCCCAGCTGCGAAATTCTTGGCAGAATGCCGCCACGAATGCCGCTGCCAAACCTGGTCTCGCCCGAGGCTGTCAGCGTGCGCTGGAAACTGCCAAACACTCGATGGCCGAGTTACGGCTGCACCTGGTGAACACGCATCGCCGACCGCAAAGGCGAGTGCGGGTAGAAGGATTAGTGTTTGCGGCCGCGGGAGGTGGGCTCGCCGGGCAGCGGCGGGGGAACGGTCTTGCCGGTGGTTCGCTTCATGGAGGCCGGCAAGCCGGGCAACGTCGCTTTCGGACCGCGCATCACGCCGGGACCGCTGTCGGATTCGCCGCCGTTCGGGCCGAAAAGGTCGTCCTCGGGTCGGTGGAAAACGTGCGTCACCTCGCCCGCATCGGGCTGCGATTGATTGTTGGAGACGATGACGACGTCGAGATCGTCGACCGGCTCGCCCGCCGGAACATTCACCGCATCTTCTAGCCAATCACCCTCGTCGGGACGCGAAGGAGCCTCGAGCTCTTTCAGAAGCGCATCGTCCGGCGGCGAGAGTTCCACGCCTTCTTTGGGAGGGAGGTCGCGGTTGTCGCGATCGCGGCTCTCGCGGTTGCTCCGTAGTCCCTCCGACCACGAGGGCGTGCCCGACTGACGTTTGCCCTCGGGACGAGGCGACCCGCGACCCTCGTACTCGTCTTCGTCGGCTTTGAACCGCTCCTTGACGAGACCGTTCTTCTGCGCGAACGCATCGATCGCGGAGAGCAGAACGGCGTTCGACGTCTTGGCAACGAGCGTTGACCAACCAAGCGCCGTCAAGAGACCCATCGGCGACCCGTCACCCGACTCGTGAATCTTCTTGATCCAGTCGGCGAGCTCGGTCTTGCTCATCCCTTCCACCAACACGTCGGTGCCGTGGAGCTTGCCGCCGCCGCTCTCGAGCACGTCGAAGAACCAGCGCGCATCGAAAAGGGTGAGCTCGTAGCCGGTCTCCAGCGCACGCTGAATCGAATATTTGGTGTGCTTGCCACCGCGCCAAAACTTCCACCAATCGGCCAGCTCGCCCCAGCTGATCACGACGTCGGCGCTGAGACCGTCCTCGAACGCCTGATCGTCGATGTCACCCGCGACGAACGCGTCGTGGACGACCGAGCGAACACGCGCGTCGTCGTCGCGCATCGCGGCCTTGCGCCCGCGAATGCCCCACGACGCCACGATCGGTCCGCGGATTTCCCGCGGAAGGAACTTCATCAGGCGATCGCGCGCAGCAGCTTCATCGTAGGGAAAGAAGTGCTCGCGAAAATCTCGCTCGGAGCGAATTCTCCCTTCCGGGGTTCGGCGGTCTTTTTCGAGCGCCAGGCAAAACTTCGTCACTGACGCGTTCAGATCGTTGGTCGGAGTCTGTTGGTCGTCCACGCTAGCACCTCAGGAGGTCAGGACTGAGAGTCTCGCAGACCTTGCAAACTAGAGCAACGGTGCCGTGATACGTTCGCCTTACCCACATGCGCTCAAGCGCTACCTGAAGTGGAGGTACGGCAGTCGTGCGGCGACGGCCCCAATCTCGTCCCTGGCTTCCACGAGCTGACCGATGGGATCCCACATTCCATTGAGGAGCGCGTCGCGAGCGCTCGGTTTGATGCGCAGCGGCAAACGCAAGTCGACCCCTGCGCACACCACCTGCTCGAGTAGGTCGACGGTGACAAGGGTCGTGGGATGCTCCTCGACGCGCGCGACCAGCCGGTCGAGCTCCGCGCGGGAAACGGACACGCAGGGCATTCCGAGAGCCGTGGAATTTCCGAAGAAAATCTCGGCAAAGCTCTCGGCGACGATGGCTTTGAAACCGTATTTGGCGATCGATTGGGGTGCGTGTTCGCGCGATGAGCCGCACCCGAAATTGCGTCCGGCCAGGAGAATGGTCGCCCCCGCGTAACGCGAATCGTTCAACGGGTGGTCGGTTTGGGTGCCGTCGGGACCGAAGCGAACATCCTTGAACAGGTGTTCTCCCAAGCCCTCGAACGTGACGCATTTGAGGAATCGCGCGGGGATGATGCGATCGGTGTCGATGTCTTCGCCGGGCACGTGAACCGCGCGTCCCGCTATTTTCTGAATCTTGGCGAGTGCCATGGGTCATTCCTCCGCAAAGCGTCAAAATCCGAACACGTCTCTCGCGTCCGCCACTGCGCCGCGAACGGCCGCGGCGGCGACCATGACCGGGCTCATCAGGATGGTGCGCCCGGTCGGGCTCCCCTGCCGGCCCTTGAAGTTGCGATTGGACGATGAAGCGCAAAGCTCGTCGCCGATGAGTTTGTCGGGGTTCATGGCCAAGCACATCGAGCAACCGGGCTCTCGCCACTCGAAGCCGGCATCGCGAAAGACGCGATCGATGCCCTCCGCTTCTGCGGCTCTCGCTACATCCATCGAGCCGGGCACCGCCAGGGCACGAACGGTCGGCGCCACCTTCCGGCCTCGCAGATAGCGCGCCACTTCGCGAAAGTCGGACAGCCGGCCGTTGGTGCAGCTTCCGATGAAAGCCACGTTGATGGGCGTCCCTTCGATGGGTTTGCCGCCGGCGAGCTGCATGTAGGCGAGCGCCTCTTCGATGAGCGAGCGCTCGGCATCGCTGGTCCCTTGCTCGGGCGCGGGCACCAGCTCTTTGACCGAGATGGCCTGCCCGGGGTTGATGCCCCAAGTAACCGTCGGCGCGATCTCGCTCGCGTCGAGTCGAACGACATCGTCGTAGCGGGCGTCGGGATCGGACGCGATCGACTTCCAGTAGGCAACGGCGTCATCCCACGCCTCGTCCTTCGGCGCAAAGGGGCGGCCGCGCATGTACGCGAAGGTTTTCTCATCCGGATTCACGTATCCGACGCGCGCTCCTCCTTCGATGGACATGTTGCAAAGGGTCATACGCTCCTCCATCTCGAGCGCTTCGATGGCCGGCCCTGCGTATTCATACGCGTAGCCGGTGCCGCCGAACACGCCGAGCGTGCGGATGACGTGCAGGATGATGTCCTTCGCGTAAACGCCGGGACCGAGCTTACCGCTGACCTCGATCCGGCGAACTTTGAGGCGCGCCAAGGAAAGACACTGCGTCGCGAGCACGTCGCGTACCTGCGTCGTTCCGATGCCCAAGGCAATGGCGCCGAACGCGCCGTGCGTCGAGGTGTGCGAGTCGCCGCACGCAACGGTGATGCCGGGCTGGGTGAGGCCGAGCTCGGGGCCGATGATGTGCACGATCCCTTGCCGGCCGGACTCGACGTCGAAAAACGTGATGCCGAACTCCTGACACGCTTGCTTCAGCGCCTTCACCATCTCCTCGGCGAGCGAGTCCTGGAAGGGGCGCTTGCGGTCGTCGGTCGGGATGATGTGGTCGACCGTGGCGAACGTCCGCTCCGCCATGAAGACGGTGAGTCCGAGGTCGCGGAGCATGCCGAACGCTTGCGGGCTCGTCACTTCGTGGATGAGGTGCAGACCGATGAAGAGCTGGGTCTCGCCTCCGGGCAGGCTGCGCACGGTGTGCAGATCCCAGACTTTGTCGAACAGATTTTTGCCCATGGCTGGTGTCAGTCTGCTCGGCCGATCGATTAAGTCCAGTGAAAGTTTATTCGTCATATATTAAGTATGACTTCATGATTGATCCGACGCTCGTACCCGCCCTCCAGGACGTTCTCATGGTCGCCCGCGCCGGTTCGGTGGGAGCGGCTTCCCGACAGTTGCACAAGACATCCTCGGCGGTCAGTCAGCAAATTCGTCGCGTCGAGCGCCACTTCGGCGTCGAGCTTTTCGAGCGCGCCGGCCGCGGCGTGCGTCTCAGCCGCAGCGGCGAGACCGCGCTGCCCGCCATCAATCGACTGTTCGACGAAGCCGAAGCGCTCTTCGGCTACCTCGCCGAGCTCTCGGGTCGTTCGGTCGCGACGTTGCGGGTAGCGGCCAGCGACTACCTCGGCAAAAGCGTGCTCTTGCCAGTGATCCGCGAGCTCTTCAGCCATCGAGCACCGCTTCGCTTCGAGATCACGACCATGCATTCGCTCGACGCCCCCCGCTCGGTCGAGCGCGGCGAGGTCGATTTCGCGCTGGTGACCACGCTGGAGACGAAGGAGGGCCTTCACGAAAAGAGGCTCTTCACGCAGCCGTTTCTGTGGGTCGGCCCGCGCGTGCGCGGCCACAAGAAACCTCTTCGCGAACGGCTGCGGAGCGAGCCGGTCTTGCGCCTCGCCGCCGGAAGTCAGGGCCGCCGTCTTCTCGATGGTTTTCTCGACGAGCAGCGCATCGAGCCGGCGTCCACGATCGACGTCGGCAATGTATCGCTGCTCTTGTCGTACGCATCGGGGGGGCTCGGCGTGGGGCTTGCCCCCGCGCTGGCGCTGTCCGACGTTTCGCGCGCACGCCTCGCCGTGGAGCTCGCCGCCGTCCCCGCGCTGCCAGTCAAGCTCGTATGCCGCAAGAATTTTCCCCTCACACTTTTCACCGAGCGCTTCTTGGAACGGGTGGTTGCGGCGGGTCGCGAGGCGGCCAGGCGCATGGCGGAATGGAAGCCGTAACCAAGCCGAGCCTGCGTTGCGATCTCGCAACGCGATCACACGAGCGTGAGGTGGCTGGCCATGGCATCGTCGGCTACCATCCATCGCTCTTCCATGAAGAAGATCCTTCGCATCCTCGTTGCTGCGGCGTGCCTCACGGTGGCATGCAGCGGAGAGATACAACCGGTGGGCTCGACACGCTCGCCGGGGAGCGGAAGCTCGAGCACGACAGGTGGAAGCACCGGCGGTTCGAGTGGTGGTCCCGCGCAGCTGTGCGTCGACACCATCAATCAATATCGGTCGACGCTCGGGCTCGGGCCCTACACGCGCTGGGTCGAGCAAGAGGCATGCGCCGACGCTCAGGCGGCGAGTGATTCCTTCAGTGGCGACGCGCACGGCGCCTTCGGGCAATGCACCGAAAACGCGCAAAATGAGTGCCCTGGTTGGGACGGCCCACCGGAAAGCATGATCACCGACTGCCTTCAGTCGATGTGGAACGAGGGCCCGGGAGCCGATTTCGGCTCGCACGGCCACTACCTCAACATGAGCAGCACCGAAGCGACCCGCGTGGCGTGCGGCTTTTACACGACCCCAACCGGCAAGGTGTGGTCGGTGCAGGATTTTCACTAGAGCCCCAAGCAGCACGAAGAGGAAGACATGAACCACCGCCGGCTCCAGGTATTTTTCGGAACCGCGTTGATCCTCGGCGGCTGCAACGGACTCATCGAATCGCTCGAAAGCAAAAGAGGACCCGGCGGCGCCTCCGCCGATGAGACCGGCACCGCCAGCAGCACTGCCACCTCGAGCGGCAGCGGGGGAAGCGCCGACGATGGCACCGGTGGTGAATCGGGGAGCGTCGGTACGGGCGGCAGCGACGAAACGTCGACCACGATCGGCACCGGCGGCAGCTCCAACGAAGGCGGCGCGGGCGGTGTCGGCGGCAGCGGAACCTCGGGCGCGACCGGCGGAGGCGGCAGAGGTGGTAGCACGAGCACGGCGGGCGCGAGCGGTAGCGGCGGCAGCTCGATCGCGAAAGACGGCGGCTCGGGCACCGGCGGTTCGGGCGGCAGTGGCGGCTCGCCCATCGGGGGAGCCAAGCAGCTCTGCGTCGATACGATCAACAAGTACCGTGCAACGCTCGGCCTGCCGGCTTACGCCCGATGGACGGAACAGGAAGCGTGTGCCGATAGCCAAGCCGAGAGCGACTCGCAAACCGGCACCGCGCATGGTGCCTTCGGCAGATGCACCGAATTCGCTCAGAACGAGTGCCCGGGTTGGGGCGGGACGCCGGAGAGCATGATCACGGGTTGTCTGCAGGCGATGTGGAACGAGGGGCCGGGCAGCGACTTCAACACGCACGGGCACTACATCAACATGAGCAGCACGAAGTACACGAAGGTCGCCTGCGGCTTTTATACGACCGCGGCAGGCAAAGTCTGGTCGGTGCAAGACTTCCGCTAGGCCCTCCTCCGCCCGAGGCCCGAATTTGCAGATTGTTCTTCGGGCCCGATGCGCGCTAACAAGGGTCGACCATGCTCGCCGAGCGCTATCGGGCGGTTCGTTCGTTCACGACGGCGCTGGCAGCGCCCCTCTCGGAAGAGGATTGCGTCGTGCAGTCGATGCCGGAAGCGAGCCCGGCCAAGTGGCACCTCGCCCACACCACCTGGTTCTTCGAGACCTTCGTCCTTTCCCGCGCGCGGCCGGACCATCGTCCGTTCCACGAGCACTACGGATATCTTTTCAACTCCTACTACGAGGCACTCGGGGCTCGGCATCCGCGACCGGCACGCGGTCTCGTCACCCGGCCGAGCTTGCGCGAGGTGCAGCGCTATCGCGAGCATGTCGACGCCGCCATGCTCGCGCTCTTGACGCGCCGAAGCAGCCTCGGCGAGCTCGAGTTTTTGGTGACCCTCGGCTTGCATCACGAGCAGCAGCATCAGGAGCTTTTGCTGACCGACATCCAGCACGCGTTCTCTTGCAATCCTCTGAAACCTGCCTACCGCGAGCCGCGTGTCGCGACCGCCGAGCCAAGCGACCCTAGCCCGCTTCGCTGGCACGAGCACCCCGAAAGTCTGAGGTGGATTGGCGACGATCCTGCGGACCGCCACTTCGCATTCGACAATGAACGGCCGCGCCATCGCGTGTTCGTCGACGCGTTCTCGCTCGCCTCGCGCTTGGTGACCAATGCCGAATTTGCGGAGTTCATCTTGGATGGGGGCTACGCGAGGCCCGAGCTCTGGCTTTCCGACGGGTGGGCGACCGTCTGCACCGAGCAGTGGAAGGCGCCGCTTTATTGGGAAGAGCCGGCGGACTCGAAAGCAGCGAACCGCCGCGCTTTCGGTTTATACGGCATTCGCCCTCTCGCGCCTCACGCTCCCGTTTGCCACGTCAGCTATTACGAAGCGGATGCCTATGCGAGGTGGGCCGGCGCAAGGTTGCCGACGGAAGCAGAATGGGAGACCTTTGCTCTCGAGGTCGATGTCGCCGGCAACTTCGCCGAGACCGACCGCTTGGAACCGATCGCGCTCGCAGCCTCGAGCTCGTCGGCCAAGCCCGAGCAGCTCTTCGGCGATGTCTGGGAGTGGACCCAGAGTCCGTACGTGGCATATGCCGGTTTCGTCCCATTCGCCGGGGACGTCGGGGAGTACAACGGCAAGTTCATGTGTAATCAGATGGTCCTTCGAGGTGGCTCGTGCGTCACGAGCCAAAGTCACATCCGTGCGTCGTACCGCAACTTCTTCCCGCCGCAGGCCCGCTGGCAGTTCACGGGCCTTCGGCTCGCGAGGCCGGCATGAGCCAACGTCTGTCCGATTTGCCGATCACGAAAGTCGATGCATTCGAGAGCGATGTTCTCGCCGGGCTCGGCCGCCATCCGAAGTCGCTGCCGTGCAAGTATTTCTACGATGCTGCCGGCGCCGAGCTTTTCGACCGTATCTGCGAGCTCGAGGTCTATTATCCAACGCGAACCGAGCTCGCGATCATGCGCTCGCACGTGCGCGAGATGGCGAAGCTCATCGGCGGTCGTGCGCGGCTCGTCGAGCTCGGCAGCGGCAGCAGCAGCAAGACGCGCATCTTGCTCGACCACCTGGTCGATCTCGAGGCGTACGTGCCGGTCGACATCTCGCCGGAGTACCTCGCTCGCGCAGCGAAGGGGCTGGCCCGCGACTATCCAGGGCTGAACGTCGCTCCCGTTCGCGCCGACTACTCGCGTCCCTTCGAGCTGCCGAAAACCGAACGTACGACACGGACCATCGTTTACTTTCCCGGCTCGACGATCGGCAACTTCCAGCCCGCCGAGGCCAAGCAGTTTCTCAAGGTCATCGCGGCACTCTGTCGAAAAAATGGCGCGCTCCTCATCGGCGTCGATCTCAAAAAAGACGCGCGGGTGCTCGACGCGGCGTACGACGATCCCGAGGGAGTGACCGCCGCTTTCAACCTCAACCTGCTCGTCCGCATCAATCGCGAACTCGAGGGCAACTTCGATCTCCAGCGCTTTCGGCATCGCGCGTTCTACGACGCGGCCCACGGTCGAATCGAAATGCAGCTCGTGAGCAGCAGCTGCCAGACGGTGACCGTCGCCGGGTCGAAGTTCCCATTCGAGGCGGGGGAGGCCATTACGACCGAGTACTCGTACAAGTACGAGCTGCGCGAGTTCGCCCAGCTCGCGCTCTCGGCCGGCCTCGTCGTCCAGCGGTTGTGGACCGATGAAAAACAGCTCTTCAGCGTTCAATACTGCACGCCGGC
>WNGB01007372.1_pt1 | contig 18440 bp, 20 predicted proteins | sample 5400681 | NCBI WGS metagenome assembly WNGB01 (sample SAMN13153367, study PRJNA577476) | soil metagenome | isolation source: 115 cm soil or saprolite under grassland replicate 2 | place: USA:California | collected 2016-06-15 | reverse complement strand
AGACCCGCGAATGCAGGCATGAAACCGCGGCCCCAATCAATTGTTCGCCGTACCTCATCCTTCGACAGGCGCTCGGCAAGGCCAATGAGCGACGGAGCGCGATCACGACCGCGGCGATTGGCGCCATGGCAGGCGGCGCAGGCCGCCGCATAGACGGTCACACCGGCGCGCGGTGCGCCCGTGCTCGGCGGCAGACGAGCGACCTCGCGCATCGCGGCGATCCACGGTACGTCGCTCGCATTCACGTAGAGCGTCGCGGTCTCGGGATCGACCGCAGCGCCGCCCCACTCGCCGCCACCATCGAAGCCCGGGAGTACAATGCTCCCCTCACGGCTCGGCGGCGCGAAGAACGCATGCCGCAGTGTCCGAAAGCGCCGCAATTCCTGATTGGTGACGTCCGCGGCGCCAACCGTCTGTCGCGCGAACGGCGCGGGCTTCACCGGAAACGGCTGCGTGGGCCAGGCGTGCTCGCCGCGCAGGTCAGAGGCTGGGACGGCCCGCTCCTGGATATCGAAGAGCGGCTTGCCCGACTGCCGATCGAATACGAAGACGAAACCGCTCTTGGCTATCTGCACGACGGCCTCGACCCGCGCCGAACCGCGCGTCACGGTCACGAGATTGGGCGCGGCCGGGAGATCGCGATCCCAGAGGTCGTGGTGCACGGTCTGGAAGTGCCACAGTCGTTTCCCAGTCGCGGCATCGAGCGCGAGCAGGGAGTTGGCGAACAGATTGGCGCCGGTGCGGGCACCGCCGTAGAAGTCGGGCGTCGCCGATCCGGTCGGGACATACACGATGCCCCGCGCCGTGTCGACGGTCATGCCGGCCCAGCTGTTCGCACCGCCCGCCGTTTGCCATGCGCCGGCGGGCCACGTGTCGTAGCCGAATTCCCCGGCGTGCGGAATCGTGTGAAACGTCCAGCGCATCGCGCCGGTGCGGACGTCGTACGCACGCACGTCGCCCGGCGCCGATCCTTCCTCCTCGCCAACCCGCGTCCCCTGGATCAGCAGATCCCTGTAGATGGCGCCGGGACTCGTCGCGACGAGATAGGCATCGCCGACATCGCGCGACAGGCCGGCGCCAAGATCGATGAAGCCGGATTCGCCAAAACTGGAAATCGGCCGGCCAGTGCGCGCGTCGAGCGCGTAGAGCCGGCGATCGACGGCGAAGAAGATTCGCCCGTTGTGACCGGCCGAGTCTGCCCAGTACACGACCCCCCGGTTGACATGATGTGTCGTGGGTCGATTCGGGAACGCGTCGAATCTCCATAGCAACGTGCCCTGGTCGGCGCGCAGGGCGATCACGGCGACCTTTGGCGTCGTCGCATACAGCACACCATCGACGATGATAGGCGTCGCCTGGATCTCGCCGTGCCCATCCGGAGGGAGATCGCCGGTGTGGTAGACCCACGCCACTCGCAGCTGCGCCACGTTCGTGCTGTTGATCTGATCGAGCGAAGCAAAGCGCGTGTTCCCGGGATCGCCGCCGGCGACACGCCAGTCGGTGTTCGGCCCCTGACTCGCGCATCCGGCGGCAAACAGCAGCAGCGCGATGGCGCGCATTACGGATTCTTCCAGAGATCGATCGGCTTCTTCACTCCTTCCGGCCGGAAGGGCAGCGTAATCTTGCGCCCCTGGCCGGCCGAGGCGTACGCGGCGTAGAGCACTTCCTGCACCACACGGCCCGTCTCGCCGTCCGCGATCGGCGTCTCTTGGCCGCGCACGCAGCGGGCAAAGTGCCGCATTTCCTGCGGGAAGCCGTAATTCCAGTGCTCCTCGAACACGGGATAGGTCCAGCCCTTGGTGGTCGCCGCTTTCTCGACGGCGTAGCCGAAGCCGACCTCGGAATACGTCGGGAGCGCGTTGCCCATCAGCATATCGGCGTAGGTCTGTCCCTTGTCGCCGAAGATCTCGATGCAGTCGTCCATGCCGCCGGGCCGATTCCAACTGCTCTCGATCATCCCGACCGCACCGTTCTCGAACTCCACGATCGTGATCGCCTCATCCTCACCCTGCGTCCGATCGCGATGCACCTGCGTCGCCATCTGCGAGTAGACGCTCTTGACCTTGGGCTTGCCGAGGAACCACCAGCAGAAGGCGATGCCGTGGCAGCCGAGGTCCATGACCGCGCCACCGCCCGACTGCTCGACATCCCAGAACCACGGCGAGTGCGGCCCGGAGTGTTTCTCGCCCTGCTTTACCAGGTGCACGCGGCCGAACGCCCCTTCGTCGGCCATCTGCTTCGCCTTGAGGTATTTCGGCGCGAAGAACAGCTCCTCGGCATACAACAACAGGACGCCCGCCTGGCGGCACGCGTCGATCATCGCATCGGCTTCTTCGAGCGTGATGCACAACGGCTTCTCGCAGACGACATGCTTGCCGGCTTTGGCGGCGTCGATCGTGATCTGCGCGTGGACCCGGTTCGGCGCGGTGATCGAGATCAGCTCGACGTGGGGGTCGCGCAGCAGATCGTGGTAGTCGGTGTAAGCCTGCGGGATCCCGTGGCGCTTGGCGAACTCTGTCGCGTGGCCTTTCGTCGGCGATTTGACTTTGGACATGCGCTATTCTACTTCACCGCGAAGGATCCCACACGGCGACACCAACGCGTGAGTCGGCGGTACCGTAGTAGAGGAACCAGCGGCCCTTGAAGGGCACGAGTCCCTCCACGAAGGTCGTTCCCGCCGTGTACTGCCCCGTGCGCTCGTAACTCTCGGTTGGCTTGATGAACGCGCTGTCCGACCGCGCAATCAACCTGGTGGGATCGCGCGTATCGAACAGCGCCTGGCCGGCGGAATAGGTGCGCGAAGGGAGACTGCCCGCATTGTACAGGACCAGGATCCCGGCCCGCGTCAGGAGCGCGGGCGGGCCCGCCTCGACCAGCCAGGAATCGAAATAGCCGGGACGCGCCGACAGCACTTTGACCGCCTGCCCGCTCGAGTCCTCCACGGGCGTCCAGTCCAGCAAGTTCTCGGAGGTGGCGATCCGCAGATCGGGCACGCCGAAGTACATCCAGTACTTCCCGTTCACGCGCGTCGCGATGATTCGATTGCCGTCGATCCGGCTGAGAATCGCGCCTGACTTCGACTCCGTACGCAGGTACTTGCCGCCGCCCACTTTCGCGAACGCCGGTCCGTGCTTGGTCCACGTGATGAGATCTCGCGACGTCGCAACCGCCAGCCGCGGCACGTCGCGATTCCATTGCGTGTACGTGAGGATGTAGGTTCCGTCGCCCGATTCCACGATGCGCGGGTCCTCGACGCCGCCGGGCCACTCGTTCTGCCGCTGCGCATCGCTATCGGGATACAACACCGGGGTGGCTCGCCGCGTGAAGTGCAGACCATCCGTGCTCTCCGCCAGACCTAACCGAGACGTGTGCCCACCAATCTCCTGTCTGCCCGTCGCATCCTCGGCGCGATACAGCAGAAATATTTTGCCGTCTTTCACGACGGCCGCGGGATTGAACGTGGCGTAGGCTTCCCACGCGACGGCGGGATTCGGGGTGATCACCGGATTGACCTGCGCCGGCTTGGCAAAGGGACCGAACATCCACGACTGCTGCGGCTGCCCGCCCTGCACGGCGAGTAGCAGAGCAAGGCTCGCTCCTCGGCGGCTGGAAAGAAATCCCGCCACGCCGACAGCGAGTAGCAATATCCAAGAAACGATGGGGACAGCGACATAGACGCGAGCGCCCTGCGACTGCGGCGGCCTGAGCACACCGCGCGTGTAGATCGCCAGTGCTGCCACCGTGATAATGAGGATCACGACGTCGAGCGCGGCTCGAGTTGCTGGCGACCAGCGGCCGGAGAACCTGCGCGCCAGCGCGAAACCAAAGAACGGCGCAAACACCCAGCCGCCCATCAGCACCATGAGAAACGGCAAGTTGTTGTTGCGGCCGGCGTAGAGCGTCAACGCCACTGACCCCGCGGCGCCGAGTATGGCTGCAGCTCGGGCCACAGTGGGGAGGCTCATCACTGCACCCCGAGCACCCGCAACGCCAATCCGGCGAGGACACCGCCGAGCAGGGGCCCGACGACCGGGATCGACGCGTAGTTCCAGTCCGAGGACGTCTTGCCGGCGACCGGCAGCAGCGCATGAGCGATGCGCGGTCCCAGGTCGCGCGCCGGGTTGATCGCGTAGCCCGTCGTGCCGCCGAGCGAGAGTCCGATGCCCCAGACGAGGCTCCCCACGAGGTAGGCGCCGAGGCCGGCAGCCGGTCCGGTCGCGGCGACGGCCCTCGAGAAGATCGCACCCACGACAAAGACGAGCACAAACGTCCCAATCACTTCACTCACCAGATTCGGGATGAATTGGCGGATGGCAGGCGCGGTGCAAAAACAGGCGCGTTTGAGCACGCCATCCGGCGTCGCCTTCCAGTGCGGCAGATAGTGGAGCCACACCAGCGCGCCGCCGGCGATCGCGCCGAGGAGCTGCGCGACGAAATAGGGAGCGAACTTCGAGAAGTCGCCGGCGCGCGCCGCGAATCCCAGCGTCACAGCCGGATTCAGGTGCGCGTCGCTCGAGCCGCACGCGATGGCGGTGAATACGCCGGCCATCACCGCGAACGCCCAGCCGGCGGTGATGACGATCCAGCCGCTGCCCTCGGCCTTCGTGCCCTTCAGGAGCACACCGGCGACGACACCATCGCCCAACAGGATGAGGACCATCGTGCCGAGGAATTCACCCAGCAGTGGTGATGTCATGGAGTCCCTTTGTCCGCTCTTGGACCGAGCATGATGAGCAACAAACCGCCAATGAACACGACTACGACGACTGCGGCCACCGCGTAGGTGAAAGTGCCTAGACCATATTCGTCAAGCAATGCGCCCCAGACACCAATCAGGACCACATCGATCACGAGCAGGATGCACCCGGGTTTCTGCCATCGCCACGATGGTGGCGGCGGGCCGGCCCGCGGTGGAGCGAGGCGCGCGACGATCGCCTGCGCGCGCCCGAGATCGTCGTCGTTGAGGACCACGACGCGGACCGGAATCCACGGCATCATGCCGAGGCCGCGGTCAAACTCATTCAACACCTTGCATTGGATCCCCTCCGCCTCGAGGGCGACGCGGATTCCCTGTGCCCAGGCAATCGACTGGGTCTGGAGGAGGTTCTTCACCGGCACATTCGGAATGCGCCGATGCGGGTCGAGTACGTCAGCGCATCCTTCTTCAGATAGTCGCCCACGTACCAGATCGTGCAGTCGTCGCTCGGATCGACGGCGGTCTGCGTGTAGTCCTCCCACCGCATCGTGTTGATTTGCGGGGCCTGGCCTTCCGCGAGGACCGCTTCATGCAGCGTCAGAACGCCGAGCGGATCGCCGGCCAGCCGCGCCGCGAACCGCTGTCCCGCATAATTGGGCGTGCCGCCGAACGAGTAACCGATCCCGATGTTTCCCTGGCGGTCGATGGCGGGACTCGCCATCCAGCGATAGTAGCCGTCCGGCGCGTACGTCCCCTGCTGGCGCAACTGGAGCATTCGGTCCGGGGCGATGGTGAACTCGTACCACCGCACGCCGCCGCCGAACACCGCGGTGTTCACCGAATGCACCGCGACGATCGACTCACGCCCGTTGACGTTCCGGTACACCACCCGCGCCATGAGCTTGTCGCCTTGCGCGTCGAGATGCTGGTCGGTCCCGGGTTGTCGCACGCAGGTCGTGAGCTGGCCGTCGCACAGGTAATGGTACGGCGCGACGGCGATCTTCTCGGGGCCGGTGAGCCGCGTGTTGGCGACATCGTTCCAGTCCACCGAGAACCGCCACGCGTAGATGCCGTCGTCATCGAAGTCGCCGCGTAGCTGCGTGCCTCCAGCCGCGAGCACGACGTTCGGGGCGCCGGCGGGCGGCAGCGTCTGGCCGTCGAGGTCCGCGTTGTTCAGAAAGTTCACGCCATCGACGACCATGCACTGCTCCGTGGCCGGTTGCCCGAGCAGCATGTGCCGCCGGTCGACAGCGCAGGTGTGTTTTTGGATGACATCGTCGCCGGTGCTGGTGGGCACGTAGTACCCGTCCGGCCACACCGCGGGGCGTGGGTAATCGGGGAACAGTGGCCGCAGGAATTCGTAGCGGTAGTAGGAGCCGAGGGGATCGGGGCTCGTGCTCACCGCGTAGCACATCGAGAACGGACCCTTCTCTTCGGGTGGACGAGGTGGACGGACGCGCTGGGTCGTGTCGGGACGCTCGGGAGGCGATGGCGGAACCGGCGGCGGCACGAACAGCGGCGCCGCGGGACCGGGTTGGTCCGGCACACCGGGCGGACTGACATAGGCGCGGCTCGCGGCCGTCCACACCGGCGGTTGGTCCGGCCGCTCGTGGGCGCGCGTAAAGACCGGCATCACGATCAGCCAGCGATCGGCCAACTGATCGTAGCGCACGACGACATCACCGTTGTTGCGCGCTTCGCACGCGCCGCCGAAGCCCTTGAACAGCGTGTTCGTGGGGACCGGACCGTAGACGATTTCGCCGTTCTTTCGGAAGATCGCCATGCGGGTGTTGACGATCTGGAAGACGTAGTCGCGTCCCACGGCCAGTGAGTTGTCGGAGGGGTTGCGCACCTCCCAGCGGCCGTGCGGACCCTGCAGCCCGACGCCCAGGCCGTCGAAGCTCGTGACGAGCGTGGCAGGCGGCCGGCTCCCCTGCTCCGTCTGTTCGACGGCGGCGCTCGGTGAGACGGGGGACTGAGTCACTCGCGCGCAGGCGATCCCGGCAACGAGGGCGGCTGCGAGGGCTGCCCGTCTACGAAGGAGAGACCTCATCTCGCGGGCCGGAAGCTGCGGACCATCTGCACCACCGGCTTATACGCTTCTCCCTTGGTCAGCCAGGACACCGCGAACGCGACGATCGCGATCGACTCGGGAAGGAATATCGGCGCGTGCGTGACCATGGAGCTGGCAGCCCACAGCACCGCCACGATCATCAGGATCCCGCAGGCGAGGCAGATGTCGTCGCGCCCCCGCTTGTCCGGCGGCCGGTCGCGGCGGAGCGGGACGTTCGATTTTCGAAACAGCCAGATGGCGAACAGAATAAACGACACGAACAGCACGACGGCCGACACATAGTGCACAATCGTCATTTGCGGATGCCACCACGAGGGCGCCACCAGCCCGGCCGGAGCGGTGGTGGGAAACAGCCCGACAGCGATGGCGGCCAACCCGCCCAGTCGTCCGACGACGCGGTCGGCAGCGACGTCCGGGTATCCCGGATAGGTGAGCAGGAACAGCGCGAGGGCGAAGAGCACGCCGACAAAGACGCTCACGCCCCCCGTGTAGTAGTAGGCGCTGACCGAGTTCAACGCCCTCCACCGCGGCAGTCCCACGGTGGGAAGCAGGGCCGCCAGCACGTAGATGAGTACAGGGAGCAACAGCCCCAGGTACCCAATGAGCTGGCGATGAGCTTGTTGCGACAGGCTTAGAGACGTGTCCGTCACTTGTCCAAAGCTTGACGATCTCGCGCCTGGGTCAAGAGTCGCTCGGCAAAGTCTACACGCTCGTGGAGCTCGGCGAGCTGGGTCGCCTGGCTGGCCAACCTGGCCTGCGCGTCTTCTAGTGCCGCGGCCTGCTCGTCCAATTGCTCTTGCATTCGGGCAAGGTCGCTTGTCCCGGGACCCTGACGGAGGCGCTGGGCGCCGTACGCGAACGCTACGGCGAGCGATACGTGGACCATGGCATGCCACGGCTCGGCCGATGCAATCGCGAACCCGGCGCCCGCGACGTTGAACACGCTGAGCACGATGGCGAGGCGGCGCCAGAACGAAGGCGTCATGGATGACTGCGCGCCTCTGGCATTGCGGTCATGACTTCTCCGGCCGATGTGGGTATAGGCCCTACGCGGGGCGATGTTGCGGGATTCAACAAAATGCCGCAAAACTAGGTCGATGAACGCGCGAGACCTCACCCGCCGCAGCTTCGTAACACAGTCGGCGCTGGCAGCGGCCTCCACCCTCGGCCACGCCGTGACGATATCGACGGTAAGTCGCTGGACGAAGCGGCGCGGACTCGCACCGCCGAGTGCGAAGCAGCTTGTCGAATCATCGGCGCCAAGCCGATCTTCTTTGGCCAAATCGACGGCGCGACCGAAGTCACGCGCGCCCAGGTCGACGCGATGCAACGACTGCTCGCCGCCCAAACGCCCGACGTGCTGTTCACACACTGGCCGGTGGACACGCACATGGATCATCAGGTCGCGAGCATGCTGACGATCCGCGCTTGGATGGGGGGGGGCCTGAAGACTGCACTCCTCTACTTCTTCGAAGTCGACACGGGTAGTCAGACCGAAGGATTCCTGCCAAACACGTACGTGGACGTCTCGCCGGTGCTCGAACAGAAAAAGCGTGCCCTGTTCGCCCACATCAGCCAGGACGGTCAGGGGATCTGGCGGGAGCATCACGAGATCATGGCGCAGTGGCGCGGACGCGAGATCGGCGTCGCTGCCGCCGAAGCGTTCGTGCATCTCAACCGCGATCAGGCAGCCAGCCTGCCCGGCCTATGAAAAAATCCATCGGCGACAACATGATTCCGAAGGACTGGGGATTCGACCGCGGCCTCGAGCTTGTGAAGAAGGCCGGATTCGACGGCATCGAGCTGTGGCTGGGGGATGTCCCATGGTTTCAGATGACCACCACCGACGCACAAGTGCGTGAGCTACGTCGCAAAGTCGAAGGCGCCGGCCTCGTCGTCTCCAACGTCTCGACCGGATTGCACTGGGCAGCGCCGCTGTCCGCGCGCGATCCCGCCGTGCGGGCCCAGGCCGCGCGCATCGTGGAGCGCCAAATCGAGACCGCGGTGCTGCTCGGCACCGACGCGATTCTGGTCGTCGCCGGACTCGTGACTGAAGAGGTTCCGTACAACGAGGTGTATCAGCGTTGCGTCGAGGCACTCAAGCCGCTAGGCGACAAAGCCGCACGCGCGGGCGTCAAGATCGGCTGCGAAAACTGCAACTCCGAGCAGCGCTTTCTCATCAGTCCGCGGGAGTTCGGGCAATTTCTCATCGATGTGAACCACGCGGCCGTCGGCATTCACCTCGACGTCGGCAACATCCACGACACGGGATTTGCCGAGCAGTGGATCGAGATGCACGGGCCGAGGATCACGCGCATTCATCTGAAGGACGTACTGAAGCATCGCGGGCGCAGCGGCGATCAGAGCGTCTACACGAATCTGTTTTTGGGCGACAACAATTGGCCCGCCATTCGCGCCGCGATGACCAAGGTGGGGTACGACGGCTGGCTGATCGCGGAAATGGAAGCACGCTACCGCTACGCGCCGGATCAGCAGTTCTACGACACGTCGCAGGCGATGGACCGGCTGATCTCGGGTCGGCTCTGAGATGGTCATGAGCCGTAGGCAATTCCTGGGCTACGCCGCGACCGCGATGACGGTTGCGCTACCCACCGATGGCTCGCCACTCAACGAACCGTCCGTGTTGTCGGTGCTCGACTTGAAGGAGCACTGCTCGTTGCGTGAATCGTTGGCCGGATACGAGCGGGCGTCCGCCGGCTTCGTACCTCGCCGGCCCGTGCTGATCGTCCCGGCGGCACTGGCGCTGCCGGTGGCAGCGACCCGCGCTATGGCCGATTGCTTGCGCAGAGGCGGGACCGTCCTGCTCGAGTCCGGCGCGGGCTACGCCGGTGAATCGGGTTTTCGTGTCCATCGCGAGGCGCTGCGCAATCGGTTGCAGATTCGCGTCGCAGCCGCGCGGTTCAAGTCGCGGGGCGTGCCGTACGTCGATTACGCGTGGCCCTTCCCCACCAAGATTCGAGACTTCAGCCGCGTTGTGCCGCTCGCCGAACACCAGCCAGGTGAAATCTTCGCGTGGGCGGACGGCTTCCCGGTGGCGCTGAAACGCCGGATCGGAACTGGGACGCTCATCTACCTCGGCTCACCGCTTGGGCCGGCGCTGTGGGCGGGAGACACCGAAGCTCGGCAATGGTTGTCGCGTTTGTTCTCGCTGTAAACCTCGCGGCGCAGGGGGGGGGCACAAACCCTCGCGCGCTCGTGTGGGGAGGCGATGCCGAGGGCGGTGCGCCGTTCGTAGAAGCCGATCCCACTGATCCGTCGCGGGTGCGGGGTTTCGACGTCGAGGTCGCCGAGCGCATCGCGCGAGGCCTCGGCGGTGGCCGCAGCGCGCAGTTCCTGCAGGTCCAATGGTCCAACATCGATCAGTCGGTCGAACGCGGGGACTTCGCGATCGGCCTGTCGGGAGTGGAGGACACTCCGGCGCGCCGCGCCCGCCACGCCGTCACCCTGCCCTACTTCGAGTTCCGCGAAGTGCTCGCGGTGCGACCCGCGGACGCGAGCCGCATCCACAGCCTCGCGGATTTGCGCGGCCGCCGTGTCGCCACACTCGGCGCCACCATCGCCTACGAGCTCTTGGTCAGCGCGCGTGATTCAACCGGATTGATCCCCATCTCCTACGACGACGACGTGCACCCCTACGCCGATCTGGTCACGGGGCGCGTGGACGCGGTGTTGCTCGATCACATCATCGCGCAACGCGCCCTGCGCCGGCGCGGGGGAACCGGGTTCGTCATCCTCGACCAGCCCGTGGCCGTTGGGCATTACGTCGGCGTGCTCGCGCACGCGAGCACGGCGCTGCGCGACTCCGTGGATGCGGTGCTCAGTGAAGCGATGCGCGACGGGTCGCTGGAGCAAATCTTCCGCCGTTGGGGCGTGTGGGACGCGACGCAGGGCGTCTTGTTTGATCGGGTGCTGCGGTCCAGCGCGGCCGCGACACCGCCCGGGGCAGCATCGACGGGGCAGGCGCTCGCCTACGCCCCCTCTCTGGCCCGTGCTGCGGCCGTGACGCTGCTCGTGTCGGTGCTGTCGATGGCGCTCGCGGTCTTCGTCGGACTCGCGCTGGCATCAGGGCGTGTGTACGGATCGACCGTGTTGCGCGTGGCGACGACCCTGTACATCGAAATCATCCGCGGGACGCCGCTGCTGCTGCAACTGTTCGTCATCTACTACGGATTGGCCGGCGTCGTTCGTCTGCCCGCGTTTCTCGCCGCGGTGCTGGCACTCGGCCTGAACTACGCGGCCTACGAGGCCGAGATCTATCGAGGCGCGCTCGAGGCCGTGCCGCGCATCCAGCTCGAGGCCGCGCGCACGCTCGGCTTTTCCGAGGTGCAGATCCTGCGGCTCGTGCGTGGGCCGCAGGCGCTGCGCTACGCGCTCGCCCCGATGACCAACGACTTCGTCGCGCTACTCAAGGATTCCGCGCTCGTCTCGGTCATCACCGTCGTGGAGCTGACCAAACAGACCGCGATCTACGCGACCAACGTGGGGAGCTGGGTCGTTCCGGGCGTGCTGTGCGCCGTCGTATACCTCGCGATGTCGCTGCCGCTGGCGCGGCTGGCGCGCCGGTTGGAGCGGCGCTGGCGAATCCCGTGACGGCACTCCTGGTTCTCGACCGGCTGGCCATCCGCTACGACACGCGCGACGTGTTGCGAGCCCTCACGCTCCAAGTCGCGCGGGGCGAGCTGGTGGCGCTCATGGGGCCATCGGGCGTCGGTAAGACGACGGCGCTCCGGGCGGTGGCGGCGCTGCAACCGTTCGATGCGGGGCAGGTCGTGGTGGATGGGTTCGCTCTGGCGCCCGGACCGGTACCGCCCGAGTCACGGCTGGTGCCGCTGCGGCGGCGAGTGGGCCTCGTGTTCCAGGCGCACGCGCTGTTCGAGCACCTCACCGCACTCGACAACGTCACACTGGCGCTGCGGCATGTGCTGGGCAAGAGCCGACCCGAGGCTGAGACCGTCGCGACGCAGTTGTTGTCCGAGCTCGATGTCGGCACGCGGGCAGGGGCCTGGCCGCGTCAGCTCTCCGGAGGCGAAGCGCAGCGGGTGGCGATCGCGCGCGCGCTGGCGCCGGATCCCACATTGCTGCTGATGGATGAGCCGACGGCCGCCCTCGATCCGGCGCGCCGCAGCGCGCTGGGCACGACGTTACGCCGTCTGTGCGAACAGGGGCGAGGGTTGCTCGTCGCGACGCACGACGCCGAGTTCGCCCGGGCGCACGCGGATCGAGTGGTTACGCTATGAGCCTCTACGCCCGCGACCTCTCATAAATCCCAAAAGTCCAATGGTCCGGTGACGGGAGTCTCGGCCCCTTCCATCCCTCAGCCCGAAGTTGCCTCGCGATCAGCACGTTCATCAGCCCATGTCCCACGAGGACGACGGCGCCACGCTCGGCGTGCTCCGCCAGCAATTGCGCGGCGCTCGCCGCCCGCCGGCGCGCGCTGCGGAAGCTCTCGACACCGGCAGACCACCCGCAAAACCACGCCGCTCGCGCCAGCCACGCCCACACCTCTGGGCGCAGGCGCAGACTCGACCGGAACGCAGACGGCAGCTCGGCCTCGCGAAATCGTGCATCGACCAGCGGCTCAGCCGCGGGCGCGAGCAGATGCGCCGAGTCGAGCGAACGGCGCAGTGGACTCGCGAGCAGGCACGTCGTGGTGCGGACGAGTCGCTCCAGCTCGTCGCCGGGGCGGTGCGCAGTGTCGAGTGGGGCTGCATCCTCGCCGCGCCGCCATTCGCCCAGCGCATGCCCCGGAATGGGTGTCCGAAAGTCCCACGCCGGTCGGCCGTGACGCGCCAGCACGATCTGCACTATGGGGCCGAGAGCACGCGGCGGCCGCGTTGTCTCAGACCGAGCCACCCGATCAACACGGCCGGGAGAAAAACAACGAGGGCTTCCTGCATGAGCTGGCCGGCCAGCCTGCCGTTCGGATCGCCGAGAGGCGTCCAGGGGAAGCGGAACCGTTGGTCCGAGAATGGCGCGAAGAACTCGATGCCGAAGGAGTAGGTCGAAAGCGCGTCGAGGCAGCCATGCGAGAGCAGCGCGAGGCCGAGTACGAAGGCGATGCGTGTTCGCTGCTGGGTCCATTGGTCGCTGCGGAACAGGACCGCGGTGATCACCACCGCGCCGATCAGCGCGAACGCGAGGGAATGCGTGATGGCGCGATGAGCGACGGGCCATCCGAAGAAGTCGATGTCGGGAAGCGCTGCGCAGGCCGCCGCCACGAGGCACACCCGTCGCGTCGGCGGAGCGGGTTGCGTCCAGGCCGCGATGGCGAATCCGACGGCGGCATGCGAGACCGGGGTTGGCACCGAGTGCTCAGAAGCTCGCGCGCCCTGCGGTGACGACGCGGAGCACCGATTGCTGACTGAATCGGCGCTTGTACTCGGCGATGATGGCGACGATCGCGGAATCGGACGCGGCGGAGCGCTGCGGGTGCACGACTTCGAGCACGAAGCTGGGTTCGCGCGTCGCGCGGCCGCTGGAGTCCCGCCACGCACCTTCGGCTGTCCAGAACGTAAACCCCGCGGGCAGTCGCGAGCTTACGACGTCCTTCACAAAAACTGCCCAGACGGAATCGCCGACGCCCAGCGTGTCCCCGATGTTACGACCAAAGTAGAGCCGCTCCGTGACGATCGGCTGGGACGCGCTCGAGTGGATCGCCGGCGCGCAGCCGCACAGCAGCAACAGTACAGGGACGGCCAGTCTCATGTCGTCCCTAATCTACGCTAGTGCAGCGTGATCCCGAGATAGACGATGTGCGCGTTGAAACCAGGGTTCTTTGCGGCCGTGTTCGCATTGGACAAGTGCGTGAATCGATAGCCTACGATGTAGCGCTTGCCGAGACGCAATCCGGCTCCCGCGCTGCCCAGGAAATTCAGCGACCGAGCGGTCGGTTCGGGCATGGCGCGCGCGAACGCCACGCCGCCCCCGCTGCCCTCCGCGAACACGAGCGTTCCCGGACTGAGCCGCAGCGCGAGCCGCAATCCCACCGGGGCGAGACCGGCACCGAGGTCAGGCCCATCCCCTATTGGATACAGGACGAACGTCGAATCGGTGTGTGAGGCGTTATAAAACCATTCCTCCAGAACCTTCGGCACCTTCGTCGCAATAACGAAGGGCATGACTTCGCCGAAAAAGCTGGCACCAAAACGCTTCCAACGAAGGAACGGCCGCGTCACGGAGAGGGAGGTTATCAGCAGCTCGCGCCCCGGCACGCCACCGAGCGATGCCGTGACGGTCGAGGGACCGCCACCCGCCAGGGCGTCGACTTCCCATGTGGACTGGGCGGCAGCACTGGTCGAGACAACGAGGGCAAGGATGACGGCGGCGGCGCTCATCCGGCGAAATGCGGGTTCTCGATGAGGCCCACGAGATTCCCGAATGGATCGGCCACCGTCGCGACGCGGATCCCGTCGCCGACGTCTTGAATGGGCGACTTGAGCACCGCGCCGGCGCCCGTAAAGTGCTCGACTGCTTCGTCGGCATTGGGGACGCCCCAGTACGCGACGCTCCCACCCGCCCCCGGTTTCACGCCTTTCGTATCCGGATCGAGCCCGAGCTCAAAGCCACCGATGTTGAAGCCGACGTAGAATGGCTCATCGAAGTACGGCTGCACGCCGAAGGCGGCGCTGTACCACGCCTTGGCCCGTTGCAGGTCGGGAACGTGATAGATCACGGTGCGTAAGCCAAGAATCATCGCGCACTCCGAGCGTGGGACGTTGATCGGACCGCGGTCGTCACGGCATCGCAGAACGTCCAGTCATCGACGACCTGGCCCTTGGTGGGATGAGGACGCGCACCCCACACGACGATGACGACCTGGGCCGCGGGGTTCACATACACATATTGCCCGTGAATGCCGGTGGCCATGAACGCGCCGTCGTGGCCGGGCCACCACAGATATCCGTACTCCAACGCCGAGCCGTCGCGCAGGACCTTGGGCGTCGTCGCTTCCTGAATCCAGCCGGTGGGAAGTATCGAATCCCCTCCCGCGACGCCGCCGCCGAGCACGAACAAGCCAAAGCGCCCATAATCGCGCAGCGTGGCGCTGAAGCCGCTGCCGCCGATCTCGGTCCCGCCGGGCGAGTCGAGCCACCAGTTGGCATCGGCTTCCATCGCGACCCTGCTCCAGATGCGATCGGACAGGTACGTCGCCAGCGGCCGGCCGACGGCGGCGCGCAAGACTTCCGCCATGACCTGCGTCTCGCCCGTGTTGTAGTTGAACTTCGTCCCGGGCTCAGCGGCCTGTGGCAGGCTCTTCATGATGGCCAGCGCGGACCCGGGCACCTGAGCGATCTGGGCGTCGAGCAGCCGCCGGCGGTCGGAGGACGGATCGGTGTACGTCTCGTTCCAGCGGACACCCGACGACATCATGAGCGCGTCACGCACTGACACGCCGTCGTACGCACTCCCGGCCAGCGACGGCACGTAGCGCGTGACGGGATCGGAAAGACTGATGCGCCCCTCTTTGACGGCGGCGCCCACGAGCGTGGACGTGATCGACTTGGCGACCGACATCGACATCCAGCGCGTGCGCTGAGTGTTGCCGAACCGGTACCGCTCGAGCTTCACCCGGCCCGAGTCGAGGACCAGGATCGCCGCGACCCGGTTGAGCTGGAGATAGACAGCGAGGTCGTACTGCCTGCCCTGGTCGCTAAAGCGGACGTCGGTCAGCGGCACCGCCGCCCGAGGCAATGGCAGCGGTCTCGCGGAGCCCGACGAGACGGTGCGCGTGGGGAACAGCCGGTCGATGTTGCGGAAGGTGTTGACCGCCAGCGCCGGCGTCAGCTGGCCCCCGTACATCTGGCGGACCGTGCCGATCGGCTCCTTGCGGTGCGGATACGGCGCCGTTTGCCCGCTGGTGATGCTGGGAAGGACGAGTGCTGCCACAGCGGGCAGGCACAGGACCCGGCAGTTCATTCGGACCAATCTACCCCCCCGGCTGGCCCGTTGAGGTGGCCCGCTCCAAACGACCTAATCGCAGTTGACGACCGGCGCCCCTGGTGCGTAGGTAAGGGTAAGCCCGAGAACATCCTGGGGGTCGCCATGAAATCAGGTCGCTACGCGGCGCTGCTCGCCGCCACCGCCATCGCTGCGGTCAGTCGGCCGTCGCTCGCGCAAAGCGCAGGCGACGGCTTTCTGTTTCATGTCCCGGGCGGGTCATGGGGTGTGTATGGCGGCTTCGATCGCGCCATCGCCGGCAGCGACGTGTTCAGCTTCGTCACGAAGCAGCTCACGCTCAACCGCGCCGACTTCAGCTCCGCCAAGTTCGGCAGCAACGTCGCCATCCGCCTGTCCCCGTCCAACGACATCGTGTTCGACGTGAGTTATGCGAGCGTCTCACGGCGCTCCGAATTCCGCGATTGGGTCGATCAGAACAACCTGCCGATCGAGCAAACCACATCGCTGCGCCGCATTCCGATCACGCTGAGCGTCAAGCACTATCTCGCGTCGCGCGGCCGCTCGATCGGCCGGTTCGCGTGGATTCCGGCGGCGCGGGCGACATACGTCGGCATCGGCGCTGGGCTCATGGAGTACCGCTTCCACCAGGTTGGTGACTTCGTCGACTTCCAGACGCTCAACATCGCCCCCGACGAGTTCGAGTCGAAAGGCTGGACACCCGAGCTGCACGCGCTCGCCGGCGTCGATCTCGCGCTCAGCCGCTTCATCGTGCTGACCGGCGAAGCACGCTACACGTGGGCGAAGGGTCCCATGAGCCGGGATTTCATCGACTTCAATCGTATCGATCTCTCGGGAATATCGGTGACGGCCGGTTTCTCGCTCAGACAGTAAAAGGATGGGCACGATGCGTACTCGCACCCAGACATTGCTCGTCGTGGCGGCCCTGCTCGGCAGCGGCGCCGCACCGGCGCGCGGCCAGAACGCCGTAATCGACCCGCGCTGGCTCGCCTACATCGGCTGCTGGCAGCCGGTCGCGACCGCGAAGTCCTACCTGTGCGTCGTCCCCGCGGCCGGGACCTCGGCGGTCGACCTCGTCACCATCGTGAAGGGGCAAGTCACCGAGCGCGAGCGCATCGCGGCGACGGGGGAACGTAGCGACTCGACGCCCGCCGACTGCGCCCGGCACAGCGCCGAGTGGTCCGCGAACGGCCAGCGCCTCTTCCTGCGCTCCGAGGACACCTGCTCCGCCGCAAGGACTCGCGGCGGGACTGGCCTCATCGCGATGTCGGGCAACGGCCAGTGGCTCTACATCCAGAGCGTAACGCTGGGCGGACAGACCGGCGTGCGCGTGCAGGGCTATGGGGAAGCCGCGGGTGACATTCTCCTGCCCGATGACATCGCGGCAGCGCTGCACGTGGGCGTCTCCGCGACGATCGAGGCACGGGCCGCCGCCAGCGCGCCCCTCGCGATCGCCGACGTCCTCGAGGCGTCGCACAAGGTAGACACCGCGGTGCTCGAGGCTTGGCTCATCGAGCGCGCCGAACCATTCACGCTCGACGCGAAGCGGCTCATCGCGCTCGCCGACGCCGGAGTGCCATCACGCGTCATCGACCTCATGGTTGCGTTGTCATACCCGAAGGTCTTCGCGATCAACGGCGCGTCGCGTCAAGGTGAGCGTCTGCCGCACGCGTACGGCCTGAGTACGGCCCCGGCGAGCTACGTCACGTCGTACGACCCGTTCTGCTCTGGCTACGATTTCATGTACCCGTACACCTCATACTCGTACGACTGCGGTGGAAGGGGGTATGGGTATGGGTATCGGTACGGGTACGGCTGGTATCCCGGTGGCTATCCCGTCATAATCGTCTACGGCTCGGGCGGTGGCGGCGGGGGTGGTGGCAGCAGCTCCCGGCCGCACGGCCGTGTGATGGATGGGCAGGGCTACGCCGAGGGGGGAAACACGGGATCCGGTGTGGCGCAGCCGCGGCGGACTGATATAGGGTCGCAGACCTCGAGCGGCGCCTCGTCCGGTACGACTCGCACGAGCACGAGCTCGAGCTCCGGCTCGACCGAGCAGCGGACGGCGAAGCCACGGCCTCAGTAAATCTTGATCCAGTGTGTCCGCACCTGAGGCTGCAACCGCCGCCCCAGGCTGCTGGCGATGATCGTGTTCGACGGTAGCAGTGGCATGTGACAATCGACGCACCGACCGACTAGCCCCTGTCCGTGTTGCGGAAAGAGCCCACAGCTCTGAACCGCATGGCACGTGAGGCACCGTCCCGAGAGCTCGACGACGTCTCGTTGCTGGCGGTGCACATCGTGACACGTCGCGCACGTCATCCCTGACGAACGGAAACACCTGCTCCGTTCCAGCAGCGCCACCTGGTTGCCGTGCACGTCGATCGCGTTGGTGTCCGGTGCGCTGGACAAGTCAAATCGCTTCTCGACGGGTTGCCCCGGAACATGCGCGAAGGGCGCGGTTCGCAACGGCGCCGTCCCGTTGTGACAGAGGGCGCATCCGTCCACTCGTCGCATGCGGGGCAGCCGCGCCGGGTTGATGATCGCGAGCGGACGCAACCAGCGTAACAGCGAGCGTTCGCGCGCCACATGGGCCCGGCCCGCGCCATGACACGTTTCGCAGGTAATTCCCAGTATCGCGTTGTCGGACCGGTAGCGGTTGACGGCATTGGAGTCGGCGATCGACTGGAATGCCGTGGCGTGGCACTCCAGGCATCGAGGACGGATGGGACG
>WNGB01009259.1_pt1 | contig 18443 bp, 16 predicted proteins | sample 5400681 | NCBI WGS metagenome assembly WNGB01 (sample SAMN13153367, study PRJNA577476) | soil metagenome | isolation source: 115 cm soil or saprolite under grassland replicate 2 | place: USA:California | collected 2016-06-15 | reverse complement strand
ATATCTTCCTGTCCCACATTTTCCTGTTCTGCTTTTGCCGACAGGAAAATGTGGGACAGGAAGATACTCCGTTATCTGATTGCAGGATCGAACATCATTCTCTCGCCCTGGCCCGTCTGCTTGCCCGCGCCGGCAATGGTAATGATGGCGCCTCGCGTGTCAACTTTTCTGACGCGATGATTGGCGCGGTCGGCGATAAACAGGCTTCCGTCTTTCGCGACGGCGACCTTCTGCGGCGTGTTGAGCTCGGCCTCCAGGGCCTTTCCGCCGTCGCCGCTGAAGCCCTGGCGCCCGGACCCGGCGACGGTCGTGACGACGCCCGCGCGAATCACGCGAATGCGGTTGTTGCCGCTGTCCGAGATATAAAGCGCGCCCGCGGCGTCGAACTTCAGGTCGGTCGCTGAAAATATCTTCGCCTTCTCCGCCGGGCCGCCGTCGCCCGCGAAGCCCGCGCCGTAAGTGTCCTGGGCGGGTCCGTAGCCGACCACCGTTTGAATCACGCCGTCGGGCGTAACCCGTCGAATGCGGCTGTTGGCCGCGTCGCTGATGTAGACGGCGCCGTCGGGAGATGCGGCCACGGCCATCGCCAGATTGATCTGCGCTTTTTTCGCGTCGCCGCCGTCGCCGCCGTGGCCGGGGACAGTTCCGGTGAATGTGGTTATCTTCCCGTCACGATCAACGCGCCGCACGACGTGGTTGAAAGTGTCGGCGATCAGTAGCGCGCCTTCCCGATCGAACGCGATGCCCTGGGGAGTGTTGAGCGAGGCCTGCGTGGCCGGGCCGCCGTCGCCGGAGTATGCGGCCTTGCCGTCGCCCGCGACTGTAGTGATCGTTCCGCGACGATCGACGCGGCGGATGCGATGGTTAAAGGTGTCGGCGATCAGCAGATCTCCCGCCGAATCGAACGCCAGGTCGTGCGGCGCAAAAAGGCGCGCCTTTGTCGCAGGCCCCCCGTCGCCGCCGAATCCGCCTTCCCCGGTCCCGGCGATTACAGCCAAACGGCCCGGGCGGTCGAGTTTCAACACGCGGTGCGCGCCGATGTCGGAGATGTACAGATCGCCTTTATCATCAAGGGCCAGCCCATTCGGATAAATCAGCCCATTCAGATAAATCAGGTTGATGGCGCGCGGCGCCGGGTTTTGCCTCGCCGTCGCAGAAGGCGCAAAAAGCGCCCGGCAAAGTAGCGGAGCGCCACACAGCGCAATGATCAGCCCGCCTGTCGCAAGAGGCTTCATAATCAACTCCGCCAAATGTAATGATCGGCGCTAAACGGCGCCGCGCGCGGCGCCGACAAGGGGGAGCCGCCGCCCGCTAAGATCGAATTGAGATGATGAAAGACAGTGAATGCAAGCGCATTGTCCAACTTTTCGCGTTGAGTGACAACGCCTGATGCTGCTGCTATACTGCAATCTGCCTTAATCTGTCAGGCAGAAGCAGTTTTTCCGCGCGCGAGTGAACTCCGGCGTCAAAATTTGCGTATCATTGACACGATGAGCGCAATAGGCGCCTGGCCGGTATTCGGCTTCAGGCCGCGGACGAGTGGAGGCGCGGGCGGGGACAGGCGGCTGAAGCTGGCTTCTATCCAGCAACATCAACGCCCCTACTCACACCGATTCAGGAGAGAAACGAAAAATGTGGAATCGTCTAAAAAGGCTGTTTCGCTCGATCTTCGGCGGAATTATCGAAAGCGCGGAGGACCCAGAACTGATCCTCCAGCAGTTGATCCGCGACATGAACGACGAAGTGCCGAAGATGCGCAACAACGTCGCCCAGGTCATGGCGACCGAGAAACGCCTGGAGCGCGAAATCCAGGCCAACCAAACCAGTCTGACCGAGATCGATAATAAGATCAAAGCCGCCATCCGCACCGGCCACGACGACATCGCCGCCACGCTCATCGGCGAACTGCAGCTCAAACAGCGGTCGCTCGAAACCACTAAGCAGAACCACGAGCAGGCCAAAGTCGCATCGGCCAAGGCGCGCGAGTTCCTGGATAATTACATGGCCCAGGTGCGCCGCCGCCAGGCCGAGGCCATGCAGTTGATCTCGGCCGCCAAACAGGCGCAGATGCAGGAGCGCATGGCCCAAACGATGGCCAGCTTCCAACTCGGAGACACCTCGCAAACCTTCGACGACATGCGCGAGAAGATCTCAAACCGCTCCGCGGCCGCCGAGGCCAAAGCCGAACTGGCTTCGACCACACTCGACGCCCGGATGCAGAACATAGACCGGGAACTGGACAACATCCAGGCGCAGGACATGCTGCTCGCTTACAAACAGCAGATGGGATTGGCGCCCGCCGCCGAAAAACCGGCGCTGGGCGAAGGCGCGCCCGCAGTCAAAGCTGACAAGAGCCTGGGCTCGGCGGAACACGCGCTGCAAGAACGCAAGAACGGAAGTTGACTGAATAATCGCCATACGTATGGAGTTCAGGATCTCCTACTTCAAAGAGGCTCTCAAAGAGCCGGTTAATATCGGGGGGCTGTTGCTGTCGGCGGCGGCGGCGGCCTACTCCGCCACGACTGGCTTCATCGAGCCGACGCTGGTGTTGGCCGGCGCGCTGGTCCTGGAAGGGGTCTACCTGGCCACCCTCCCCGCCTCGACCTTCTACCGCCGCGTAGTCGACCGCCGCTCGCGCCATCTGCTCGAAGAACATCGCCGCAAACAGCGCGAGGAGTTGATCAAGAGTTTCGACCCGCGCGAACGCGAGGCCGTGGATTACCTGAGCTGGATGAAGAGGCAGATCCGCGATAATTACAAGAAATTCGCGCGCCTGACCGAAGAGCCGCCGCAACTGCGCGAACTCGAATCCACATGGGAGGCCTTCGTCGACCTGCTCGACGAATACCGCCGGCGCAAGAACCACCTGCGCGCGATCAACCGCCAGACGGTCGAAAATCAGTTGCGCCAGGCCGAACGCTCCGCGCAATTCGCCGACGACGCGACGCGCCCTCTGCACGAAAAGAACGTCGAAATATTGCGCCGGCGCCTGCAGACATTCGACGACATCGAACGCAGCGTCAAACGCGTCGAGGCGCAGTTACAGATGATCGAGAATTTCTTCGGCCTGGTGAACGACCAGGTCGTCACGATGCCGACCCCCGAACACATCCTCTCGCTGGACTTCGACTCGCTGCTCTCCTCCATCGAAATGACCAAGGAGATTCTGCAGCAGACCGCGCCGATCATGGGCCAACTGGAATCATTGAACCGCGAAGCCAATCAATTGCGCCCCTCTCTCGCCGGCGAACGCAGATAAGATAATAAGAAAAAGAGTTTCAGCCACGAATGAACACGAATGAACACGAATCTCTTTCCCGGCCTTGATGATCCGTCTGTTTTCCGCCTTATGCCCCTATTCGTGAATATTCGTGTTCATTCGTGGCTGTCACTATTTCTTAAATGCTGTAGAACGGCCCTGTAAACAAGATCTGCGATAGGCATGACACAATCATCGACAGTCATCAAACCAGCGGCTTTGCGCGCCGGCGACGCCGTCGCCGTCGTCGCCCCCGCGAGCAATCTGAAGGCAGATTACCTCGCGCGCGGCGTGGCCGAACTCGAACGACTGGACTTTCGGGCGCGATACGAGCCGGGGATTCTCGACAAAGCCCGCTACACGGCGGGCGATGACCGACGCCGCGCCGCCGAATTGACGCGGGCCTTCGCCGACCCTGAAATCAAAGCCGTGTGGGCAGCGCGCGGCGGATACGGCTCGATGCGTCTGTTCGACCTGCTCGATGAAGACCTGATCGGCCGGCGCCCGAAAATCTTCATCGGCTACAGCGACATGACCGCGCTCAGCCTCTACTTCTACCGCCGTTTCGGGTGGGTGACTTTCCACGGACCGATGGCCGCTAAAGACCTGGCCGGAGGCGAGGAGCATTACGACCGCGAAACGCTGATCAAGGCTATCACCGTCGCGTCGCCGCTCGGCGAGATCAGATCGAACAAGACCGAGATGCTGCACCGCGGCGCTGGAGGACGCGTAACCGGACGTTTGCTCGGCGGATGCCTGTCGTTGATCACAGCGATGATGGGCGCGCCCGACGAACTCGACACGCGAGGCTCGATCCTCTTCCTGGAAGACACCGCCACGCGGCCTTACTCGATTGACCGGATGCTGCAGCAGTTGAAACTGTCCGGAAAATTCGACGAAGTTCGCGGGATAGTCTTCGGCGAGATGACCGATTGCGCTCAACACGCCGATCAGGGCTACCGAATCCAGGACGTTCTGGCCGATTGCACAGCCGATTTGAACATCCCGGTAATGTTCGGATTGCCCAGCGGCCACAGCCCTCGCGGCAATCTGACCCTACCGCTCGGCGTAGCAGCGACGCTCGACGCCGACCGCGGCGCGCTGAGCATTGATGAAGCCGCCGTTGAATGAAGGGCAGTGGGCAGTGGATAGTGGGTAGTGGGCAGTGAATGGCAAATGTAACTGCCCTCTACCCACTATCCACTGCCCGCTGCCCTTACCACCGAATCGTCACCCTATACGAGCCGGTATTATCGCGGAAGTAATCATCGTTGACGCCGAGGAAGAGCCGTCCGTATTCATTCGGCTCACTCGTCGCCCCGCCGCGCGAGCCGACGAAGACGAAGTTCGAATCTCGCCCGTCGCGGTAGCGAATCTTGCCGATCAACGCGCCGGCCGCGACGTCATTCATGGGGTAGTTCGAAACGCTGGAGTTTGCGTTGCGGTTGCCGTCGGGATCGCTGCTGGCGCGATTGCCGATTTCAATCGTCCCTTCAGCCGTGATCGTAAACGTCATGTTCGGCTCGACATCGATGCCCGTGTCGGTCCAGGGCTGATTGGCGTAAACGGTGATGGTCTTCTCACGCGTCTGGCCCGTCCTCGACCCGCTGTCCGTCTCATCACGCGTCTGGCCCGGTCTCGATCCTCCGGCCCTCTCGCCGCCCCCGCCGCGATTAATAATTACATTGACGCGGAAGGAGCCACGGGCGTCGCGCGTCTCCCAATGATTGACGGTGAAATAGAGAGCGCCGTCACGGTCGGCGGTGAATTCGCGTGAACTGCCAATGAAGATCGGAGGCGAATTTGGGTCTTGCCCGATGGCGGCGACCAGAGCTCCGTCATTCTGTTGCGGCATAGGCGCATCGGGATCGCGCCGCTCCTGCAAACCTTCAGGCCCGGTCGCCGTTCGCCCCTCAAGATAAATCGTTCCGCTGGCTTCAATTCGCACACGCTGGCCGCGCTCGACCTGAATTTGAGAGCGGAACCACTGATCTTCGAGCCTCACGTCGAAAGTGCGAATCGGTTCCCGCCGTTCGCTTGGCGAATACGGCGGCTCGCTCGGATCGTTTGGCGGGCGACGATCGGTCGTCGGACGGCGATCAGTCGTCGGGCGATGATCGTCGCGCTCGACGACCAGCCGTGAAACTTGATCGGGGCGAAACTCCAGCCGGTTGCCTCCGGTCTCGAAAATGAACTTGCCGTTCTCATAGCCGATGAAGGAGCCCCTGAGCACGCTCCCGTTCTTCAGATAGAGCACATCGGCGAGCGCCGCGCTCGCCATCAAAACGGTCAGAATCAACGCCGCAAAAACTTTTCTCATGGTTTCTCCAAGAGTGGGACAGACTTAATCTATCCAGGCTCACGGACAGGCTAAAGTCTGTCCCACATTCAAATTTGAGTTTCGAAGATCGACATCATAAACTCGCGCTTCCCCGACCACAATTCAAAATTATCCCGTCATCATTCTTCATCGGGAGGCTGAATGAACAAGAGCAGATACCTGCAAGGCAAGCGGATCGCCCCGACGCCGATCACCAAAGAGACCTCTATCGTTCAATTGATCGAGAATAACTTTCAAGCATACAACGCCGCGCGCCTGCGCGAGGGCGCGCAACTCTTCGCCGAGCGAATGCTGCAAGACGACGTCACAGTATGCCTGACGCTGACCGGCGCATTGACGCCTGCCGGTCTGGGCATTTCAGCGATCATCCCTTTGATCGAGGCCGGCTTCGTCGACTGGGTCATCACCACCGGCGCCAACCTCTATCACGACGCCCATTTCGGACTCGGTCTTTCGATGCGCCGTGGCAGCCACCAGATCAGCGACGTGACGCTGCGCGAAGAAGGCGTCGTTCGCATCTACGACATCTTCTTCGATTACGAGGTGCTGCTTTCGACCGACGCCTTCTTCCGCGAAATCATCCGCGCCGAAGAGTTCCAGCGCGAGATGTCGACGGCGGAGTTCCATTACCTCTGCGGCAAATACGTCGCCGAACGCGAACGCGCGTTGGGCTTGCGGGATCAGTCGCTGCTCGCCGCGGCCTATCGTCACGGCGTCCCGGTCTACACATCGTCGCCCGGCGACAGCTCGATCGGGATGAACGTGGCCGCGATGGAATTGCAGGGCGGCAAGCTGCGCCTGAACCCTTCGTCGGACGTCAACGAGACGGCGGCCATAGTCCTCACCGCCAAACGCGGCGGGGGAAAATCGGCGGTCTTCATTTGCGGCGGAGGCAGCCCAAAAAACTTCGCGCTGCAAACCGAGCCGCAGATTCAAGAGGTGCTGGGCATCGAAGAAAAAGGCCACGACTACTTTTTGCAATTGACGGACGCCCGCCCCGACACAGGCGGCCTATGTGTAGCGGAAGGCACGCTTATAGATATGCCAAGGGATTTGAGCCAATACCCTAACGGAATTCCTATCGAATTACTGGCTGGGAAATCAGGCTTTTATCTTTACTCCTATGACCACGAGCAAAAGAAAATCATCCTTTCGGAGGTTGAGAAGGCATGGCGAACAGGCGAACAAGAGGTGTGGCGATTGCGCTACGGATGGTACACAGGAATGAGAAAAGAGAAGTATCGGGAAGCGGAACTTTTGGCTACACCCGACCACTTGATCATGCTCAGCAATGGCGCGTATAAGCCTCTGAAAGCATTGAGGCGCGGGGAGAGTCTAAAGGCATTTAATACGTCCTACTCTGCGCATGGCTACAGGCAAATAGGCCTGGGCGTTGGTAAGACGCTTCCTGAACACCGGTATTTGCTGGAATTCAAGTTAGGCCGACAATTAGAGCCGCATGAGGTCGCGCATCATCTCGACGGAAATCACCTAAATAACAGCTTCAATAATTTAGTGCCGGAGCACTACCGCCTTCATCTCTCAGAGCATAGAAAGAAAGCCTGGCAGGCTAAAACGGAAGAGGAGAAGCGACAATTCGTCGAACGCCATCGTCAAAGGATGAAGGAAGGTGAAGCCCGACGATTGTCACGGAAGTTCTGGGACAATATGACTCCCGAAGAATTTGAAGAATACAAAAACAAAAAACGCGTCGAGACAGTGAGCGCTCCGCCTGAGGTTCAGCAATATCGGCGTCAGAGAGCGCGAGAATGGTTCAAGCAGTTACCTGAGGGTGAGCAGCAGCGTCGCAGGTTGGAGATTGGCAGGCAGAACACGGAGAGGTGGGAAAACTTGTCGGAACAGGAGCGAGAACAGATGTGTGAGAAATTCCGGTTAGACAATAATCCTCGCTTTAAGCCTGAAATTGACGAAGCGCGCGTCAGAGAAGCCCTGGCGCAAACCGGTGGTCACATCAACCGCACGTGCGACCTGTTGCAAATAGATTGGAGAACACTGGATCGCAGGCTCAAGATGTATGGCATCACTAGGGAAGAGATCAAAGAGCGCTATGGAGACAACCACAAAGTCGTTTCCATAGAGCCTACCGGGATCATCGTTCCTGTCTACGACATGACAGTCAAACACACCCGCAATTTCGTCGCCAATGGAATCGTTGTTCACAACTCCGGCGCAACGCCCGGAGAGGCGGTCAGTTGGGGCAAGATCGATCCCGACCAATTGCCGGGCGCCGTCGTCTGTTACCTCGATTCGACCGTGGCCTTGCCGCTGATCGCGGCCTACGCTTTCGCTAAACTCGAGCCCCGCAAGCTGAAGCGGTTGTACGACCGGCGCGAGGCGATGATGAATTTGTTGAAGAGCGAGTACGCGAAGTCGGAGCGGAAATAGTATCAACAAGAAAGGATTCGTTGATGACTCACGAATGCGTTTCGGACGAACCTGAAACGATGAAAACGCGCCCTGGGTACGCATCGCTTCCAGCGTGCAGTCTCGGCGGAAGACCTATTGATCGAAATCGGACGCCCCTGAACTGGAGGCGACGCCTACCTGGGTCTGGTTCCTATAAATTCACCTTTCGCCGAGACTGCACGCTGGAAGCGATGCGCACCCAGGGACTTTCTGAGGAACAATTTTGAGATTTTTCGGGACGGTGCAAGAAGCAGGAAGTTGAGATAGCATAACGCTTCTCCCCACAAATCTGAAAATCAACAAGGAGTAACAGGAACTTGAACAGAGCACGAATTTTCAATTGCGTCTCGATAATCTCCCTCTCAACACTGGCAATCTTTTCGGCCTGCGCGGCCCCGCCGAAGGAAGTCCAACCCGAGCAATCAGCGGCGCCAGGGGCAGGCGCCGCTTCAGTCCCTGTCAAATGGACCATGCCTGCGCGATGGAAAGAGGGGCCGCCTAAACAGATGCGCGCGGCCACGTACCTGATTCCAGCCGCTGAAGGCGACAGCGAGGGAGCCGAATGCGCGGTATTCGCAAACCTGGGCGGCGGCGTTCAGGCCAACATCACCCGCTGGATCGGTCAGTTCGAGAATACTGACGGCCCTCCGAACCAGAAGTCGGAGACGATCAACGAACTGCCCGTGACGACCCTCGACGTGAGCGGGACGTTCAAAGGCGGCGGGCCAATGATGGGACAATCGAGCGGGCCGAAGGCAGGCTATCGGCTGCTCGGCGCAATCGTCGAGGGGCCGGAGGGCGACGTTTTCTTTAAATTGACCGGGCCTGCGAAGACGGTCGCGGCGGCGCATGACGAGTTCCAGGCGATGCTCAAATCGCTCAAGAAGTAGAATGGAGGCGCCAACGCGACGGCACCTCACGCTCGAATATCGGTTCGATTGTGAGCTTATCAGGAAGCGGACGGGGGAGCCTATGGCAGTTTGCAAATGCTTATACGGGACGGCAAGCGGTAGGGTACGGGGAGCGTGAGCGACCTGAGCATCGATCATGAGGTCTCATGATCGATGCTCAGGTCGCTCACGCTCCCCGTACCCTACCGGAGATCTCGCCACTACCCCGTACACGCAATCGCAAACCGATCTAAAACAAAATAAAACGGCGGGCGGATGAGCGGTAAGCCAATCCACTCGCCGTTTTGTTTTCAGGTCAGCCGCCAGTCTATTTCTTCGCGGCCTTCGGCTTGAAACCTCGAACGTGTCTGACCAGCGCGTTGATCTGCGCCGCTGAGAGCGTGTCTTTGAAGGGGGGCATTGTTTCCTTGCCCTCGCGGATGCTTTTGGCGAGCGCCGCGTTGGTGCGCGTCGCCTGCCATTTCGCGTCGGTGAAGTTAGGCGGGCTTAGGCTCTCAAGACCCTTGCCGTCTTCGAGGTGGCATTTGGCGCAATATTTTGTGTAGAGGGCGGCGGCGTCTCCGCCCGCGTTCTTGCCTTTGGCAGGTTGAGCGGCGGATTCGAGCCACGCGAACGGGGCGAGAATGGCGACGGATGAAAGAATTAGGATGAGCAACAGTGGTTTCCTCATTGGTGTCTTCATACTCCTTAAGATGCGACGGGATTGAGTTGGCACACGAAGGGGTACGCGATTATACGCCAACGCCCGCGCTCGATATTATAAAAAGTGATTTTGGTCTGACCGACTTCAAGACCGCGCAAATCGTAAAGCTTGACCGAGATGAAAAGCAAGCGGTGTGCCCATGAGTGATACTGCGGACTGAAAATCAGTTCGCGATTTTTTTGAAAATCGTTGTCCTTTCCCAAGGCGCCCGTTCGTCTACAAGACGACAAACGACGATCACGGCATTTTCGGAAACGAATGTGTCAGCTAAAAATCTACGGCCGCAGGCCGGTTAATGAAGGGGAACATATGCCACAATACATCCTACTCCTGCGCGAAGCGCCGTCCGATTTCTCGAACTTCTCGCCCGAAGAGACGCAGCAGATTATCGGCGAATACGTCGCCTGGCGGAGCAAAATCCAAGCCGAAGGCAAATATGTCGGAAGCAATAAGCTCAAGGACGAAGGGGGCCGCCACGTCTCGATACGCAACGGCAAAGCGCGCGTTGTCGACGGCCCATACGCCGAAGCCAAAGAGGTAATGGGCGGTTATTTCGTCATCAACGCGGCCAATTACGACGAAGCCGTAGAAACGTCGAAAGGCTGCCCGCACCTGAAATACAACGGGTGGATCGAAGTCCGGGAGATCGAGCCGGTCCCGGTCCCGGCCGGGTGATTATGTCATCACAATCGTCAGATCAAATACATCAATCGGTCGATCATCTGTTCCGCCATCGGGCGGGGCAGATGATCGCCACTCTGACGCGCATCTTCGGAATAAGGAGGCTGGATCAGGTCGAAGACGCCGTGCAGGACGCAATGGCGCGCGCGCTGAGGTTGTGGCCGTATCAGGGCCTGCCCGACAATCCGACCGCGTGGCTGATTCAGGTGGCGAAGAACCGGATGCTCGATCAACTGCGCCGCGACAGCAGGTTGACTGAAACGACCGACGAGGTCGAGATTCCGGCCGGCGGAGAAGCCGACGCCGCCTTCGCCGGTGAAATCCGCGACGACCAGTTGCGGATGATCTTCACCTGTTGTCATCCGCTGATCCCGGAGGACGGACAGATCGCGCTGACGCTGAAGACTGTCGGCGGCTTCAGCGTCGCCGAGATCGCGCGGGCGTTTCTCGCCAGGGAACCTTCCGTCACAAAAACCATCGCGCGGGCGAAACAGCGGTTGCGCGACTTCGACATCAAGCTTGAAATGCCCTCGGCCTGACATCGAGCGAGCCTGTGAGAAGGTTCTTGATGAAGAGGATCACTGATTGCGGATTGCGATGATTAGCCACAGAGACACCGCAGCCACAGAGAAGGGCATGGAAAGATGAAAGCCATCCTCTGTTGATTTACTCTGTGGCTGCGGTGTCTCTGTGGCTAATCTCCGCAATCCGCAATCGAAGAACTATTCTGGCAATTTCTCCTGCTTAGGCTCTGGCAAGAAGAAGCTCAAGACCAGATTGCCCGCGTAAACCAGAAACGCCACCCCGGCCGCGGCGTAAGCGAGTTTCGTCGCGGGCGCTCCGGCGGGCGCCGCCGCCACCAATTGTGTGGTCAGCAGCGGGGCCGACGCGCCGATCATCCGCCCGCCGATGTTCGCGGCGAAGCTCTCACCCGTCCCGCGCAAATGCGTCGGATAGAGGCGCGGCAGGTAATTTCCCCAGAAACTCAATTGCGCGACGGTGAACAGCCCGGCGAAGAACATCCCCACTTGCAAGAGCCGCAGATCGCTAGTACCCGGAAAGATGAAAATCAACGGGACCAGGATCAACCCCGGAACCAGGAAGACGCGAAGCAGATTCCGTCGGGACAGGACGCGGATCGCCAGAAACGCCAACAGGAATCGCCCCACCAAACCGCCGATCTCCTGAATTGTCTGAGTAAATCCGACAGTGCTCTGGATGATCTTTTGACGCTCGGGCGGCGGCAGCAGGCTGTCAACTTTGACAAGCGCAGGCACGATCTGCGGAATCTGTTGAATCGCGCCGAAAGCGGCGCCCAGGCTGCATGCGAACATCGCAGCAGTAATCAGCGTCGTCTTCCGGTGTTCGGGGTTGAACAGTTCGGCGATACTCGGACGTTTCAGCGTGCCTTCGGCCTTCTTCTTCCGCCAGACCGGCGATTCGGGAAGAAACGGGCGGATGACGATCAACGGAACCGCGGGAATCAAGCCTGAGATCATCAGGTACCGCCAGTTCTCGTGTCCTCCATAGATCGCGGGCAGCGAGTTGGCCGTCTTCGAGATCAGAAACGCCATGCCACTGACCATCACGCCGCCTAACGAAGAGAACGCTTGCGTGTAACCCAGCACCGCCTCGCGCTGTCTCGGCTCCGGGAACAACTCGGCCAACCATGCGACCGCGGCTACGAACTCGACACACACGCCGATGAATTTCGCGCAGCGCAAGATCAATAACATCTCGAGCGAAGTCGCAAAGCCCCCGGCGAAGGCCGCAAACGCATAGATCAGAATACTCCAGGTCAAGACGCGCCGCCTTCCCAACCTGTCGGTCAAATATCCGCCGAGCAATCCGAAAACGCCGCCGCACACGGCGGGCACGTAGAAAAACAGATCGCGCCAGTGGTTGTAATCCTGGCTCCCGAATTGCAGATTGCCCAGCGTTTCCAAAGCCGGGCGGATCATCAACGGCAGCATCAAAAGCTCATAAGTGTCGAACGCGAAGCCGATGACGGCGATGATGCAGATAAGCCATTGGACAGATGTAAGGCGCGGCGCAGTTTCCGAGCTATTGGTCATATTTGGATGGTTGGATTGATTTGAATAGAAACAGCCTGGATTACCAGATGACGTCTTGCCGTCGTGGTTTTCCAATCTCCCACCGGGTAATCACGCGTGGCGATAACTTCACGACTTTGCCACTCGGAGCAAATCTAGCCTAGTCGCGCCGGGAGGTCAAAACATCGATCATTCGACTCTGTAATTCGGGGCTTCCTTCGTGATGATCACGTCGTGGACGTGCGATTCTTTGAGGCTGGCGGCGGTGATCTTCATGAAGCGCGCGTTGCGCTGCAATTCGCCGATCGTGCGGCAGCCGGTGTAACCCATTCCCGCGCGCAGCCCGCCGACGAGTTGCGCGACGAGCGCCGCGAGAGAGCCTTTGTAAGTCACGCGGCCTTCGATGCCTTCGGGCACTAATTTGCTCTCGGCGTCCTCGCCCTCCTGGGCGTAACGGTCCTTGCTCCCCTGCTTCATCGCCGCCAGGCTGCCCATTCCGCGGTACGATTTGAAGTTGCGGCCCTGATACAGAATGATCTCGCCGGGCGATTCGTCGACGCCCGCGAGCAGCGAGCCGATCATCACGGCGTCGGCGCCGGCCGCGATGGCCTTGGGGATGTCGCCGGAATATTTAATGCCGCCGTCGGCGATCACGGGGACGCCCGAACCCGCCGCGCCTCGGACGCATTCCGCGATGGCCGTGATCTGCGGCACGCCCGCGCCGGTGACCACGCGAGTTGTGCATATTGAGCCAGGGCCTATGCCGCACTTGACCGCGTCCGCCCCGGCTTGAATCAAGGTTTTCGCGCCGTCGGCCGTGCCGATGTTGCCGGCGATCAACTCTATCTCGGGGAAATGCCGTTTGACGCGCTTGACGGCTTCGACTACGCGCGAGCTGTGGCCGTGCGCCGTGTCGATGGCCAGGATGTCTACGCGGACTTTGACCAACTCCGCCGCGCGCTCCAGGAAATCGCCCGTCGCGCCGATGGCCGCGGCGCAGCGCAGGCGGCCCAGGCTGTCCTTCGCCGCGTTCGGATATTTGATCGCCTTTTGAATGTCTTTGACCGTGATCAGGCCCTTGAGGTGGTAGTTCTCGTCGACGACCAGCAGCTTCTCCACGCGGTATTTTTGCAGGATGCCTTCGGCCTCGCGCAGCGTGGTGCCGACCGGAACGGTGATCAGGTTCTCCCTGGTCATCACTTCCGAGATCGGCAGATCGACTTTGCGGTCCGGGGTCATCGTCACCGGATCGACGATCATCCCCGATTCGGATCGCTTGACCTTGTCCACCTCGTCGCGCTGCGCCTCGATGGACAGATTCTTGTGGATCACGCCGATCCCGCCCTGCTGCGCGACGGCGATCGCCATCGGGGCCTCGGTCACGGTGTCCATCGCCGCGCTGACGACCGGAATGTTGATGTTGACGTTGCGCGTCAGGCGCGTCGTCGTGTCCGTCTCCGCCGGCAGGATCTCGGAATATGCCGGAACCAGCAGAACGTCGTCGAATGTCAGAGCTTCCATCAAGTTTTCAGTCAACATAAAATTTCACCCAAAAACAAAAACCGCGCGAGACTCATCTCGCGCGGCGCTGTATCTTGCAACGCTTGTGAGCGCGCAATCCGGCAAGCTCAGCCTGCGCGCCCATCTTCTCATAAAAAAGCGATGAAGGGCTAATTAAGATATTGTTGATAGTTATCTTTGGTGATACGGACATTAGTCGCCCTAGTAGCTTTCGGATTAGTCAGGAGTCTGACGAAATCCATATTGCGACCGTTGATGGCGATCTTCAAGGACTGAACCCTGCCTATTGATAAAATAATCGCTTCACTCACATCGAATTCGCGCGACTGGCCGGGTTGCAATAGCATCTGCTCGGCCTCTTTGCCGTCAGGCTTGACTTTGAGCCAGACCTCTTCATCCGGAGCGGTGAGCTGCACCCGCATCGCGCCTGACGGCGCTTCCGGCGTCGGGCTGGGCGTCGGAGACGCCGTATCTCCCGGCGTCGGGCTGCCCGGCAGATTGGAAGACGGAGACGCTGTAGCTTCCGGCGTCGCGCTCGGCGTAACAGCAGGTGTGAAATATTGATAAGCCAGGTAGGCCAGTGAGCCTATAACTAGCAGCGCCACGAAACTGAGAAGCAGACCGTTGCCTGACGACTGCCTGAAATCAGGCTCATCGACGCCCAATTGGTAACCGCGCTCCGGCTCGCCGCCTTGTTCTTGCCATTGCTCTTGATAGAGATTGACCGCCTGCTCCTCGTCGAAGCCGACCTGTCTGGCGAATTTGCGGACGAATGCGCGGTTGAAAACACCGCCGGGTAGAACATCGTAAGCGTCGTTTTCTATCGCTTGGAGAAAACGAATGCTGATGTGGGTGGATTCGGCGATTTCCTGGAGCGAGATACCTTTTTCTTCACGCGACTGTTTCAGTTGCTGGCCTAAAGTTGCCATGTTGTTCAGACTTGACACCCCGATCTAATAAGGTGAAACCACTAAAAAAGCTCGAAGACATCTTATTTAAACCGATCCGGGCTGTCAATTTTCGTCTTTGGCGATCGTGGTGTCGCGCTAACGCGCGACGTGGCGGTAACCCGACCGTGAGGGAGGGCGCAGATCCACGCCACCCCCTCACTCTCGGGTTACCGCCGCGAGGTCACATCGAACGCTTCGGCCAGGCCCTCGGCGCTGGTCTGTGGCGCTTCGCAGTAAAAATTGCGGCAAACATAGGCCGTCGCCTTGCCGTCGATCCTGCCCCTCCCTTCGAGCAGCTTGACGGTCTGCGAGGCCTTTGAATCGGCATCCGGCGCGAAGGCGACCACCTTGTTCGGCAAGTAGCGTTTGAAAACCAGATCGACCATCGCGCGCGTCTCCGGGGCCTCGGGCGCGCCGATGATGGCGATCTCATATGGCGAGGCCAGAAACAGATCGAGAGCCGAAAGCATGCGCCCGAACGCGCTCGGCGCGCGCATCATAGCCGGTTTCACAAGGCGGAGTATCATTTCGGCCATCCCGCGGTAACGATCGACGCCCGTGAGCAGTGACAGCCTGATGAGCGCCGACGCGGCCACCGAATTCCCGGACGGGATCGCGTTGTCGTAAAAATCCTTCGCGCGCGTGATCAACCTCTCATGATCGGCGCTGGTGAAGAAGAATCCGCCCGCCTCGGCGTCCCAGAATTGCGCGATCATCGTCTCCGCCAACGCCCTCGCCTCTTCAAACCAGCGCGGGTCGAACGACGCTTCGTATAGCGCCAGCAATCCGTCAACCACATAAGCGTAATCTTCGAGGTAGCCGTTCAATTTGCTCTCGCCGTCTTTGTGCGTCCTGAGTAACCGCCCGTCGCGCCGCAGCCTGGTCAGTAGAAAGTCCGCGTTCCTGACCGCAAGCTCCAGATAGTCTTTCCGATCGAAGGCGCGCGAAGCCTCGGCGAAGCTCCGCATCATCAATCCATTCCACGCGGTCAGTATCTTTTCATCGCGATAAGGCTTGACGCGCTTCTCGCGCGCATCGAAGAGAACCTTGCGGCCGCGTTCAATAACTTCGGCCAGGCGCTCGCGCGATACCCTCATCAACCTGGCGATTACGTCAATGTCTTCGTCGACGCGCAGGATGCTGTGGCCCTCAAAATTGCCCATCTCCGACACGTCGAAGTAGCGGTTGAACAGGCGCGCGTCTTCTTCGCCGAGCAGCGCCGTGACCTCTTCCGGCGTCCAGACGAAAAACTTCCCTTCCTCGCCCTCGCTGTCGGCGTCTTGCGTGGAATAAAAACCGCCCTCTTTGTCGGTCATTTCGCGCGTGACGTAATCGAGCGTTGTAGACGCGGCTCAAGAGGGCGTTGTCATAGAGCATCTTCTCGAAATGGGGCACGAGCCATTTTTCGTCGACCGAGTAGCGATGAAAGCCGCCGCCCAACTGATCGTACATTCCGCCGCGCGCCATCTTGTTCAGAGTCAATTCGACCACGTCGAGCGCGCCGGCGTCCTTCGTCCGGCGCCACTGGCGCAGCAGAAACCCCAGCGCCATCGAGGGCGGGAATTTGGGTTTGTTACCGAACCCGCCATGAACCGGATCGCGCGCCCTCAGCAGGTGATTCGCCGCGTGATCGGCGACCTCGTAACTCAGCCCGCCTTCCTCCCCCCCTTTCGGCGCGACGACCCGGTCCAGCCGCTTCAACTCGCCCAGCATCCCTTCGGCGCTGTTCTCGATCTCGTCGCGCCGCGCGCTGTAGGCCTCGGCGACCGAGATCAGCACGCGCGGGAACCCTGGCATCCCGTAGCGGTCAACCGGCGGGAAATAGGTCCCGCCGTAAAACGGTTTGCCGTCGGGCGTCAGAAAGACCGTCATCGGCCACCCGCCGCTCCCGGTCATCATCTGCACGGCGTTCATATAAATCGCGTCCAGGTCGGGACGCTCTTCGCGGTCGACCTTGATGTTGATGAAGTTGTCGTTCATCAATTGCGCGATGGCTTCGTCCTCGAACGATTCCCTGGACATTACGCTACACCAATGACATGCCCGGTAACCTATGCTCAGCAGTATCGGCTTGTCTTCCCGCCTCGCGCGATCGAACGCTTCTTCTCCCCACGCGTACCAATCAACAGGATTATGCGAATGGTGCGATAAATACGGGCTGCTCTCATGAATCAGCCGGTTGGTATGTTTAGGCGTATCGCTCTCAATTTCCTGATTACTTTTCACTCTTCCCTCCAGGTCCAGCCTTTATGGCTTTTTCGTTGACCGTTTTTCAACTGATGCATACGAACAGGATGTAATCCATGCTCACGGCAAAACGCCCGTAGATTGGCGATGATCACTCGTTGCCCATCAGGATTGATGAATCCTGTATACACTTTCGGCTCTGATTTTTGCCTGCCGTCCTTATGTGTCCAGCCACGGTGACTGCAAATCCTGCCGTGCGCTACGGCAACCATATGCGTGTTGTCCAGCCCCCGCTCACGACAAAAAGCAGCGAGGTTCGTAATTGGCCCCACGGGATGGCCATCGGGGTCAATGAATCCATCGTAAGTCTTGACATAATCACGCTGACGGATGCTGTTTTTATGCGTCCAACCCTTGTAAGACTTCAGCTTGCTCTTTCCCATCGCCAGCCTATGCATAGAAGGGAAATCCAATCCATGCCTACGGCAGAATTCCTGAAGATTGAATATGGTGATCTCATTACCATCAGGATTAATGAAGCCTTCCCAAACTTGCGCGAAAGTGTCTCTAGGCGAACCAGCAAACAAACAGATGTTGAAGCCGATTTTCCTATCGGTACATTGACTCTTATCAATCCATTCCTGCTCAATGCGCAATAAAAATGCCCGTTTTACATATTCCACCACGGTGAATTCGAAGTTCTCTTCACCGTATTTATTCCAGGCCTGTTGTAAATGCTGATTTACGTGGACACCTCGCCGCAGCCTTCGCCGGTGCTCCGCCCATCGCGCAAGCATGTACACTGCGCTACCAATGTAGATTTGGCCTGTGATTAAGCAGCGAATTTGATATACGCCTGAGGGCCGCAGGATTTTCTTAGTTTGACTTTTGCCGGGCATCCTAATCCTTTCGTGGCGAATGCGACCATTGCGACGGGATGAAATGAATTTCGCGCCCTGCGCTGGCTTCGTCCGTGTTCAGATTGTAAACTGGGAAGCCGAAAATGATCTTTGGAGTAAAGATCATACTACCGCTCCCTTGAGGGAAAACGAAAGTCGGATGAGTTATCAATGTTTGCTATTTGACCTTGATGGAACGTTGGTGGATTCGCGCGCCGATCTGATCAATTCGGTCAACTTAATGTTGGCTGAACTCGGGCGCGCGAAGCTGCCCGACACACGCGTACTAAATTTCGTGGGCGAAGGCGCGCGCTTGCTGGTCGAGCGCGCGTTAAAGGCCGATCAGAACGGCGCGACGCCGGATTACGACGTCGATCACGCGCTCGAAGTCTTTCGACGCCACTACCGTGAGCATTTGCTGGATCAAACGCGCGTCTACCCCGGGGTCAAAGAGACGCTGGCGCGGCTCGGTCACATTCCGAAAGCCGTCGTCACCAACAAGCCTTACGA
>WNGB01009770.1_pt1 | contig 18444 bp, 16 predicted proteins | sample 5400681 | NCBI WGS metagenome assembly WNGB01 (sample SAMN13153367, study PRJNA577476) | soil metagenome | isolation source: 115 cm soil or saprolite under grassland replicate 2 | place: USA:California | collected 2016-06-15 | reverse complement strand
GCCAGCCCACGCTGGTCAAACCTGGCGGATGCGGGTATCATCAGGTCGGCTCCTCGTCCAGAGTAGGTGAGTGGTATCCCGACTCTGCTGGGGAGCCTGTGATTTGTCAAGTCGTTACATTATGTTAAAGCCGACCCTCAGCTGCTCGAGCGCCGCCGCCGCGTGCAACGTATCGCGCATTGGCTCGCGCGGCAGCTCTCTCGACTGCACCTCCTGGAGCAGCTCGATCACCTCGTGCGCCAGCTTGCGCAGCAGCGGCAGCCGCATTTCCGGCAGCGGCACCACCTCGCGGACCTGCCGGAGCCGCGTGGCGTGATCGGAGAGCTGCTCCCATTTTGTGGCCGGCAGCGCGCGCAGCCGTCGCTCGTGATCGCCCGCCAGCAGCAGCCGCTCGATCAGCGTGGCCAGCCGGCTGGCCCGATCCGCCAGCATATCGTCGCTCTCGGCCGGCGACGGAAGCGTCATGTCTTTGAACGTGGTCGGGCGCAGTGTTTCTGCGACCGCGTCGAGCGTCTGCTGGGCCATCACCAGCGTGCTCGTGTTCGCGTGCAGCACGCGGCCGATGTCCAGCGTCAACTCTTCGACTTTGCGCTGCAGCTCGTCTTCGCGGCGCTCGCTCTCGTACTCGCTCGTGACGTCTACCAGGCAGCCGACATAGCCGACGATCGCGCGCGTGGTGGGGTCGCGCATGGGCTTGCAGTAGTCTTCGACATACAGATCGCGTCCCTGCACCCGGAAGTGGATAATCTCACGCTCCAGGTAGGCTCCGCGCGCCTCGGCCTCGCGCGCCCTGGCGAGCATCTCGGCACGCTTGCGCTGGTCGGCGTAGAAGTCGGCGATGCTGGCCTCGACCGGCCCTTCGAGCGGAAGCTTGAGGATGCGTCGGATGGGAGCGTTACATGCCAGCAGGCGCCCGTCGTCGGCCACGAAATACACGCCGATCGGCAGGTCCAGGCTGCTGAAGTGCTCGATCAAGCGCTCGGCGAGTTGTTCCCTGATCATAGAACGCCCTCTCTGTCTCCATTCGCGCATGTTCGCCGGCGCGTGACACCAATATGAAAAGGCTGTGGACCCATTCAGACAGCCTCTCAGAAGTACCGGCTCAGATTATCGAAGATCTGCCCGACGTCGCCGGTGCTGCCCTTCACCAGGATCGTCCGCGAGAAGTCGACGATCCCCTGCAGCGTCTTGGTGGCCTCCGCCTGGTCGGAGTCGGTGCCCTAGGCGACCGGGAAGATGCTGATCCCGCTCTCGTCGAAGGTCTGCTTGAGCTGGTCGAACGAGGTTGCGCTGGCGTTCTCCTGGCCGTCGGTCAGCAGCACGATCGCCTTGATGTGCTCATCTTTTTGCTGCGGCAGCTTGTCCAGCGAGTCCTTGGCCGTCAGCAGCGCGTCGTAGATCGCGGTCTTGCCCTGCGGCCGCAGCCGCCCGATCGCGTCGCTCAGCGGGATGCGGTTGTCGGCCAGCGGCGCGGGCGCGACCTCGACCTGCGCCTGGCTGGAGAACGAGACTAGCCCCACGCGATCCTCGGGCAGGATGCGCTGCAGGAAGGTTTCCAGCCCGGCCTTGGCCTGGTCGAGCTTGCCATTGTCCTCCATCGAGCCCGAGACGTCGACCACCAGGACGATGTCGGCGCGCTTGCGGTTCTGCGCCCAGGTGTTCTTGGCCGTCACGATCACCTCGGCCGGCGGGATCGGCAGAATATTCTGGACGCCCTGCGGCTGCACGCCGTAGGTTGGGCTGATCGGGTCGGCCAGCGGCACGTCGACGTTGGTCGGCCGGAAGCCGTAGCTCATCGCCAGCTTCTGGCTGTCGGGCGTCAGCAGGAAGTTGAAGAACTGCTCGGCCGCCTGCTGCTCGCTCGCGCTCGCGCTCGACATAACGATGAATGGGTCGTCGTGCCAGAAGGTGCCCTCCTTGGGGTAGATCGCCACCAGCGGCATCTGCGGGGCCTTATTCTTGTTGTAAAAAGAAAGATAGTTTGATCTCCTCCGGTTCCGCATTGTACTATAGCAAAGCTACCAGATTTGTAAAACCACCGAGGCGCTATAGCGCGTCCTGAAGCCATGCACTTGACAGGCGATCCTTGCCAGTTTACAAATCAAATAGGAATGCTATACCTTGCGAGTCAGCGCCGTAATTAGACTTGTGAGGGGGGCACGGCTGAGAACAACCATGCTAAGAGGTTATTTAAGAATTCTTATCTTTAGGCTTCCAGATGCGCTAGACGGCACAGTAGCTCCCGAGCGATTTGGCTTCCTGAAGCGGTAAGTTGGCAATTTTTAGATAGCCTCTAAGGATGAGCACAACCAGCAGGAGTATTTTATTCGTTACATTATACCAAACGTTGCAGCATTAGAGTTTGGCATGCTGCGGCTCAAGTCAATTAGCGTATGTTGAGGAACAACAAGCGTTGTAGCGTCCAGTGAGCGGATGCAGCAGCTAGGACCACAGTCGCATAGTATCCAGCACCCACAGCCGAAACGGCGGGATCAGCACCGCCGCCCACGGCAGGTCGGCGAACAGCCGTGGGTGGCGCGCGCCGGCAGCTCAACTGGCATGGGCGGCATAACCTCCAAACTGTCAAGTGCTTTTGAACCATGCCTAAGATGCGGAGTTCGTGGTTATGGATAGGTCAATGACACTCCGCAAGAAGACATTGTCCATCATTAGTCTGATTGTGATCGGCTTGCTTGTCGTGCTCTACGTCAGCTCGACGACCATCGTGATGGGTGGTTTCGCGCGGGTCGAGGATCAAGATACGCGCAAGAATGTGCAACGTGTTCTGGATGCCTACGTCGATGAAGTTGCCAAATTAAATATCACGGCCGGCGATTGGGCCACCTGGGATGCCACCTATGCCTTCATCGAGGATGGCAATCAGGCCTATATCGATGAGAATGTGAGTCAGGCAACAACCGCCCGACTTGGGCTCAGCGTGCTCGCCTATATCCACTCGTCGGGTCGGATCGTCATTAGTGAAAGCTTTGATCCGCAGACGGCACAAAGTATGCCGCTTCCGGAGAGCTTGCGGGCGCATCTGGTGCCCAACGACCTCCTGCTGCACCATCCTGACCTCAAAACCGGGGTTACCGGAGTCATGCTCCTGCCCGAAGGCCCGCTCCTGGTTGCGGCCCGGCCAATTCTCACGAGCAATGGGGCTGGGCCGAGTCGCGGCACCTTGATCATGGGCCACTACCTGGACACGGCCCTCCTGGCGCAGCTGGCCGAGCGAACGCATGTCGATCTGTCGATGCAGCGCTTTGATACACCGCAGCCACCACCTGATTTTGACGCCGTGCGCTCGGCTCTGCTCCAGGGAGCGCCGACCGTCATCCGGCCGCTGAACGACGACGTGATTGCCGGCTATACCCTGGTACGCGATATCTATGGGAACCCCGCATTTTTGTTGCGCGTCACACTGCCCCGACCAATCTATGAACAGGGCCGCGTGAGTACGCAATATCAACTCATATCGCTGCTGGTGGTCGGGGTGGTATTCGGTGTGGTAACGCTCATCCTCTTGGAGAAATTGGTCTTGTCGCGCCTGGCACGGCTGAGTGCCGATGTGAGCCGCATTGGCACCAGCGAGGACCTGTCGGTGCGTGTGGCGATGACTGGTCAGGATGAATTAGCACACCTGGTGGGCGAGATCAATGGAATGCTCGACGCATTGGAACATGCACAGGCGCGGCGCCAGCAGGCCGAAGCCGCCTTGTACCAAGCCAAGGAGGCGGCCGAGGCGGCGAACCGGGCGAAGAGTGCGTTCTTAGCAAATATGAGCCACGAGCTGCGTACGCCGCTGACGGGCATTATTGGCTATAGTGAACTGCTGCAAAAAGAGGCCAGTTTCCTGGGCTATACGGATCTGATCGGTGATCTTGAGAAGATTTGGACTGCGGGGAACCATCTGGTCGCGCTCATTAATGACATCCTCGACCTGTCCAAAATCGAGGCCGGCAAGATGCAGCTCGCCCTGGAGCACTTCGATGTTACCACGTTGGTCCACGATGTCGTCACGACCACGCACCCACTCGTCGAGAACAACGGTAATCTGCTCCAACTGCATTGCGCGGCTGATCTCGGCATGATGTATGCCGACATGACCAAAGTCCGGCAAATACTCCTGAATGTGCTGAGCAACGCAGCCAAGTTCACCGAACAGGGCGTCATTACGGTCCATGTCACACGCAAGCGAATCGGCGATGCAGAGCACATTTGTTTCCGCATCGCCGACACCGGCATCGGGATGTCCGCCGAACAACTCTTGGCGCTGTTCCAGGAATTCACTCAGGCCAACACGTCAACCAACCGCAATTACGGCGGAACTGGTCTGGGGTTGGCACTGAGCCGCCGTTTCTGTCAATTAATGGGCGGCACCATCACCGTCGAGAGCGAAGAGGGTAGTGGTTCCACTTTCACAGTTCAGCTCCCGACGATCATCAGCGACACCGCGCCCGAGTCCCTATCGCTCGCACCGGAACGTCTGCTGGATGTGCAGCCAGCGCCCATGCAGACGGTCACTCCGTTGGAGCAAGGCAGCACCGTGCTCGTGATCGACGATGACCCGGTGGTCCGCGAGCTCCTGCCGCGCAGCCTGGCCAGTTTGGGCGTGTATGTCGCGACGGCCGCGGACGGCGCGGAGGGACTGCGTCTGGCGAAAGCCTTGTCCCCCGACCTGATCACCCTCGATGTCCTCATGCCGGGGATGGATGGCTGGACGGTACTGACGACGCTCAAATCGACGCCCGATCTGGCCAACATTCCCGTGATTATGTTGACGATCGTCGACGAATGGAAACGGGGTTTTGCGCTCGGTGCGGTGGATTATCTAACCAAGCCCATCGATAGTGAGCGCCTTGTGGGGCTGGTGGATCGCCATCGGCGTGATCAGATCGGTATCGAGAGTGCCGCCACCGATTACATTCTTATCGTTGAAGATGCTGCTACACTGCGCGAACTGCTCCATCGAACCCTCGAACAGGCGGGCTTGGATGTGATCGCAGCCGCGGATGGACAGGAAGCCCTGGTGCAGGTCGCCCGGAGCCGCCCATCCTTGATCCTGCTCGATCTCATGCTGCCCGATCTCGATGGTGTTCAGGTCATTGAGGAACTACATGCGACTCCCGCTGGGCAGGCAATCCCGATCGTTGTGCTCACGGCCAAGGATCTCACCTCGGCCGAGCAGCAGCGCCTGAACAGGTCGGTGGCGCAGATCCTCCAGAAGGGGACGTACAGCAGTGAAGACCTGCTCCGCAAGGTGTGCGAGCTGACGCGCACCTACACACAACAGTGCAATCGGCTACTGGAGGAGACCAATGCCTAATATCCTGATCGTTGAAGATGATGCGATGATCCGCGACATTCTAGCCCGCCACCTGAAGTGGGAAGGCTACCAGATCATCACAGCCGTGAATGGTGTCCAGGCCGTGGCCTTAGCGCAATCGGAACCCATCGACCTCATCTTAATGGATATAGGGCTGCCGATAATGAATGGATGGCAGGCGACGCACCGACTGAAAGCGGCGCCGGAAACACGAGCCATCCCGATTATCGCTCTAACGGCCTATGCACTGACTGAAGATCGGGCCAAATGCCTCAGTATCGGGTGCGACGAGTATGAAGCCAAGCCGGTGAATTTCCCGCGGTTGCTGGCAACGATGCACCGATTGCTAGAGCACGCGCCGAAGGCGGGCACACGAGAGGAAACAGCGTGATGAAGATCGTGATCACGACCGGCACGGGCGAAGGTCCTACCGCGGTTGCTGCGTTCGATGCCGCCCTGCGCAGCGCGGGTGTAGAGAACTACAACCTGATTCCCTTGTCCTCCATCATCCCGCCGGGAAGTACGATCGAACGCGCCACATTTGTCACCCTAGTGGATGAATATGGGCATCGTCTGTATGTGGTCATGGCCCGCCGCGACGAGCATGTCGGCGGCGGCGCGGCGTGGGCGGGCGTGGGCTGGACGCAGGAGCCGGGCGACGGGCGCGGGCTGTTTGTCGAGCTGCATGGCGACAGCAAGATCGGCGTTCAGGAGGCAATCGAGGCGACGCTGGCAGCGATGATGACCAGCCGCGGGCGCGCCTACGGCCCGATTCACTGCGAGCTGGCAGGGATCGTGTGTCGCGGGCAACCGGTATGCGCACTGGTTATCGCGGTGTACCAAAGCCAGGGATGGATCTGAATGCGAGGGGCGGCGCAAGCGCGCTAGCATATGCCACATATCACACTCAACTCCTGCCAAGCGCATGAACCGCTGCCCACGGGTACGTTCATACCGTTTGATCCCAGCGCTTATTTGAGAGAGTATTACAATTACCTGGGGCCAGAGAACCGAGAGCTGCTTCGTTTTCTCGACGCAGCATACACGCATATATTTACAGAGACAGGTACAGCCAGAATCCTGGAGTTTGGCGGAGGCCCGACGATATATCAGCTTATTAGCGCGGCTCGATATCCTGTGTCGATCGATTTCAGCGATTATCTTGACGGCAACTTAGAAGAAGTGCGGATATGGCTTCAAGGTAAACACGAACGGTTTTGCTGGGGTGAATTTATACGGTACGTTCTCAGATGTGAAGGGGGGTGCAGTGATGCGCTGGCCATAAAGAAACGCGAGCAACTCATTCGGAGCAAAGTGAAACGACTGATCCATTGTGACGCAAAAAAAGCTAACCCTCTGGGAGCCGGGTATCGATCGCCGTACGATATTGTGAGTGTCAACTTCGTACTTGAGTCAATTACCACCGACATGACGGAGTGGGAGCTGCTGGTCGATAATATTGAACCTGTAGTGAAGCCCCAGGGCTACCTGCTCATGTGCGCTATTATGGGCGCCACATCCTATCGGGTTGGCGATCGCTTCTTCCCAGCCGTACCAATTACACCAGATATACTGGAAACAAAACTGAAGCAACAGCACTTTTCGATCGTCCGGAGCCATGCTATCCCAGCAGAACATCAAGGCGCCCAAGGCTACGATGGTATCGGCATGGTGTTGGCCAGGAAAGATAAAATATGATACTAGCACAAACGAAGGCGATTGCTCTCATTATCGGTCTAACTCTTCTTTCAGGATTTGCAGACTCGCAAGGGTTTCTGCACGCCGCCTATATCTGGCAAGGTAAGCACGTAATCTGGCCGGAAGTCGCCAAATCCGCTATGGGATTTGGCGGTGGCATCATCCTGTACTGGATTGTCTTGAAGTACCTGGCGGCGCACGTCGCCGCGCCAGAGATGCAGGTCATCATCTGGTTTGGCGCAACCATCGTCGGCGTGGCGGTAGCGAGTGGGAAGTTCGCCCAGTGGCGGGCGACGGAGCAGCTAGTTGCAGCCGGCGTGGTTCTCGGCATTAGCTGGCTGCTCGTTCGAACTGGCGGCTAGACACAAGACAGACAACGGGCTGCTGGCCCTCCATGAGCTCTTGCCAAAGTAGCTCTCGTTCAGTCCTCATAAGTCTGTCGAGGAAGCTGAGTTGCAAGCTGTCATAGTCCCCTAGTCCCACGCCCCATTCCTCCCAACCGATTCCACAGCCACCAGCCCATCACAATCGCGTAATACCCCAACAACACCCAGAGCGGAAATGGCGGGAGTTGCACCGCTGCCCCCGGTAGACTGGCGAACAGCTGCGCCCCTTCGGTCAGCAAGCCAGAAACAGGTAAACTGGCATGACGCCGCACACTCCTAGAGCTTCAGGTGTCCGCCACTGCATATTGCGTTACCGTGATAGCTGAAATATTCCAGCCGGTGATAACCAGTTTCGCATGAGGATTCGAACGCTGAGCGCGGCCGCTGGCGTGTGGTTAGCGGCACGCCTCCACACGAGCAGCCAGGCACGCCCGCGGAATCTCTTCTAAAACGCGGTCATCCGATCGCCCGCCGGGCCTCTTGGACAGGTGACGGCGACCGGGTATATCCCTAGAAGCCTCTGAGAATGGCAGGAGCGTGCGCAGAACTGCCTCACCGAACATTCCCCTTACCATGCAGGGCATCGCCTTTTTAAAACGATCTCGCAAGCATGTGATGGCGTAGCTTCCGAAGACCGGTGCCCACGCACAGTCCCGACGCCGGCCAGCCGCACTATTCCTGTAACCTTCTCGTTGGCGCCGCTGCATGGTGGGATGTACTACCAGTTGAAGTCGATCAGCGTGATCTCCTCCATCGGAAACGCGCTGATGTACGACATCCCGAACTTCTGCATGTTTAAAAAACAGTGCGCGAAGTTACGCTGTTACCATTGAAGGCTTTGTGCTGCTTAGTGACGATAATACACAAAGAAAAGCGGCGTAGGTAGGGATTTACACCTTCGGACACTACGCCGCATCTCGCTCTTAACACTGTCCCTTCAAAGAGTCTAACCTTGTGAACCGTGAAGACTGATCGGCCCTTAGAAATAGCGGCTCAGGTTATCGAAGATCTGCCCCACGTCGCCAGTGCTTCCCTTGACAAGGATGGTGCGGGAGAACTCAACAATGCCCTGGAGCGTCTTGGTGGCCGCATCCTGGTCAGAGGCACTGCCATAGGCGACCGGGAAGATGCTGATACCCGTCTCGTTGAATTCCTGCTTGAGCTGGTCGAATGTGGTCGAGCTGGCGTTCTCCTCGCCGTCGGTGAGTAACACAATCGCCTTGATGCGCTCCTCTTTCTCCGGCGGTATGTTGTCGAGCATGGCTTTCGCGGCCATCAACCCATCGTAGATCGCAGTCTTTCCTTCAGGCCGCAGCGCCTGGATCGCGTCGTCGAGCTGGACGCGATTCTGAGAGAGCGGCGCCGCCTCCACTTCAACCCGCGCCTTGCTTGAGAACGAGACCAGCCCCAGGCGATCCTCGGGTAGAATGCGCTGCAAGAAGGTCCCCAGCCCTGCTTTGGCCTGATCGAGCTTGTTGTCATCTTGCATCGAACCAGAGACATCGACCACGAGCACAATATCGGCGCGCTTGCGGTTCTGCGCCCAGGCGTTCTTGGCGGCGACGATCACGTCGGCGGGCGGGATGGGCAGGATGTTCTGCACGCCTTGCGGCTGGACGCCATAGGTCGCACTGACGGGGTCGGCGAGCGGCACATCCACATTGGCAGGCCGGAAGCCGTAGGTCATAGCCAGCTTCTGGCTATCGGCCGTCATCAGGAAGTTGAAGAACTGGTCGGCGGCGAGCTGCTCCTCATTGGTAGCGCTGGACATCACGATGAACGGGTCGTCGTGCCAGAACGTGCCCTCCTTGGGGTAGATAGCGACCAGCGGAGTCGGGGGGCTCTTCTTATTGAAATCAATGAGTGTGATCTCCTCCACTGGGAAGGCCGAGATATAGCTGATGCCGAACTTGCGCATATTATCACTAAAAACCAGCGTGTTGTAGCCGTAGTGCTTGATGCCCTTGCCGAGGTCACGAATGAACTGCTGGCTCTTGGGGGCCTGCACATCGGCGACCGTCAGACCGCGCTGCTTACCAACCGCCGCATAGAACTCAGCCAATAGCGTCGAGAGTGCCGTGGTGCTAATCTCGGGGTCGGTGTGGCCCCAGCTGAAGCGGCCCCACTCGGGGTGGCCGTACTTGCCCCAGCCCTGCGGGTCGTTGATCAGCCCCAGCATGTCGCCCCAGCCGATCGGCTTGTTCGGCCAGCCGAGCGCCTCGGCCATGGGCTTCCACATCGAGATCACCACCGGCGTCAGCACCAGCGGGCGGGCCGAGACGGCCACGTTCGGATTGTTGCTCTCCTGCTTCAGCACCTCGAGCCAGGTCGAGGCCGAGGGCGACCAGACCGTGACCTTGAGCTGGCCGTTCTTGATCTCGGTGCGCGCCGCGCCGCTGGACTTGTTGATCCCTTCGACGAAGATCGGCTGGCCGCCGACCTTGGTGTTGCTGGCGTTGAAGGCGGCGATCCGGTCTTTCAGCCAGCCATCCTTCTCGGGGCTGTAGGCGATGTTGATCTTGAGTGCGTTGCCGGGCGCCTCGGGTGTGCCGCTGCCGTCGCCGCCGCCGATACCGGCTACGCCACAGGATGCCAGCGCGGCGCCGAGGATGGTCAGGAGCAGGAGAAGCGAGATCTTTCGCATTGGTATGAACTCCTTGCCGAGATGTTCGCGCGCGGATTCGTTCACACAGAAGAACGCGGGCCGGCGGGTGCTCTCGCGCAGATATTCTTTACGAGTTACATCGTGCGTATTTACCTTCATGATACGCGCTGCGCGCCGTCAAGTTGCGGCGCGCGGCACAGGCTGCGTGGTTAACTGCTCCACATGGGCCTTCGCCTGCGGCAGCAAGGTACTTTACGTTTCTTTGTTAGTCGTTTTTTCGCTCGTCGAGCGAAAAAACGACCAACAACCGAATAGACATGGAGGAAGGATTGCCTTTCCGCTCATTCCACCGTTCCATGATACCGCGTTCAATCGCCGCACTTTCACGGATGCTCCCCTTTAGGGGCGGAAGTCGGGTACCCTCTGGGTGTTGCTTTCGCCCTGGGATGAAGCACCCCGCTTGAGCGGCTTCAGCTTATTGGGTTGCGCTAAACCGCCACTTGTGGTACACTTGTTCTGGTGCAAGGCACGAAGCCGGTTCATCGGTGGAGACGGTTACGATGCACATGAACAACTGAATCTTGCCGGTTCTGGCGAGCAGGCTTTCGCCAGGTAAAAGATTCAGAGCCGCGTGGGGCCCAGAGGGCACCCCGCCGCGTATTCGCTTTGGGGTTCGCCCCGAAGGGTCTTTGTCAGTCGGCCATACGTCTCGGATGCCAGTCGGAATCCTGAGCTTGTCGAAGGGTCGGGCTGGTAGCGCCAGGGACAAGCCTAGCCGTTTACGGTTGGGTAACTGACGTATAATAGCATGCACCGGAGCCGTGACACAAGCAGGAGTGTAGCCATAAGCGCCTACCGGATTCACGTCAGCAAAGATAACCTGATGTTTGCCGCCGGCCACTTTGTCTCATACGATGGCGACAAGGTCGAGCCGCTGCATGGCCACAACTACCGCTTCGGCGTCACGGTCGAGGGGCCGACCGAGGAGAACTTCTACGTGTTCAACTTCGTGACCCTCAAGCGGATCATGAAGCGCGTGGCCGACGAGCTGGATCACCGGATGCTGCTGCCGCGCGACAACCCGCTGATCGCCGTCGAGCCGCAGGACGACGGCGGTCTGATCGTGCGGGTTCAGGGGCGCTGGTACCGCTTCCCGCAGGAGGATGTCGTGCTGCTGCCACTGCCGAACACCACGGTGGAGATGCTGGCGCGCCACCTGTGCGGCCGGCTGCGCCAGGAGCTCGCCGCGCGCGCCGACGCCGCGCACGTCACCGCGATCGAGGTGTCGGTCGAGGAGACCTTCGGGCAGACCGCGATCTACCGCGAGGAGCTGGGTAAAACCTATTGAATGTGGGGGTCTGGAGACGGCGTAGCCGGCATCCAAACCCCCACCTGCGCCAAGGAATGCGCGGGACGCGTGCCGTCCGTCGCTACCGCCGGGCCAGCGGCAGATAGATCGGCTGGGACGGCGCGTTTTGCGAGCTGTCGACGATCGTGCAGGTTGCCTTATCAATGGCGAGCGTGGCGTTGGTCGGGCCGGTCAGGATGACCGAGAAGATCTCGCCGTGCACGGGAACCGCCGGCTTTCGCCGCGCGGGGGAAGTGCGAGCGCGGCGGCACCCAGAGGGTACCCGATGGGGTCCACGTTCCGCACACGCGTCGCGCGCGCTAACATTCCGTACACATTTAGCGCTTCCTATTGCCAAATAACACCATTCGTGGTACACGTGTGCTATCGGTTGATACCGCTCGGCACCAGTTTCCAACGGAGCGAACTTCGGTTCGATTCCTCTCCACATCCGAAGATGTGGTCTGTGCCGCCGCGTAAACGGGAAAGGTGTCAACGTGCCGGTTGGGGCATGGCGAGAGCGATCTCCGCAGTCCGCGACTCGTGCTTGGATAGTTCCCCTCCCGGTGGGCCGTTGCCTCGTAGCACGCGAGCGTCATCCGGCCTATCGCATCGGCTCCGGTATCAGGGTGTCGAAGGAGGGGGTGCCCTCTGGGCCATGCAAGCTGTCGCGTTTACGCGACAGTAGATGACATCTTACGACCGGCCGCCGCTCTGGCCGGCGTGCTCCAGGATACGATCCTGGTCGGCCGCGGCGATCGCCAGGCCCGCGGCCACGCCGGTAAACACGTCCATCTCCTGGAGCTTCTCGGCGCCGAACTTCTCGGCCAGCATGCGCACGTAGCGCGGGATGCGCGAGGAGCCCCCGGTGCGCAGCACCACGTCGACGTCGGCGTGATCGAGGCCGGCGCCGGCCACTGCGCGGTCGACGCAGGCGGCCACCTCGCGCACGTCGGGGCCGATCAGCCGCTCGAAGTCCCAGCGCTCGATCGTATCGCTAAAGCGGATGCCCGGCACGTCGATCTCGATCGTGGTGCTGCGAGCATCGCTCAGGCGCACCTTGGCGCGCTCGACCTCTTCGTAGAGCGGCAGACCGTAGTTCTCGCGCACGAGCGTCCGCAGCGCGCGCAGCTCGTCGGGCTTATCGCCGATCCGGATGGCCTCGTCGATGATGCTCAGGTAGCGCGGCTGGGTCAGGTCGACGATCGTCTGCCACTCGCCCAGGTGGTCGAGCAGCACGGCGGGCAGCGGCATCTTGCGCGGGCCGAGCGTGGCGCCCGCGCCGAAGTGCGTGAGCAGCTTGCCCATCACGATCCGGCGGTCCATCAGGTCGCCGCCGATCGGCACGCCGTCGGTGGCCAGCACGTCGCGCGCGCCGTGCCCGTCGATCCGCATTACGGTGACGTCGAGCGTGCCGCCGCCGAAGTCGAACACCAGCACGTGCTGCTCGCGCCGCGCGGTGACCGCGTAAGAGAGCGCCGCCGCGGTTGGCTCGGGCAGGAAGCTGAACGGCGGCAGGCCAGCCTCCGCGCCGGCGCGGCGCATCCGCTCGATCGCCAGCGCGTCCAGCTTCGGGTCGGTCGAGTAGTGCACTGGGCGCCCAAGCACCATGCTGGTGACCGGCGCGTTCAGCTCGGCCTCGATCCGCTGCAGCACGATCCGCAGCACCACCGCGATCAGCGTCTCCAGCGTGTAGCGCGTGCCGAAGACGTCGGTGCCGGTGAACGAGCTGTCGCGCAGGTGGGTCTTAAGCGACTGGAACAGCCGGCCCGGCGCGTTGGCGTCGACCACTGCGTAGAGCGCCTGGACCACCGTGCCCACGTCGGCCAGCGTGACCTCGGCGTCGCCGACGTAGCGCCACTCATACTCGATCTCGCGCCCGACGTTGCCCTCGGTGAAGCGGTCGATCGCCGCGCGCCCGACGAACGGGACGCCGGCGCGGGTGATGAACAGGGTCGAGCGCATGATCGCGGGCGCACTGTTGATCGGGTCGAGGCTCAGCAGCCGGACGCGCGCCCCGTCGTACACCGCCGCGCTGGAGTTGGTGGTTCCAAAGTCAAGGCCGACACGCATGTTGCCCTCCTCCTGGCCATCTCGCAGAGCGCGGGTCGATCAGGCACGACAAAACAGCCGATGGCCTGGGCGCATCGGCTTACCCCAAGACGTTCGCTCTGCGATTATGAACCTAGTATAGCCGATTCGGTCCGGGGGCGCAATCGGCCGTTTGATGGAGCCAGTGCGATCGAAATGCGTGAAACGTGAAACGTGAGGGCTGACCCTTCACGCTTCACGTTTCACGCTTCAAAAACGGCAAGCGGGTAAATTGCCGCCCGCCTGCCTAATGCTTTCCCTCGGCCGCCGGCTGGCTCGCCGCCACCACCGTCCCGCGCGGCACGTTGACGATCTCGGCCTCATCTTCGGCCTCGGCGTGCGAGTCGTCGGCGTGGTCGTCGTGGTGATCGTGCGCGCCGTACTCGGTGATCAGGCTCGCGCGCCTGATCCGCCGGTCGTACTCCTTGTAGATCGCATCGGAGATGGTCTTCCAGAAGCTCATGGTGAGGTAACCTCTCGTAGTACGCATTGTCTGGCGCGGAAGCCTTCAAGTTCACCTATTATACCGCTCAAGCCGCAAGCCGCAAGTCGCAGGGCGCAGGGCGCAAGTCGCAGGGCGCAAGTCGCAGGGCGCAGGGCGCAATCTCCTGCGCCCTGAAGCCTGCGCCCTGCGCCCTGAAGCTTGTGACTGTACATGTCGCACAAATGTGCTATAATAGAGTCGTGCCGTATTGGGTAGAGCACCGAAACGAAAGGGACGAGTGATGGACGACGTAACATTTTCGCGCGGCCCGGCGCGGCGGCCGCTGCCGCGCGTGGCCGACCCGCTGCTGCAGTGGGCGACCGGCCTGCAGACCAGGGAGCGCCGGATCTACGCGGGCTGGCTGGCCGAGGCCGGCCGGCTCGACACGCTCGACGCGGCGATGGAGCGGGCTGGCTTCTCGCAGGTCACGATCAAGCACGGCAGCGGCAACATGGTCACCCACTGGGCGGTCGAGACGGCGAATCTGTTCGTGGTGGCCGAGGGCGTGCAGTCGATCGGCGAGATGAAGCACACCGAGGATCGCTACGGCATCGCGTTTGGCTGGCGCGAGATCGGGGGTCAGGGACCAGGGGCCAGGGGTCAGGATTGGAGTGGGCCATCCCGACCCCCGACCCCCGACCCCCGACCCCCGCGGATGCAGTCGGTGCTGCGCTTCCGCGGCTTCCTGCACGAACTGCTCGAGGTCGGCTTCGACGAGCCGCTGCTGGTCACCGCCAAGAGCACGCTGACGGGCGACCTGATCGGCGCGCTGACCCGCCAGTACGATGTGATCGATGCGGTGGACGGCTTCCGCGCACAGGACAAGAAGCCGGCGCTGCAGGCGCCGTTCTACGCATGCAGCATCCCGCTCGGTCCCGGCCAGGAGGTCGCGCGGGGCAGCGGCGGCCAGACGCGCGAGATTACGCCGCCCATCGCGAACATCCCGAGCCCGATCACCAAGGAGTACATTCGCGCGCACTGGATCAAGCGCGACTGGGCTGCCCTGATCGAGGGTATGCTCGACGACACCATTCGCTGGTCGATCACCACCTCGAAGCTGATCGGCGCCGGCGAGGAGCAGACCGGCGGCGCGCCGATCGAGGAGGAGCCTGCCGCGCCCCCGCCGATCGACCGCGCGGCGCCCGCCGCGCGAGGCGATGGCCGGCGCCAGGTCGAGGAAAGCCTGCTGTAGGCCTCCGTCCGCCGGCACCGCCACAGACCGGCCCGCCCCTCCATAACAGGAGTTACGCGGTCACACAGGGAGCGGATTGTCAAAGCTCCTATCGTGGGGATTTTTTCGCCCTGCGGGCGAAAAAATCCCCACGATAGGAAAGAAAAAATCCGTTCCGTGCAAGCCCTGGCAACAAAAAGCACCCACAGAGCGATATAGCGTTTCCGCGGATTCTGGCGTATACTCCCCTCGTATGAAGATCGCGAACTCACAGATTGCCCCGATCCTGGCGGCGATCGTAGCAGCTGGCGGCCGCCCGCTGATCGTCGGCGGGGCGGTGCGCGACTGGCTGCGCGGCGACGAGGTGAAGGATTTCGACGTGGAGGTCTACGGGCTGCCGATCGATCGGCTGTCCACGGTGCTCGCCAGCTTCGGCCGCGTCGACGCGGTCGGGCGCTCATTCGGCATCTTGAAGATGCGCCTGCCGGACGGCCACGAACTGGATTTCTCGCTGCCGCGCCGCGAGAGCAAGGTCGCCGCCGGGCACCGCGGCTTTTTGGCCGAGCCTGACCCGACGATGACGCCGCGCGAGGCGGCCGCGCGGCGCGACTTCACCTGGAACGCGCTCGCAGTTACGCCCGAGGGCGAGCTGCTCGACTTCTTCGGCGGTGTGGCCGACCTCGAGGCCGGCGTCATCCGCCACACCTCGCCCGCCTTCGTCGAGGATCCGCTGCGCGTGCTGCGTGCCATGCAGCTCGCCGCGCGGCTCGACATGCGCCTGGCGCCCGAGACGGCCGCGCTCTGCCGCGCGCTGCTGCCCGAGGCGCCGACCCTGGCTGCCGAGCGCGTCTGGGGCGAGTGGCGAGACGGGCTGGATCGCGCTGTACCCCGAGCTCGAGGCGCTGATCGGATGCCCTCAAGAGCCGCGCCACCATCCCGAGGGCGATGTCTGGCTACATACCCTGCACGTCTGCGACGCCGCGGCGCGCATCGCCGATCGCGAGGATCTGGCGGGCGACGCGCGCACGTCGTTGCTCTTCGCCGCGCTGTGCCACGATCTGGGCAAGCCGGCGACGACGACGATCGCCGACGATGGGCGCCTCCGCAGCCCCGGCCACGAGCAGGCCGGCGTGGCGCCGACCGAGGCCCTGCTGCGGCGAATTGGCTGCCCGCGCGCGATCGAGGGCGTGGTCGTGCCACTGGTGCGCACGCATATGGCGCACATGGGCGGGCATGTGACCGAGCGCGTGGTGCAGCACCTGGCCGTCCGGCTTGCGCCGGCGACGATCGTCCAGTGGGGGCGGCTGGTCGAGGCCGACCACAGCGGCCGGCCTCCGCGGCCGCCCAACGCGCCGGGCGCGCCAATCGTCGAGATGGCGCGGCAGATCGGCGCGGCGACGGGTCGGCCCGTCCCGATCCTCCAGGGCCGCCATCTGATCGAGGTGGGGATGGCGTCGGGCCCCCAGCTCGGGGCGATCCTCAGGCGCGCCTACCATGCGCAGATCGACGGCGCGTTCGCGACGGTCGGCGAGGGGCTGGCCTGGGTCGCGCAACACTCAGCCGACGGAGCGGACGCATGAGCGGATCGAACGGAGCCATCGATTGCTGGGGTACGCGATGCTCCTGATCTTTTTGTTGCTCGGTCTATGGCGTTCGCCCGCGGGCGAACGCCATAGACCGAGCAACAAGAGAATCGGGCAGTACCTTGCTGCCACAGGCTACGAGCTCGGGCTCGCGCGCGGCGCAGATCCTGAGCACGCACGAATGTAGACAATACCGGATACCATGACTGAAAACTATCAAGACCTGATCATGCGCGCCGTGCTCGACGAGGGCACGTTTGTCCGGCTCACGATGAAGGGCGTCATGCGCGGCCCGGCGGCGCCCTGGCAGAAGATCGTCGTGCGCCCGGTCGAGGTGCGCGGCAGGCGCCAGCTGCAGTTCTCGTACTTCGACGCCAAAAAGGACATCTCGAAGAACTACTACGGCCAGGACGCGGCAGCCAAGCTCGACCAGGCGCTGGCGATCCCGTTCAGCTCGATCGTCGTCCAGACGACTGGCGAGGATCTGCAGATCCAGCTGACCAAAAAGGGCAAGGCGATCGTCCACCGCCACCGCCGCGAACCCGGCGATGGCACAGACGCGCCAGAGCAGGTCGCGCCGGACCTCGCGCACAACCGCGCCAAGGCGCTGCCGCTCCCGGCCGACCGGCCCGACCCGTTCCTGCAGGCGATCGGGATCATGAATGAGCATGGCCTGGTGCGTCCGGCCATGCAGGGCAAGCTCGCCCAGATCAACGAGTTCTTGAAGCTAATCGAGGCGACCGGCGAGCTGGAGCGCTTCGAGCGGTCGCCAATCGACGTGCTGGACTGTGGCTGCGGCTCGTCGTACCTGACCTTCGCGGCCTACCACTACCTGAACGATATTCGCGGCATTCCTGCGCGGCTGGTCGGCGTCGACGTCAACGCCGGCCTGATCGACAAGTGCGCCGCGCAGGCCGCGCGACTCGAGTATCGCGACATCTGCTTCCGCCACTCGCCGATCGTCGACTTCGATCCCGAGCAGCCGCCGGACCTGGTGATCGCGCTGCACGCCTGCGACACCGCGACCGACGAGGCGATCGCCCAGGCGATCCGCTGGCGCGCCCATATGCTTGTCTGCGCGCCCTGCTGCCACCACGACCTGAACGAGCAGATCGGCCGGAGCGACGTCGCCGTATTCCGGCCGGTGCTGCGCCACGGCATCCTGCGGGAGCGCCTGGCCGACATCCTGACCGACACGTTCCGGGCGCTGGCGCTGCGGATCATGGGCTACCGCGCCGAGGTGATCGAGTTCGTCGCGGCCGAGCACACCGCCAAGAACCTGATGATCCGCGCCGCCCGGTCGGCCGCTGCGGGCGATCGCCAGTTCGTGCGCGAGTACAACGACCTCAAGCAGCTCTGGGGCGTCACGCCGTATCTCGAGCGGCTGCTGGGCGAACCTTTCCGGGAGATGTTGGAACGTTCGAACGTTTGAACGTTTGAACGTTCCAACCTGCTAACCTTCTAACGCCGCTTTGGCAGGATCAGTGACGGGCGCATCGTCTTGGGCGCTCGGTCGGAGGACCAGGGCGCCGGCGGGGCCATGACCAGCGCCGCAAGGATCAGCAGCACCCGATCGTAATTTACGCGCCAGCCCACGAAGTCGCGCCAGGCCTGCTCGCGGTCGGGCTTCAGCGGCACGCCGGCAGCCGCAAGCTCGTCGCAGGCCGCGTCGAACTCGGCGCGCGTCACGCTGATCGGGCCGCCGGGGCTGGGGCTGGGATCGTAGGGCAGGCTGAAGAAGTCGGCGATCCG
>WNGB01014968.1_pt1 | contig 18445 bp, 18 predicted proteins | sample 5400681 | NCBI WGS metagenome assembly WNGB01 (sample SAMN13153367, study PRJNA577476) | soil metagenome | isolation source: 115 cm soil or saprolite under grassland replicate 2 | place: USA:California | collected 2016-06-15 | reverse complement strand
AAATGGAATTGTCAGGACAGTAAGGAAGCGGGCAAAAAGTTTAGAGATGGGTTTTGGTAATCGTCCAAACAAGAGCGCAAGCAAGATTAAACTGGGAAGGATAAAGAAGCCCATCGCCATATGGACAACGATCTGCTGATTTGTCCATGCGGCATTGTGACTTTGTTTCTTTAAATCTGCATCGGAGAGTGAGTCAAGCAGCGCATGAAACACAATACGACTTGATTCTAGCTCGGCTTGTAGAGTTCCTTTGACACCTTCGGTTTTCATTATGTTCCCCTGAGGCTGATGTCTTCCCCGTACGGCTGCCTGCGCATGGTGCGGTCAAACACCGCATTCACTATCGTCATCACAAAGGCATATCGGTTCACTTAACAAGCGATCGTTCCAGTGCATTCGATCATCAGTAGCATGTCGGCCATGGGATTGGAATGAAGAGCCAAATGTTGCAAAGTTCGGAAGATGGTCAGTGGCACATGATGTTAACGGTCTTTACCCATACAATAGCTGCTTATTATACCGTGATAACGCTAAACTTAGTCTTGAATCCTTCGTGCAACTTTTCCCAACGAGTTCTATCACTTGGTGGTTCACCGACAGCTATCAACATCGCACCAATCGTCATTTGGCACGTTCTGTCTGACTCATCTATATCCGAAACAGTAAGGGATACTGGCACCCTTTCGCCCTCAAGAATCCACGCAGGTCTTCGCCCATTTGATATTGGAGAAGGTTGGCAAGACAGCCCTACAGTGATTGTAACATCATATATTGCACAGGAAATATAGGCAATTGCGCGCAGTGCCAGATCGCTTGCCTCTTCATGAGGCAGGTTTTCCTCCCACTGGTAAAGCAGTATTAGAATCGTGAGATTAGGCGAATCTGGAACGATTGAGTTAATTAGTTTCAATTTACGCTTTTTGCCCGGTCGCAATTGCGATTCTTCACTGTAAAACTGTCGATAGGTTAGGATTGGTGAACTGTCCATCGGGCTTGCCTGGGGGTCCTTCGCACGGCGATTACGCTCCCGATCAACTGTCGCCAGTCCCTCTTGGATCTTGGTCCATTGTTCTGTATAGTCGTCGTGGGTAAACACTTCCAACGCCTGTTGAAAGTGACCGATAACCCGATCAATATTTTCTGCTCGCTCGCCGCGAATGCGATCCTGATAAGCAGATCCCAGGTAGACTTGGGTCGCAGCCCAATTCACTGGGAAGGCTTGGAGGGTATACACTTGCAGTGCGTGACGGAAGTGAGATATGGCCTGGTCGATATTCTGAGCTCGTTCACCACGCTTACGGTTCATGTAGGCGACGCCAAGAAGGTTCTGAACTCTGGCCCAATCTTTTGGGCGGGCATCGCGGGTAAACACTGCCAACGCCTGTTGGCAGTGATGAATGACCTGCTCGAAGTTGTCAGCTAGCTCACCACGTGGACGGTCCCGGTATGCGAGTGCCAGGTTGTTGTGAGTGTCTGCCCATTGCCCTTGATTCGCCTGGCGGATCTGGACTTCCAACGCCTGCTTGAAGTGAAGAATGGCGTGGTCGACATTGTCAGCCGACTCACCGAGGATGCGTTTTCGATAAGCCTCGCCGAGGTTGTTTTGGGTCATGGCCCAATCATCTGGGTAGGCATCGCGGGTATATACTTCCAATGCCTGTTGGCAGTGAAGAATCGCTTGCTCAAGATTCTCAGCTTGGTCACCGGGCGCGCCGTTCGCGTAGACTATACCCAAGTTGTTCTGGGATGCCGCCCATTGCTCCGGGTATGCCTGACGGGAAAATATCTCCAGAGCCTGCTCATAGTGGAAAATGGCTTGCTCAAGGTTTTTGGCCCGCTCGCCGACAAGGCTGCGGTACCGGTAGGCTTCGCCCAAGTCATTTTGGGCAGATGCCCACTCCTTTGGGTAGGCTTGACGCGTAAACACTTCCAGCGCCTGATGGTAGTGGTGGATCGCCTGGTCAAGATTCTCGGCCCGATTGCCACTCTGGCGATTGACATGAGAGATTGCCACGAATATTTGGCTCATTGCCCACACGTATGTCTTCATCACCTCGGGCCTCCTGTAGCGTTGTACTATCAGGTTTTCGCGGTGGCCTGCTTACCTGATTTTCGACATAAGCGATGAGGCGTCTTGATACAGAATAGTGCCGTGCCGCTTTCGTCTTGTCAGGCGATTGCGACAACTTCATGACACTACCCTTGTTAACTACAGCATGCCGCTCAAACTACAAGTAACTGGCCGTACGCCTCGTTTCCTCCCAGGCGTTTGATGGAAATGTGTCCAACGGAAAGCGCTGCATTGCTCTGTCAACAACTCGTCATCCATACTACCATGATGCTGCGATGGATCCATTATATGAGCACTCAGGGTGGCTGTCGACCGACAGCTACACGAAGCACACATGTGCTGTACTGTGTGAAACTGCCGCTGGAGGAACCACTGATGGCAACGTGCCGCTACAATGTACCAACTCGCCAAACCGTCTCCACAGGCTACGCAAGCGATCTGCCTTGGTGCGCACATCGCGCCGGATACGCGTGTTGATACGATCCCAGGTGCCATTATTCCGCCTTGTTCGGTATGTTCTCCTTACTATTCAGCCAAACAACATGTGCGTAGCACACGTCATGAGTTCAGCAACGGTCGTTGCTCCACCGCAAGCCGTTCGAGCAGCGTGACGGCATGCTCTGGTTCTGGCAGCATTGCCATCGCATCCCGCATCTGCACCGCCCGCTCGCGATAGGCTGGCTCCCTCAGCACTGCCCGCACCGCCGCAGTGATCGCCTCAGGCATACGTTCCTCCAGCCCAAGCACCCGCCCCACACCAAGTGCGGCGCAGCATTCCGCATTGTAGGGTTGGTCTGCGCTCAGCGGTATGAGGATCATTGGCCGTCCTGCATTCAGCGTCCCGGTGATGGTGTTGAATCCCCCGTGGCTGATCACCAGGTCACACCGGGGCAGCAGCAGGTGCTGGGGGATGTAGCGTTCGATATGCACGTGTGGGGGTTGTGGGCCGAACTGGGCGGGGTCAATATCCCGCCCGACCGTCACGATCAGGTTGACCGGTTCTTCCCGTAGCGCCGCCAGGATGGCAGCGAAGAGTGCATGCCCGCTCGGGAATGTATTAAAGACGGTTCCGAGGGTAGTGTAGATGGTTGGGCGAAGGGGGAGCTCCGTCACCCACGCTGGCAATGTCGCATCGCCGGATTGATCCGCGCCGAATTGATCTGCACCGATGGGACGCAACCAATGGGTCGTTGGTGCAGCCTCCTCGCCTGGTAGGGCAAAGCCTGGCGGCTCTGCGGCAAGGTGGAGGTAGCGGAAGAGCATCGTCACGTCAGGGTCGGGCGGCAATCCGTTCACCTCACGCAACCGCGCCAGCGGTGCCGCCATGAGGTGCCGCAGCCCATACCGCGAGGGGGTTGAGCCGGTTCGGACTGCGGCGTGGGGGAGCCCGCGTGTTTCGGCGGCGAGGCAGCCGCCGTACTCCGCGGCGTCGCGCACGATCAGGTCGGGCGCCCAGTCGCGGGCGATGGCGAGCAGATCGGGCGTCATGGCTGCGGCGTAGATCGCGACCATGACATTTGGGATCAGCCAAGAGGCAATTGCATGCTCTGGGATCGTGAGGAAACCCGGGAACATTTCAGGCACGGAGCGTGCACGGTTATCGAAGCCCGCTGGGAAGGCATGGAAGCCTGCCCGTTCGACGTAGGGGATAAAGGAAGCCGCACAGGCGACAGCGACCTCGTGCCCGGCTGCGACCGCGGCCAGTGCGATGGGAACGAGCGGCTGGAAGTGTCCGTGCCGTTGAAGCGTCGTAAACAGGATGCGCATAGCGATTCTCTTTTCCGTACTATGGACACGCTCTCCGACGAATGGCAGAGCCAAGCCGGAGACCGCGACGCAGAGGACCGTGCCGTAGATCATACTGCTCTGCTGGGGTATAGGCAAATGCCCTGCGGGCTGGTCAGTGGCAATGCTCCTCTAGCCGCATGCCGTGTTCCTATAAGTGAATTGGTTTATATATACAGCCTCTATATAGCGAAGTCAGCAAACGAACGCTACATCTCGGTTAGGTCGTGGTGCCAGCCTGTGGCAGATTCACCCCGAGTTGCTGCGCGAAGGTGGTCGTGTCCCAAATGGCCCAGAACTCGACCACCTTACCCCCCGCGAGGCGAAAGAAATTGGCCTCCTTCACATTGACGGACTTTCCGGTCGGCGCCCACGGTCCCCAGTTGCCAATGTGGTAGACGTCCCGATGCGTCCCCGTGAAGCGGATGTTGGCTGCCACGGTGTCTCCCTCAGCGATGAGGTGCTCCACGACGTGGTGAATATCGGGGAAGGCTCTCCGCCATCGTGTTATCACGTCTCTCCAGTGGTCTCGGTTTATGTGTTCCTCCCCGTCAAAATGGGCGAGGCTCTCAGGCCCCATGTACTCCTCGATGAACGCCAAATCGCCGTTGTTCCACAGCTCCTCGTAATACCTGCGCACTACAGCCCTATTCTCTTCAGCAGACATGGCAGCCTCCTTTACTGATACCAATAACGACCGGCTACACATCTCGTATACGCTGCTTTGGTGGAGTAGGAGGTGAGTAGAAGAGCCAGAAGAGAGTGACAAAAAGGATACGGCTCAGTCATCAAGCGTGCCAGGATTTGGTTCGCTCCATGATCAGCACCACGGTGTCATCCGAGCAGCTCCCCTTAGCGGCGACCCCGGCCGGGATGGTCAAGATCTCGCCCGCGTTGACGTCAATAGAGGGGAACTCCTGATCGCCGTGCTTGAACTGCCAGTGGAGAGTGCCGCGCACACAGTAGTGGTATTCGACCTCATCATCGGTTGACCAGTCCCACGAAGTCGGCATCCCGCCCACAACGGAATTGATCGCCAGCACAACGTCACCCACCTTGCCGACCACGGATAAAGCTTCCGTTTGCGCCGTTGCCAAGAGATCAACTTTCGTGATTATGGGTGCAGTTTGACTCGACATGGTAAGCTCCCTTTCCGTATTTGGAGGTCGTTGGTGCGATTCAAGTGTACGCCTGAGTCAATGGGAAAGATAGCGAGGACTGGCCAGCGAAGCTGCGATACCGTGACGTTTGCGCCTCTCCACGTCACTACGTAGGCAAGACCATTACGATTAGCCGAGATAGTTCCGTACGCTGATGTCCCGAACGAATTCCTCAGGCGCAGCAGGTGACACAACGACCGTCCGATTGGAAAAGCGCAGCACCACTGTCTGGTTCGGGTCAGTAACAAACGCCTGATACGCGCCCAGTCCTTTGTTGCGAAAAAACCCAGTAAAGGAAAATAGTCCGCCGTTGCCAAAAGTGCGGAGGCTACTCCGCATCGCGCTCGGCTCGAACTGAGCTGACTGCAAACCAGCTCGGGGCAATCGCGTCGTCCAGAACAACCGCTGCACCAGAATGGCGTCAGAAGTGATGGTGTAACCGCGAATCGTGAACAATGCGGAACCGAAGAGAATAGCAAGTGGAAGCACGGCCACCACTCGCGGCAGACCGCCTAGTTTCCAAATCATGCCAGTCGAGATGCCGACACACAAGATAGTCGCCAGCGATGAGATGACGATGAGCGATGTGCTCCAAGGGGCTTTGTAGGTTTTCATTCTCGTTTTCTTATTGGGGATCTATGGCGCTTTCAGTGTACACCCAGAGTCAATGGGAAAGATAGCGAGCGTCACGTAGCATCCTTGACCCATATGCTACCATGTCAGGTGCAGTCTGTCTGCATCGTTCTGGCGTTCATTACAAGCAGACCGAGCCAGCAGAGGTGCCAGCTCGGTCTGCTTGCAAAGAGATTTTCTATTCTCCTCGGCGAAACATGCCGAGTGCGGCCTTGAGCACTGCCGGTAGTTGTCGTTCGGCGCCACCCACGACCATAATCAGGACGATGAGTACGACGAGTACAACCACTTCTGGCCGTCTGCTCGAAGCCGGGGTTAGGCGGGTGCTCAGGTCGCTGGCCAGTCTGTTCGAGACCTGGCATGCCCGCCGACTGAACCTATTCGACGAATGCCTCAAGCTGCTGAGCCAAGTAGCGGTCTCCTAAAAACTGCTTTACCCCAAATCTGAACAGCGACGCAATCGGTGTTCCTTGACACCAGGTCTATACTATTATCGAAGGGCTGTTCTCGCACGACCTCCCCCGTTCTGCATCATCCGTCTTCATGCTTCCTGTTTGTCAGGCACCATGGCCCTGGATTGACTGTTGGCATAGCATCCGTCACAAGGAGGTACAACTATGTACGCACGCGTTGTCTCTGCTCATGCACAATTGGACAAGCTGGATCAAGGGATTGAGATCACTCGATCCATGGAGGCCGCCTGGCAGCAGCAGAAAGGCTTTCAAGGTGCGAATCTGCTTGTCGATCGGAACACCGGCAAGATCCTGACTATCTCCACCTGGGCGACCCGCGCTGATCTGGAAGCCACCGAGACAAGCGGATGGTACAAGGAGCAGGTGGCCAAGTTCGCGAAGACTTGGGTAGAGCCGCCGGTCCGAGAAATCTTTGAGGTCGCAGTCCATGTAGGCGCAGCACAAGCAGTGGGGGGCGCATAATCACATGATCGGCGGCCATGGTCCGACAACACCCGCATGCTCCTTCCAGTAGATCGCCGCTGCCGGCGATTTGCTGTTGGAGGGGACGTGCTCTGCAACACGACATTCTGAGAACAGGTGACAGGACTGTAAGAACTTATCGGCTAAACGCGACCAACTGCGCCAGATGGTGGTAATGCCGGGTTCACCATCACCTTTGCGCCCCAAGAACCCACCAAGTTGCGCAATCCAGCGTATCGCTTGACGCACAGAGGGCAGGGCTGCTGGAAGGGTCGGTGTGCGATGGATGGTTGTGTAGAGTGCTTTCCATTCGTGCTCAGCCAGGATCGTGCTACACGGCGCGTCCGGCATCTGTCGATTGATATGCGTCAGCCAGAACAGCCGCCAAGCAATGCTGCCCATCAGCGTGAGATAGGGTTTGAGCCGCCCTGCATCTTCCAAACGGCAGTTTATGGCCCAACCGGACCGGGAGAGGAGAGAGCGTGCGGCGGATCGGTTAGATCCCTTAATCGAAGCCCGTCACGAAGTCGCCCCGGGTGTGGTCTATAAATATCGTGGTCGCCTAATGAAATTTGACAATCAAAACCGGTAACGGTACAGCTTCTGCTGGAGCATCTTCCGAAGGGAGGATGTCATGCCGTTCCGACGAACCTTAGAATTGACCGATTCACAACGTCAGGATTTGCAGCACTACCGCGATCACGATCCCCGACCCTACGTGCGGGAGCGCTGTGCGGCCTTGCTGAAAATTGCCGATGGCCAATCGCCGCATGCGGTCGCCCGCCAGGGCCTGTTGAAGCCGCGGCATCCGGATACCGTCTATGACTGGCTGAATTGGTACGAACGCCTGGGTATCCGTAGCGTCTGGTGGTTTCAACATGGCGGCAAACATCGGGTGTGTCTTTGACCGGCGCGACGAGCTGATTGAGCGTTTGCAGCACGCGCCGGGCGAGGAAGCGCGGCAGGAACTGGCCCCCACACCCGACGGGCCAGCGCCAAGCCGCTGGACGTTGCGCGGCATTCGCGCAACCTTTCCGTGGCTGCACAACTACACGCTGAGTGGGGTCTGGCGCCTGTTGCACCGGCATGGCCTCCACATCCGCGCGTCTCAAGTGCGCCAGCACAGCCCTGATCCTGAGTATGTGGACAAGCTGGAGCATCTGCTTTCCTGCCTGCGTGACGCGGCCGCGCATCCCGGCGAGGTCGAACTGGTCTTTCTGGATGAGATGGGCTACCATCGCTGGCCCGCTGAGGGCGGCACCTGGAGCCAATCGGCACCTGCGCCCGCGCCGCTGGCCGACCGGGATGGCCCGAACAACAAGCAGTGGCGCGTGATTGGTGCCCTCAATGCGCTGAGTGGTCGGGTCGATTATCTGGACGCCTACATCATCGGGCGGGAGAAAGTGATCCGGTTTAATCGCCAACTGGCTGCGGCCTATCCGGACGCCCGGTTGATCTACGTGGTGCAAGATAATTGGTCGATTCACCGCCACGCGGAGGTGGAGGCCGCGCTGGCGGATCTGCCGCAGATCGAACCAGTCTGGCTGCCCCTGGCTCAACCCGATCGAAGAACGCCCAACAGACTACACTTGGAGACCACGCCAGCCACAACAACAGCATCCAAATCTCCCATCCGTGCCATCCTTTGGTGGGTCAGACCGTCGACGTGGTCCGGCCCTATCGACGCAAGGACGATCAAACTTACTGGGACATCTCCCTGCCTGATGGCACCCGCTCCTTCCTGCCTGAAACTTGGACGCTGCAGGGCCAAGCCACCTGCTCTCCTGCGCTGACCGAACTGGACGCACACGCCTTGCTCAACCTGGCAAGACTGGTCGCAGAACTGCGCGGCCAGTCTTGCCAGAAAGGAGCGCCGTGTGATGAACAGCCAGCGTCCGCAGTGGAAGGAGTTCTCAGCCGAGAGTCGGCGGCTTCTGATCCGCTTAGTGGTCGAAGCCAGCCTCTCTCAACTCCCCAGTCGTCAGGAGGGCAGCGATGATGGTGCATCCGAAAATTCTCCCGGCGCATCTCGCTCGCCAGGCGTATGTCTACGTCCGGCAATCGACCCTGCGCCAAGTCCTGCATCATGCTGAAAGCACCGAACGCCAATACGCCCTGGCCCAGCGCGCCTGTGCGTTGGGCTGGCAAGAAGCGCAGGTCATCACGATAGATGAAGATCAGGGTCACTCGGGTGCTACGGCTCGCAATCGCACCGGCTTTCAAGAACTGATCAGCGCGATTGGTCTCGACCAGGTCGGGATCGTGTTGGTGTTGGAAGTCTCGCGTTTGGCACGCTCGTGCTCTGACTGGTATCGCGTGTTGGAGGTGGCCGCCTTGTCGGGCACGTTGATTGGTGATGAAGATGGAGTGTATGACCCGCGCGACTACAACGACCGCTTGTTGTTGGGGTTGAAGGGCACACTCAGCGAAGCCGAGTTGTATGCCATCAAAGCGCGGCTCCAGGGTGGCAGGCTGAACAAGGCCCGCAAAGGCGAACTGGCACAAATGTTGCCAGTCGGTCTCATTCGCCTGCGTGATGGCAGTGTCCAACTGGATCCCCATAGTGATGTGCAAGCGACGCTGCGACTGATCTTCGCGCAATTCGAGCACCTGGGGAGCGCGAACGCGGTTCAGCGGTATTTCCGCGATCACGACTTGCAGATGCCGCGCTTGGTAACGAGCGGCGAGGATCTGGGACAAGTGGTCTGGCAGCGTGCCAGTTATACCGCCATTCATCTGGTTTTGACCAATCCGGCCTATGCTGGAGCGTTCGCGTTTGGCCGTCGCAAACAAGCAGCCGAGCACTTCCCTGGTGAGGCGACTGCTCGGACCCGGCAGCCACTCGATGAGTGGCAGGTTGTGGTCCAAGATGTCTATCCTGCCTATATCAGCTGGGAGCAGTATCTGAGCAATCGCGCGCGATTGGTGCAAAATCAAGCTCAATTTGCCAATCGTCCGGGCACACCCCGCCAAGGCGAAGCCTTGTTGCAGGGCATCCTCTTTTGTGCGCGCTGTGGCAGACGGCTGCTGGTGCGCTATGGCGACACGCCGCTCTATGTCTGCGACCATCTCAAGAAGCGCTATGGCGAGCCGCTCTGCCAGACCTTTACGGTGCCGCATGTTGATCGTGCGGTCGTCGAGACGTTCCTTGAGGTGGTGACACCGGCGCGGATTGAAGCGACGGTGGAAGCCTTCAATCAGGTGGAACAGCAGCGGCAAGCGCGCGAGCAGCTTTGGCAGCAACGCATCGAGCGGGCCGAGTATGCAGCGGAACGCGCGCGCAGGCAACATAGTCGCGTCGAGCCAGAAAATCGCCTGGTGGCGCGCGAGTTGGAGACGCACTGGAACAGCGCCTTGCAAGCGCTCAACGATGTCAAACAGGCCTATAGCCAAGCCCAGGCTGCTTCGCTCGCTCCCTTGTCGCCAGCCGATCGCGCATTGGTGGCCCGCCTGGTCGAAGATTTGCCCCAGGTTTGGAATGCCGCCACGACCACGCCGGCCGAACGCAAACGGATGCTGCGCTGTTTGATCCAGGATGTCAGCCTGGACTCGTTTTCGCAAGCCGGGCAAACCCGGATCCACATCCGCTGGCAGACGGGCTGTGTCACGACGTTGCAGGTAAGACGGCCGAGCTTGGGCGATGCACATCGACTGGATGCGAGTGTGGTGGCGCTGATTAGGGATTTGGCGCAGAGTCACGCGGATGACCAGATTGCCGAGATTCTCAACCAACGCGGACTGGTGACCCAGCAGGGTTTGCCCTGGAGCTACCGACGGGTGATGGAAAGCCGGCGACGGCATGACATCCCCACCGCCTGCCCGATTACGCCGCGCAATAGAGCGCCACGCGGTGATGGGCTGCTCTCGGTAAAGAGTGCCGCTGAACAGCTCGGCACGTGTCCGAACACGATTGTGCATTGGGCACGTAAGGGGATCGTGTCGAGTGAACAAAAGGCTGGCACCTGCCCGGTTTGGGTACGCCTGGCGCCAGACGACGTGGCACGTTTGATGCAAGCAACAGCTCCAGCAGGCAGTCTGCGTATCCGTCAAGCCTGCCAGATGTTGCATCTCAGTGAGGCCCAGCTGTGGGCGGAGGTCAAAGCCGGACGATATACAGTTTATCGCGTTCGACAGAACAACCATTGGGAGTTCCGTATAACCATATAATGATACGCTTTGCTGAAATCGTGCAATCGTTGCGTTTCGCAACACAATCGAGGTGCAGTATGAAGAGCCAGTCGAGAGTGGCTATCGGCTGATGGAGGCGGTGCGGGCGCGCACGACCTCGCCTAATCCAGCGCTGCGGTTCCTGCTGATGGGCGTGGCGTTGTTGATTGTCACTATGTGGATAGGCTTGCATTGGCTGTACCTGCGTCTATCGGGACGTGGGCCACGGCGCGTCGCGCGCTGGCGCTTTCGGCTGGATCGCATGACGCGTTTTCTTGTCCACGCGATTGAGCGGTTTTATGGCGTCATAGCCGCCATCGACCTCGCACCGATTTAACATCTGTGATCTACTGAGTCTACAACGCGCTTGGGATCATCGTGGGCGGGGCGCTTGGGGGACTCGTCGGTAATAGCTGGCGGGGTTTCTTACTCATGAGGGAAACGATCCAGAGAACACCGACGCACTGGCGGCCGGCTGTCCTTGGTATTGGTGCCGGGGGCGTAACGGGATTTGCGGTCTTTTTTTCTTGGCTATTGAAGAAAGCACACGACAAGTTGGTGGTAGGGCGTTCCCACAGAGAATGAACAGTCAGACCATACATTGGGGGTAGACAATGTTATATTCTAACTGGCCAGCATCTCTTCATACTGTGGGTTTGGAAACGCACTTCAAATGGTTATCACAGCTCAACTCACACATTAAAAAGATCGCTAACTTCGGATGCATAAGTAGTAGACATTATCAAGGTTGGGATGTGACTTGATCTGCCATCCGTTGACGTAAACGAAGATTATGCAATCCACAGCAAATATACATCACTTGATCACGAATCCATGGACACCAGTGCCGAATCACGTCATGGACGATCCGATAGATTTTCACACTCCCAATACTGTGCTCGATATGCACCCGAATTGCGGATATGCGCTGGTTTTCCGCTTTTTCTTCGGGCGTCAAGCTGCCCTTCGGCGGCTTCTTCTTCGGCTGAAGGATGGTCACTTCTGGCAAGCTAAAGCCCTGGAAGGCTGTATCTTGCGCAAGCTGGCTGCCCTCTGGCAACTGATACTGCGCTTCGTCTGCTATCCGTTTGTCGTGCGCTTTTCCTTCATATGTTGCACTCAGAAAGCGCACATAGCCCTCTTCGTCAACCACCAACACGTTTTTTAGGGTGTGATCTTTGCGTTTGCCGCTGTAGTAGATTTCTTGTTCCTCTTCGTCCAACGGACGCCCTATCGGGCGCTCGGTGCCGTCATGGTAAAAAGGGGGGGCGATGAGCGCTCGTCCGTGCCATCGACAAAGGCCGGCGCGTCGGTCTGGAGATAGGCAGCCAACTCCTGCGCGGTGCGTGCCGGCAGGAGCTGCTGAGCGGCTAACGCCTTCGTCAAGATCTCCAGCAACAGGCGCACCCATTTGCTCACATTTGATTGACTCATCCCAAACAGTTGTCCCTGGACCTCTTGGATGGCGTTTTGCTTGAGATAGGTCAAGATAAACAGCAGGCGGTCTTGGGGGGATGGCAGCGGGCTATTGGTGTATGTAATCGCGCGATCGCCTTCGCGGAGGTAGCCATCCAAGGTGTAGCGCGCCAGATACTGCTCCATTGCGGCGGTAAAGTCAGGCAAAAATGCCGTAAAGGTGGTCCGAGGCAGGCCGGTCATGGCGCGTAGACGACGCTCGTTCTGTAAAATCGCATCAAACTTTGGCATGATCCCTTATCCTATAGAAATGAACCTAACAGTATACCACGAACCTTGATAATGTCTAGTCCTTTGCACTTATGTGGGTGCAAGCAAGAGTTGTCAGGAAGGGTGAACCTCCTCTGGTTGTGCTACGATGGTGTCTGCAAGAACCATTAGATAGCCCACCCACAGGAGGTCCGTATGAATCCTACCACAGATGTCGCCCGAACAGAACACTTGGTCACGACCATGAGTGAACGCATGACCACGCTGACCCGCACGCTGAGCAGCTGGATGCAGGAGCAGGAGCACACTTTGGCCGAGGTCGAACAGCACGTGGTCAGAGTGCTCAAGGAGCTTGGCGCCAGCTTGGTTGCTGGCCTGTGCTCGCTGGCCGCAGCTCCCCAGCCCAGCCCCACCATCAGCTGCTCGTGTGGTCAACAGGCAGCCTATCAGCGCGAGCGCAAGGCTCAGGTTACGACCCTGCTTGGTCCGATCACCATTTGGCGTTCCTACTATCTGTGCGCCGCCTGTGGAGTGGGCCAGCACCCGCTCGATGCCCAGCTGCAATTCTGTGCCGGCAGCCGCTCTGCCGCGCTCGATGAACTACTGGCCTTGCTTGGCGCCACACAAGATTCCTTTGTGCAGGCCGCGACGGTGCTTGAACGCCTGAGCTTGGTGCATGTCAGCGCCAATAGCGTGCGTGAGGCCACCGAACAGCTCGGTGCGCTGCTGCTTGAGGAGCAGGCCCAGCCTGTCGACGAACAGCCAGCCAGCCTGCTGTCGCCTGCGCCTGCCACAGCCATACCCAGCCGCTTGTATATCACCACGGATGGTGTGCTGGCGCACCTGCACGAGCGCGGCTGGAGCGAGATCAAGGTTGGCTGCTGTTACCAGACCCGCAGCCGTGTGGATCGCAAGCGTCCCGAGCAACTGGACATCCGTGCCCACAGCGCCAGTTACGTGAGTGCGCTAGAGGAGGCGCGTGAGTTTGGCTGGCGGCTGTGGCAGGAGGCTGTGCGGCGCGGCGTGTTGAAAGCCGACGAGGTAGTCGTGCTTGGTGATGGTGCCCACTGGATTTGGAATATCGCCGAGACGCATTTCCCGCGTGCGACCCAGATAGTGGATTGGTATCACGCCAGTGAGTATCTCTGGAATGCGGCAAGTGCGATTTGGGGCGAGGCAAGTCCCGAGCGCGCCGAGTGGGCACACGCTCAGTTGGACTTGTTATGGGAAGGCAAGGTGGCGGAGGTGCTTGGCGAACTTTTGCAATGGCGCGAGACTGGTGAGGCAGTTGAGGCAGCCCTGAGCTACTACACCGAGCATCAGACACGCATGGATTATGCCAGCTACCGCTCACGCGGGCTGCAAATCGGCAGTGGCACAATCGAAAGTGCCTGCAAACAATTGGTGACGGCGCGGCTCAAACAGGCAGGGATGATTTGGGATGCCAGCGGGGCAGAGGCGGTGGCAGTTGTGCGAGCCTGGCTTTTGAGTGAGCGCTGGGAAGAAGCGATCGCGCTGCGGGGTGTCCGCACGCGCAGCTATCGGCGCAAGCCGGCAGGGGTGGAGCTATCAGGGAGCGCAGGCAAATGCCAAGTTGACGAACAGCAGGCAAGCGTGGTGGTCGAGACGCAAGCACAAGGGAGGAGGCAAGAGTTGAGTGCGGAAGTCCTGGCGCAGGTACAGGCTGAGTTGGCCCAGGGACGGGGCAAGAATGGGTGGGGGCGAGCTTGGAGTGTGCAACGCCAACGGCAGCTGGCGGCACAAAGAGAGGAGCGAAGGCAGGCGATAGCCGCCTGACAACTCTTGCTTGCACCCCACTTATGTTCACTCTCAATGCAATCGAAGTTAAGGTCATCGAGATGGAGGAAGGTCATTTAACCAACGTTAAGGAAGAGCTTGAGTACTTGAGAAGAAAGGCCGGATCTTATTTCAACGAACGCACCATAGACTTCATTATAGCAGATATGACCACGACTATTCCGGACCTGCCTCCAAACTATTTTGATCTCTCATACTGCGAGAACGTCTTGTACTATATGTCCTCAGATAGCAGCAAACTACAATCTGCCATAAATGAGTTGGCGATGGTTGTCAAACCAGACGGATGGATAATCGCTGTTGAACCTAAAGCGGGTGCTAAGTTTGAGATGCAACAAGTCCCTTTGCTTGGGGATATTCCTGTGCAGGTGAGTGATCCTGTAGATATAAGTTCATTCTTTGATACAGCTGGCTTGCTTCGAGTAAACCTAAGCGAAGCTCCTGATTGGTCATATTGCTATAAGAAACCACGAAATTAGTGGGAAACAGATGTCTGATGCCGGCTAATACGCATGTGGATCTGAAGCAACTAGACAGCGATCCATACCGTGAACATGTTGGCGTTCTTTTCCTGTACAATGTCCAGAGCATACGAAGGATTCATGTGGCGGCTGCGCGCCACATGAATCCTTCGTATGATGTGCGACATCTATACCATTACGCGGGAATTGCCCCAGCGCTGCAAGCGGTCCTTCCACTCTTCGCTGATTTCCCCCCGGCGCACCAACTCCATCCCCGTGATGCAGGTGCTCAACCAGACCCCACCAGCGGCGTAGCCTGCCACCACATCGCTAAAATAGTGAACGCCCAGATAGAGCCTACTAAACCCAATCACCAGAACGAGCAAACCAGCCGCCATAATGACGCCGGTGCGCGCCCGCCAAGTGGGAAGTACGAGCACTGCAAAGTAGGCTAACAAGCCATAGGCAATCAAGGACAACACCGCATGGCCGCTTGGAAAGCTATAGCCACTCTCGGGAATAAGCGGCTGGGCAAAGACCGGACGCGGGCGGGCAACGAGGTACTTTATGACTTGATTGAGAACTTCCCCACCGCCCAAGCCAATCACCCAGGTAAATAGATGCAGCCAGAGCCGTCGCCAGGCAAAGAGCGCGGCGACAATGACCGCTAACACGAGGAGCACCGGCTCACCTAAGGTGGAAAGAACGACAAATATCGTTGTGGCCGTGGGCGTGGCCCAGCCATGCAAGGTCGTGGCAAGGGTTTGGTCAAACTGCACCAGCGGGTCATGGGCAAGAACATCTTGTGCAACGCCCCCAAAGAGCCACAGAAAACCGGACGCGGCGAGGAGCCCCAATGTCACATGCAGCCCCATGTATTGCCCCGGTGTCAGCCGCTCGCGTAACCAGGTAATCTCGCGGGCATAGCGCACCCGCAACCGGGCAATGGGGGGATAGACGCGCACCCGCTCACCGAACTGGATAAGGGTCGCCTGATGCTTGGCAACCCAGCGCCAGACAAGGAAGGCCAGCACCAGTACGCCAACGACAGCCACTACTGCCCAGCCGACATCACGCACGACTCGCTCAACCAGTGGCAGGTTTTGGCCGAATACATAGCCGAGGAGACCAAAGACGACGGCCCAAATCACGCCGCCCAGACCATTATAGAGAGTGAAGAGACCGTAGGGCATCTTGCTGATGCCGGCAAAGAGGGCCGAGTAGGTGCGCAAGATGCCTATGAAGCGCCCGAAAAAGACCGTCTTGGGGCCATGTTTGGCAAAGAAGGCCTCGATATAGTCGAGCTTCTTTGCATCGAGGCGCAGCCAGCGTCCATAGCGTTCCAGCAGTGGACGGCCTCCCTCGCGCCCCAGCCAGTAGCCCCCAGCATCACCGATAATCGCGGCAATGGCTGCCACAGCTATGACGAGGCTAATGGATAACTGCCCGGCGCCAGCAGCGGCGGTGGCAAGCAGGAGCGCCGTTTCCCCCGGTAGCGGGAGGCCCGCACTTTCGAGTATGATACAGACGGCCACAATAATATAGCCGTAGGTGGCAATTAAATTGGTCAGGGTCGTACTCATGCGTTGTTCCTCATGGGTGCGCGTTTTCGTTTGAACGTCCACCACAGTGCAATTGTTGCAGCCGTGGTGTATATCTTGCATCCGCACACGTTTCAGGCCATTATATACCGTTTCGGAAAGGGTCTGCGCCAATGAGCCAGGTTCCCCATTCGCTGCATGGCGTCACCAACGCAGCAGAAACGCCGCAGCGCCGACGGCGGCTCCTGGCGCTACTGCTTGCTGTGCTCATGGGAGCATACGCGCTCGTGTGGGTCTACCGCTTCTTCATCAGTACCCTAGGTCCGTTTGCGCCGCTAGCCTTCGCCGTGCTCGGTGGGGGCATCCTCGCAACTGTCGGCCCCTGGCTGATCGTGCGGTACCGGCAGCAGCTGCTAAATCTCCTGGTGCAGGCTGGCCAGTGGATCTGGCACCAGACAGGGCTCGACCGCCTTGCGGCGCAGCTCCAGGCCCGCTACCCACGCCTGGCACGGTTTCTCATCGCGCGGTTCACCCACGGCACCGCCACCGGCTTGGGCTTAACCATCGGCTTGGTGCTTGCGGGGGTCGTGGCCGGGCTGTTTCTGGAAGTGCTGATTGAAATTGTGAGCGGCGGTTCCATCACTGGTGCAGACCGGCGAATTATCAATTTGATTGCCACACTGCGCACCCCGGAGGTGGACCAGGTGATGCTCGCTATCACCTATCTGGGGAATGTGCGAACTGTTATTGTGCTGGCTGCTGTCGCGATTGGTATCGCCCTTTTAGCTCGCCGGTACGAGGCGGCTGTGTTGATCCCCCTGTCCGTGCTGGCAAGCACGCTCTTTTTCAGCATCATCAAGCTAGTGGTTGCTCGGCCGCGACCGCTCTTGGAAGATGCGCGCATCATACAAAGTGGGTTTAGCTTCCCCAGTGGCCATGCCGTAGTATCGGCGACCTTCTACGGTACACTCGCCTATCTACTCGTTCGCTCCAGCAAGCGGGAAGCGGTGAAAATCCTAGTCGGCTTGTGCGCCGCGCTCCTGATATTTCTCATTGGGCTATCCCGTGTCTATCTGGGCGTGCATTACCCCAGCGATGTGGTCGCGGGATGGATAGCCGGCCTCTTTTGGCTGGTGCTGGTGGCTGTTGCTGAGCACGTATATTCCCAACGCTTTCCACGAAAGCAGGCCCCTCCCCGCCGTGGCCTGCTGTGGGGCGGAAGCGTGCTTTTGGCAACGCTCGGCTTAGGCTATCTCATCCAGCAGTATCAGTCGCTGCCCCCGCCGCCAGCTCCACCCCTGCCGCAGCCACCACTGCGGGTGATTGCATCTGATGTCGTGCCGTCCATCACCAGCCAGTTGCCTACACATACGGAAACCCTCACCGGAAAGAAGCAGGAACCGATTAGTTTGATTGTGGTGGGGACACAAGACCAGCTTGAGTACGCCTTTCGCCAGGCCGGCTGGACCGAGGCACAGAAACTGAGCATCGCCAGTGTCAGTGAAGTGATTCGTGTGAGTTTGCGCCATCAGGCCGACCCGGCCGGTCCGGTAACTCCGTCCTTTATAGCCGAGCAGCCTAACACGCTGGCCTTTAATCTCCCAGTCGGCACCACGTTTGAGCAGCGCCATCATGTCCGCATCTGGCGCACCCAAGTGCAGACGACAGATGGACAACTGCTCTGGGAGGCGACAGCCAGTTTTGATAAAGGATTTGAGTTGGGGCCAACGACGTTTCTGCCGACGCATCAGATTGCCCCGGATATTGACAACGACCGGGATTATGTGGCGACCAGCTTAGAGCAGGCTGGCACGGTCGGGAAAACGATGACCATCCAATTTGTGCCGCCGGAGTTTGGCTACAATTTGGCCGGCGACGTGTTTTTTACTTATGGGAAGGCCATCATTCTCTGGCTTCGGTAACGTGATGTGGGGAGGCTGAAATGGGCGTGTGCAAAGGGACAGCGCAGACTATACATTGTGCGATGTTGGGGATTAATCCAGCGCGCCCCGAAAACATGCAGCGAACTGATGTTCGCTTTACATGTACACCTGGGAGCCCGGCTTGTATCGATTACGGCGGCGGGCATGGGGCCAAGCCGTCGTCGCACCATGCATATCAAAGCTAACCTAGAGAAGGTTCGCCGGTGCTGTACCGTTCGGGATGCATGGCGTGTGGGCTGTTGTAG
>WNGB01005778.1_pt1 | contig 18445 bp, 23 predicted proteins | sample 5400681 | NCBI WGS metagenome assembly WNGB01 (sample SAMN13153367, study PRJNA577476) | soil metagenome | isolation source: 115 cm soil or saprolite under grassland replicate 2 | place: USA:California | collected 2016-06-15 | reverse complement strand
CCTCGGATGGACCCGTGAGCAGTCGATCGCGACGCTGCGTGCCAGCGGCTGCGACGAGTGGTCGGCCGCCAGCGAGACCGACCGCTACGCCGCGATCCCCGGGCAAGCGTTGACCTACAAGCTGGGCCAGCTCGAGATCGAGGGCCTCCGCCAGCAGTGGGTCGCCCGAGGCGGGCAGGTCCGCGGCTTCCACGACACGCTCTTGGGGCTCGGATTGCTGCCACTGGCCAGCCTGCGCACCGAACTGCAGGCAGAGAGCAAGTGACGACGCGCGGCGACGGCCTCGGCGGACGAGCGCAGTCGTCGTGGCAGCTTCGTGCAGGGCGTGGATGCCTTACACCCAATCTGGTATCTTTCCACCATGGCGATGAATATCAAGGACCCACAGACTGAGGCGCTTGCGAACGAGGTTGCGGCGCTTGCGAACGAGACCAAGACGCAAGCGGTGCGGACCGCCCTGCAAGAGCGCAAGGAACGGCTGCAGGCCCGGCAGCGTCGGCGTCGTCGCGCGGAGCGCATCGATCGGTTCCTCGAGGATGAGGCGTGGCCGCAGATCCCTGAGGCCGTCCTTGGCAGGCCGATCTCCAAGGCCGAGCGTGAGGCGACCCTTGGTTTGGGCCCGGAGGGCGTGTGATCGTCGACAGCTCCGCGGTGATCGCGATCCTGCTCAAGGAACCGGGCTACCAGCGCCTCATGAACAGCTTGGCGACCTCCGAGCAGGTCGGCATCGGCGCGCCGACCGTCCTCGAGAGCTCCATTGTGTTGTGCTCTCGGCTGGGACACGCTGGGAAGACGCTGCTCGCGCGCTTCCTCCAGGAGGCCGAGATCGAGGTGGTGTCGTTCTCGGCCGATCACTGGACGGTCGCGGCCGACGCCTTCATCGCCTACGGCAAGGGCCGGCACCGGGCGGCTCTGAACTTCGGCGACTGCATGACCTACGCCGTCGCCAAGCTTGCGGGCGAGCCACTGCTGTGCCTTGGCGATGATTTCCTCGCCACAGATCTCCAGCTCGCGTAGCTTCGCGAAGTCCCGCCGATCTACCGGGCAGGTCCAAGCGATCTGTGGCTCCTGTGGCGGAACCTGGGTGCTCGGCGATGCGCACCACCCGCCAGCCCTGCCCGCCAGCCGCACGGTCTCCAGCCGACGACGCAGCCGAGGCGCCAGCACCTGCCGCAGCAGGCAGGCCCGCGCGCTCGGGTCGTGATGATCGGCCCGGAGCTGCTCTTGGTGGGGGTGTTGGACGACATCACCGAGCCATGGCCCAGGTGCATGTCCAACCGGTGGCGGCGGCGGCGGCGCCTGCTCGCCTATGCCGGCCTGCCAGCTGACTATCGGGGCGCCGCCGGGCCGCTGCTGGAGGCGTTCGGGGTGGACCTGGAGGAGCTACGGTCACCCTGGCGCCGGGCGCAACCGTCCCTGCCGGCCTGACCGTGACCGATCTCCATGATGTCGGCCAGTTGCAGGCGCGGTTCAACGCCGACCAAGGCCACCCGCGGCTGGTGCTGGCCCTGGCGCCCACCTGAGGGACGTGCCTTGCGGGCGCCAGGTGGGTGGCCCACAACGTCCTGGAGCGGTACCCGGACGCCCGGCTGCGGGTGTACGTGGTCTGGGTGAAGCGGTGGGGGACCGACACCCGCGCCGAGATCGATGGGGCCGGGCTGGTCGACCCGCGGGTCACGCACCTGTGGAACATCGCAGGGGTCATCGGCCAGCCGCTCCTGGAGCGGTTCGGTGTGGACCTGGGCGGCCTGGACTACGACTTCTTCCTGCTGTTCGGCCCCGAGGCGACCTGAGGCTCCAGCCCACCCCGACCGGTGAGCTCCGGCGGGACTGTCATCAGCTCCAGCGACCGGTTGGCCAGCGCCGCGGCGGCGCTGCTGCGCTGAGCCCAAGCGCACGATCGGCCCGGCCACTTCCCCAACGTCGCGGCAGTCGTCGCCCTGCTGATCCGAGCCGGCGCGGACCCGAACGCCCCGGTCGAGGGGTCCTGGCACGCGGAGACCCCGCTGCACTGGGCGGCATCAAGCGACGACGTGGAGGCGCTGGACGCGTTGCTGGATGTCGGCGGCGGGCCGCTGGACGACGCGGTGGGCTACGGCCAGTGGCGGGCCGCCCGCCGGCTGGTCGAGCGCGGCGCCCGGACCAGGCTATGGCACGCTGCGGCGCTGGGACTGATGGGCCGCGTCGAGGAGCACATGGCCCGCACCCCGCCGCCGGCGCCGGAGGAGGTCACCGAGGCGTTCTGGCAGGCCTGTCATGGCGGGCAGCGTCCGGCGGCCGAATACCTGCTGGGCCGTGGCGCCACCCTGAACTGGGTCGCCGGGTGGGACGGCCGGACCCCGCTCGACATCGCCCGCAACCAGGGCGCCGAGGACCTGGTCGAGTGGCTGCGCGGCCAGGGCGCCAGATCCGCCAGCGAGCTGAGCTGAACATGGGTCAGGCGGCGCAGCAGGAGAGCTTGGTGATGTCGCGGGTGAAGGTCTGGGCGGCCAGCTTGAGGCCCTCGCCGATGGTCAGGTACGGCGCCCAGGTGTTGGCCAGCTCACCGGTGGTCATGCCGAGCTTGACCGCGTAGACCGCCGCGAGGATCGCGTCGCCGGCCCCGTGGGCGACCATGCTCACCCCGAGCACCCGCCCGGTTGCCTGTTCGGCGACGATCTTGACCAGCCCGCGGGTGTCATGGTCCACCAGCGCGCGGGGCACGTGCGCAAGCGGCAGGACCCGGCAGGTGCAGGCGATGCCCTGCCGGGCGGCCTGGGCGTCGGTCAGGCCGACCGCGGCGAGCTGGGGGCTGGTGAAGGTGACCCGGGGCAGGTGACGGTCGTCGAGGGTGCGGCCGGCGCCGTCCAGGGCGTTGTCGGCGACCAGGGTGCCGTGTGCGGCGGCGACGTAGACGAACTGCGGCGCTCCGGTGACGTCCCCGGCGGCCCAGATCCGCGGGTTGTGGGTGCGCAACTGCTCGTCGACCACGACCTGGCCGCGGTCACCGAGCTTGACCCCCACGGCCTCGAGGTTCAGCCCGTCGGTGACCGGACGCCGCCCGGTCGCGACCAGCAGCCGCTCAGCATGCACCTCCACGTCGGTGTGGCCGTCGCCGTGACGGATGGTCGCCACCACCTCCTGATCGCCGGAGGGTTCGCGGGTCACGCGGGTGAGCTGGGCGTTGGTGTGCACGGTGATGCCCTCCTCGGCGAACACTCCAGCGATGGCGGCGCCGACCTGGGGCTCTTCCAGCGGCGCCAGCCAGTCAAGGACCTCCACGACGGTGACCTTGGTGCCGAGCCGGGCGAACAGTTGGGCCTGCTCCAGGCCCACGGCGTTGCCGCCGATGACCAGCAGCGACCGCGGCAGCTCGGCCAGCTCCATCGCGGTGGTCGAGGTGAGGTAGCCGACCTCATCCAAGCCCGGGATGGGCGGCGCCCAGGGCGTGGAGCCGGTGGCGACCAGGTAGTGGGCCGCCAGGACCCGCCGGGTGCCGCCGACGGCCAAGTCGACCTGGAGCGCCGGCCCCCCGCCGGTTAGGTCGGTGAGGAAGCGGGCCTGGCCGGCCACGACCTCCCAGCCGTAGGTGGCGGCAAGGTCGATGTACTTGTCGGCGCGCAGCTCCTCGACCAGCGCCTGCTTGCTGGCAAGCAGGGCTGGGAGGTCGACCGGGCCGGCGGCGGTGGTGATGCCGGGCAAGCGCTGGCCGGCCTCGGCGGCGATACTGCGGGCGTTGGCGGCTGCCAGCAGCGCCTTGGATGGCACGCAGCCGGTGTTGACGCAGGTCCCACCGATCCTGCCGCGCTCCACCATGACCACCCGCTTGTCCTTGCGACGCGCGGCGATCGCGGCGGCGAACGCCGCGCCGCCCGAGCCGATGATCGCCAGGTCGTAGCGGTCCTCGCCGCTGGCCTGCGCCATGGCAGCCTCCTTGTCCAGTCCGGGCGTGCGGGCGTATCGAGCTGGGTTGGCCGCCCGGCCGCATCGATCCGCCTTCGATTCACCATCGATTCGCCTTGCCGAATGCATTCCGGCCTGCATAGTATTCGCCTATCCGGATACATCACAAGGCCGGATGCCACAGTCAAGTCGGAGACGGAGGACTCATCATGGCCCAGCCCCTCGCATCGCCAGCATCGGCGGTAGCTCCGGAGCTGACGGCGCCGGCACCGCTGCTGCCCGCCGAGGCAACCATGGTGAACACCGTCGCCAAGTTCTTCCGCGCCCTCGGCGACCCCACCCGGCTGCGGCTGCTGGAGTTCCTGCTGGACGCCGAGCACACCGTCAGTGAGTGCGTCGCCCACGTCGGCCTGTCGCAGGGCCGGGTCTCGGTGCATCTGGCCTGCCTTGCCGACTGCGGCTACGTCGCCTGCCGCCGCGCCGGCCGCAACGCCTTCTACCGGGTCGCCGACCCCCGCGTCGCGGACCTGGTCGTGCTCGCCCACGCGCTGGCCGCCGACAACGCCTGCGCGCTTGCGGCCTGCCAGCGCATCGCTGCAACCGCGACCGACTGACACCTCGACCAGCCAGCGGCCACGTGTCGCCACCGCCATGTCCAACCGAAGCCAAAGGACCCTCCAGCACTCGTGAACTGGCTGTCATCGTGGTGGCGGGCTGCTGGTGCTGATCTGCTGCGCCGGCCCGGCGCCGCTGGCCGCCGGGCTGCTCGGCGCGCTCGGCGGGGCGCTGCGCAGCCCTGTCCTTGCCGGCGTGGCCGTCCTGGTCGTCGCGGTCGCCGCCCAGGCCGTGGCGCTGCGGCACGCCGGACGCCGCAACCACCAGAGGAGTGATCTGTGACCCGTCAGCCAGACGTCCCAGACCTTGGCAGCGGCGGCGCCCTCGAGCATGCCATGCTCGCCACCGCCTTTCGGCTGCTGCTCGGCAGCGGCCGACCCGTCCGCCCGGCACGGCTGGCCGAGGCGCTCGCCAGCGACCCCGAACGGGTCGAGCGCATCCTGGAGCGGCTGGACAGCCAAGGCCGCATCCGGCGGGACCAGACCGGGGCGGTGACCGGCAGCCACGGCCTGTCGGTCACCCCGACCCGCCACGAGCTGATCCTCCAGCCAGCATCGCGACAGGGGCCAGGGCAGCAGCGGCGCTTCTGGACGTGGTGTGCCTGGGATGCGGTGGGCATCCTGGCGGCCCTGGACGCCAGCGGGCGGATCCGCTCGACCAGCCCGTCCTCTGACGCGCGGATCGAGCTGGACTTCGACCGTGGCAGCCCCCGCCAGGCTGACCCCGACCTGGTGGTGTTCTTCGCCGACACCGACTGCTGCACCCCGGCCACCAACAGCGGCGGCTCGTGCGGCTCGGGCTCGGTCATCGACGACTGGTGCCCGCTGGTGAACTTCTTCGAGAACGCCGACGCCGCGACGGCCTGGGCGGCCGAGCACGGCGCGCGCGGCAGCGCGGTCCCCCTGGTCGAGGCGATCCGACAGGGGAGGGCCGCGTGGAGACAATGGATCGCCTGAACCGCTCGTCGAACGCGGCGAGCACCTGTGGACGCTCAGCCTGGGAGGCGGATGACGCCGCGCTCCAGCGCGACGGTGACCGCCGCTGTGCGGTCATCGTGCTCGCCTGCTGCTGCGTCCCGCCACGCCGCTGACGGCCCTGAGCCTGGACACTCCAATCGCGCACGGGTCGGCGACATCAGCGCTGGCCGGCCTGGTTTCTCGTGGCCGTCGCAGTCCGGGGCGTCCTATCGCGGACGACAACTCGATGGCTCTTGCGCCCTGCGTGGGCCATACTTTTCGACGCCAGCCTTCTGCCTGAGGGGGGCAGGATGCGAAGAACCGGCTTCACCTGACGTTGACGAGCTCGATCTCCTCCGTCGTCTGCCCCGTGTCCGTGACTCGTGGTGACGGCAGAGGAGGCAGCATCGTGTTCAGCTTCAGCCAGCAGCAGCTCGCGCACTTTCAGGCGTTCGGCTTCGTCGTGGTCCAGGGCCTGCTCGACGGCCGGGAGACCGCCGCCCTCACCGGCGAGGTGACCGCCGCGCTCGGCGACGCCTTCGGGGGAATCGGCACCGACACCGACCCACAGGGCACCGGCGGGATCCGGGGCGACTACCTGCCGCTGTCGGTCGACCGCACGCCGCTGAGCCAGTCGCTGATCGCCGACGACCCCCGCCTGTTCCAGGGCTCGGCCGCGCTGCTCGGCGGCCCGACCGTGCCGACCGCGCCGATCGCCACCTGCTTCACCAGCAACGCCGGCTGGCACACCGACCAGGGACCCGACGTGGGCGGCGTCAAGTTCCTGGCGCACCTGGAGCGCCGCACCGCCGGCAGCGGTGCGCTGCGGGTCATCCCCGGCTCCCATGAGGCCGGCTTGGCGGCGCGGGTGCGCGCGTACTGGTCCAGGGACCCGGCGCTGCAGGGGTTCGACGGCTGGCCGGTCCCGTGTGTGGTGCTGGAGACCGAGCCGGGTGACGTGATCGCCTTCGACGTGCATCTGTTCCACGCGTCGGCGGGTGGGGACAAGCGCCTGGCGTGGACGATCGAGTACCTGCCCTGGCCCGGCCTTGGCGACCCGGAGCGGCTGCGGGTTGTGCGCGACCTGGTCGTCGACGCGGTCGAGTTCGACACGAGGGCTACGACCGGGAGCGCTGGCCGACCTGGCGGGAGTGGACCGAGGGCGCCCGGGCGGTCCCGTCCCGGCAGGTCGCGGTAGAACGGCTGCGGCTGCTCGGCGTCCTGGGAGCGGGGAATCCCAGGTGAGCACTGAGCTCGGGTGGGCGCAGTATGAGCGAGCGATCGAGCTGGACCCGAGCGCCGACAAGCCCCGCTACCAGCTGATCTGGGCCCAGGCCGCGCTCCGTGAGACCGAACCGGCGATCGACCTGTACAAGCAGCGGCTCGCCCGGTCGCCGACCGAGGTGCGGGAGCACCGCTTCCTGGCCAACGCATACCTGGCCGCGCGTGAGTACGGCGAGGCGGCCAGGGTGGTCGACGCCGGCCTGGCGCTGGCCCCCGACGACCGGATGCTGCTGGAGTCAAGGGGCCCAGGTGCGGGCCGCGACCGGTGACCCGGAGGGCGCGCTTGCCGACTGGCGCCGGGCGGTCGACCCCGACCACAACATCGGCCCGGTCTACAGCAGCGCCTTCCTGCTGGAGCGGCTGCGCGCAACGCTCCCCGACGGCTGAGCTGCCATAGCCGGCCGCCGACGCGCGACGATCAGGACGGCGGCGGCGGCGAGGAACCTGGACGGGCGAGGAGCCATCCCAGGGTGGCCGGAAACTGCTGGCTCCACCACAGCTGCTCGTGGCCGCCGACCCACTCCTGGTGGCGGCAGTCGAGCCCGGCGCGCCGCAGGCGCTGCGCCCACTGCTGGGTCGCCCGCCGAAAGCCCGGCTCCAGCGTGCCGACAGCCAGGTAATGGCGCACGCCGGCCGCGCGGGCCTTGCCGCTGATCCGGCGGGGAACCACCCCGACACTGAACGCCGCGACGGCGGCGAAGCTCTCCGGGTGGCGCTGGGCAGCGGCGATCGCCCAGGCGGCGCCGTTGGAGGACCCAGCGGCAACCCACGGGCCGACGGCCGCGCCCAACTGGTCGGTGGCCCAGGGAATCACCTCGTCGGTGACAAAGCGCAGGTGCGCGTCGAAGCGGCGGCGATGCTGGCCGGGCAGGTATTCCTGGGCGCGCCGGTCCGGCCACGGGTTGGCCGGGTCGAAGGCGTTGTGGACGCCCACCAGCAGCACCGGCGGCACCGGGCCGGCGAGGATCGCGGGCTCAAGGGTGTGGGCGAACCCCCTCGCCGCTCCGCCGTCGGCCAGCACACAGCCTGGCAGCCGCCCCTGGTGGCCTGGTGGGCGGTAGACGGTCACCGCGCGGGGAGCGCCGAGCGCGGCGCTGTCCAGCACGTGCTCCTCCACCTTGCCGGCCAGCGCCTGGGCGGCGGGCGGGGCGGCGGGTGCGTGCGGGCCGCGCCAGGTCAGCGTGTCCGACGCCTGGCCCTGGTCGCCGCCGGCCCGGCGAGGCAGCACGGTGATCGTGACGATCGCCTCGTCCAGGCGGCGGATGCGAAGCGATGCCTCCCACAGGTCGCGGGCGCCTTGGACCGGCCACAGGCGTGGCTGCAGCCCGGCGACGAGCTGGACCTCGTCGGCCTGGCCTTGCCAGAGCACGTGCAGGATGTCGTCCTCGGCCCAGACCGCCAGCCGGTCGTCGCCAAGCCGGGCGCGCAGGCTGGCAGGGTCGCGGGGACGCCATACGCGTAGCACGTCCTCGCCATCGGGCAGCCTGCCCACGGCGTCCTGTTCGGCGGCGCGGCGCCGGTTGGCCTCCAGCAGCGCCCACGAGCGTTCCGCCACCGTCTCCCGGCCGACGGCGGCTCGCTGCTGGTCGGTGACGGACGGGTCCCCGGCGGCGATCTCCTCGCCGGCCTGGACAAAAGTCCAGACGGCCAGCGGATCCGAGGCGGGTTGACAGCGCACGAGCCGTACTGTAGTCGGCTGGGCGAGCGGCCAGTGGCAGATTGGCTGGCGCTCACCGGGCAGGATAGGCGCATGGACACTGCCGACGTTCCCAGGCAGCTTCGCGGCCGCTACCAGGATTGCTCGTGGTCGCTGGTCCAGCGCCACCCTGGCGAGGTCGCCGTCTGGCGGCTGGAGCGCCCCGCCGGGACACAGGATCTGCGGTACCTGAAGGTGGCCGTGGCCTCCCGGTTCCTCGCCTGCTGGAGGAGGGCGCCCGGATGCGCTGGGCGCGCCCGCACCTGCCCGTGCCCGAGGTGCTCGACTGCGGCAGCGACGGCCAGGTCGACTGGCTGGTGACCGGGGCGCTGCCTGGTCGGCCGGTCAGCGACGAGCTGCTCCAGGCCGAGCCGGAGCGGCTGGTGGTGCTGCTGGCCCGAGGGCTTCGCCACTTCCACGCCGCCCCGGTCGAGGGTTGCCCCTTCGACTTCACCGTGGACAGGGCGATCGCGCACGCCCAGGCGCGCGTGCGGGCCGGTCTGGTCGATCCCGAGCAGGACTTCCATCCTGAGCACGCGCACCTGAGCCCGAACGGCGCCCTGGCCGCGCTGCGGCGGCTGCGTCCCGCCGTCGCCGCGCACGACCTGGTCGTCTGCCATGGCGACTACTGCCCGCCGAACGTGCTGGTCAGCGGGACGGGGGTCAGCGGGTTCGTGGACGTGGGGGAGCTGGGGGTCGCCGACCGCTGGTGGGACCTGGCGATTGCCACCTGGAGCGTCACCTGGAACCTCGGACCTGGCTGGGAGGCGCTGTTCCTGCGTGCCTATGGGGTCGACCGTGATGGCGACCGGGTCGCCTTCTACCGGCTTCTCTATGACGTGGTGTCCTGATGTCAGCCGCGGGCTGCCTCGGTCTGGTCGGTTGGGGCGTGTGGTGCCGTGATGGAGGGGGCTACGCGCAGTGGCCGGGCGGCCCAGGCGGGCAGCCACCAGTTCCACCGGCCGAGGATCGCGACCAGGGCGGGGACCAGCAGGGAGCGGACCAGGGTCGCGTCCAGCAGGATCCCGGCGCCGAGCGCGGTGGCGAAGACCTTGATCTCGGTCTGCGGCGCGGCGGCCAGCGACGCGAAGGCCAGGAACAGGATGAGCGCGGCGCTGGTCACCAGCCGGCCGGTCCGCCCGACCCCTTGGACGACCGCGTCGGTAGTGGAGCCGGTGCGGTCGTAGGTCTCGCGCATGCGGGTGAGCAGGAAGACCTCGTAGTCCATGGACAGCCCGAACAGGAACGCGAACACCATCAGCGGGATGAAGGTGTCGATCGCGCCCGTGGCGGGGATGCCGGCGATGGCTCGGGAGCCGTGGCCCTGCTGCCACACCAGCACCATCGCGCCGAAGACCGCGCCGATCGACAGCAGGTCGACCGCGATCGCCTTGGCGGCCAGCAGCAGCGACCGGAACGCGCGGGCCAGCAGTACGAAGGTGATCGCCGCGATGACCGCCAGCATGAGCGGGAAGCGGCCGTAGACCGCGCGGCTGAACTCGATGGCTTCGGTGGCTGGCCCGCCGACCTGGACGCCAGGGGCCTGGTGACGGGCGAGCGTGCGGACCTGGTCGACGGCCTGCGCGCCGGCCTTGCTGCTGGGCTCGGCGGCCGGCTGGACACTGACCAGGGCGGTGCCGTCCCGGCGCCAGCCCGGCCCGTCGGGCGCCGCCGCCGTCCAGACTCCCGGCAGCCGCGCCAGCCGGGTGGCCAGCGCGGCAGGGTCGGTCCCCTGCGGGACCAGCACCTCGATGGGCTCCAGGACGCCAGCGGGGATGCCCGCGCGTTGCAGCATCCCCAGTCCCTCATGGGCCGGGCCGGCATCAGCCAGGGCGTCGGCCCGGGTCGTCCCGGTCCGCAGGGAAGGCGCGAACCCACCGAGCAAGGCCAGCACGGCCACGGCCACCACGAGCGCCGCCCAGCGGACGCGGACCACGCCGCGCGCCCACGCGGTCCAGGCGCGGCTGCCGGTCGCCTCCTTGCGCAGCCGCCGCCTGGGCCAGTCCAGTCGCTGCCCGACCCCGGCCAGCAGCACCGGCAGCAGCGTCACCGTGACCAGCGCGCTCAGCAGCGGGATCAGCATCCCGGCGTAGCCGACGCTGCGCAGGAACGGGATCGGCAGCACCACCATCGACAGCAGGCCGACCGCGACGGTGGAGCCGCTGAGCACCACCGCGCGGCCGGCGCTGGCCATCGCCTGCCGCACGGCCTCGTCGCCGTGGTGGCCGTGGGCACGCTCCTCCCGCCAGCGGGTCACCAGCAGCAGCGAGTAGTCGATCGCCACCCCGAGCCCGATGAGCGCCACCAGGTACTCCACGATCACGTTGACCTCGGTGAAGGTGGTCAGCCCGACGACCACCAGGAAGGTGGCCAGGATCGAGACCGCGGCCACCAGCAGGGGCGCCAGCGCCAGCAGCGAGCCGAACACCAACGCCAGCACCGCCAGCGCGCCGAGCGCGCCGACCAGCGTCAGGGTCAGCACGCTGGTGTCTCCGGAGTTGCCGCTGCCGGCGGCGGTGAGCTCGTCGATGCCGGTCACCCGAACCGTGCTCCCCGGCGGCAGCGCGGCCTGTGTCGCCACAGCGAGCCGGGGGGCCAGGCCGCTGTCGCCGCCGCTGTGGAACCCGCCGTGGGTCGGCGGGAAGACCAGCGCGAAGGTGGTCCGACCATCGGGCGAGACGAAGCGCCGGTCGCCGCCGGTGGCGTAGGACGCCACCCGCACACCGGGGTCGCGGCTGAGCGTGGCGAAGGCCTGCCGCAGGCCGTCCCGTACGCGTGGGTCGTCGACGGTGCGGCCGGCTGGCAGGTGGACGACCGGCACGATCGGCTGGCTGTGGCCGCCGCTGCCGTAGATCCGCGCGATGGCCTCGTTGGCTTCGTAGCCCGGCTGGCCGGGCAGCGAGAAGTCGTTGGAGACCCGCTGCTCGACGCTCGGCGTGACCAGGACCCCCACCACGAGCACGGCCAGCCAGAACAGCAGCACGGCCGGCTTGTGCCGCAGCAGGAAGCCCGACAGCCCCTCGATCACCGGTTCCTTGCCGGTCATGCGTCCCTCTCCCATTCGCCGACCCGAGCTACGATGCGCCATCGTACTATGAATCATAGTAGACAGACTGTGAGACGAACGCGGGGGTCACAGCGCCGCGGCGCGGGTCAGGTCAGGGGGAGCCCCCTGCCCGCCAGGTAGAGGAGCACGGCGAGCGGGACGCACGCCACGCACGGCGGGAACACCAGGACGGCCGCCATGCCGCCGACCGCGGCTGCCCTGGAGGGAAGGCACAGCGGCCGGGGCGGGACCAGCATCCGGCGCATGCGCCGCACCGCGCTGGGCCCGCCCGCCGCCAGCGCGGTGCTGGACCGCACCCCCACGTCCGCGACCCCCACCAGAGCCCTGGCCAGGACGGCGCGGCCGTGGCTGCGCGCGGCGGCGTCGTCGGCGAGCATCTCCACCAGGCCGGCGATCTCCAGCCCGGCGTGGCGGCACAGCGGCAGGAGCGGGAAGGAGCGGGCGATCGCGTCGGCCACCGCCAGCACCAGGTGGTGGCGGCCCCGAAGGTGCGCCCGCTCGTGGGCGACGACCGCCCGGAGCTGGGTGGCGTCCAGCACGCGCAGCGCACCGGTGGTGACCACGATGGCGCGGTCACGGCCCGGCAGGCACCAGGCGCCCGGCGCGTCGTGGTCGACCACAACCGCGTCCAGCTCGGGCAGGGGACGGCCCAGGACGGCGACGGCCTCGGCGTGGCGGCGCCGCTGCCGACGTGCTCGCGTGGCGGCGCTCGCCACGCCCCAGCCGCCACAGACCAGCACCAGCAGCGCCATGGCGGCGCCGCCCAGGGCCACGGCACGGGCGGGGACCGCTCCCGCCAGGCCGGGCCCGGGCTCGGTGGCCAGCGCCAGCCCGGCCAGCAGCAGCGACAGCGCCACTGAGGCGCACAGCGCCACCCACACCGCGATCGCCAGGGCCGGCGCGCGCGAGACCCACGCCGAGCGGGGCAGGACCAGCGGCGCCAGCACCGCCAGCAGCGCGGCGTAAATCGTCAGCACCAGCGCGACCATCATCGCGAGCCCTTCCGCCGCCGAGAGCGGTGCTTGGGCGACCCCGGCCGAGACTGCGCCTTGGGCTCGGGCTGGGGCTGGGGCTGGGCAGCCTGCCGGAAGGCGTCCCGCAGGGCGCTGGCCTCCTCGGGCGACAGCTGCTCCAGGAAATGCGCCAGCGCCGCGGTCCGGTCGCCGCTGGTGTCAAGCGCGTCGCGCATCAGCTCGGCGCTATACCGCTCCCGCGTGGCGACCGGCTCATACCGGTAGGCGCGCCCGTCGAGGTGGCGCTGCAGCCAGCCCTTCTTGAACAGGGTGTTCATCACCGTCATCACGGTGGTGTAGGCGATCGGCCGCTCGCGCTGCAACTCGTCGACGATCTCGCGCACGGTCGTCGGCGCGGCCCGCGCCCACAGGCGGTTCATGATCTCCGCTTCGAGCTCTCCGAAGCGCCGCACCGGTTCCTCCCACCGAAATGCGCTTGTCCCAACGGCCACTATGCCGGATAGTATACAGCCCGGGTCGCATCCGACTCTCTCGCCACGACACCCAGGGGTTGCGCATGGCGCGGTACTGCGTCGGGCCGAGCATGGAGGTGGACTGGGGCGACGAGGCCGCCCAGGCCCGCTGGGACCGGCGACTGCTGGGTCGCGTGCTCGGCTACTTCCGCCCGTACTGGCCCAAGGGGCTGGCCGCGATCGCCTGCATCGGCGTGCTGGCGGCCCTGGGGCTGGTGCCGGCGCTGGTCACCAAGGGCCTGCTCGACGCGCTGACCCGCCCGGGCGCGCGCTTCAGCCAGATCCTGCTGCTGGTCGGCGCGGGGATCGCGGCGTCGCTGGTTGGCGGGCTGGTCGGCGTGGCCGAGTCGTGGTTGCCACGCAGATCAGCCAGAGCATCATGTTCGACCTGCGCCGCCAGGTGTTCGACCGGCTGCTCGGCCAGTCGGTCGGGTTCTTCACCCACAACCGCAGCGGCGAGCTGCTCAGCCGCATCAACAACGACGTCAACTCCGTCGAGGACGTCGTCGCCGACACCGTCCTTGGCTTGTGTCCAACCTGATCGTGGCCTCCACCACGCTGGCCCTGGCGGTGGCGCTGGGCTGGCGGCTGACCCTGCTGGTGCTGCTGATGGTGCCGCTGGCGATGGTGCCGACCCGCCGCATCGGCAAGACCACCTACCGGGCCCGCAACAGACCCAGGAGCAGTACGGCCGGATCACCGCCTACCTGCAGGAGGTGCTCGGCATCTCCGGCATCCTGCTGGTCAAGGCGTTCGTCGCCGAGCAGGCCGAGCGGGCCCGCTTCGACATGCTCAACGGTGAGCTGCGCCGGCTGGCCGTGCGGCAGGAGATGATCGCCCAGGCGCCGAGCATGCCGAGCAGCGTGAGGTCAATAACGATCCCGGCGATGCCGATGGTCGCCGCGGCGGTTGGGGCCAGGCGGGCGCGGTCGGGCAGCCAGCGGCCAAGCCGGCGGCTCGGGTTGAATGAGACGGCCACCGTCCGCTCGAACGGCTGACACGGCGCTCTGACCTGCGTGGCTCAGGTCGGCGAGAAGTGGCTCAGGTCAGACGAGAACGGACAGTCTGCGGCACAGAGCAGCAGCGCCTCCGTGGCAGCCATCTGGAACTCCGTTCCTGTTGGATTCGGTATTGCCTCCTACACGTAGTCGGAGGCAGGATGGGACTCGCGCGAGCGGGGGCGATGGACGGCAGGACCGACGTGGGGTCTGGGCCGCCGGGGCGCCTGCTGTGCCGCAGGTTGGGAGGGACGGTGTCGACGCAGCACCCTCTGTGGCGTGGGCGTGTGCGCGCGACAGCCGCGCCGGGTGTTTGGAGCCGACTCGCGGACGGTCGCGCGCGGCTGGGCGAGGCCGTCTCGATGTGGCGTGACCAGGCCGTGCGGTGGTGTCGTTCGTGCTGGGTGGATGTCGCCTGGGTGGGGTTCGTTGGGCTCAACCTGGCCGCGATGCGGCTGCTTCCCGCCTGGCAGACCGTGCCGTTCCTGGCCATCTGGGTGAGCCTGACCGCGATCTACGGCTTCCGGCTGTGGCGGCTGCAGCCCACGATCCTGACGCTGGCGGCGGTGACGCTGGCCACCGGCGGTGTGATCGGTGTGCAGGTCCTCAGCGGCCAGGAGGACGGGGAGTACCTCGCCGAGGTCCCGCTGATCGCGATGATGTTCCTGGTGATGGTGTGGCATGGCCGCAGGCGGCTGGCGGCGATGGAGGGGCGGCTTGCGGCGATGGCGGAGGTGCAGCGGGTCTCCGAGGAGAACCTGCGGCTGTTGGAACGGCAGCGCCGGTTCTTGCAGGACGCCTCCCACGAGCTGGGCACGCCGATCACCGTGGCGCTGGGCCACGCGGAGCTCATCGAGCGGGACCGGCCGAGGCCCATGCGGTGCTGGTCGCCTCCGAGCCGGCGGCGGGGCAGCGGCTGGCTACCGCCCCCGCCCTGGTGGTGCTGCGGTTCACCGAGCCGCTCAACGGCCGGCTGTCCCGGGCGACGGTGACCGACCCGGACGGCCAGCAGTTCCAGGGCGGCGCTTGGGGGGCTGCAGAGCTGCGGGTGCGGCTGCTCACCAACGCGCCCGGTGTCTACCGGGTGGCGTGGGCGACCGTGAGCGTGGTCGACGGCCATACCCTACGCGGCGGGTTCGCCTTCGGGGTGGGGGTGCCGGTTGGCGGTGGTGGGCAGCCCGGCGGGCAGGCCGACGGTGGCGCGGGCGCTGGCCCGGGCCTGCGGGACGTCGTTGTCGCCGCCGGCCGGGCGGTGGAGGACGCGGCGCTGCTGGTGGCCGTGGGCATGCTGCTGCTGGTCGGTCTCGCCCGGCTGGACCCGCGCCTACCCCGCGTGCGCCCCCGGCTTTGCGTCACCTTGGCAATCGCCCTCGCCGCTGGCCTTGCGGTGGTCGTGGCGGAGGCGGCCGCGGCTGCCGCCACTACGGCCGTGCATGGCCTGTCAGCCCAGGGGATGGCCGGCTACCTCACCGCCGGCCCTGCCGGCTGGGCCAGGCTCTCCCGCGTGGCGCTGGAAGCCCTTGCCCTGCTGCTGTGGTTGCTCTGGCGGTCTGCTCGGGGGAGGCTGCGCGTCTGGCGCTGGCCGGCCGTCGTGCTTGCCGTGGCGCTTGCGGTGGTGGCGCTTGCCGCCTCCGGGCACGCCGCGGGGGCCACGCCTGGCTGGTGGGGGATCACGGCCGACGCCGCCCATCTGCTGGCGGCGGGCCTGTGGGCCGGCGGGATCCTGGCCCTGGCCACCGTGCGGGTCCCGCGGGGCTGGAGCGGACCCCAGGGCAGGGCCGTGTTGGCCAGGTTCGCCCCGGTGGCCCTGGCCGCCTTCCTGCTCTCGGCCGGGTTCGGGCTGGTGCAGGCCTTCCAGCAGGTCGGGACGGCCCGATCCCTGCTTGCCTCCTCCTACGGGCGGGTCCTGGGGATCAAGGCCCTGGCCGTGGCCGCCATGGTGCCCCTGTCGATCCGTGCCTGGCGGCGCCGGCCGACGCTTGGGCCGGAGGCGGCGCTGGCCCTGACCGCGGTGGCGCTGGCCGCGCTGCTGGCCGCCTATCCGCTGCCGCCCGCCCGGCTGGCCCGAGCCGAGGCGCAGGCCGGGCGTCCGGCACCCGACCCCGCCATGCCACGGGCTGGGGATCTCACGCTGGGCGGCCATGTCGGTCCCGTGCTGGTCGGCCTGACGATCCGCCCCGGCACGCCGGGCCGCAACGACCTGCTTGTCTACCTGCTGCCCGCCGGAGGGGAGCTGGCCGCGGCGAGGATCTCTACGGCCGTCGCCGTGGACGGGCACCCCGTCCAGGTCGAGGCGTGCGGCCCGTCCTGCCGCAGGGGCGCCGCCCCCCTCGCCCCAGGCGCCCAGGTCCAGATCGCCCTGGCCGGCCAGGCTCGGGGCGCGGGGGTCGTCGCGTTCCGCCTCCCGCTGCTGCCCGCACCCGACGGCAGGGCGCTGCTTGGGCGTATGCAGGCTCGCATGCACCACCTGGCCACGTTGGGCTACACCGAGGTGCTCTCCTCGGGGTTTGCCGGCGCGCCCCTGCGCTCCTCCTATCAGCAGCAGGCGCCCGACCGGCTGCGGGTCCAGACCAGCGCGGGGTCCAAGACCGTGTGGGTGGGCACGACCATGTACCTGCAGCGCCACCCGGGCGAGGGGTGGATCGCGCAGCCGGACAGTGCGCCGTACACCGTGCCGTCCTTTGTCTGGGACTACCTGCCAACCCGGTTGCTGGACCCACGGATCGTCGGGGCCGCACAGGTGGACGGGGTCGCGACGAACATCCTGGCGTTCTTCGGTCCGAGCGACTCGGCGCCGATCTGGTTTCGTCTGTGGGTCGACCCCGACGGGCTGGTCCGGCGGGCTGAGATGCGCGCCGCCGGGCATTTCATGGACCAGCGCTACGACCACTTCGACGTCCCCTTGGCGATCGAAGCCCCGTCACAGACCCGGTAGACCCGCCCGCCGGCCGGCCCTCGTGACGGTACTCATCTGCCGCACGTCGCGGCCCGAGGTTCGCTGGGCTGCCGGCGCTCTCCAGGTCAACAGTCCGACGTCGGCGACCCTGGCGGCAATGCGCGCCCGTGTCAGGTGAGGGGGCAGGTTGGCGTGCCGGCGACGCGCAGCAGCGGCGCGGTCAGGGCGAGGAGCTGGCCGAGCAGCGGCACGACCACCACCAGGCTGGCCAGCAGCAGCGCGCCCAAGGGGCGGGTGGCGGGTGGGCCGGTGAGCCGGCGGATGCGCTCCAGGGTGCCCTGCCCGGCGGCGCTCAAGCCCAGGGTCGGGTTGGGCGCGGTGGCCAGGGTGGCCAGCGCCGCGGCGACCTGGAATGGGTCGTGGTGGTGGACGGCGGCGTCGTCGGCGGCCAGCTCGATCAGGCGGGCGACGGCGCCGTGGGCGGCACGGGCGGCCGGCAGCCAGGGCAGGCCGACCCGCAGCGCGTCGGCGGCCAGCAGCAGGGCGTGGTGGCGGCGGGCGTGGTGGGCGTGCTCGTGGGCGAGGACGGCCTGGAGCTGGCCGGGGTCCAGCCGCTCCAGGGTGGCAGTCGTGAGCACGATCGGGCCGGACCGGTGCCCCACCCGGCCGGGCAGGCAGTAGGCCAGCGGCGCCGGGTGGTCCAGGACGGTGACGCCGGGCAGGCCGGGCTGGCTGCGGCCGGCCAGCGCGAGCAGCTCGCGGTGGCCGCGGGCGGCGCGCCAGGCGCGGGCGCCGGCGACCAGGCCGCCGGCCAGCAGCCCGCCGGTGACCGCGGTGAGCAGCGCGAGGCCGAGCAGGGGGCCGGATGTGCCGGGTGGGGTGTCCAGGGCCGCGCGCAGCGCCATCGAGCAGGTCGCCAGCAGCGCCGCCAGGTCGACCATCAGGTGGCTGGACCCGACCAGGAGCAGCAGGCCCGCCAGCACCACCGCCGACACCGCGCCCAGCGCGGCCAGCAGCCACAGGTAGGCGGCCGCCTGCGGGGTGTGGTCCAGGCGGCCCAGCCGGCCCAAGACGAGTGGGGCGGCCACCCCGAGCGTGCCGCCGGCCAGCAGCACGGCAACCAGCGGGCTCACGGCGGCTCCCGGTCGGGGTGGTCCTGGCGGGGGCGGGCCGGGGCCTGGAGGGCGGCGCGCAGCCTTTCGGCCTGGTCGGCGGGGAGCTGTTCGACGAAGCGGAGCAGGACCGTGGTGGGGTTGCCGCTGGCGCCGAGCAGGCTGGCCATGCGGCTGGCGGTGTAGGTCTCGCGGGACTGGACCGCGTGGTAGGTGTGGGCCTTGCCGGTGGGGTGCTTTTCGAGGATGCCCTTGCGGGTCAGCCGGTCCATGACGGTGAGCACGGTGGTGTAGGCGACCGGTCGGGAGTGGGTGAGCTGGTCGATGACTTCCCGGCCGGTGACCGGGCGGTCGGCGTCCCAGATCACCTGCATGATCGCCTGTTCGAGCTCGCCGAATCCTCCTCGTGGCATCTGCGTGACGGCTCCTCTGGTCGGTGCCTACCGGCCGGGG
>WNGB01005777.1_pt1 | contig 18445 bp, 10 predicted proteins | sample 5400681 | NCBI WGS metagenome assembly WNGB01 (sample SAMN13153367, study PRJNA577476) | soil metagenome | isolation source: 115 cm soil or saprolite under grassland replicate 2 | place: USA:California | collected 2016-06-15 | reverse complement strand
CTGCGCTGGTCGCGTTGATCTGGAAGTCGTCCGAGAGCGGCGTGCCGCCGGCGGAAAAGACGCGCCCGAAGACGCCACCGCCTTCGCCGTCGCGATTCTCCTCCTCCCAGAGGATGACGAAGCTTCCGTCGGCCGCCAGTGCGACCGCCGGGTCGACCTGCCTGAATTCGTCCTCCGGATCGCTGCTGACCGGGAATGCCTTTCCGCGGGGGGCACCGCCCGGCGCGAACCTCTGAGCCATCAGCTGCCACTCGCTCCAGGCGGCGACCAGGCTGCCGTCCTGCCCCGCTCCGAGGGAAGCTCCCGAAGTATCCACGCAGCAGTACAGCGGATCGCTGAGCTGGACCTGTTTCTTCTGGTGCGCCTTCGAGTCGTAGCGCCTCAGGTAGTTGTTGTAGAGATCGGGAGCGATGTAGTCCTGAAGCTGCACGGTCATCGAGCCACCGGGTCCGAGAGCCAATCCGGCTGGGTGAGAGTAGGTGTTGTCATCCCCGATTCCGGGATATCCCACGCCGACGGTGAATTCCCTGGTGAGCGGGATTCCCTGGGAGTTGAAGATCCGGGCCACGGAGTTGACGTAGCTTCTGTAGTCGGGCTTCAGATCGATGTTCGCCCGCCAAGCCACTGCGAAGCGGCCGTCCGCGCCGACCGCGAGCACGCTGTCGTACTGATCCGACTTGTGAGCCTCGTTGGCCTGGAGGCGCTTGCCCCGCGGTGTGCCGTTGCGGTTGAAGCGGCGCACGAAGACGTCGGCCTTCCCATTCGCCGTCTCGGTCCAGGACACGAGGAAGCTGCCGTCTCGGTCGGCCACGACCTGATCCGCGGATTGTGAATCACCGGTCCGGTCGACCAGGCGGAGCTCGCCGCCGGCCGGCGTCCCGTCCCGCGTGAAGAACCGGGCGTGGATCACCGAGCGGCCGTGGCCGTCCAAGGGGCGGACGGTCCACACGACCACGAAGCCGCCGTCCGGAAAGACGGCGACCTGCGGGTTGTCGTGGGACACGTGCTCCAGCAGACTGACGCGGATCTCGCCTCCTTGTGGCACGGGAGGACCAGTCGCGGCGGCTGTCTCCGGCAGGAGGGGGAGGAGGGCGAGAACGACCGCGGAGGCTTTGAGGAGCATTCTCAAATTCTATCAGCTCTTGCTCTATCCCCTACGCTCCCCGTTATAATGGGTCTCGTGATACGCTCCTTCGCCGACCAGGGTACCGAGGACGTATTCGACGGCATCAACAGCAAGGAAGCTCGCGCGACCTGCCCCGCCAACCTGTGGGCCATGGCGCAGCGAAAGCTGGACCAGATCAACCGAGCTCGGGATCTGTCTGACCTGGCGGTCCCTCCTGGGAACCGGCTGGAGCGCTTGAAAGGCGATCGCGCAGGACAGTACAGCATCCGCATCAACGATCAGTACCGCATCTGTTTCTCATGGAAGGAAGGTTATGCCGACGAAGTCGAAATCACGGACTACCACTGAGGCCCACTCCCTGAAGCAGGCGGCTTCGGGCCGGGAACGTCTAGTGGCACGGCGGCTCCCCACCCATCGTCCGCCGACGCACCCTGGAGAGATGCTCCTGGAGGAATTTCTCAAACCGCTCGGGATCAGTCAGTCGGCCTTCGCAATCCGCCTGGGAGTCTCCTTCCCGCGGCTCAACGAGATCATTCGGGGCAAGCGAGCCGTCACCCCCGATACGGCCCTCCGCCTGGCCCGAGTCCTCGGCATGTCGGCCGACTTCTGGCTGGGCCTCCAACAGGACTGGGACCTGTGGCACGCCCTGCGCAGCAAAGCGGCGGCCGAAATCGAGCACCTCGAGCCGCTCCGCCTCCCCGCGTAGCCGGAGGGCCTTGCCCGAAGGAGGGCCGCCACCCCAGCGACCACGTCCGGCACCCCACCCCCGGGTATACAATCCTCCTCCGACCTTTTTGACCTGCGTGGAGAGGAGGACGCCCTTCCCATGATTCCCGTCAAGCCGCACATCGCCGAGCGCGCCTGGATCAAGAGCCTAGACGAATACCGCGAGATGTACCGCCGCTCCATCGAAGACCCCCAGGGTTTCTGGCAGGAGCAGTCGCAGATCCTCGAATGGTTCCATCCGCCCCGCGGCATCATGGACGTGGACATGGAGGAGGTCGACTTCTCCTGGTTCGCGGGCGCGCGTTTGAACGCCTGCTTCAACTGCGTCGACCGCCACCTCGCGACCCTGGGCGAGAAGACCGCCATCATCTGGGCCGGCGACGAGCCGGGCGAGTACCGCTACATCTCCTACCGCGACGTCAAGCACAACGTCGCGCGGATCGCCAACGTCCTCCTGAGCCTGGGCGTGCGCAAGGGCGACCGGGTGTGCATCTACCTGCCGATGATCCCCGAGCTCGCCTATTCGATGCTCGCCTGCGCGCGGATCGGCGCGGTCCACTCGGTGGTCTTCGCCGGGTTCTCCGCCGAGTCGCTGCGCGGCCGCATCCTGGACGCCGGCGCCAAGCTCGCGATCACCGCCAACGAGGGGCTCCGCGGCGGCAAGCGCATCCCTCTGAAGGCGACGGTCGATCAGGCGATCGAGGGGCTCGGAGTGGTCGAGAACGTGCTGGTCGCCCGCCGCACCGACAAGGAGGTCCCGATGCGGCAGGGGCGCGACCTCTGGCTGGAGGAGGAGGTCCACAAGCAGCGCTCGACCTGCCCGCTCGAATGGATGTCGGCGGAAGACCCCCTGTTCACCCTCTACACCTCCGGCTCCACGGGCAAGCCCAAGGGCGTGCTCCACACCACCGCCGGCTACCTGGTCTACGCCGCGATGACGCACAAGTACATCTTCGACTACCACCCGGGCGACATCTACATGTGCGCCGCGGATATCGGTTGGGTCACCGGGCACACCTACATCCTCTATGGGCCGCTCGCCAACGGGGCGACCACGGTGATGTTCGAATCGATCCCCACCTATCCGGACGCCGGGCGGTACTGGCGGATCGTCGACGACCTCGGGGTGAACACCTTCTACACGGCGCCGACCGCGATCCGCGCCATCGCCCGCGCCGGCGACGAGTGGGTGAAGCGCTACAGCCGCGAGTCGCTGCGCATCCTGGGCTCGGTGGGCGAGCCGATCAACCCGGAGGTCTGGATGTGGTACCACGACGTGGTCGGCGAGGGGCGCTGCGCGGTGGTCGACACCTGGTGGCAGACGGAGACCGGGGGCATCCTGATCACGCCGCTGCCGGGCGCGACCCCGTGCAAGCCGGGGTCGGCGACGCTGCCGTTCTTCGGCATCCGGCCGGTGATCGTGGACGAGCAGGGCAAGGAGTTGCCGGGCAACGACGTGTCGGGCAACCTCTGCCTGCGCGGCACGTGGCCCGGCCAGGCGCGGACGATCTACGGCGACCACCGGCGATTCAAGGAGACCTACTTCTCGCAGTATCCCGGCCTCTACTTCACCGGCGACGGCTGCCGGCGCGACCAGGACGGCTACTACTGGATCACCGGCCGGGTGGACGACGTGTTGAACGTCGCGGGCCACCGGCTGGGCACGGCGGAGATCGAGAGCGCCTTGGTGGCGCATCCGGCGGTCGCCGAGGCCGCGGTGGTGGGATTCCCGCACGAGATCAAGGGGACGGGGATCTACGCCTACGTCTACATCACGCCCGACTACGAGAGCTGGGACGAGGAGGAGCTGATCGGGGCTCTCAAGGAGCAGGTGCGGCAGGCGATCGGCCCGATCGCCGCGCCGGACCGCATCCAGATCACGCACGGGCTGCCCAAGACCCGCTCGGGCAAGATCATGCGGCGCATCCTGCGCAAGATCGCGACCGGCGAATACGGCGAGCTCGGGGACATCACGACGCTGGCCGACCCGAGCGTGGTGGAGAAGCTGGTCGAGGATCACCGGGCGAAGCACGCGGTGGCGTAGAAGACCCTCACCCCCGGCCCCTCTCCCGCGAGCGGGAGAGGGGTGTAGGTGAGCCAAGAGCTCTTCCGCACACTCCAAAACCCTCTAACCCTCTCCCCTCGCCCACTCGTGGGAGAGGGGCCGGGGGTGAGGGTTCGGATGTAGGGTTTTCCCCTAAACGCTCGGCTCGCGGGCTTCGTATGAAAAAAGGGGTTGCACTTTCCGCTGGGATGTCGTGCTAGACTGTACGTAGTTCCTCAGTGGGTGAGGCTCCATCTCTCCGGTTGGTTGTTTCGGGCAGCCCCAGGCGGACGCTCGCCCTCCTTCCAGACCAGATAGGATCCGATGGCATTCCTCGTCTCGATCGGCCTCGCCGCGGTCCTTTTCTACGTCCTCCAGACCCGCATCAAGGAGCAGGCCGAGCGGATCGAGCGGCTCCAGGACGAGGTCCGCTGGCTCAGAGCCCGGTTGGATCGCCTCGAAGCGCCGGCGCCCGTGGAAGCCGCCCCCGCTCCGGAGCCCGTCCCGGAGACGGTTGTCGCGGCGGCTCCCGCCCCTGCTGTGCTGAACGTTCCGGAGGCCTCAGTCCCCTCGCCTCTCCCGCCCCCCGCGCCTCCTGAGGACCTGCAGGCTCCTGCTGCACTGCCTGTGCCGGCCGCGGCGCCGCCTCCGGTCCGCAAGGTCAGCCTCGAGGAGCTGCTCGGAGCACGGCTGCTGGTGTGGATCGCCTCGATCGCTCTCGCCTTCGCCGGAGCATTCACCGTCAAGCTCTCCTTCGACTATGGATGGTTCTCGCCGACCGTGCGGGTGGTGATCGGGGTCCTCTTCGGAGTCATTCTGTTGGGAGCGGGGGAGTGGATGCGGCGGCCGTCGGAGCGGATCGCACAAGGTCTGTCCGCCGCGGGAGTCGCCGACCTCTACGCCTGCTTCCTTGCCGGCATCCATCTCTACGGGATCATCCAGCCGGGGGTGGGATTCGGCCTGATGGCTCTGACCACCATCGTGGCGGTGGCGCTGTCGCTCCGCCAGGGGGTGATGGTGGCGCTGATCGGCATGATCGGCGGGTTCCTGACGCCCTACCTGGTGCGCACGGGCGAGCCGGACGTGCGCGGCCTCTTTGCCTATCTGCTGCTGCTCCAGATCGGTCTGCTGACCGTGGCCCGGCGGCGCGGCTGGCCGGCGATCGGCGCGCTGGCCCTGGCCGGCGGCATCTTCTGGACCCTCGCCTGGGTGCTCGGCTCGTTCCGGGCGGACGACGCGATTCCGCTGGGCCTCTTCCTGGTCCTCTCGGTGCTCGCGACGCTGATCGTCGGGCTGGCCGGGGTGCCGCGCGAAGCCGAGGCTCGGAGCCTCGGGGCAGCCTGGGTGGCTGTGCCCGGGGGCCTGCTCGCCATGGCGCTGGTGGCTGGACGCGGCGGGTACGAGCCGGCGGAGTGGGGGCTCTTCGGCTTGATCGCCGCCGGAACGCTGGTGCTCGCGCGGTTGCGCCCCCTCTTCCGTCCCCTCGCCTGGGTGGCGGCGGCCACCGGCGCGGTGCTTCTCGGGTCCTGGGGGCTGGATGATCTGGGGGATGCGGATATCGGACGGTTCCTCATCACCGCGGCGGCGTTGGGTCTCCTCTTTGCCGGGGGCGCCTATGCCGCGGCCTGGAAAGACGAGAGGCCGGGGCACTGGGGAGCGCTCTCGGCCGCGTCGGGCCTCGCCTTCTTCCTCATCGCCTATGCCGCGACGGAGAGCAAGGTAGCGATTCCCTGGGCTGCGGTCGCGCTGGGGATCGCGGCTCTCTATCTGGTGGCAGCGCTTCCGGTGGCGCGGCGGCGTCCGGCCATGGACGGCCTGCTGGCGGCTCTGGCGGTGGCGGTCACCTCCTTTGTCAGCCTGGCGATCCCGATCCAGCTCGAACGGCAGTGGTTGACCGTGGGCTGGGCTGTGGAGGTGGCGGCGCTGGTCTGGCTCGGCGGGAAGTTCCGGCTGCCGCCTCTGGGCGCGCTGGCGCGGGTGCTGGCAATCGGCGTGACGATCCGCCTGCTGCTCAACGCCTCGGTGCTCGATTACCCCATCGGCGACCATCCGCTTTTCCATTGGCTCTGGTTCGGCTACGGCGTGCCGGTCCTCGCCTTTGCCGCGGCGGCCTATCTCGCGCGCCGGCGGATCGGAGACGAGGGGTTCGCCACTCTGCTGGAAGCCGGGGCCCTGGCGTTTGCCTTCGCGCTGGCCACGCTGGCGGTCCGCCAGCTCTACCATCCCGGCAAGCTGGCGGCGGGGACGATCGGTCTGGAGGAGTGGGGAGCGCTGATCGTGGCCTGGGTGGTGCTGGCCCTGGGCCTGCTTCTGGTGAACCGGCGGTGGCTGCCGCTGCTTCCGAGCCTGGAGTGGGGTGGCCAGATCGGGCTCGTGGTGGGCGCGGCCCTGATGATCATGGGACCGCTCGGGTTCGACAACCCGCTGTGGGCGAGCGAGCCGGTGGGGGAGACCCTGATCTTCAACCTCCTCCTCTGGGTCTACGGTGTGCCGGCCGTCCTCTTCGGGCTGGCGGCGGCGGAGCTGGGAAAACGGGAGTCGCAGCTGGCTCCGGTCCTGGCCGTCCTGACGGTCGTGCTGGCCTTCGCGCTGGTCTCGTTGGAGGTGCGGCAGGCCTTCCAGGGAAGCCTGCTGAACGGGCCGACTACTTCGATTGTGGAGCGCTGGTCCTATTCGATGGCATGGATCGTCTTCGGAGCGGTCCTGCTGGTCCTCGGAGTGACGCGCCGGGGCAAGATGTTGCGCTATGCCTCGCTGGCCGTGATGCTCCTGGTGATCGCGAAAGTGTTCCTCTACGACATGGCCAACCTCTCGGACCTCTGGCGGGTGTTCTCGTTCCTCGGCTTGGGAGTGAGCCTCCTGGCGCTCGCCTGGGTGTATCAGCGGTTCGTGTTCCGGGAGGACGGTTTGCGCTAGTCTGGTCGGCGCGATGCCGATCTCCCTCGCCCCCCTGTCGCTGGTTGCGCTGCTGGCTGCGGTGCCTGCCGCTCCCGCTCCCGGCGGCTTCCTTATTGAGCGCGACGTCGACGTCCCCGCCCCGGGTTGGGTGCGGGTGCCGCTCGATCTGGCGGCGGTGCGGCGCCTGGCGCCGGAGGCGGCGGACCTCCACGTCATTGCTCCTGGCGGCGGCGAGGAGCCGGTGCGGGTCGAGCCGCGGGCTCCGCGCAGCGAACGGCGGCCCGTCCAGGTCGCCGCCGTCGAACGCGGGGATGCGGGGTGGACGGTGCTGCTCGACACCGGCGCCGCGCCGGTCTCCCATGAGCGGCTGTTCTTCGAGATCACCCGGGCCACGGCGGCGCCTTCCGTCCGCCTGGAGGGGAGCCGCGACCGCTCCGCCTGGCAGACGCTCGCGGTGGGAGACCTGTTCCGGATCGGCACGGATGGTCAGGAGAAGGGGCTGCAGCGGACGGCGCTCTCCTATCCGGTGACCGACGACCGCTGGCTGCGCCTCTCCTGGCCCCGGGAGGCCGGCTTTCCGCGCGTCTCGGCCGTCGAGGTGGAGACCGTGAGCGGTCCCACGCTGACCTTCGCCGCTCGGGGAGCGTCCTGCCGGACCGCGGGATCGCAGGAGGCGACCGTCTGCGAGCTCTCTCTCCCCGGGCTGGGACAGGTCTTGCGGCGGCTGACGCTCGACCTCGAAGGCGCCGGCGCGGTCGGCTACCGGCTCGATACGCCGGCAGGCGGCGTCTGGCAGCGGACGGAAGAGAAGACGCGGCATCTCCTCTCCGGAGATGCGGAGCCGGTCGAGGGCGCCGTGCTGCGGCTGGAGCTCTACGGCCAGGGCAAGGCACCGCGCCTGACGGGGTATACGGTGGACCTGGCGGTGACGACCGTCCTGTTCCGGGCTCCGGAGGCCGGGCGGTACACCCTGGCCTACGGAGGCGCGGTGCGCAGAGCCGGCGGGTTCGAGCCGCCCGACGCGGGGGAGGAGGAGGCCTGGCTGGAGGCGGGGCCGGAGCGGGAGCGTCCGGCGGCCCCACTGCCGGCCGGAGCTCCGGGTGCCCCCCTCGGCGCGGGGCGCTTCCGCGGCTCCTGGCGGGTCCTCGCTCCCTCGGCACGGCCGGGCGACCTGATCCGGCTCGAGGTGCCCGCTGTGGTCTACGGCGTCGCCCGCCCGGGTCTCCGCGACGTGCGTCTGGTGTTCGGCGATCTCCAGATCCCCTTCTTCCTCTGGACGCCGCCGGCTCCGGCGCTCGCCGCCGAGGCCAGGGACCTGAAGCCGCGGCCGCTCCGCCGGGAGCACGAGAGCGAGGCCGAGATCGACCTGCCGGTCTCGGGGCTCCCCCTGACGCAGCTCTTCCTGATCGCTCCGGGGGCCGGCCCGCTCCGCCGGAGCGTCGGCATCCGCTACCGCCCGCGCCGGCCGGTCACCCGGCAGCGCGAACGGGGGCCGATCGTGCGCGAGACCTGGGATTGCGATCCGGAGCCGCCGCTCCCCTGCCGGACGGGGCTGGCCCTCCAGGGAGAGGCGCCGGACATCGTGGCCGTGCGGATCGAGGACGGCGACGATCCCCCCCTCGCCCATCTCGGCGCGGAGGTCTGGCGGCGGCGCGACGTCCTCCTCTTCGTCTGGCCCGCGGTCCCCAAGGGGAGCGAAGGCGACGTGAGGCTCCTCGCCGGAGGGCGGGACCTGGAGGCCCCGGACTACGACTTCGCGGCCCTGGGGCCGGTGCTCCTGGCGCGCCCCTGGCATCCGGCCGAGCTCGACCTGGCGAGGGAGTCGAAAGGCGGAGGCTGGTGGGGACGGTGGGTGCTGCCGGCCGCGCTGGGAGTCGCGGCGGTGTTTCTGCTTCTGCTGCTGCGGAAGATTCTCGCGGAGCCGTAGGAAAGGGAGATGGCTCCTCGGGAGGGACTTGAACCCCCGACCAATCGGTTAACAGCCGATCGCTCTACCACTGAGCTACCGAGGAATGTGTTGTAGAGAACCCTCCCGCCCTCCGGACACCGCTCCCGGAGGGCGGGATATTAGGCCCAAGGAGGCGAGAGTGTCAAGCCAGCCTAGGCGGAGTCGAGGAACGGCTTCAGCTTCGTCGCCCGGCTGGGGTGGCGTAGCTTGCGCAGCGCCTTCGACTCGATCTGCCGGATGCGCTCGCGGGTGACGTTGAACGACCGGCCCACCTCCTCGAGCGTGTGCTCGGAACCGTCGCCCACACCGAAGCGCATCTTCAAGACCAGCTCCTCGCGCGGCGTCAGCGTCTTCAGCACCTTCCGGGTCTGGTCCTTCAGGTTGGCGAAGATCACCGAGTCGATCGGGGAGATGGCGTTCTTGTCCTCGATGAAGTCCCCCAGATGCGAATCCTCCTCTTCGCCGATCGGCGTCTCGAGGGAGATCGGCTCCTGGGCGATCTTCATGATCTTGCGCACCTTGGAGGCCGGCAGGTCCATCCGCTCGCCGATCTCTTCGGCCGTGGGCTCGCGCCCCAGCTCCTGCACCAGCGAGCGGCTGGTGCGGGTCAGCTTGTTGATCGTCTCGATCATGTGCACCGGGATGCGGATCGTGCGCGCCTGATCGGCGATGGCGCGGGTGATCGCCTGGCGGATCCACCAGGTGGCATAGGTCGAGAACTTGTAGCCGCGGCGGTATTCGAACTTCTCCACCGCCTTCATCAGGCCGATGTTCCCCTCCTGGATCAGGTCGAGGAACTGCAGGCCGCGGTTGGTGTACTTCTTGGCGATCGAGACCACCAGGCGGAGGTTGGCCACGATGAGCTCCTCCTTGGCGCGCTCGCAGGTGGCCTCGCCCTGCCGGATCTTGCCGATGGTGGCGGCGATCTCGGCGTGGGTGGTGCCGTAGCGCTCCTCGAGCTCCTTCAGGTTGGCGCGGTACTTCTCGATCCGCCGGCGGTGCAGCGCCTTGAGCTCTTCGCTCGTCTCCTTCTTGAGCGCGGTCTGCGCCCGCTTGATGTCCTGCTCGAAGCGCGAGAACTGCCGGTCGATGTCCTTCAGGAAGTCGACCAGCCGGTTGCGCGTCTGCACGCTGAAGTCGATGGTGCGGATGTCCTTGGCGATCTTGGCGACCAGGCGGTCGATCTCCCGCTCGATCTCCAGGTACTTGTCGCCGTCGGGCTTGCAGCGCTTCTGGCGCTTGCGCAGCTCCTGGATGTCGTGGTCGTTCACCGCGATTTGCTCGAAGATCTTGAGGTTGCCGCGGATGCGGTCCGAGGCCTTGGGATCGAGCGGCTCGTCGGGATCGGAGGAGACGAGCTCGCGGAGGATCCGCTTGTCGCGGGCGGCCATCTCGTTGAGACGCAACAGCTCGCGCAGCACGACCGGGTTCTCGCACAACGCCTCGTAGATCATCCACTCGCCCTGCTCGATGCGCTGCGCGATCTCCACCTCGCCCTCGCGGTCGAGGAGGGGCACCGTCCCCATCTCGCGCAGGTACATGCGGACCGGGTCGTTCGTCTTCTCGTGGGTGGTGAGACCGAACTCGGTCGTCTCGTCCTCTTTCTTGTCGAAGTCGCTCGTGCCCGATTCGAAGTCGTCGCGGTTCTGGTAGCGCTCGGGCCGGTCGATGACGTCGACCCCGAGGTCCGAGAACCGGAGATAGATCTCGTCCAGCTCGTCCGGAAGGCTCACCACCTCCTCGGGCAACATCTCGTAGATCTCGTCGTAGAGGAGATAGCCCTTCTCCTTGCCCAGCTCGATCAACTGCTTGACCGAGGTGTACTTCTCTTCCACGGGTGTGAGGCTCGAAATGGTCAAAGTGCTCTCCCTATGAACTTAAGGTACGGGCAGCGGGGGAATCAGCCATCGTTCCCCAACGCCCCAGGCCGGGACCGCCGGTGCAAGCTCAGACCCAGACTCCTCTTTTCTTCGTAGAGTTGTGTCGCGCGCAGCTCGTCCTTCTGGCGTACGGCCTCGCGGATCGCGTTCGCCAGCTCCCTCTGTCGTTGTCGTAACCAACGATCTTCCAGTTTGTCGAGGGACTCCAGGAGCCCGATCCTCCCGGGAGCAAAACTCCCTTCTAGCAGAATCCTGGCGAACCGGTCAACTATTCCCCCTTCATGGCCCAGGGCGTCCCGGACCGTGCGGGCGTCGGGCCGGCGGCCCGGGTCCTTCGCATAGAGAGCACAAAAGGTCTGGTAAATATTCCTGCATCCCGTGTCGAGGAAGACCTCGGCCGGCGGCAGCTCGGCCGGAGGGGGGATCGCCTCCTCCGCCTCCAGCAGGCGCTCGATCACTCTCTCCTCCAGGCGGCCCGCAAGCGGCTCTTTCTCGGCCAAGCGCACCGCAGACTGCTCACCCCCGGTCCGCCGCACCAGCATCTCCACAGGAACGTTCAGATGGTTGGCGGCGCCCCGCGCGTAGCCGTAGCGCAGGATGGCGTCCGGGATCGGGCGCAGCAGCTCCGCCACGGCCGTGGCCCCCTTGGCCTGCGCCCGCGGATCGGAGGCCGTGCCGGGCGGGATCAGGCGCTCGATCTCGGCGGCGACCGCATCCTGGGCGGCGTCGACGGCCTCGGCCACGGCGGCTTCTCCCGTCTCCAGGCGCAACGAGTCCGGGTCGTGCCCTTCGGGGAAGCGCGCCCGCCGCACGCCGAGCCCCTCGCCAAGAAGGAGCGGCAGCGCGCGGCGGAAGGCGTTCTCGCCGGCATTGTCCCCGTCGTAGGCGACGACCACGTCCTCGGCATAACGCGACAGGAGCTTCGCCTGTTCCGGGGTGAGTGCCGTGCCCATGCCGGCCACCGCGCCTTCGAGCCCGCAGGCGACGGTTCCGATCACGTCGAAGTACCCCTCGCAGAGCACGGCCCGGCCGGTCTCGCGAATCTCCTTCTTGGCCAGGTGCAGGCCATAGAGGAGGAGCCCCTTGTGGAAGCGGTCGGTCTCGCTGGTGTTGATGTACTTGGCCTTGTCGTCGCCCAGGGTGCGCCCGCCGAAGCCGACGAGCCGGCCGGAGGCGTTGTGGATCGGGAACATCAGCCGGTGGCGGAAGCGGTCGTACGGCTCTCCTCCGCGCTCGGGCCTCCCCACCAGCCCTGCAGCTTCGAGATCGGCCATGGGGATGCGCGGGTGGAGCGCCTGAACCAGGGTGCGCCAGCCGTCCGGCGCGTAGCCGAGGCCGAAGCGCTCGATCAGCTCGGGCGGGATGCGCCGCTTCTCCAGGTACTGCCGCGGCACCGCCGACCTGGCGAGCTGGTCGACGAAGAACCGGGCGGCCGCCTGGAGGGCCCCCTCCAGGTCCCGCTCCTCCCGCTCGCCGCCGCTCCAGCCGGCCCGTTTCTCCGCCCGCGACGGCAGGGGGATGCCGAAGCGCAGGGCGAGAGCCTCGATCGCGGCCGGGAAGTCGTCGCCGCTGGTCAGCATGTGGAGCTTGATGGCGTCGCCGCCGGCGCCGCAGCCGAAGCAATAGAAGAGGCCCTGCACGGGATCGACGCTGAACGAGGGGGTCTTTTCTTTGTGAATGGGGCAGAGCCCCTGATAGCGCCGCCCTGCCTTGCGCAGGCGCGTGTGCTCGGAGGCCACGGCGACGATGTCGGCGGCATCGCGCACGGCCTGCACGAGCTGGGGGGTGATATGGACGTTGCCGAGGGTCATGGCGCGCTTCACCTTTTCAGGTGCGCAAAGTGACCACGGTCGCGCCGTTGCCCCCCTCGTTGGGAGCTCCGGAGCGGACCGCCGCGACAGCGGAGTGGCCGCGCAGGTGGTCCCGCACGGCTTGGCGCAGGCGTCCGGTGCCGTGGCCGTGGACCACACGGACCTCGCGACGGTGCGACAGGAGCGCCTGATCGAGATAACCGTCGAGCTCCTCCAGGGCTGGCTCGACCCGCTTGCCGATCAGGTTGATCTCCGGCGGGAGCTCGATCGACTCGTCGAGGTCGCGGCGGCCGGAGCGGAGATCCGATCGATCGGTCCGATTCGTCCGATCAGCCCGGCCGGCGCTCGCGGGCGCCAGCTCCTCGGGGCGGCAGCGCAGGCGCTTCCCCTTGACCACGACCTCGGCGCGGCCGGGCTCCAGCTTCTCGAGGATCCCCTGCCAGCCGAGCCCGCGGTGGCGCACCTGCGTGCCGACCGCGAGGATCCCCTCGGCGGGCTCGGGCTCCGCCTCCACGAGAACGGGAGCCGCGGCGAAGAGGGTCTCGACCGCTTCGGCCTCCAGGCCCTTGCGGCGCCCCTCGGCGAAGCGCTCCCGCATCTTGTCGACCTCGGCACGCAGGCGCTCGGTGGTCTCGCGGCGGAACGCATCGAGCTCGCCGCGCAGGCGCCGGCCCACCGACCGCCGCTCCTCCTCCAGCGCGGCGAGCTCGTCGGCCAGGCGGCGGCGGAGCTTCTCGGCGTCGGTCCGCTCCACCTCCATGCGGTCGCGGGTCTCGGCGAGCTCGCGACGGACGCGCTCCACCTCGGCGATCAGCCGGCGCAGGTCGCGGTGCTCGGAGCCGAGACGCGCTTCGGCGCGGTCGAGCCAGGCGGCGGGAAGGCCGAGCCGGCGGGCCAGGGCGAGCGCCTCGCTGCCTCCCGGCGGGCCGGGCATCAGATGGAACGTCGGCCGGTCGGTCTCCGGATCGAACTCCATGGCGGCGCAGGAGGCGCCGGGCATCTCCAGGGCCGCGGCGGCGAGCTGGGTCAGGTGGGTCGTGATCACCGCCAGGCTCGCCTTCTCGACGAGGCCTTCGAGGAGGGCGATGGACAGCGCCGCGCCCTCCTCGGGGTCGGTGCCCGAGCCCAGCTCGTCGAGCAGGATCAGCGCATCCGGTCCGGCGGCCTCCCAGGCTTCCTTCAGGCGGAGGAGCCGGCCGCTGAAGGTCGAGCGGTCGGCCAGGAGGTCCTGCTCGTCGCCCACGGTGGCCACCAGGGCGCGCAGGAACGGGACCCGGCTGCCGGGCGAGGCGGGGATCGGCAGGCCGCACTGGGCGACGAGAGCCAGGAGGCCCACGGTCTTCAGGGCCACGGTCTTGCCGCCGGCGTTGGGACCGGTCACCACCAGGATGCGCCGGCCGGAGGCGAGCTCTGCGTCGAGCGGCACGATCTCGCCGGAGTGGCCGGCCTGCCCCAGGGCCTCGGCGCGCAGGTCGGCCAGGCAGGGGTCGAGGAGCGGGTGCCGCGCGCCGGTGAGGCGCAGCTCGTGGCGCGGGCCGATCTCCGGGAGAGCGCCGCCGCAGCGCTCGCCGAAGCGGACGGCGGTCTGCAGGAGGTCGAGCTCGGCGAGGAAGTCGGCGTGGGCGCGCAGCGCGGGCAGGGCGCCGCGGACTTCCGCCAGGACCTCGTTCAGGATGCGGCGCCGCTCGGCCTCCTCGTCCTCCACCGACTGCTGGAGCGAGTTGTTCGTCTCCACCACCTGGAGGGGCTCGAAGTAGAAGCTCTTGCCGGTGGCGGAGCGGCCGTGCACCAGGCCGGCGCTGCGGCCGCGGGCGCCCGACTGCAGGACGACGACCAGGCGGCCGCCGCGCATCGGGATGGTATCCTCGGAGAGCTCCTCTTTGTGCCCGCTCACGAACTCGCCGAGATCGCGGTAGAGCTGGTCGCGGACGCGGCGGATCTGGGTGCGCAGGCCGGCCAGACGCGGGCTGGCGTCCTCGCGCACCTCGCCGCGGCGGTCGAACGTGCGGTCGATGCGCCGCAGCAGCGGATCGAGGTCGGGGAGCCCGGCGGCCAGCTCGCCCAGGCCGGGGCAGGGAGGCACGGCCTCGCGGATCCGCTGCGCCGCCGAGCGCGTCGCCTTGCCGAGATCGGCCAGGCGGACGAGGTCGATCCCTTCGATCGGCGGCCGGCCCTGCACGAGACGGTCGAGGAGCTGCAGCAGGGGAATCTCGAAAGCCGGCACCAGCGAGCGCTCGCCGGCCAGGCGGGAGGCCTCCTCGAAGCGTCCCCGCCAGGCGCGGAGATCCGCTTCCTCGGTGAACGGGTGGAGGCCGAGCACGCGCTCCCGCCCGAGGTCGCTCGCCGCGAGCTGGGCGACCACGGCGAGGAGGCTCGGCACCTCCAGGGCCTGCGCGGTGGCCGCGGAATACAGGGGAGAAGGGGTGCTCACCGGGGTCAGTCTACTAGAGGGGACGGATCGCCCGGGAGCTCGCCGAGCGCCCAGAGCCGCCGGACGATCCGCGCGCACTGTGGACAACCGGCGAGCAGATGGCGCACGATGGTCCGGCACGCCGCCCGTCCGGCGGCCCCCGAAAGCTCGCCGCGGACGAACCGCTCGAGGAGGTCGGGGTCGGGATGATCCCGGATGCTGCCGGGCCCGGATTGGCGTTCAGGCGCGATTCGCAAGGGTCAACTCCCTGAAGACAGCACGGATTCCGGGGTCGATCGTCTCGAATTGTGTGTCGCCAGTCGAGTACATCTTGTCAAGCGAGACAACTCTAGTCGGCGACTAATCCTCTTGTCAAGCACAAAAGCCCGGTTCGAGGGAACGATTTTCCTGATATAAGTCATTGAGGCACATAAGTTTGTGCTTGCCTTGCGGCGCCAGAGAAGGTAAATTTCGCGCATGTCCATCTTCCTTGGTCTCGGCAGGGCCCTACGTTGGCTTCGTGACAGGCAAGGTAAAAGACAGTACCAGGTCGCGGATGCGGCCGGCATCACCAAGGCGATGCTGTCTGCCTATGAAACCGGCAAGCAGAAACCATCGCTGGATACGTTGGAGAAGATCCTCACCGCTCTCGAGTGTGATCTCAACGACCTGCACAATGCGTTGCAGATCGTGAACGAGCGGCCTGAGGCGATCCGCCGGTCCGGCGGACCGCGGGAGGGCATGTGGCCCGGGCACCCGCGCGAGACCGGCCGCGACGGCGAGTCTCCCAACGTCTACAACATCCTCGGCATCAACCGTCCGCTCCCCCCGATGGAGGAGCAGGCCCTCAGCGAAATGCTGCGGGGGTTCCACAAGCTCGTCCGCTATCTGCACGATTCCGTTGCCCAGCGGCCGAGCCATCCGGAACCGGTGGACGAGCGCGAGGAGCCGGAGGAAGAGGCCACCTGATCCCGATGCGGCCCGGCATCCCGGGCCGCCGCTCGGCTCCGTCCCGGCCGGCGCCGCTGCCGCCTGCGCCTTGCTGCGCATGCTTCTTGCACCCTCGGTCTCCCGAGGGTGAGGAAACCGATGCGAAGCGAGCGACAGCGAGAGGGGCAGGGTGCCGGAAGGAGCTCAGCGAGCAGGGATCTGGAACGCCGGCTGGCTCGGTTGCGTCACGGCGACCACGCCTGTTTCATCTACGACACGCTCGCCGAGCTGTCGGCGGTCCTCGTTCCCTTCCTGCGCGCCGGCCTCGCCGCCGGGGACCGCTGCATCTACATCGGCCCCGCGGCCGGAGCCGTCCGGCTCGAGAGTGATCTCCGCTCCGCCGGGGTACCGGTCGACCGTGAGCTCGAACGCGGCGCTGCCGTGATGCTCGGCCAGCGCGAGTCCTGGCTGCAGGAGGGGCGTTTCGATCCCTGGGCGATGATGGATCTCCTGCGGCAGGCCGAGCAGCAGGCCCTCGACGACGGCTTCGCCGGTCTGCGCGCGACCTGGGACATGACCTGGGTGCTCGCCGGGCGCGACGGAGCCGAGCGGCTCGTCGAGTACGAGGCCCATCTCAACCGGTTCCTCGCCAAGAGCCGCACGACGGTGCTCTGCCGCTATGCCCGCTCCTCGGCGTCCCCTGAGCTGATCCAGGGCGCGCTGCACACCCACCCGCTCGCCGTCCTCGGCGACCAGCTCTGCCCGAACGTCTTTTACGAGCCTGCGGAGATGGTGCTCGGTGACCACTCGCCGGACGAGCGCATCGACTGGATGATCGGCCAGCTCCGGCGCGCCCGCCTCAACGAGGAGAAGCTCGAGGAGGTCACCCGCCGCCTCGCCCATCAGGGCGCGGCGCTGGAACGGGCCGACCGGGCCAAGGACGAGCTGCTGGCCATGCTCGCCCACGAGCTGCGCAACCCCTTGGGGACCATCAGCAACGCCCTCCAGGTCCTGCGCCTGCGCAGCGAATCCGAGGACGAGTCCTGGCGGCGGGCGATCGATACCGCGGAACGGCAGGTGCTCCACCAGGCCCTGCTGGTCGACGATCTGCTGGAGGCGTCGCGGGTCACCCGCGGGGAGATCGAGCTGAACTGCGAGGAGCTCGACCTCGTCCGCCTGGTGTGCGACACGGTCGAGGGCTATCGCGAAGTGCTGCGCGGCGCCGGCTTGACCGTCGACCTGGACCTCCCGGACGAGTCTCTGTGGGTGCGGGGAGATCGCATGCGCCTGTCGCAGGCGCTCTCGAACCTGCTGCACAACGCGACCAAGTTCTCGGAGCCCGGCGGCCGGATCTCGGTACGCGCCGGCCGCTCGCCCGGGGGAGGACGGGCCGAGGTGGCCGTCCGCGACGACGGCCAGGGGATCAGCCCGGAGGTGCTGCCGTACGTCTTCGAGATCTTCACCCAGGCGGACCACAGTCTCGACCGCGTCCTGGGAGGCCTGGGGGTGGGGCTCGCGGTGGTCAAAGGGCTCGTCGAGATGCACGGCGGAGAGGTGCAGGCCCGGAGCGAGGGGGAGGGGAAGGGAGCCGAGCTGACCATGAGGCTGCCGCTCCTGCCGGAGGCGGAGCGCACCGCCGGCCGCGAGGAGGTCCGCGCTGCCGCCGAGCCGGCGCCGGAACCGTCCGCCGAGCACCGGCGCATCCTGGTCGTCGAGGACAACCCCGACGCCGCGGCGATGATGCGCGACTTCTTGGAGCTCGCCGGGCACGAGGTGGAGCTGGCAGCCACCGGGAGCGCCGGCGTGGAGGCCGCCCGCCAGTTCCATCCCGAGGTGGTGCTCTGCGATCTCGGCCTGCCCGGGATGAACGGCTACGAGGTGGCGGCGCAGCTCCGCCGCGACCCCGCCACGGCGGCGGCGAAGCTGATCGCGGTCACCGGCTACGGCCGGGAGGAGGACCGCCGCCGTTCCAGGGAGGCCGGCTTCGACCTCCACCTGACCAAGCCGGTCGATCCGGTCCAGCTTCGCAGGGAGCTGCAGAGACCACGCGAGAGCGTCAGGCCGGTAGGAACGCGTACCGCAACAGGAACAGCACCGCCAGCGCGTACATCAGCCAGTGCACCTCGCGGCCACGCCGCGCCGCGAGCTTGACCAGGGCATAGACCACGATTCCCGCCGCCAGGCCGTGCGAGATGTTGAAGGTGAGCGGCATGACCAGGGCGGTGAAGAAGGCGGGCGCGGCCTCCGTCGGGTCGCTCCAGTCGATCTCGCGCACGGCCTGCACCATCAGGATCCCTACCAGGATCAGCGCCGGCGCCGTCACCGGGTTGGTGCTCCCGCCCGTCCCCTGCCCGACCAGGGCGACCAGCGGTGTGAAGAAGAGGGAGATCAGGAGGAGCGCGCCGGTGACCACGCTGGCGAGGCCCGTGCGGGCGCCAACGGCGACCCCCGCGCTGCTCTCGATGTAGGAGGTCACCGGCGAGGTGCCGAGGAGCGCACCGCCCACCATGCCGGCCGCATCGGCGGCGAGCGCCCGCTCGATCCGCGGCAGCTCGCCCTCGCGCAGCAGCCCCGCCTGGTGGGCGACCCCCATCAGCGTCCCCAGGGTGTCGAAGAGGGCGAAGAAGAGGAGGACCAGCATCAGCGGCACGTACTCCAGCCGCAACGCTCCC
>WNGB01005919.1_pt1 | contig 18446 bp, 19 predicted proteins | sample 5400681 | NCBI WGS metagenome assembly WNGB01 (sample SAMN13153367, study PRJNA577476) | soil metagenome | isolation source: 115 cm soil or saprolite under grassland replicate 2 | place: USA:California | collected 2016-06-15 | reverse complement strand
CTAGTGTTGGTGTCGCTACAGCTTCCAGTGCGAGAGAGGTCTCCTAGACGGTTGGCCGACAATCCGCGATGAGTTCCGGCGCCGAGTGCGGTCTATTCGTGTACATGACAGAGGGAGGACGCGGTGAGCGAAGCTGTGGTTCTGATGGAAGGCGTCGTGTTCGGCGAGTCACCGCGCTGGCACGACGGGCAACTCTGGTTCTCTGACTGGGGCGCGAACCAGGTAATCGCACTTGACGCCGACGGCAGTCACGAGGTGGTGGCAACCGTCGGGTCGTTCCCGATGTGCATCGATTTCCTGCCTGATGGGCGACTGCTCGTCGTGGACTCGGCGCGGCGACGGCTGCTGCGCCGTGAGCCGGATGCGTCGCTAGTCCAGCATGCCGACCTTGCCGGGGTGTCGGAGAAGCCGTGGAACGACATCGTCGTCGACGACCGGGGCAACGCCTATGTCAACAGCATCGGTTTCGACTTTCCCGGCGGTGAGTTCGCGCCGGGACTGGTCGTACGAGTCACCCCGGAGGGCAACGTGGACCAGGTAGCCGACGACCTCGCGTTCCCCAACGGCATGGCGATCAGCCCGGACGGTGCGACCCTGGTCGTCGCCGAGTCGTACGCGAACCGGCTCACCGCCTACGACATCAGCAGCGACGGTGGTCTCAGCAACCGGCGGGTGTGGGCAGAGACGCCCGGCGACCACCCCGACGGAATCTGCATGGACGTCGAGGGTGCCGTCTGGTACGCCGACGTCGGCAACCAGCACTGTGTTCGCGTACGCGAGGGTGGTGACGTGCTGGCTACGGTCGGCCTCGATCGCGGCGCCTTCGCCTGCGCGCTCAGCCGTGGGGCGGACCCGCACTTGTACGTCGTCGGCCAGACCTGGGGCGGACCCGAGCCGTCGCAACCCAGCGGGCGGGTCGTCGCGTTCCCGGCGCCCGCACCGGGAGCCGGGAGACCTTGACCCGAGCCAGGCTTGGTACAGCCTCCGGCTCGGACGTCGTTACCGTCCCGTCGGTGAGCCCAGGTGAGCGTGCAAAGCTGCCGCTCGGCGCCGCGCACCAGCAGCACCTCGCGTGATCCTCCAGCGTAGTGGTCCATCTGCCGCCCCCTGGGCACCGCCGGCGACCGTCGCCGACTGTTCTACACGAACTCCAGGCAGAGGTACGCACAGCATTCTGCCGTCGGCGACCACCCGGCACTCTCATAGCCGCGAGGCGCACGGCGGCCGCTGACCGGGTCTACAGACGCGCGACTTCGCGGATGGCGGCCCGCAGACGGAGGTCTAGACCGGTGTGTACGTTCAACGACGGTGGGCGTTCGCTCACGCGCGGCGGCGCGCAACTAGGACGGCGTCGTGGATGGTGACGTCGCGTCCCTCGGGATCGACGGCGACGCGCGGTCGGGCCTCGGCGGCCAGCACCTGCCACGCGGTGGGGTCGAGCGAGGATGCGACCTGTTCGCCGGTGAACATCATGTCCGGGAAGTGCATGCGGTGGGCCGTGGTCTGCAGGTCGGATGGGTGGTGGCCGACGATGAGCAGGGTGCCGCCCGGGGCGACCGCGGCGGCCAATTGCGCGAACAGGTCCCGGCGCGCGTCGCCTGGCAAGTGCATGAACTGCGATGACACCAGGTCGTAGGCGCCCTCGGCGGGCGCCTCGTGGCGCAGATCCGCGTGCGTCCACTCGATTCGGGCGGCGATCTGGGCACCGGCGGTCGCGGCGTGCGCGGCGGCCCGCCGCAGCGCGGTGGGGGCGATGTCGACCGCCGTGACCCGCCAACCCCGCTCGGCAAGCCAGACAGCATCGGCGCCCTCGCCGCAGCCGACGTCGAGGGCCCGGCCGGGCGTCAGGCCGGTTGCCTCGGCGACCAACTGCGGGTTCGGGCGTCCGCTCCAGACCGCCGGCTTGGTGCGGTAGCGCTCCTCCCAGGCGTCCTGTTCGAACATCGTGCGCACCCGGTGCCGGTAGGCGCCTACGGCGGTACGGCTGTCCTCGGCGACCAGGTCGGCGTTGATCGCCGCGCCGGCGGTCAACCCCGCCGCGGCGGCCACGATCACTTGGGCTCGTATGTCGGCCACGTTGCCCGCCACCCACACGCCGGGTACGGCGGTGGCTCCGGTTGCGTCGGCCGGGACCTGGCTGCCGACGACGTGACCGCCCATCTCCACGTCGACCGGCTTGAGTCCGAGTGACTCCAACACGCCCGCGCGTGCGGTGAACCGCGGCGCGACGACGACCGCGTCGAGCGCGACGACCTCGCCCGAGGCCAGCCGTACCCCGCTCAGCGTGTCGCCGGCAACCACGAGCCCCGCGACCGGGCCGTCCACGACGCTGATCCCGCGGGCCGCGAGTTGCTCGGCGTCCTCGGTGTCCGGCGCCGCAGCGGTGTGCAGCAGGAGCAGCACGTGCGGGCTCCACTGCCGCCACAGCTGCGCCTGGTGCAGGGCCGTCGGCCCGGTAGCCAGGACCCCGATGCGCCGGTCGCGGACCTCCCAGCCGTGGCAGTACGGGCAGTGCAGCACGTCACGCCCCCACCGCTCGGCCACCCCGGGCACGTCGGGCAGCTCGTCGACGAGCCCGGTCGTCACCAGCAGCCGCCGGGCCCGCACGCCTTCCCCGCGTTCCAACCTCACGAGGAAGCCGTCGCCCTCCCTCGTCGCGGTCTCGACCCGGCCGGCGACGACGTGGCCGCCGTACCGGGTCACCTCGTCACGCCCCGCCGCCACCAGTTCGGCCGGTGGCGCGCCTTCCCGGGCCAGGTAGTTGTGCACGTGCCCGGCCGGCGCGTTGCGCGGCTGCCCGGCGTCCACCACCAGCACCGACCGCCGCGCACGCGCCAGCGCCAAGGCCCCGGACAGCCCGGCCGCACCGCCGCCGACCACCACCACGTCGTACGCCTCGTCCACCATGCGCTTCCCTCCGCTGGTCGTCAGCGCCCACTGTGCGACGCATCCGCCATACCGGCAAGTAACGTTGCCGGTATGGCAAACGACGAGGCGGCCGCCTTGGCGTCCGTGGGGCCCGCGCCTGCGCGCCCAGCGCCAGCGACGCGGCGCGACACTGACCCAACTCGCCGAGATCACCGGCATCTCGGTCAGCACCCTGTCCCGCCTGGAGTCCGGCGGCCGCTAACGATCCTGGAACTGCTCGTGCCCCTTGCCAGGGCCTACCAGGTGTCCCTCGATGAGCTGGTCGACGCCCCCGCCACCGGTGACCCGCGCATCCACCCACGCCCGATCGTCCGCAACGGCGCCACGTTCCTCCCGCTGACCCGCCGGACGGGCGACGGCCCGCAAGCGTTCAAACAGATCCTGCCGCCGAACACGCCCGCCGGCCAGTTGCAGCAGCAGACCCACGAAGGCTACGAGTGGCTGTACGTCCTATCGGGCCGCGTACGCCTGCTGCTCGGCGAACACGACCTGGTGCTGACCGCCGGCGCCGCCAACCACATTGCGCCCGCGCACGACCGGGACGCTTGCGGGTGGAGTCGGGGGCCGACGGAGCCTGGTTCGGCCGGTCGCGCCCCGACACAGACGTGGTTGTTCGTCGCCCGGCAAGCGGGACTGGTCATGCGGATGAGTGGTGGAAGTAGTGGCCCTTGTCCAGGTCGTCGATGAGCCCGGGCTGGGTGGGCTGCCATCCCAGCAGACCGCGGGTCAGGGCGCTGGAGGCTGGGGTGTCGAGCGCGATGAAGCCGGCCAGCCAGGTGAAGTGCTCGGCCGCGTCCTCGGGTGCGATCGCGACCACGGGGAGCTCGAGGTGCCGGCCGATCACCTCGGCGACCGCGCGGATGGGTACGCCCTCGTCCGCGACGGCGTGCAGCGTCGATCCCGCGGGGGTGTTCTCCAGGGCCAGGCGGAACAGGTGCGCGGCGTCGAGGCGGTGGACGGCGGGCCAGCGGTTGGACCCGTCGCCGAGGTAGCCCGAGGCACCCGTGCGGCGGGCGATGCCGACCAGGGTCGCCATGAAGCCGTGGTCGCCGTCGCCGTGCACGGTCGGCGGCAGCCGCAGAATGGACGAGCGTACCCCGCGGGAGGCCAGGGACAGCGTCAGCTCCGCGGTGGCCCGCCGGATCCGGGGTCCGGCGGCCAGATGCTCCGTGCCCGCGATACCGTGCCCGTCCTGTTCAGTGGCCACCCGTCCCGGTACGAGCCCGGCCGTTCCGGAGGCTATGACGAACGGGCGGTCGGAGTCGGCGAGCGCCTCGCCGAACGTCTCGACCGCGCGGCGGTCGGCGTCGGCCGCGTCTTGGAAGCCGCCGGAGAACGCGATGTCGTGCTTGAACGCGAGATGGATCACGCCGTCCGAGGCGGCCGCCGCGTTCCGCAGGGTGTCGACATCGTCGATGGTGCCGTGCAGCACCTCGGCCCCGGCCGCGGCGAGGGCGGCGGCCGAGGCGTCCGAGCGGGCGAGCCCGACGACCTGATGGCCCGCGCCGATGAGCTCGGGTACGACCGCGGAGCCGATCCAGCCGGATGCGCCGGTGACGAACACACGCATGGAAACCCTCCATATGACCGACTGCGCTTGATGTCAGTCGCTGTCATCAGCGTACCACCTGATGTCAGCCGCTGCCATCACGTACCATTGGGGCATGAGTCGATGGGAGCCCAACGCGCGCAGCCGGCTAGAGCAGGCGGCGCTGAAGCTCTACGTCGAGCGCGGGTTCGAACAGACCACGGTGGCCGGGATCGCCAAGGAAGCCGGCCTGACCGAACGGACGTTCTTCCGGTACTTCGCGGACAAGCGCGAGGTCCTGTTCTCCGGCGCGGGCGCGCTGGAGGAGCTCCTTGTGACCAGCGTTGCCAGCAGTCCCGACTCCGTCGCCCCGATCGACGCGATCGCCGGCGCCCTCGAAGCCGCCGGTGCGCTACTCCAGCAGCGCCGCGAGTACTCCCGGCAGCGCCAGAGTGTGATCGCCGCCAATCCTGAGCTGCAGGAGCGCGAACTGCTCAAGCTCGCTTCCCTCGCCTCGGCGCTCGCCGAGGCGTTGCGTCGGCGCGGCGTCCGGGAGCCGGCCGCGAGCCTGACCGCGGAGGCGGGGATCGCGGTCTTCAAGGTTGCGTTCGACCGCTGGGTCAACGGATCCGGCCGGCCCACGCTGCCGCGCCTGATCCGCGACTCGCTCGAGGAGCTCAAGGCCGTGACGTCGGGCAGGTAGCCCGCCACGGAAATGAGTGCACGCCGCGGGTGATTCTGGCAATGCCATTGGCGCTGCCCGAGTACCGGGGCGGCTGGCTTCGCATTCTTCTTCGATGGCGTGCAGGCTCTGATGCGGGCGATGAGCCCGGCGTACGCCTCGCTGTCGCACGTCCGGGCCAGTGTTCCCGCACCCACGACGGTCGACCTTGGCGAGGGGCGCACGGTACGGGCGGAACCGATCCGGGTTTCCGCCAGGTTTCGTTCGACATCCCCGAGGCGATCGCAGGTGGCCGCGCGAGCGTGCTCGCGGGGCATGGACGCGGTAGCGGCCACGCAGGTGCAGCCGATCCTGGCCGGCTTCTTCGCCCACCTAAGCGATGTCTGCGATGCCACCGGTAACACGATCACCGGTCCGATGTCCCAGGACCGTATCATCGACGCGCTCGAACGCGTTGACATCTCCTTCGATGAGGACGGCAACCACGGCATGCAGGTGGTCGTACCACCCGGGGCCGCCGAGGCGTTACGCCGCAGGGACCACCCACCGCGGAGCAACTCGCCCGCCTGGAGACGGTGATGACCAGCAGTACAACGCGCGTCCAGCTGCACGGCGAACCCGGCTTCGAGATCTGGGACCGCGACATCTGCGCCCTGGAGAGCGAACCAGCTGGCCGGTGAACTGATGGAGTCTCGGCTTCGGCCAATCCGAGAGCCAACAAAGCTCGTCGTTCGGCGAGGTTGCCTGTGACGAACTGCTGGTAAGAAGGCCCCAGCCCATGGTGGACGGGGCCTTCTCGTTCCCGGTTCGGGCGTCCGCGTGGGTCAGGGGGACGGCGCGCTCTCGATGGTCGTGCTGGTCAGCGTCGGTGACGGGTTGGGGTAGCAGGACGTGGGCACGTCGACCGAGAAGAAGGTGACCTGCACGTTGGCGGTGAAGGTCAGGCCGGGGTCGGCGTAGCCAGTACCGGCAAGATGAGTGTCGATCGTGGTGCCAGGATCGCCCGACGCGGTCAGGGTGAGCCCCAGCGCTGGCGGTTGGAATGTGGATCCACCGGCGATGGGGCCGGGGATCGTCACCGCGACGATGTTGTTGCTTTCCGAGACGGTGGGCGTGCCGCCCAGGTTGGAGCCGCCGGTCAGCGTGGCGGACTGGAAGGTCGAGCCTTGCGGCACCGGAACCTTGAGTACCAGGTCGTGCAGGTTGTTGACCGGGTAGCCGCCGGCGTTGCTCGGTACCGTGATCGGGTCGGTGGCTAGCGTGGCGCCGAAGGTCCCGCCAACGCTGACGGTCGCCGGTGCATCGGCAACGATCGAGGTGGATAGCGTGAACTGCTGCGGTGAACCAATAGGCGGTTGGGCCTGGCAGTCGAACGTTACCGGCACCGTTGCCGCTATGGCGGCGGACGCCGGTGCGAACGTGGTGGCCAGCGCGAGCGCGTTGGCCAGCGACAGCAGACCGATCCGGCGAGCAGTGCCTCTCATCCGTATCCTCCTTTGGGAGCTGGTTGGGCAGTTGTCAACATCGATACCCGCCAGTTGCCCGCTAAACGCGACGAGCTGGTGTGCCTCACCGCTGAACCTGGCGATGCGGCTTCGCGTTCTGCGTGGATTCGCTGCGTCGTGCGTGTCGGCCGAGCTTTCCCGCGTGCTGACCAAGCGCCTCGCGGGCATGCCGATGTAATCGAGCAGCTCGCCGGACCGCGGCCAGGCTTTGGTGCGGTACCCAGGTCGGATACCTCGACGTCAGGTCGCGGCGCCCGTAAGGCGGTCGTCGAGGCCGGTCGCCTTCAGTTGCTTGGCGACGAAGGGCGCCAGACGCCGAACCGTGAAGGACGTGCCCGCGGCATGGGCGGCTGCGTAGCTTGCCCTGGAAGGGCGCCTGCCGGACGAGGCGTCCTGGGTGCCGCCTCCCGCCGGCGGTCGGTCCTCGCCCTGCCGGTCAGGGCGAGGATGGTGTTCGGCGAATCACCCGGTCGTCGCGAAGTAGCCGGCCGCCCACGTGACGGCGGCGAGGGTCTTCTGCCCGGTGACGCTGGGGTGGAAGTAGTCGACGGTGCTGACGTCCGCGCTCGAGAAGGGCGTGTTGTACACGGCGTAGTTATCCCAGCGGCATTGCACGAAGGCCTGGCACACCCGGGCGAGCGCGTCGTTGTCGGCCCGCTCCTGTGCGGCGACCTGCTGCCGCTGGTCCTCGGTGTTGGTGGCGGCGAGCATGCTCTGGCAGATCTTGAAGTACTTCCACGTCGAGGTCGCCAGCAGGTTGGTGTGCAGGACGTTCCACAGTTGGTAGATGTTCAGGATGGACGAGACGAACACGCGGGCGCCCGGGCGACTGGCGAGGAAATCGGCCAGGGCGGTCTTGAACTGGGTCTCGAACGTCGCGGTCGGCGTCATGGTCGTCACGCTTGAGGTGCAGACGTCGTTGGCGCCCATCAGGATGGTCGCGTAGTCGGCGCGCTGGCTCGCGGCGGCGCCGAGCTGTCCACCAAGGTCGCTCATCCGGGCACCGCTGCGGGCGTCGTTGTAGGCGTGCCCGGCCAGCTTCGGATCGACGGCGAGCAGCCGCTGGTAGTGGCTGGACACCGCGCTGTTCGTGCCGGTGGACCAGGAGTACTCCACCCCGTCGCGCAGCAGGTAGGACCAGGTCACGTCGAACGCGCGGGTGATCGAGTCGCCGGTGGCCGCCATCACCCGGGGGTAAGGGCTGGACGCGTTCGCCGCCGCCGTCGGCAGGAGCGCAAGAATGATCAGCGGGGCGAGGCCGAGGAGCCAGAGGCGAAGACGTCGCACGGACATGGGAACCCCCTTTACGGTAAAGGCCCTTTCGGGATTCCCAGCGCTTGCATCGGCGAAACTCGTCCGCTGGTCGGTGCCGGCCGCAGCAGCCGCGACGGCCCCGGCCATGACGGACGTGGTTTTGTCTGGGTCCTGACTATTCAGCCCGTTCACCAGCTTTCTAGACAGTCACCTACCCGCCCTGGCGGCGTCCTACGGGTCATTGCCGCCGACGCGTCCGCCGGTACCGCCCGGCGCCGTCTCCAGATCCGGGTAGCCACCGGTCAGGCCGAAGCCGCGCAGCGGGCGGTGTTAGAGGCGACACATAGCTGGGTACGTCTGACGGCTACCAGGCATGCAGGACTGCCCGGGTGATGCGGCGTGAGCGGATTCAATACCTCGTGGCCAGGGTCGCCATGCGCACCGCCGATCCGCCGATTGGTCCTGCGCACCGGACCTGCCGACCCGGTCGACCTCGAATCCGCGTGCGAAGACCTCCGCCGAAGACGTGACTCGCTCGCGGTCGCCGGCCGCGGTCGGCGACGGGTCGCCGCACACCTGACGGACCTGCCACAACGGAAGGAGAAGCCCGTGAAGCGATGTGCCGCCCTAGCCGGGTTAGTCGTAGCAATCTTGCTGGTCGGGTTCACCGCCGCCCAACCGGCATACGGCGCCACTTCCACCAAGGTGGTGCGCTACGGGCCATTCACGATCCCCGCCGCCACCGACATGGATCATCCAGCGATGATCCACAACAAGCTGATGTTCGCGGTCCAGCGAGCCTGCGTGGACTGCTACATCACCGGGTTCACGCCGGACCTCGTCTACCCGGACGGCACCAGAGCCACGGTGGAGACCGGCCCGATGCTTCACCACACGGTGCTCACCAGCCAGTTCCGGCAGGACGCCACCTGTGGCTCCAGCCTGCTGGGCCTGGCCGGTGAACGGTTCTTCGCCTCCGGCGACGAACGTACCGCGATCGGGTTCCCGGCCGGATACGGATACCGCGTCCGCTGGTACGACTCGTGGAACATGCTGGTGGACCTGATGAACCATGCGACGGAGCAGAAGACGGTGTACGTGCAGATCACATACACCTACCGCCCCTCCTGGGAGTCGCTGAAGGGACTGAAGCCGGTATGGCTGGACATCGACCAGTGCGGAGACTCTGCGTACTCGATCCCGGCCGGATACTCCGACACGCACTGGAACTGGACCGTCAACGTACCCGGCAAGGTGGTCGCCATGATCGGGCACCTGCACGGGCACGGCGTCGCCGTCGAAGCCACCAACGAAAGCACGGGCGGCACATCGATCTGCCGGTCGAATGCGACATTGGACCCGATGGACGTGCACCGGGTGCTCGCGATGTCGGCCTGCACCGGCGACCCGCTCGCCGTGGTCGGGCAGGGCCAGACCGTGCGGCTGCACAGCATGTACAACAGCACCCACCCCGCCGACGACGTGATGGGAATCATGCTGGGCTACATCAACCCGACCTGACCGGGCAAATGCCGATATGCGGGCTCACCCGCGAAAGTCCGGTGGAGCTGGGCTGGCCGGCGGCCGGATGCCCGTGGCCGCCCGGCGTTGACACACGTTTCTGTGGTTGCTCCCGGGAAACCCGGGTACGACGCACGGCGAGCGGAAACCGACCGAGAGGAGGCGTGATGACCACCTCGTACGGGTCTAGCAAGTGGGACCCGTGGACCTACCGTGAGTCGTCCGGCATGACGTCACCGGGTGGTACGGACCTCGTCGGCTTCGACGTCGAGGCCACGGATGGCGGCATCGGAAAGATCGACGAGGCAACGTACGACGTCGGCGGCAGCTACGTCGTCGTGGACACCGGCCCGTGGATCTTCGGCAAGAAGGTGATGCTGCCGGCCGGCACGATCACCCGGGTCGACACCGGCGACCGGAAGGTGTACGTGGACCGCACAAAGGACCAGATCAAGGACGCGCCCGAGTTCGACAAGGACACCTACTCCGGTTCCGAGTACCGGGACCGGCTCGGTGGCTACTACCAGCGAACGTACCCGGCGTAACCGCTCACTGATCGGTGGCGTCTCCTCCGCCGGGAGGCGCCACCCATCTCCGTTCCCGATCTATCTCAGACCTGTCTCCCGGCCGCCCTGGACCAGTTCCGGTTATTGCCTGACGGAGCCCGGTCGGCAGCCAGCCGCCCGGTACACCTTCTCGTACCCCTCGGCCATGACCGTGAGGTCGAAGTGGTGGGCGACGTGGGCCCGGCAGGCCGCAGCCGCAGCCGTTCGGCTTTCGTGATCGCGGCGGGCAGCTCGTCGACCGTGGCGCAGATGACGCCGGTGGTGCCGTCGACGACGACTTCCGGGACCGATCCGCAGTCCAGCCCGCCCACCGGGGCCGCAGGCCATCGCTTCGATCATCGCCATCCCGAACGGTTCCGGCCACTGCGGCGGCACGGTGTCGTTCCAGGTCCGCCAGTTCAAGGTTCAGGGCGACCACATCGTCGCCGCCGGCGTGGTGAGCGGCACGCTCACCGGTACCAGCACCGTCGGCGCATCACGGCGACCTTTTCCGACGTCCCAGTCGTGGCCACCCTGAGCAACATCCAGGCGGACTGCCCGGCCGGGATACTGACCTTCGAGCTCCGGGTGGTAGTGCCTCCGAACCAGGTAGCGGTGACGTTGAACGGCGAACCGGTTTCGCTGACCAGCGACGTGGTCTTCTCCGGCGCCGTGACGATAACGGCGACCTATCAGACCGCGCAGTCGCTGATGCGAGATCGCGATCCTACAGAGCAGCGGCGCATCTCCGCGGGCCCTCGTCGACAAGCTCAACGTCCTGCTGCGCTTCGTGTAGGGGCGGCCGGCGCGTCCGGACATTTCGTCGGAGCGTGACGAACCGCTTTCTCACCCGTGGCAGACCCGTACCTGGCTCGGTCCCGCATCGGGGACGCGCCTTCCACTATGAGACTTGCCCGAGGATGAAGTAGATGGTGGTCGCGGCGGCGGCGGCCATCAGGGCCGCGGTGAGCCAGCCGAGGATGGTGGCGAGCCGTCCGTTGCTGTGGTCGCCCATGATGGACTGGTCGCGGGCGATGATGAGGACCAGCACCAGGAACGGGGTGGCGGCGAGACCGTTGATGACGGCGCTGATGACCAGCAGTTGCACCGGGTCGATCGAGGTCAGGGTGAGCAGGGTGCCGCCGAGGGTGCCGGCGGCGACCAGACCGTAGAAGACCGGTGCCTGGCGCGGCGAGCGGGAGTAGCCGAAGCGTTTGCCGAGCAGTCCGGCCATTCCGGCGGCACCGGAGCCGGCCAGCACGGGGATGGCCAGCATGCCCGAACCGACGAACCCGAGGGCGAACAGGACGGCTGCCCAGTCGCCGACTACCGGCTGCAGTGCTGTGGCGGCATCGGCGGCGCTGTTGAGGTCGGTCTTGCCGTTGGCGTGCAGGGTGGTCGCGGTCACGGTGATGATCGCGAACATGACCAGGTTGGAAAACAGCATGCCGCTGATGACGTCGAGTCGGGAGACGTGTTGCTTGTGCCGAGCGTGCTCCGGGTGTCGCCCATCAAGGCTCACCGCCGAGTCGCCGCCGAGGTCTTCGTCGCGCAGGTCCTCGATGCGGTGGGCGGACTGCCAGAAGAACAGGTACGGGCTGATCGTGGTGCCCATTACCGCGATGAGCAGGGTGAGGAAGCTCTTGTCGAGGTGCACGGCGGGGATCAGCAGGCCACGCAGGAGTTGCCCGATAGGCGGGTGCGACAGCACCGCCACCACGAAATAGACCAGCAGCGCCAAGCAGAGCACCTTGAAGATCTTGGCGACCCGGTCGAACGAGCCCACCATCACCAGGACGGTCACCGCGGTACCTGCCAGCAGCGCCCACAGCCAGGTGGGACCAGCGTGCAGCAGGGTCATGCCGGAACCGATCGCGACCAGGTCGGCGGCGATGTTCAACACATTCGTCCCGATCAAAATGAGGATCAGGACGCCGATGCCGACCCGGGCCGGCCGACCGCGCCACCGGGCGGCCGCCAGCTCGCCCAGGCTGCTGCCGGTGGCCAGCGCGGTCCGGTCGCAGATTTCCTGCACCGCGGCCATCAATGGGAAGGTGACCAGACTGGTCCACAGCAGCCCGAAGCCCTGCCCCGCCCCGGCCTGCGCGTAGGTGGCGATACCGGAGGGATCGTCGTCGCTGGCGCCGGTGACCAGACCGGGCCCGATCGCCCGCAGGTAGTACCGCCACCCCCGCCGCTGATGGGACTCGGTCAGATCGACGCGGCTGCGCGACGGCTCATCGCTGGTACCCGCCCACGGCGCGGTACTGGTCATCCCTGCCTGTACCCCGCCACCCGCGTACCACGCCTCGGACGCGCCCGGGCAAACGACAGCAGGAGTTCGCCGACACCGCCGCCGGGTGACCGTCGCGGGAGTCCGACCGTCCGGCGTCAGCCCGGCGGATTCGCGCTCAGCGCCTGGATCTCCGGACCGTTCAGAACGCCGCTGTATGCACGTACCTCGTCGATATCGCCGGGCCAGAAGTCCGTCGGGTTGCCGTGGTACCGGGCTCGCCCGATGGTGAGCGGGCCGATGGCGGTCCAATGCCCGGGTACCGCGGCGCTGCCCGTCGGTACCCCGTTGACCCAGAGCTGGATCCGGCTGGCGTCGGCGTCGTAGACGCCGGTGAGCTGCGCCCACTCGCCCACGACGGGCGGGGCGTCGGCCAGCGCCGTGAAGAACCGCACCCAGGCGGAGACGGTGAAGGTGGTGCTGGTGTTCACCACGGGGCCCGACGTCGCCAGGTGGCCCGATGAGCCGTCGAACGTCATGCCGCCGCCGAACCGGCCGACGGACCAGGAGGTACCACCGGCGCGGACGGCCACCCTGCCGTTGCCGGAGCTGTCCGCGGCCGCGGTACCGGCGCCCTCGTCCAGGGTCCACCGACCCTGGCGGCGGTTGGCCAGCGCGGCGACCTCCTTGGCGCTCAGCGCCCGGTCAAAGACCCGCACGTCGTCGACGGCGCCCGGCCAGAAATCCCCGGGCCGGCCGTCGAACTTCGAGCGGCCGATGGTCAGCGGGCCGGCCGCGTTCCACACGGTGGCCGCCAGTGCCGGCCCGGCCGTCGAGCTACAACGCGCTGCCGTACCCGAGCCGGCCGGCGGCTCTGGTCGCTCGGGGCTGGAGGACGGCGGTCCGGTCATGGCCGGACGAGTCCAGCGCGGCCGGTCCGTCGGCCTCGTCGAACGCCCACCGGCCCACCAGCCGTCGGGGCGGCGGGTCGAACGCCAGCCACTTCACATTGACGAACTCCCATGGCTGTGCGCTGGCGAATGTCACGTAGAGCTTGTGCACGCCCACTGGCGTGGTCGCCGCCGCCGCGTCGACCGTCACGTACCGGTCCCAGCCACCGGTGTCCGACACGGGTGTCGTGGCGAACGGTGGCGCGGTCGCGCTGTCCAGGCGGAACTCCACGGTCCCGGTCTGCCCGTTCGCCGCATGCGACGCGACCCGTGCGTGAACCCGCCGGTACCGGTGCCGTAGTCCACGAGGTTGAACTCCATCGAGTCCCCGCGCGCGATCGACCCGGTGGCCTGCCCACCGCCGCCGTCGCCGGTGGGGGCGACCACGACGCCGTTGAGCCGGTCGGCGCTCTCCGCGGGTGGCTTGGTCGAGACCGGGTCCAGTCAACCGAGGCGCCGCAATCGGGTTCCGGTGCCGCTGCGTCGGGCAGTAGCGTGCGTGCATGGCGCACGTCGTGGTGGAGGGCTCGCGCTGGCGTACGACGACGTCGGTGAGGGTGCCGCCGTTGTACTGCTGCATGCCGGCATCGCCGATCGCCGGATGTGGCGGCACCAGGCCGTGGCGCTCCGCGGACGCCGCCGAGTGCTATCTGTGGATCTTCCCGGGTACGGCGAGTCCGCGGTGCCCACCGGCGCCTATGCCAACCACGACGCGGTTGCCGGGCTGCTCGACGAGTTGCACATCGAGCAGGCCTCGCTGATCGGATGCTCGTTCGGCGGAAAAGTGGCCATCGACACCGCTCTTGCCCACCCGGATCGGGTCAGCGCGCTCGCCCTGTTCGGCGCGGCGGTGTCCGGTCATCCGTGGTCGGAGGAGTTCAAGGAGCTGCACCAGTCGCTGTTCGGCGACATCGCCGACGACGACCTGGACGCTGTCACGGCGGCGGAGATCGACCTGTGGGTGGTCGGACCGGACCGGGAGCCAAACGAACTCGACCCGCAGTTGCTCGCGTTCGCGTCCGAGATGGATCGGCGGGCGCTGGCCGCGGAGGCGGCCCTTGACCTCGTGCCGGTCCGCGAGTTGAATCCTCCGGCGATCGCCCGGCTCGGCGAGATCCGAGTACCTACCCTGGTCGCCGTGGGAGCCGCCGACGTGCCAGAGATCAGGCACCTAGCCGCCGTCATCGCCGCGCATATACCGGGTGCTCGCCGGTTGCCCGACGTGCCCGACGCGGCCCATTTACTTCCCCTCGAACGCCCAGACGTGGTCAACGCCGCCCTGCTCGCGTTCCTGTCCTGAACCCGCCAGCTCCTCCGCAGGGCCCATAGCCACGCCGTGGAAGGCCGGGCGGCCGATCCACACCGCTTCCCCGCTGGCGATGACCAGCCGGGTGCCGCCCGGGGCGATCGGGCTGCTTGGCAGTCAACGGTCCAGATCCCGTCCGGCCACGAGGATCACGACCCGCCGCAGGTCATCAAGTCTAGTGGTAGCTGAGCTCCCCGGCCCGCAGCGGATCGGCCAACCAGTTCTCGCGCGGTGCGAGCGGACATGCCCATGCACTGTCGTACGCGCACGACGGGTTGTATGCGTAGTTGAAGTCGAGCCGGGCCCGGTCGCTGCCCAGCAGCTGGAGTCCCCGGCCGTATGTGCCCTTCACCGTGTCGGTAAGGTACCGGCCCCCGCCGTAGGTCTCGCGTCCGCTGGTGCCGTCGCGTAGCGGGAGAAACAGGCCGCCACCGTACGCGGCGATCCACCACAGCGATAACGGACCCCACGGGGTGATCAGCATGCCGACCCGCTCGTAGCGCATTACCCCGTCGGGGCCATCGGTGTCGATCTCCATGCGGCCGGGCTGCTCGCGCAGCGACACCTCCACGATCGCGTCGTCGGCCGGCGGGAAGTACCGCAGCCCCGAAAACGTCGGCCGTTCCTCGGGCGGGATGGGCGACTGTGGGTGGCTGGCGAAGAGCTCGTCACGCCGGGCGCGGAACTCCTCCAGCCCCAACCCGGACAGGTACATGCGAGCCACCGCTTCGCGGTAGTCGGCGAGCTCGACGGCCTGCACCACTCCACGCTATCGGGTGCGCCCCACTCCCGGGGCCGGGCTACGCCGGCAGGGAGGCAGTGCCCTGGCCATCTTCACCGTCACCGCCGACAGCTCGCCTGGTGCCGCGATCAATGAGCGGGCGGGTCAGCGACCGGTCCGCCGTACCGGCGGCATTGCTGCATCCCCAGTCGTGGCCAGTTGCGATGTCCAGCCGGGCGAACGGCAGCCTGCCGGCGTCGCCGTCCGCCCGTGGATGGCGGGCGGCCGGCCCGCGGGGTCGAGGGCTGACGACCCGGCGATTCGGTGGAGGTCTGGGGACCTCGGCGGACGGTTCCGCCTGGGGCTACGGGTTCGTAGACTCACTATGCTGCTAAGCACATCGTCGCTGCTTCCCCCATGGTCGAGGCGCAGTCCCCGGCCGGACACGAAGGATCCCCGTGACCGACAGTTCGACCGCCACCGGCGGCCAGCAGCAAGGGCCCAGGCTCGACAGCAACGTTCCGCACAGTGCCCGGGTGTGGAACTACTGGTTGGGCGGCAAGGACAACTTCGCCGTGGACCGCAAGCTGGGCGACGAGATCCGTCAGGTGTACCCGGATATCGTCGAAGTTGCCCGTACCGCCCGGGGATTTCTCGTCCGGGCGGTCCGGTACCTAGTCGCTGAGGCGGGCATCCGGCAGTTCCTCGACATCGGCACCGGCCTGCCCACCGCGAACAACACCCACGAGGTCGCCCAGTCGATCGCGCCGGAGTGCCGGATCGTCTACGTGGACAACGACCCTCTCGTGCTGGTCCACGCACGCGCCCTGCTGACCAGCTCTCCCCAGGGCGCCACCGACTACATCGACGCCGATGTGCGCGACACCGATCGGATACTGGAGGAGGCGGCCCGGACGTTGGACTTCACCAAGCCGGTCGCCATCATCATGCAGGGGATCCTGGGCTACATCCCCGACGACGGCGAGGCGCATTCGATCCTCAAGCGGCTGCTGGACGCCGTGCCGTCCGGCAGCTACCTGGCGATCGGTGACGGCACCAAGACCAGCCAGGTGCACGCCGACGTGGAACGGGCGGCGCAGGAGGGCGGCCTCGACTACCACTACCGCACCCAGGAGCAGATCGCCCACTTCTTTGACGATCTGGAGCTGCTGGAGCCCGGCGTGGTTCCTATGCCGCGGTGGCGGCCCGACCCCGGCGCCGAGGATGTCACCACCGAGCCGGCGGGACGCGTCGGCCTCGCGCGCAAGCCCTAGCGCTTCCGGGCGCTGCCCGGACCCGTGGCTGACGCGGGGGCCAGGATGCTGGTGGACGCACTACGCCGCCGGGTCCGGACGCGCTCACATGTGTGCAGGGCGGAACGGTTGGACTGGTTGATGGCCGGAGGTCCGTGGGTGGCCAGGGTGGAGAACGATGGTGAGTCCGGGGGCGGGCCGACGGTGCGTCGGATGTTGTTGGGTGCTCAGTTGCGTCGGTTGCGGGAGGCGAAGGGGGTTAGTCGGGAGGAGGCTGGTTATCTGATCCGTGGGTCGGAGTCCAAGATCAGCCGGATCGAGTTGGGTCGGGTTGGGTTCAAGGAGCGGGATGTCGCGGATCTGTTGACGCTGTACGGGGTGGTTGAGGAGGCCGAGCGGACGGCGTTGTTGACGCTGGCCAGTGAGGCGAACAAGCCGGGGTGGTGGCAGCCGTACGGGGACCTGTTGCCGACGTGGTTGCAGATCTATCTGGATCTGGAGGCGGCGGCGACGCTGATCCGCACCTATGAGGTGCAGTTTGTTCCTGGGTTGTTGCAGACCGAGGCGTATGCCCGGGCGGTTATCCTGCTCAGCTATGAGGCGGAGGATCCGGAGGAGATCGATCGTCGGGTGAGTTTGCGGATGGCTCGTAAGCGACTGCTGACCCGGCCGGATGCGCGGCAGTTGTGGGCGGTGATCGATGAGGCGGTGTTGCGGCGTCCGATCGGTGGTGTCGAGGTGCTGCAGGAGCAGATCGGGGCGCTGATCCAGGCCACCGATCTGCCCAACGTGCGGCTGCAGGTGATGCCGTTTCGTGCCGGGGGGCACGCGGCCGCGGGTGGCGCATTCACTGTCCTGCGTTTCCCGGATCAGGACCTGCCCGATGTGGTGTATATCGAACACCTCACCGGCGCGCTGTACGTGGACAAGCGTGAGGAGGTCGACCGGTACCTGGCTGCGGTCGGGCAACTGTTCATCGCCGCCGAACCGGTGGTAGACACCCCGGCGATCCTCCGCCGAATCCTCCACGAACTGGAAACCTAAACCGGCTACGAGCCGTGCCCGACCTGCCAGAGCCACACGCCGTCGACCCGCCTCGGGGCCCCAGCAGCTCGGTGGTGAGGTACAGCGGCAGGTCGCGGTGCGGCGTCCATCAACTCGGCGTGGGTGGTCCCGTTGGACACCGCGGTGGCGATCGGTTCCGCGAAGCTGGCCACCCGCAACTCGGTACCGGCCGGCGAGCTCTCACGGGTTCGCTGTCCCGCCGCTCAGCGTGTCCAGGAGTTGCTGGAGGGTGTGGCAGGTGTCCGCGAAGCGGACGGGTCCGACGATCTGCAACCAATGCAGCTCGATATCGGCGACGCGGTTGCCGGCGTCATCCAGCGCCTGCCGGCCACGTGGCGTGGGGAAGATGAGTTTGGCGCGCCTGTCGGTGCCGTCCGGCCGGCGTTCCAGGTATCCAAGGGGTCGGACCGTTGCGCGTACAGACGATCGGCTCTGGCCCGCCCGCTGTCCTCTGGCACAGCCTGTTCGTCGACTCCACCACCTGGATCCGGGTTCAGCGGCCCCTGGCCGCCGGGCGTCGGCTGCTGCTCATCGACGGTCCCGCCCACGGCGGCAACCCGCCCGTACCCCGCCGGCCCATCTTGCCCACGGTGCATTGGTCATCCTTCCCGGCGCGGGCCACATCGGACCGCTCCTGCAAGCCGCCCCCGCCGTGGTCGAGCTGGTCACCGGGTTCTGGCGCGACCCGGACGCCACGGTGGTCCGCCAGAAAGACGCCGCACCGCGATTGCCCTCCCGGCCGCCCGCCTGAGCGGAGCCTCCACCGGGGGCGCGACGTCGCTAGGCCACCACCCGGCACCGACAGGTCGGCGACGGACCCCGATGCCGCGTCGCCGGTTAGCCTGGCGAGCTGGCTCGCCACGCTGTCCCGGAAGACGCTCGGTCGTCATGGAGGTACGGGCCAGGTTCTGCACGCTGGCGCGGTAGCCGCCGGTCGTCGAGCCCTAGCGACGGA
>WNGB01005774.1_pt1 | contig 18448 bp, 10 predicted proteins | sample 5400681 | NCBI WGS metagenome assembly WNGB01 (sample SAMN13153367, study PRJNA577476) | soil metagenome | isolation source: 115 cm soil or saprolite under grassland replicate 2 | place: USA:California | collected 2016-06-15 | reverse complement strand
TGAGGCCGGGCGCATGAGGCCCGAGGACCTGGTCCAGCCCAAGCCCGAGAAGGACACGGGCAAGGCTGACAAGTCCCCGAAGAAGGGGTCCACGAAGCCCGGCAAGCAGCCGGACGCCCCCAAGAACAAGGGCCCGGCCAAGGTGATCGCCTTCGCCAACCAGAAGGGCGGCGTCGCCAAGACGACGACCGCGCTCAACCTCGCGGTCGCCTTCAAGGAGTCGGGCCACCGCGTCCTCTGCGTCGACATGGACCCGCAGGGCAACCTGACCATGAGCCAGGGCCTGAACCCGGACTCGATCGAGCGCTCGATGTTCGACGTCCTCGTCCACCGGCTGCCGATCGAGCACGTGATCCAGAACACGGAGATCGACCTCGCCGTCTCGTCGATCGACCTCGCCGGGGCCGAGCTCGCTCTTTCGAGCATGATCGGCCGCGAGCGCGCGCTGGAGAAGGCCCTGATGGCCGTGAAGAGCGAGTACGACTACATCCTCATCGACACTCCGCCGTCGCTCGGACTGCTGACGATCAACGCCCTCGTCGCGGCCGACCACGTGATCGTCCCCGTCCAGTGCGAGTACCTCTCGCTCCGCGGGCTCGTCCAGCTCGAGAACACGCTCGAGATGATCCGCGAGAACCTGAACCCGAACGTCGAGATCATGGGCATCCTGCCGACGATGTTCGACCGCCGTACGCTGCACGCGCGCGAGGCGGTCGAGATCCTCGAGGAGAACTTCGGCGACCTCGTCTTCAACACGAAGATCAAGAAGACGATCCGGTATGCGGAGGCGCCCGTGAAGGGCACGTCCGTCCTCAAGTACGACCCGAGCGGCAACGCCGCGAAGGCCTACCGCGACCTGGCGAAGGAGGTTCTCAATGGCTCGAAAGCGCGCCAGCATGCGTGAGGGCCCGCTCGCGGAGCTCTTCCGGGCGACCGAGGCGGCGCAGCGCCAGAACGCTCCCCGCCCTGAGGAGACGCCTGCGGGCGATGAGCCGGAAGCCAGCGCCACGGAAGCCGAGCCGCTCGAGGAGACGGAAGAGCACGCGCCTCCGTTCGAGCCGGCCGCGGAGCGGCCTGTCCGCGTCAGCGGACCAGTGGAGGGGGTCTCGGGGGAACCGGGAGGTTCCCCCGCGAAGGAGGAGGCGCCTGAACGCGGTTCGCGCCCGGATCTCCGGCCGGTCGAGGAGCTGCCGCGAGTCGAGGCGCTGCCCGAGCCCGCACCGAGGCTCCACCGGGGCCCGCGCGCCGAGCCCGGCGCGTACCTCGCGGTCATCCGCGTCGTCGGCGTCGGCGGCGCCGGCCTGAACGCGGTCAACCGGATGATCGATGCCGGCATCGCCGACGTCGAGTTCGTCGCGGTCAACACCGACATCCAGCAGCTCGCCCTCTCGGACGCGCCGGTCAAGATCCACATCGGGCGCGAGCTGACGCAGGGACTTGGCTCGGGCGCCTCGTCGGAGGTCGGCCGGCAGGCCGCCGAGGAGGCGTACGACCAGGTCAAGCGCGCGCTCCGCGGCTCGGACATGGTCTTTGTCACGGCCGGCGAGGGCGGGGGCACAGGCTCCGGCGGCGCTCCCGTCGTGGCCCGGATCTCCCGCGAGCTCGGCGCGCTCACCGTCGGCATCGTCACCGCCCCCTTCCACTTCGAGGGGACGAAGCGCCGCGCCCAGGCCGAAGACGGCATCGAGGCGCTGCGAGAGAACTGCGACACCGTGATCGTGATCCCGAATGACCGCCTACTCGAGGTGCTCGACAAGAAGACGTCGATGCTCGACGCCTTCCGGATCGCCGACGACGTCCTCCGGCAGGGCGTTCAGGGGATCTGCGACCTGATCACGATGCCGGGGCTGATCAACCTCGACTTCGCCGACGTGCGGACGATCATGGACGACGCCGGCACCGCGCTGATGGGCATCGGCTTCGCAACCGGTGAGAACAGGGCGGTGGAAGCGGCCGAGGGCGCTCTGCGCTCGCCGCTGATCGACACCGAGCTCGTCGGCGCGCGCGGAATCCTGCTCTCGATCGCGGGCGGCGACGACCTCTCGCTGTACGAGGTGAACGAGGCGGCCGAGGTCGTGCGCCGTGGCGCGCGGGACGACACGAACATCATCTTCGGCGCCACGATCGACGAGCGGCTCACAGGCCAGGTCTGGATCACCGTGATCGCCACGGGGCTCGGGGGCACGGTCGGGCGCAGGAAGTCCGGCGCGCAGGAGCGACGCGAGCTCGATCCGCTCGAGCCGCCGTCCTTCCTACAGAGCTGATTCTCTATGGGACGCAGTCGCGGGGGCCGGCGCCGACCATCGCGGCCAGCGCGCGCCCTGCTTTGAGCTTGAACTGCAGCAGGACGAGACCCTCCTGCGGCGAGTCGATCCGGATCATGCCGTCCTCGCCGCGGGTCACGCACGCTCCGGCTGCGGTCCAGTACGGGGAGTAGCGCACCGCGAGCCGATAGCGGCCCGGCGAGCCGAGGCGGACGACGATGTCCGTCTGGGCGAGCGCGACCACCTCCGCCGTCCCCGGACCGGTCACGATCGGTCGGGGTTTCGGCACGGCGTAGATCGTCATGTGCGGACGCCGCAGCGCGGGGACGAGCCCGGAGCGTCCGGTCTGGATGAGGAGCGCCTCCTGCTTCGCGCTGTAGTCCGTGGGCGCGTCGGTGAGGACGACGTAGCGCACGCCGAGGCTGCGGAGCCAGTGGAGATAGGTCGGCCCGTCGAGGTGGTCGTAGAGCACCTCGTTCTGCGGGAAGTCGTCCTGCCGGAACCAGCCCCGCGTGAGCGGGATGCCCGCTCGAGGCAGATAGACGGCGGCCCAGTGCGCGGCCGTATCGACCACCTCGACGCGGTACGACGGGGTCAAGCGGGTGCTCAGGAAGCTCACGGCGGGCTGCCAGTACTGCTCGTGGGCCGCGGGCTCCGAGCGCGCCCGCGAGTAGCTCCAGGCGTGCGGGCTCAGGTTCCAGGCGGCGGCGAGCACGAGGGCGAGCGCCGCGACCGGTAGCGGGCGCCAGTTACGGAGCGAGAGGACGAGGACCGCGATCGGCAGCGAGGCGAAGCGGATGCGGACGATGTTCTCGCCCAGCGGCGAGGCGACGATGAACGAGGCGAGGCACGCGACTCCGTAGGCGACGAAGAACCAGCGGATCGCCCGGGCGTGCTCGACTCGCCAGCTGAGCAGTCCTCCGAGGCCGCAGAAGACGAGCACCGCGGTCAGCTCGAACTTCGTGAATGGGTACCTCCCCCCGTCCGGGAAGGCGCGAGTCAGCAGGAGCTCGACGATGCCCACGGCGCCCACGATCACGGTCGGAACGACGAGGCGCCGGCCGCGCTCGAGCATCCCGAGCCCCACGCCGGCGAGGAAGATCGCAAGCAGAAGGAAGGCGAGCGGGCTTGCCGCGGCGGTGAGCACGGCGAGGATGCCGAAGCGCCCCCGCTTCCCCGCCTGGAGTGCCCAGAGAGCCAGCAGGCCGAGGGCGAACCCGAGCGCGAACGGGAACGCGGCCGAGATGACGAGCCCGGCCCAGACGACCGCGAACGTCCTGCTCGACCAGCGCGCGAGCGGGCCCCACTGGCGCCCGACGACGACCGCGAAGGCCAGAGCCGCGGTCGCGATCGAGGCGACCGCGAGCGGCTTGATCCCGAGCAGACCGGCCAGGGGGTAGTAGAGGACGCTGTAGGTGACGAAGCTGTACCGGCCGCCGTACCAGAAGTTGTTCCAGAGCTGGAACCCGTCCTGGAGGAAGACCGTCCGCTGGTAGACATGGGCGGCCAGGTCGTTGCCGGGCGGCCCGAGCCAGAACAGCAGAGCTGCGAGGAACGCGGCCGACCCGGCCGCAAGGGTCGCCTCACGCACGAGGGAGTGCGCTCGGTGCACGAGGCGGAAGCCTAGCGCCCCCGGAGGTCGGTTCGTTCGGATCCGGTCCTGCGAGATTACGCTTTCGACGATGAGAGGAGCGATCGCTGCCGGTCACCGGCTGACGGCCGAGGCCGGCGCCGAGATCCTCGCCGAGGGCGGGAACGCGGTCGACGCCTGTCTCGCGGCCGCATTCGCCTCGTGGGTGGCGGAGAGCCCGCTCACGGGCCCCGGCGGAGGCGGGTTCCTCCTCGTCCACCGTGCCCGCGACCGAGCCGACCGGCTGCTCGACTTCTTCTCCGCGATTCCGGGCCACGGCTCGCGCGGCCCGGTCGAGTCCCACATGGAGGCGATCGACATCGACTACGACGGGTCGACCTCGCAGGTCTTCCTCGTGGGGGCAGGCTCATGCGCCGTGCCCGGCGTCGTGGCGGGGCTCGAGGTCGCACATCGCCGGTACGGCTCACTGCCGTGGCGGCGTCTTCTCGAGCCGGCAATCGAGCTCGCGCGCGGCGGAGTCGAGCTGACCAGCGAACAGGACTACTTGCACTCGATCCTCGACCTGATCCTCCGGCACACCCCGGAAGGTCGCGCCGTCTACGGGCCGGAGGCGCGGCTGACTGCGGGCGAGCGCCTCGTGATGAGCGATCTCGCGTCGACGCTCGAGCGCCTCGCGGACGGAGGCGCACGCGAGCTCTACGGCGGCGAGCTCGGCCGGGCCGTCGCCGAGCACCTGCGGGAGCACGGAGGGCTGATCACGCAAGGCGACCTCTCCGCGTATCGCGTCATCTGGCGACGACCCCTCCGCGCCTCGTTCGAAGGCGACACCTTCGTCTCGAATCCCCCGCCGTCCTCGGGCGGCATCCTCATCGGCTACGGGCTCTCGCTCCTCGACCGCTTGCCCGCGAACGGCCGAGCCGGCACCGCCGAGGCGATCGCGGCTCTCGTCGGCATCATGCGCGAGCAGTCGCACGTCCGGGCCGGTCGCTTCGCGAGCGATCTCCAGCGCGGAGGGCTGACGCGGAAGCTCTACGCCGAAGAGGCGATGCGGGAAGCTCTGGAGCGCATCCGCCGGGAGGAGCCGGCCGGCGGGGAAAGGGCCGGGGCGCCCGGAACCACGCACATCTCCGCAGTCGACGAGCGCGGAAATGCGGCTTCCATGACGGCCTCGATCGGATCGGGCTCGGGCGTCGTCGTTCCTGGAACCGGTATCCAGTTGAACAACATGCTCGGCGAGTACGACCTCAATCCGCCCGGACGGAGTCTTCGTCCAGGAGCGCGGTTGACGAGCATGATGGCGCCTTCCATCGTTCTCGACGGGGATCGCCCGCGCCTGGTCGTCGGGAGCGCAGGGTCGATCAGGCTGCGCGGCGCCATCCTCCAGCTCGTCGTCAACGTCGTGCGCCACGGCCTGCCGGTCGAGGAGGCGATCGCGGCGCCGCGGATCCATCTCGACGACGGCCGCGTGCATTGCGAAGGGGGTTGCGATCCAGCGGAGCTCGACCGCCTCGAGGCGCTCGGCTACGAGCTCGTCCGCTGGCGGCGGCGCAACCTCTACTTCGGTGGAGCCTCTGCGGTGGAACGCCTGGGCGACGGCGGACTCGCAGCCGCCGGCGATCCGCGTCGCGGGGGGCACGGGATCGTCGTCCCGAAATGAACGACTGGCTCCTGGTGCGCCCGGCGACTCCGGCCGACGCGGACGCTCTCGTCGCCCTCGGCCGCTCCATCGCCCGAGAGCCCGAGCTCTGGCTGACCTACGACCGCAGCCGCGCCGACGAGCGGAGGCATCTGAAGGGCGTCCGGCGCGACCCGAACTTCGCCGTCTTCATCGCCGAGACCCCGGCCGGAATCGTGGGGCGAATCTCGATCGGCCGCGACCGCAATCCGTACAGCAGCCATGTCGCCGAGGTCGGTCTCATGGTCGCGCTCGATCAGCGCCGGCAGGGTATCGGCTCCGCGCTGATGCAGGAGGCGTTGAAGTGGGCGCGAGAGTCCGGCGTCACGAAGGTCGAGCTGGAGGTCTTCCCGCACAACGAGCCGGCGATCGCGCTCTATCGCAGGCTCGGCTTTCGGGAGGAGGGCCTGCGCGGCAGGCGCTACCTGGTGCGAGGCGACTATGTGGACGCGATGCTGATGGCCCTGGACCTGGAATAAAGTCGTGCGCATGTCCTTCGCCGAGATCGCAGATTCCTTCTTCAAGCCGGCCGTGCAGGATCTCGTGCCGTACGAGCCGGGCAAGCCGGTCGAGGAGGTTCAGCGCGAGCTTGGGCTCGAGCGGGTGGTCAAGCTGGCCTCGAACGAAGGGCCGTTCGGGCCCTTTCGGGAGGCGCTGGAGGCGCTCGCCCGTGGCGCGGGGGAACTGAACCGGTACCCCGACGGCGGGGCCTACCGCCTGCGCGCCGCGCTCGCCGAGCGCCATGACGTGCGCTTCGAGGAGGTGGCTCCGGGAGCCGGCTCCGACGGGATCGTCGACTACCTCTCGCAGCTCGCGCTCGATCCCGGGGACGAGATCGTCTGCGGCTGGCCCTCGTTCCCGAGCTACGTGATCGACGCCCGCAAGCTCGGGGCGGTGCCGCGCACAGTGCCGCTACGGAATCATCGCTACGACCTCGAGGCGATGCTCGAGGCGGTCGGCCCGCGGACGAAGCTCGTCTACGTGTGCCATCCGAACAATCCGACCGGCACGATGAGCTCGCGCGCCGAGCTCGACGCGTACTTCGACGCCGTCCCCGAGCACGTGCTGACCGTTCTCGACCAGGCCTACTTCGAGTACATCGACGATCCGGAGTACGCGGACGGGATCGAGGACTACCTGAAGGCCGGCCGCAAGGTCGTCGTCCTGAGGACGTTCTCGAAGATCTACGGGCTCGCGGGGCTCCGGGTCGGCTACGCCGTGGGTCCGGCGGAGCTCGTGACGGCGATCAGCAAGGTGCGCCGGGCCTTCGACGTCAACTCCGCTGCGCAGGTCGCGGCGCTCGCGAGCCTGGACGCGGCCGATGAGCTGGCCCGCAGGCGGCAGGTGAACGCGGAGGGCATCGTCCAGCTCGAGCGGATCATGCGCGAGCACGGCCTCGAGCCGCCCGCCTCGGTTGCGAACTTCCTCTTCGCCGAGGTCGGGGAGGACTCGCGGCCGCTCTTCGAGCAGCTCCTGCGCGAGGGCGTCATCGTCCGTCCGGCCGGCGGCTTCGGCGCCCCCGGCGCGATCCGGGTCACGGTCGGCACGGCCGAAGAAAACGAGCTCTTTGGTAAGGCCCTCGGCCGCGTTCTCAGCGGCGCAGCGCAGCCTTAGCTCTGTCTGCAAGAGCCAGGCCGCCGTAGGCGAACCGGGCGAAGCGGAGTTGCGCGCGGGACATCTCAGGCGGGGTCTCCTCCCGCAGGAGCCGCGCGGCCGCTGCCGAGGCGAGGTCGTAGCGGCCGTGCCAGAGAGCGACCTGCATGCAGGCCGCGACCGACTCCGCCGGCTTGCGCGATGGATCTTCGTCGCGTGCCGCCCGCCCGAGGATCTCGGCCCAGCGCCCCCTCCCGTTCGACTTAGTAACACTCTGTTGCAAGGTCGGTTCGAGGACGGCGCGATAGGCGTCGGCGAGCGTGGTCTGGCCGCTGCGGTAGGCGACGCCCACCCGGTTGACGTTCGGGAGGCCCGCAAACGTCTCCTCGAGCCGCCGGGCCAGCTCGCGTGGAGGCCAGGGACGTGAATAGACGACCGGCGTGAGGAAGCTGGGGTCGGGCGGGCCGACCAGTCGTTCCGGCTCTTCGACGGCGATCCGCGACAGCGGCGTGTGCGGGTAGACGCGCGCGCCCGACGAGTAGACGACCTCGATCGACTCGGGCAGGTCGCGCACGAAGTCGACCGTCTCCGCGATCGTGTCCTCCGTCTCGCCGGGCAGGCCGAAGATGAGCCCGAGGTCGGCGGAGACACCGTGCTCGCCGAGCAGCGCGATCAGCGCGTCGAGGTGTCGCCGTCGAAATGGCTTCTGGGCGGTCTCGAGCAGGTTGTCCGCGGCGCTGTCGACCGTGATCGACACGTGGCCGTTCGTCTCGCGCACGAGCTCGGCGAACTCCGGCGAGAAGGGCGTCGGGTTGAAGTAGCCGCGCCAGGTCAGATGGCTCGCGAGCCCGCGCTCGGCGATCCCCGTCAGCACCGCGATCGGGTGCCGCTCGTCCGGGAGGTTGAACTCATCGTCGGCGAAGAAGATCGAGACCCGGCCGACGCCGCGCTGCCTCGCTCCGTCGACCGTCTCCTGGATCTCGTCGAGCACCGTCTCGAGCTCGCCGCTCGCGTGCCCTCGCCCGAGGTTCGCGGCCGTGCAGTAGACGCACTGCATCGCGCAACCGATGCGGGTACGCACCGGAAACGAGTTCGCAGGCGCGTAGAGCGGATCCCGGTGGGTCGGGCCGCCGAAACCGAAGTGGTAGGCGCCGATTCCCCGGCCCCCGCCGCGCCGGATGACACCGGGGACTTCGTCGAGCGGCTGACCTTCACAGATCGCGGCCAGCGCCTCCTCGCCGGCGCCGACGACGCCGAACTCGACGTCGAGATACTCGAGACACTCCTGCGGGCAGGCCGAGAACCCTGCCCCGCCGACGAGGAACGTCGCCTCCGGAGCCACCTCGCCGAGAGCGCGCCGCAGCTCGAGGATCTCCGGGAGCAGGAAGCTGACGTCGGTCGGCTCCTCGTCCGGCGCTTCGAGCCGGTCGACGACGATGCAGTCGTCGATGATCCGCACGCCGAGCCCGATCAGGTCCGGGCGGAAGCGCTCAGCTGCCGCGCGCGCCTCCCCGAGCGGATCCTCGGAGAAGAGGAACGGATCGAGCAACTCGACCTCGGCTCCGAGCGGCTCGATCGCCGTCCGCAGCCGCTCGAGCCCGTAGGCAGGGACGGGAGCCACGCGCTGGAAGGGATTCGCGTGGATGAGGAGGACGCGGGGAGACGGCGACCCGGCGACGGCTGGCCGGGCTGAGGCTGACATTGCGCTGAGTGTAGCTCTGGCGTGACATCTCTCCTGCAACGCCACGCCTCGCGCGCGGACTCCACTAATCTCCGCCGGACGTGCTCGGCGTGTTCACCGGCGTCGTGAACCGCCTCCTCGGGAGGCAGATCGACCTGCTCCGCCGGGTTCGCGGGCTGCGCCTCCTGTTCCTCGCTGCGGTCGGCTCCGGTCTCGGCACCTGGCTCGCGTTCGTCGCCCTGACGATCGACGTCTGGGACCGCACCGGCTCGGGGACGTGGGTTGGCGCACTTCTGATCGCGGACTTCCTGCCGGTGATCGCGATCGGCTTGACGGTCGGGCCCCTGGTCGACCGCCTTTCGCGTCGGCGGGTGATGGTCGCCGCCGATCTCGTGCGCTTCGGCGTCTTCTGCACGCTCCCGTTCGCGAGCAGCGCCGGCCAGATCGTCGCCCTGGCGGCGGTTGCCGGGTTTGCGACCGGTTTCTTCCGTCCGGCCGTCTACGCAGGGCTGCCGAACCTGGTCGAGGACGCCGAGCTGCCGAACGCCCAGGGGCTCCTGCAGGCGGGCGACGCGATGACGACGGTTCTCGGTCCGCTCGTGGGCGGTGTCCTCGTCGCGGTCTCGAGCCCGGACCTCGCCTACTGGATCAACGCGGTCACCTTCCTCTATTCGGCGGCTCTCGTCGTGCGGATCCCGGCGCGCCTGCTGCAGGCTGCGCAGGCCGCGACCGAGGGCCACTGGCGCGACGTCGCCGCCGGGCTCACGCTGATCCGGGGCTCGCGAGCGCTGCTGACCGTGCTCATCGCCTGGAACGTCGGCATGCTCGGAAACGCGGGCGTGAACGTCGCCGAGGTCGTCCTGGCCAAGGTCTCGTTCCATGCCGGCGACTTCGGCTTTGGGCTCATGCTCGCAAGCGCCGGCTTCGGGCTCGTCTTCGGCAGCCTGAGCGTCGGCTCCTGGGTCGAGCGGCGCGAGCTTTCGGTCGTGTACGGCTTCGGCCTCGGGCTGATGGCGATCGGCATCGGCGCCGCCGCCGTCTCGCCGAACGTCTGGGTGGCGGCGATCTGCGTCGTGCTCTCGGGCGCGGGGAACGGCGTCGCGGTCGTCTGCAACGCTCTGCTCGTGCAGCGTGGAGCCCCCGACCACCTCCGCGGCCGCGTGTTCACGGTTCTGATGAGCTCGAACTACGCCGTCCTCGGGCTGGGCATGGCCGCGGCGGGACCGCTCACGGACGCGTTCGGCGCGCGTTGGGTCTGGGGCGGTTCGGCGGTTCTCTCCGGGCTTGCCGCGATCGTCGGCTTCGCACTGGCTCGCGGCATCCGCCAACGAGTGCAGCTGCCGGACGCGCTCCCCATGCCCGGGGTCGACCGCGGCGTCTAGGTGGCCAAGCGGCGCGAGTGGACGAGCGAGACGCTCGCGGCGGGAGTGCGCGAAGGCGACCGCCGTGCCCTCGCACGCGCGATCACGCTCGTCGAGAACGGCGATCCCCTGGCCTACGAGCTCGTCCGCGAGGTGTATCCGCAAACCGGCTCGGCTTATGTCATCGGCGTCACAGGGCCGCCCGGCGTCGGCAAGTCGAGCCTGATCGCGGCGCTCGTCCGTCTCGTCCGCGACTCCGGGCGCACCCTCGGCGTGATCTCGGTCGATCCGTCGAGCCCGTTCTCGAAAGGCGCGCTCCTCGGCGACCGCATCCGGCTGTCGGAGCATTTCCTCGACCCCGGCGTGTTCATCCGCTCGATGGGAACGCGCGGCCACCTCGGCGGCCTCGCGGAGGCGACGCTTCAGGCCCTGCTCGTACTCGATGCGGCCGGCAAGGACGTCGTCTTCGTGGAGACTGTCGGCACCGGCCAGAGCGAGGTCGAGGTGATCGGGATCGCCGACACGGTGCTGCTCGTGCTGATGCCGGGCTCCGGGGACTCGATCCAGGCGCTGAAGGCGGGCATCATGGAGATCCCGGACGTGATCGCGGTCAACAAGGGCGATCATCCGGCGGCGAAGACGATGCTGAACGAGGTTCGCTCGATTCTCTCGCTCGACCGCGACCGCGCCTGGCGCCCTCCGATCATGCTCACGGAGGCGGTCGAGGGCAAGGGCGTGGGCGAGCTGTGGGCCAAGGTCGAGGCGCACCGAGCGCATCTCGAGGGGGAAGGGCTGCTCGAGGAGCGGCGCCGCAAGAACCTCGCCGGCGAGGTCTACGCAGTCGCCGCGGCCCGCGCGAAGGCCCATCTCGAACGGGCTGTCGAGGGCGATCCAGAGCTGCAGCGCGTCCTGGACGAGGTGCAACGGCGAGAATTGGACCCCTTGACAGCCGTGCAGGAGATCATGGACAAGGTTTTTCACTTGCCTTCCGGTGCCAGGCTTCAGCCTGGCTCCGGACAACCCGGAAATGGCGACCAAAACAGCACCGACACTCGCTGACGTCGAAGCGGCGCGCGACCGGCTCGCCGGAAAGGGCGTGCGCGTCACTCCGGTCTACGGCTCGGAGACCTTCGCGCGCCTGACCGGCCGTCCGGTGCACCTCAAGGCCGAGAACCTCCAGCGCACCGGCTCCTTCAAGATCCGCGGCGCCGTCAACAAGATCCAGAGCCTCGACGAGCGCGAGCGGCAAGCCGGCGTCGTCACCGCGAGCGCAGGCAACCATGGCCAGGCGGTCGCCTGGGCCGCGCGCGAGGAGGGGATCGAGGCGACGGTGTTCATGCCGGCCGAGACGCCGATGGCGAAGGTCGATGCGACCCGAAACTACGGCGCGCGCGTCGAGATGACCGGCCGTGCGTTCGAGGAAGCTCTCCAGTCCGCGCTCGAGCGAGCGGACGAGTCGGGTGCGACCTTCGTTCACGCATTCGAAGATCCGGTCGTGATCTCCGGACAGGGCACGATCGGGCTGGAGGTCGCCGAGCAGGTTTCCGACGTCGAGACCGTCGTCGTGCCGGTCGGAGGCGGGGGCCTCGCCTCGGGAGTCGCGCTCGCGCTCCGCGGCGTCCGGCCCGGCATCCGCATCGTCGGCGTCCAGGCGGCGGCCTGCGCGCCGCTCGCCGGTGGGACTCGGACCGGCTACACGATCGCAGAGGGGATCGCGGTCAAGCATCCGGGCGAGCTCACTTCAGCCCTCATCCAAGATCTGCTCGACGACGTCGTCATGGTCAGTGACGAGGAGATCAGCCAGGCGATCGTGCTCCTCGTCGAGCGCGTGAAGCTCGTCGTCGAAGGAGCCGGGGCGGCGTCCATCGCCGCTCTGCTCGCGGGCAAGCTGCCGGGAGACGGCCCGGTCGTCGCGATCCTCTCCGGCGGCAACATCGACCCGACCCTCCTGATCCAGGTCATGAGGCACGGGCTGACGCTGGCGGGCCGCTATCTCGTGGTCCGCACGCGCATCGCCGATCGACCGGGTGAGCTGATGGAGCTCTTCTCGCTCTTCGCGGACGAGCACGCGAACGTCGTCTCGGTCGAGCACCACCGCGAGGGGATGGACGTCCCGGTCACCGAGACCGAGGTCGAGGCGACGCTCCTGACGCGCGACGAGGAGCACTGCACCGCGATCCTCTATGCCATGCGGAAGCGCGGCTACGCCGTCGAGCGCCTCCATTGAAGCCCTAGTAACAGTCTGTTACGAAGTGGTTCCCAGGATTGCGCCGTGAGCAGATTGGGCTGCGCGGAGTTCCGTCGTACACTCGCCTCGTGCTGATCTGCCCCCAATGTGGACGCGAGAATGCTTCCGATGCGCGCTTCTGCTCGGGGTGCGGCGCACCGCTTGGCGAAGCTGCGCCGGCACGCGAGGAGCGCAAGTTCGTGACAGTCCTCTTCGCCGACCTCGTCGGCTTCACGGCGCGCGCGGAGTCGATGGATCCCGAAGACGTCCGCTCGGTGCTCGCGCCCTACCACTCGCACCTGCGGTCCGAGCTCGAACGCCACGGCGGCACGGTCGAGAAATTCATCGGCGACGCCGTGATGGCGCTCTTCGGCGCGCCGGTCGCGCACGAGGACGACCCCGAGCGGGCGGTGCGCGCCGCGCTGGCGATCCGGGACTCGATCGCGGAGCAGGGCCGGCTCGAGCTGCGGATTGCGGTTACGACAGGCGAGGCGCTGATCAACCTCGGCGCCCGGCCGAGCGAGGGCGAGGGCATGGCCTCGGGAGACGTCGTCAACACGGCGTCACGCCTCCAGTCCGCAGCTCCGGTGAACGGGATCCTCGCCGACGAGACGACGCACCGCGCCACCTCGCAGGCGATCGTCTACCGGGAGCACGAGCCGGTGGCGGCGAAGGGAAAGGCGGAGCCGGTGCCCGTGTGGGAGGTCGTCGAGGCGCGTGCCCGGTTCGGCGGGGACGTCGGCCAGGCGCCGCAGACGCCGCTGGTCGACCGAGCACAGGAGCTCGAGGTCCTGACCGGAGCGCTCGCCCGTGTCCGCGCGGAGCGCGAGCCGCAGCTCGTCACGATCGTCGGCGTGCCCGGCATCGGCAAGTCGCGACTCGTGGCGGAGCTCTTCGCCTCCCTCGAGCGTGAGCCGGATCTCATCACGTGGCGCCAGGGACGCTCGCTTCCCTACGGAGACGGGGTCACGTACTGGGCCCTCGGCGAGATGGTCAAGAGCCAGGCCGGCATCCTCGAGACCGACGCCCCTGAAGAGGCCGCGCGCAAGCTCGGCGACGAGATCGCCGGGTTGCTCGGGGAAGGAGCGGAGGCCCGCTCCGTCGAGGCCAGCCTCCGCCTGCTCGTCGGCGTCGAGCAGGCGGCGGATCAGACTGAGGACAAGCGTGCCGAGAGCTTCTTCGCCTGGCGCCGCTTCTTCGAGGAGCTTGCCGAGCGCCGGCCGGCGGTGCTCGTCTTCGAGGACCTGCACTGGGCCGACGAGAACCTGCTCGACTTCGTCGACTACCTCGTCGAATGGGCGTCCGAGGTCCCGCTGCTCTGCGTCTGCACCGCCAGGCCCGAGCTGTTAGAGCGGCGACCCGCGTGGGGCGGAGGCAAGCCCAACGCTTCGACGATCTCCCTCTCGCCGCTCTCCGACGAGGACACGGCGAGCCTGATCGGAGCACTGCTCGAGCGCGCGGTACTGCCCGCCGAGCAACAGTCGGCTCTCCTGGCGCACGCGGGCGGCAACCCGCTCTATGCGGAGCAGTTCGCGCGGATGGTCGCGGAGCGGACCGACGCAGGCGAGCTGCCCCTCCCCGAGACGGTCCAGGGAATCATCGCCGCCCGTCTCGACGCCCTCTCGACGGAAGAGAAGCTGCTGCTTCAGGACGCAGCCGTGCTCGGCAAGGTCTTCTGGGCGGGCGCTCTCGCGGAGATGAACGGGCGCGGCCGCGAGGCGGTCGAGGCTCAGCTGCACGCGCTGGCGCGGAAGGAGTTCGTCCGCCGGGAGCGGCGCCCGTCGGTCGAAGGGGAAAGCGAGTACAGCTTCCGCCACCTGCTTGTTCGGGACGTTGCGTATGGGCAGATTCCGAGGGCTGCGAGGTCGGAAAAGCACCGGGCGGCTGCCGACTGGATCGCATCGCTTGGGCGCGCCGACGATCACTCCGAGCTGCTGGCGCACCACTACCTCCAGGCGCTCGAGTACGGACGAGCGACGGGCGCGGTCGACCCGGCGCTCGAGGAGGAGACCCCGCTGGCCCTCCGCCGCGCGGGCGACCGCGCGCTCGCGCTGAGCGCCTTTGCGGCCGCCGGCCGCTTCTACCGCGCAGCGCTCGATCTGTGGCCGGCGGACGATCCTGAGCGCCCCTACGTGCTCTTTCACCTGGGAGTTGCCCGCTGGCGAGGAGAGCACGCCGGCCTCGAGGAGCTCGAGCAGGCGAGGGACGCTCTCCTCGAGCTTGGAGATGTCGAGACGGCGGCCGAGGCCGAGACGATCGTCGCGCTGGTCGAAAGAGGAGCCGTGGAGCTGACCCGGGAACGCATGGAGCACGCGCTGGAGCTGGTGAAGGATCGTCCCCCGTCAGGGTCGAAGGCGTTCGTGCTCGCGCGCCTCACGTTCAACGCGGCAATGGTCGCCGACGAGAGGTGGGAAGCGTACACGGACGAGGCCCTCGCAATGGCCGAGGCCCTCGGCCGCGAAGATCTCCGCGTCCTTGTGCTCAGTGCCGCGGGCCCCGCGCTCGTAGCTGCCGGCGAGAGGGAAGCCGGGACGCAAGCGCTGGAGCAAGCAATCGAAGTCCTGGACGCAATCGGCTCACCCGACAGCGTCTTCGCCCGGATCAATCTCGGCGGCGTTCTGCAGGCGCTCGGCGATCTCCGCGGAAGCTTCGACGTGCAGGCGGAGGGGCGGCGGGGTGCAGAGCGCTTCGGCCTGACCCTGGAAATGTGGCACCTTCGTTCCGAGCTTGCGCTCGAGGACTACTGGTGCGGACGGTGGGACAAGAGCTGTCTCAACGCCGACACCTTCCTCGAAAGTGTCGAAGCGGGGTCGATCGCCCACGGCATCTCCGAGATCGCTTGTCTGTACGCGCGGACGCAGATGCGACTCGCCCGCGACGACATCGCCGGCGCGGTCGCCGACGGCGAGGTGGCGGTGACCCGCGGCCGCGACTTTCCCGTCTGGGGCGCACTGGAGTGGGCGCTTGCGTCGCACGCTCGCGTTCTGCTCGCTGCCGGCAAGCGCGACGAGTCCGAGAAGCTCGTCGGAGAGCTGCTCGAGAACTGGGACAGCCACGGGTCCGGAACGATCCCCTATACGGTCGTCGATCTTGCGATTGCTCTGGTCGATCTCGACCGCGGCGACGAGCTGCGCGCGGCGACCGAGGCCGCTCCCGAGGCGTTCCGCTGGTACGCCGCTGCCAACGCTTTTGCGGCCGGCGACTACATCGCCGGCGCGGATGTCTACGCTGAGATCGGCTCGCTGCCGGACGAGGCGTATGCTCGACTGAGGTCCGGGCGGGAAGACCAGGTTGAGCAGGCGCTGGCGTTCTATCGCTCGGTCGGCGCGACCCGCTACGTCAGGGAAGGCGAAGCTCTGCTCGCCGCGTCGGCATGATTGTCTGCCCGGCCTGCGGCGAGCTGACTCCGAAGGGGTTCCCTCGCTGTGCGAACTGCGGCGCGTCGCTCACCGTCGAGGGCGAGCCGTCGCGGGAGGAACGAAAGGTCGTCACCGTCCTTTTTGCCGATCTCGTCGGCTTCACCTCGCGCGCCGAGCAGATGGATCCCGAAGATGTCCGGGCCGTCCTCGAGCCCTACCATGCCCGGCTGCGCGAGGAGCTCGAACGGCGGGGCGGCACCGTCGAGAAGTTCATCGGCGACGCGGTGATGGCGCTCTTCGGAGCGCCGACGGCGCACGAGGACGACCCCGAGCGCGCGGTTCGAGCGGCTCTGGCGATCCGGGACTGGATCCGCGAGGAGGGCGACCTTCAGCTGCGGATCGGCATCACCACCGGCGAGGCACTCGTGGCGCTGGGAGCCCGGCCGGCAGAGGGCGAGGGGATGGCTTCAGGCGACGTCGTCAACACGGCGGCGCGCCTCCAGTCCGCCGCTCCCGCGAACGGGATCCTCGTCGACGAGACGACCTGCCGCGCGACGGGGCAGGCGATCTCGTATGCAGAGCACGATCCGGTCGAAGCCAAGGGAAAGGCCGAGCCGGTGCCCGTGTGGGAGGTCGTCGAGGCACGCTCTCGCTTCGGAGTCGACGTCGGGCGGGCAGGCGGCGCGCTGCTCGTGGGGCGCGAGAAGGAGCTCGACCTCCTCCGCGGGACGCTGGACAGAGCGAGAGAGGAAGAGTCGCCACAGCTCGTCACGCTGGTCGGGGTACCGGGCATCGGCAAGAGCCGGCTCGTCGCAGAGTTGTTCTCGGCGATCGACGCGAGGCCCGAGCTCATCTACTGGCGCCAGGGGCGCTGCCTTCCCTACGGTGAGGGCGTCACCTACTGGGCCCTGAGCGAGATGGTGAAGGCCCACGCCGGCATCCTCGAGACCGATTCCGAGGAGCAGGCGCAGCAGAAGCTCGCAAGCGTTGTCACGGAGGTGATGGAGGCGGCAGCAGATGCCGATTGGGTCGAGGGGCATCTCCGTCCGCTCGTCGGGCTCGCCGAGGAGACCCAGGCCGGCGGCGACCGTCAGGCGGAGGCATTCGCCGCCTGGCGAAGGTTCTTCGAAGCCCTCGCTGACCAGAACCCACTGATCCTCGTCTTCGAGGACCTGCACTGGGCAGATGACAGCCTGCTCGATTTCGTCGACCACCTCGTCGATTGGGCGACCGGGGTCCCGTTGCTCGTCCTCTGCACCGCTCGCCCCGAGCTGCTCGCTCGTCGCGCAGCCTGGGGCGGGGGCAAGCCGAACGCGGTGACGATTTCGCTCTCACCTCTTTCCGCTGACGAGACGGCGCGCCTCGTGCACGCGTTGCTCGAGCGGGCCGTTCTCCCAGCGGAGATTCAGGCGACACTCATCGAGCGAGCGGGCGGAAATCCTTTGTATGCGGAGGAGTTCGCGAGGATGGTGGAGCTCGGCTCCGGAGAAGAGGCGGAGATCAGGCTCCCTGAGTCCGTGCAGGGCATCATCGCGGCTCGGCTCGACGCGGTTCCCGTCGAGGAAAAGCTGCTCCTGCAGGACGCGGCTGTCGTCGGCAAGGTCTTCTGGCTGGGAGCCGTCGAGCAGATCGGTCAACGAGACAGGGCCGAGGCCGAACGGCTGCTACACGGTCTCGAGCGCAAGGAGTTCGTTCGCCGCGAGCGCCGTTCCTCGGTCGGAGACGAAAGCCAGTATCTCTTTCACCATCTCCTCGTGCGCGACGTCGCGTACTCGCAGATCCCGCGTACAGCCCGAGCCGAGAAGCATCGAAGCGCCGCCGAGTGGATCGAGGCCCTGAGTCGGCCCGACGATCACGCCGAGATGCTCGCGCACCACTATCTGACGGCTCTCGAGCTCGACAAGGCGGCAGGCGCCGAGACACAGGAGCTCGAGGAACGTGCGCGCTTGAGGCTGCGCGAGGCGGGCGACCGAGCGTACGCGCTCAGCGCCCTTCCTGCGGCGATGAAGTTCTACTCGGGCGCGCTCGACCTCTCGCCCGTCGACGACCCCGGCCGTCCGCAACTCCTCTTGCGCCTGGGTCGAGTCGCTGCTCGCGTCGAGAGTGGCGGTTCCGAAGATGTTCTCGAGGAGGCGCGCGACGGGCTGCTGGCCGCGGGCGATCCCGAAGGCGCAGCCGAGACCGAGGAGCTCCTGTCCGAGCACCATTGGCTTCAAGGAAGGCGCGACCGCAGCTTCGAACACCTCGAACGAGCCGTCGCACTCGTGAAGGATCGGCCCACCTCGTTCTCCAAGGCCCATATCGCGGCCAACGTCTCCCGCTTTCAGATGCTCGCCGGCGATACGGAAGCTGCGATCCGGCATGGGCGCGAAGCCCTCTCGATGATGGAGGAGCTCGGTGGGGACGAGGAGGGTCGCGCCTTCGTGCTCAACAACATCGGCTCTGCGCGGGTCCGTGCCGGAGACAAGGGTGGCCTCGAGGACGTCGAGCAAAGCCTTGCGATCAGCGTTGCGATCAACTCGGCAGAGAGTGTCCGCGGCTTCGGCAACCTTGCCTCGCTCTTGGCCGATTTCGGCCGACTCGACCGTCGCGGCGAGATGCTGGAGAAGGGCGTCGCAGCTGCAGAACGGTTCGGCCTCGCCGGCTTCCGTCGCTGGCTGAATACCGAGCTCCTCTGGCAGCCGTACTGGGACGGGC
>WNGB01005772.1_pt1 | contig 18451 bp, 17 predicted proteins | sample 5400681 | NCBI WGS metagenome assembly WNGB01 (sample SAMN13153367, study PRJNA577476) | soil metagenome | isolation source: 115 cm soil or saprolite under grassland replicate 2 | place: USA:California | collected 2016-06-15 | reverse complement strand
GTTGGCTGAGGGCACCGTCAAGTGGTTCTCGAACGAGAAGGGCTACGGCTTCATCGAGCGCGAGGGTGGGGACGACGTGTTCGTCCACCACAGCGCGATCCAGATGGACGGCTATCGGTCGCTGACCGAGGGCCAGCGGGTGCAGTTCGAGGTCGTGCAGGGCGACAAGGGCCTGCAGGCTGCGAACGTCACCGCGGCTTAGGAACTTCCGGACTCGAGACAGTACGCGGGCCCCGGAAGGGGCCCGCTTTATTCTGGGAGGATTACTCGGTGCCGATCTCACGCGATGAAGTGCTGCACGTCGCTCGGCTGGCGCGCCTGGCGCTGACCGACGAGGAGGTCGAGCGGCTCGGGGCGCAGCTGAACGCGATTCTCGAGGCCGTCGGCAAGGTCGGCGAGCTCGACCTCGAAGGCGTCGAGCCGACTGCGCACCCGCTCGAGCTCGTCAACGTCTGGGCCGAGGACGAGCCGCGGCCCTCGCTGACCGTCGAGGAGGCGCTCGCGAACGCGCCCGACCGCGAGGCCGGCTTCTTCCGGGTGCCGCCGGCGTGACCGTCCAAACGGGACCTGTCCGGTGCCAGGCACCGGACACGGCCTTTGGGGGCACGGCGTGATCGACACGCTGCGCTTAACCTCCGAGGAGGCCGCCGGCCTGATCGAGCGCGGCGACGTCTCGGCTGCGGAGCTGCACTCCCTCTATCTCGTCGCGATCGCGGAGCGCGATCCCGAGCTGCACGCCTACCTGACGACTGTCGACCAGGCTGAGGGGAACGGCGTGCCGATCGCGCTGAAGGACGCGATCTCGACGAAGGGCGTCGAGACGACCGCAGGCTCGAAGATCCTCGCCGGCTACGTACCTGTCGCCGATTCGACGGTCGCGGCCCGCTGCAAGACCGCGGGCCTGCCTCTCCTGGGCAAGACGAACATGGACGAGTTCGCGATGGGCTCGTCGACCGAGAACTCGGCCTACGGGCCGAGCCGGAACCCGTGGGACCCCGAGCGGGTCCCGGGCGGCTCCTCCGGGGGCTCGGCCGCCGCGGTCGCTGCGGGCCTCGCACCTTGGGCGCTCGGCTCCGATACCGGCGGCTCGATCAAGCAGCCCGCCGCGCTGTGCGGCCTCGTCGGCCTGCGCCCCACATACGGCACGGTCAGCCGCTCCGGCATCGTCGCGTTCGCGTCGAGCCTCGACCAGGTCGGCCCGATCACGAAGACGGTCCGTGATTGCGCGCGGCTCTACGAAGTCATCGCCGGTCGCGACCCCGAGGACTCGACCACGGTCGAGCTCCCCGAGGCCGTCGCGATCCCCGAAGCGGAGGACCTCAAGGGCCTGAAGGTCGGCGTCCCGAAGGAGCTGAACGAGGCCGAGGGCATCGAGCCCGGCGTCAGCGAGGCGGTCAACGCGACGATCGACCTCTGCGAGCTGCTCGGCGCCGAGGTGGGGGAGACCAACCTGCCGCGCTCGGTCGAGTACGGCCTCTCGTGCTACTACCTGATCGCGCCCTCGGAGGCGTCCTCGAACCTCGCGCGCTACGACGGCGTCCGCTACGGGCTCCGCGTCACCGACGGCGACATCCGCGAGCTGTACATGCGGACTCGAGACGCGGGATTCGGCGACGAGCCGAAGCGGCGGATCATGCTCGGCACCTACGCGCTCTCGGCGGGCTACTACGAGGCGTACTACGGCCAGGCGCAGAAGGTGCGGACGATCATCCGGCAGGAGTTCGCCGCTGCGCTCGAGCAGTTCGACGTCCTCGTCAGCCCGACCTCGCCGACGGTCGCCTTCCCGCTCGGCGCGAAGACCGACAACCCACTCGCGATGTACCTCTCCGACGTTTTGGCGATCCCGCCGAACATGGCGGGGCTACCCGGGCTCTCGATTCCGTGCGGCCTCTCCGAGGGCCTCCCGGTCGGCCTCCAGCTGATCGGCCCGCAGTTCTCGGAGAACCTGCTCTTCCGCGCCGGCCACGCGCTCGAGGGCGCGCTCGAGTTCGACTTCGTCCCGGAGCGCCTGCGGTGAACTGGGAACCGGTCATCGGGCTGGAGATCCACGTTCACCTGAAGACACGGACGAAGATGTTCTGCCGCTGCGAGCTGGAGTACTTCGCGCCCGAGAACTCGCGCACATGCCCAGTCTGCCTCGCGCACCCGGGCGCGCTCCCCGTCCCGAACGAGCGGGCCGTGGAGATGACGATCCTCCTCGGCCATGCACTCGGCTGCGAGATCGCCGAGCGAGCCGTCTTCCACCGCAAGCACTACTTCTATCCCGACCTGCCGAAGGGCTACCAGATCTCCCAGTACGACGAGCCGCTCTGCGTGAACGGCCGGATCGAGCTGCCGACGGTCGAGGGCGCCATCGAGGTCGGCATCGTCCGCGCCCACCTCGAGGAGGACGCGGCGAAGAACGTGCACATGGGCGGGGCCGAGGGGCGCATCTCGGGCGCCGACCGGACGCTCGTCGACTTCAACCGGGCCGGCACGCCGCTCGTCGAGATCGTGACCGCACCGGATCTCCACTCCGCGGAGCACGCGAAGCGCTTCCTGCAGCTCCTGCGCCAGACGGTCGTCGAGCTCGGCATCTCGGACGCGGAGATGGAAAAGGGCTCGCTCCGGTTCGACGTCAACGTCTCCGTGCGGCCCGAGGGCTCGGACGAGCTGCGCACGCGCACGGAGCTGAAGAACATGAACTCGTTCAACTTCGCGGCCAAGGGCATCGAGCGTGAGATCCTGCGCCAGATCCGGATCTACGAGGCCGGCGGTGAGGTCGAGCAGGAGACGATGCACTTCGACCCCGGCAACGAGTCGGCGCCGCCGCTGCGCTCCAAGGAGGAGGCGCAGGACTACCGCTACCTGCCGGAGCCGGACCTCGTTCCGCTCGAGCCGCCGCTCGAGCTCGTCGAGCGACTGCGGGGCGAGCTGCCGGAGCTGCCGGCCGCGCGCATCGGGCGCCTGGACGACGAGATCGGCTTCGAGCTTGCGGAGGGGCTCGTGACGAGCGGCCGCGACCGGCTCTTCGTCCAGGTTGCCGGAGACCGCCGCCAGGTCGCGAACGTGCTCATGAACCAGTTCGCCGCCACGGGCGTCGAGCCCGCCGCGGTCAACCCCGACGAGCTCGCGAAACTGATCGAGGCGCGCGACCGGATTCCCCGGCAGGCCTTCACCGAGGCCCTCGCGGCGAGCGGCGACGCCGGCTTCTCGGCCGAAAGCTACCTCGGCGACGGGCAGATCACCGAGGCTGGTGACCTAGAGCCGCTGATCGACCGGGTGATCGCCGCGCACCCGCAGCAGGTCGAGTCGTATCGCGCCGGCAAGGAGGGCCTGCTCGGCTTCCTCGTCGGCCGGGTGATGAAGGAGTCGCAGGGGCGCGCGAACCCGAAGCTCGTCAACGAGCTGCTCCGGGAGAAGCTGCTTAGTGATCGTCGCGTGTAGGCCCCGGTTTGGATCGACCGGTCGTTTCAGACGGACACCGGGCGGAGCCCGGCGTCCCTCGGCATCGCTTGCGATGCCGATAGAGGCCATGCCGGCTTTGCCGGCGTGGCCGTCCTGCATCGCGGCACCGCAAGCGGCGCCTTACGTAGCCGACGACCTCGAGCGGCGGCGCGTAGTCGTCGCGGCCGCGGGTGGGGCGGCCGCCTCGGCGGCTCGCTTTTCGCGTTCCTTCTTCTTGCGCTGGCGGTCCTTTGCCCAGCGGCGAGTTGCCCTCGATCCACGGCCCATCGAGACGACTCTAGATGAGGCCGCAGTAACGCGCCGTGTTGGGCCACGGGTAGTAGCCGCGCCCGCTGCGGTGCGCGCGCTCGGCGACCCACATCTGCTCGAGCGGCGTCCAGTGGTCGGCCGTGCCCTTGTGGCGCAGGAGGTCGCGTCCGTACATGCGCTGGAAGCTGATGTCCATCTGCAGACCGCCGTAGTAGGGCGCGTTCGGATCGTTCCACGGCCCTTCGTAGCGGTGGATGCAGAGCCAGCCCGACTTGTGCGGCGGGCGGACGGCCCTGGATCGGGCGCGGTTCGCGCGGTGGTGCCAGAGGTCGCGGACCCAGAGCTTGAAACGGATGCTCGGATCCCTCTCGGCGGCGCGGGAGGCGGGTGTTCGGCGGACTCCCATCAGCGACTGCCAGCGCCACGTCTGCCGCTGATAGCGGTGGATCTGCCTCACGACGGCGTCGCCGGCCGGATGAACCTCGGTTGTGGCGGCGGCCCGATGAGGGCCGGAGAAAACGGACACGGCCAGGCCGGCAAGGATCAACGCAGGCGTGAGCCGCTGAAGTCGGCGGAGCAAGAGAAACCCCCTTGAGTCGGGGGCCCCGCTCACCGGCGCGACTATGCCGCAGCGCCTCCGCGAGCGAACCTGGTCTCAGGCCCCCGGGTTGTTGTCGGTTCTGTGTAAGACGTCGGACGGTAGCTTCGGTTGCTTGAATCTGCTCGGAAAACCTGTAAAACCTCCGTAAAGAAGAAGTGCCGCAATTGCAGCGAAAACGGCCGTTTTCGCAGTGCCCAAGCCGGAGAGAGCCGTTCCGGCGGCTGCGGTTGCGACACCCGCCACAATCAGCGCATTTCCCGCCGGGCGGCGCTCGATCGTGACAATCGCCACCGCCAGAACGGCCGCTGTTCCGAGCGTGTTGCCAAGGACGGCAACGAGCCTCGCGGGGAAGAAATCGAGATGCGCCTGCGCCTCCGGGATGCTCGTCCCGCTGATCCCATCGTGCAGCGGGGCGGCGACGGCGACGCCGAGAGCGAGACCGGCGTAGACGAGTGCCGGCGGAAGCGCCCACCGCCGGCCGTTGAGGAGGAGCGACCCCAGCCCGAGCAGCGGCGCGGTCAGCAGTCCTCCGCAGAGGTAGTAGACCCGGAAGGCGCGATCGTCCCAGCCGGCGGCCGCGCCCCAGGCGAGCGCGGCCGACGCCGCGGCGTAGGAGAGCAGGGAAAGCGCCCAGGCGGCAAGCTCGGGCGCGCGGCGGACGCGCCAGCGGGCCGCGAGCGCGCCGGCGAGACGCAACGAAACGAGCGCGGCCGCAAACGCGAGCAGGACCTCCATCAGGTGTCAGCCTATGACTGAGCTAGGCTCAGAAGCCTCTTTGTCCGCCAAGCGCCATCTGATGACGCCGGGGCCGACGCCCGTGCCCCCCGAGGTGCTCGCGGCGATGGCGCTTCCCGTCGTCCATCACCGCAGTCCCGACTTCAAGCCGGTCTACGCGCGCTGCCTCGAGCGCCTGAAAGACGTCTTCCGCACCGAGAACGACGTGCTCCTCTACACCGGCTCCGGGACGGGCGGGCTCGAATCCGTGGTGGCCAACCTCTGCTCGCCGGGCGACAGGATCGTCGTCGTCTCTGCCGGCTACTTCGGCGAGCGCTGGGCTGCGATCGCCGAGACTTACGGCTGCGCGGTCGAGCACATCCGCTACGAGTGGGGCGAGGACCCCTCGCCGGACGACCTCGCTTCCCGCCTGGCAGAGATCGGTGGGGCCGGCGCCGTCCTCGTCACGCAATCCGAGACGTCGACCGGCGTCGTGACCGACGTCCGGGCTCTGGCGGCTGCGGCGAAAGCGGCCGGCGCCCTCGTCGGGATCGACGCGATCTCGAGCCTCGGCGCCGTTCCCTGCGAGACGGACGAGTGGCAGCTCGATGCCGTCGTCTCGGGCTCGCAGAAGGCCCTGATGACGCCTCCCGGCCTGTCGATGGTCTCGGTCTCGTCGGCCGCCTGGGAGGCGCAGGCCCGCGCGAGCCTTCCGCGCTTCTACTTCGACTGGGAGCGGACGCGCGCGGCCCAGGAGGCCCTCGACGCCGCGTTCACACCCGCGGTCTCGATCGTCGTCGGCCTCGACGTCGCGCTCGGCCTGATCCTCGAGCGGGGGCTGGAGGCGGCGTTCGAGCACCACGTCCGGCTCGGCCGCGCTTGCCGTGCGGGCGTGAAGGCGATGGGCCTCGAGCTCTTCTCGCCCGACGAGGACAGCTCGGCCGTCGTCACGACGGTGCGCGTGCCCGAGCCCGTCGACGGCGCGCAGTTCCTGCTCGATCTCCGCGACCGCCTCGGCATCACCCTCGCGCCCGGGCAGGGTCCGTTGAAGGGCAAGGTCTTCCGCATCGGGCACATCGGGTACTTCGACGTCTTCGACATCACGACGGCGCTCGCCGGGATCGAGCTCTCCCTGGCCGAGGCGGGCGCCGAGATCGAGCGCGGAGTCGCGGTCACGCGCGCGCTCGAGACGTACGAACGCACCCCCGCGTGAAAGCCCGCGTTCTCGTCCGCGAGCCGATCGCCGAGGCCGGGATCGAGCTCCTGCGCGAGCACTTCGACGTCGACGTCGACCCGAATGGCGACCTCTCGGCCGCGATCGGCGACTACGAGGCGATCGTCATCCGCTCGGCCACGAAGCTCGACGCGGGCCTGATCGACCAGGCTCGGCGGCTGAAGGTGATCGGCCGCGCGGGAGTCGGGGTCGACAACGTGGACGTCGAGGCCGCCACCCGGCGCGGAATCGTCGTCGCCAACGCGCCCGAGTCGACGGTGATCTCCGCGGCGGAGCACACGATCGGGCTCCTCCTGGCGCTCTCCCGGCACATTCCACAGGCGCACGCGGCCCTCAAGGAGGGGCGCTGGGAGCGCTCGCGCTACGGAGGGCTCGAGCTCGCGGGCAAGACGCTCGGCGTGCTCGGGTTCGGGCGCATCGGCCAGCAGGTGGCCCGCCGCGCGCTCGGCCTGGAGATGCGCGTCGTCGCGCACGATCCGTTCGTCGCCCGCGAGCGCTTTCGCGAGCTCGGGGTCGAGCGCGCCGACTCGCGCGACGAGGTGCTTGCGGCTGCGGACTTCCTCACGCTGCACCTCCCGTTGACCCCGGAGACGCAGGGCTCGATCGACTCGGAAGCGCTGGCGAAGACGCGCGAGGGCGCCCGGTTGGTGAACGCGGCCCGCGGCGAGCTCGTGGACGAAGCGGCCCTGCTCGAGGCGCTCCGGTCGGGCAAGCTCGCCGCTGCGGCGCTCGACGTCTTCAGAGATGAGCCCTATTCGGGCCCGCTGCTCGAGCTCGAGAACGTCGTCGTCACTCCTCACCTCGCGGCCTCCACCGAGGAGGCGCAGGACCGGGCGGGCCTGATCGTTGCGGAGCAAGTCGTCGCCGCGCTCGAGGGCGCGCTCGTCACGAACGCGGTCAACATCCCGTCGATCGGCGCCGAGGATCTCGAGGTGCTCGGCCCGTTCATCCCGCTGGCGGCGAGCCTTGGGAAGCTGGCGATGGACCTCTCCGGCGGCCGCGCCGAGCGAATCGAGCTCGCCTACTACGGCAGCCTCTCCGGCTACGACACGAGGCTGCTGACGGCCGCCGCGCTGAACGGCGCCTTTCAGGGGCGCGCCGACCAGCCGGTCAACTACGTCAACGCTCCGGTCATCGCCGCCGAGAGGGGCGTCGAGGTCGTCGAGGAACGCCGCCGCGCTTCGCGCGACTTCACGAACCTCGTGCGCGTCTCGGTGCGCTCGAATGGCGACGAGCTGCGCGTCGCCGGCACGACCATCGGGCGCGAGCATCGACGCTGGCTCGTGAGCGCGCTCGGCTTCGAGCTGGAGATGGAGCTCGCGCCGCTGATGGCGATCTTCCGCTACGACGACGTCCCGGGCGTGATCGGACGCGTCGGGACGCTCTTCGGCGAGGCCGGCGTCAACATCGCGAACATGGCCGTCTCGCGCACGAGAAAGGGCGGCAAGGCGCTGATGGCGCTCTCGATTGACAGCCCGCTGCCGTCAGAGCTCGTCGAGACCCTCCGCGCCGCCGGGCTCGACGACGCGTACTTCATCTCGCTGGCTGATTAGATCTACCTCGAGCGGGGATCGAGCCGGCGAGCGACTGCTCCGATGTTGCTCAGCTTTCTGACGATCCGGTAGCCCGGGCGCGTGCGGGCGACTCGCTCGTACTCGGGGATCTCGTGTCCCGGAGCGACGAGGAACTGCGCGCCGTCGGCCCGTGTGCGCTCGTAGTCGGAGAGGGGCGCCTCGATGCGGTGTCCGCAGGCGGGATCCGAGCACTCGCAGACGAGCTCGGCCGTCTCCGCGCCGAACTGCTCCGCCGTGTCCGCGATCCGCTCGTTCACCTGGCGGAACTGAGACTCGGTCTTCGCTATGCGTAGCTCGTCGCTTCTCAAAGGGGGTGTGAGTGTTTCGCTTACCCTGAACGGCATGGCTCGAACCCTGCCGGACGCAGTCGAGCGCGTTTCCGCCTTCCTCGGCCAGTCCGGCGCCGAGGTGCGCATCGAGGAGTTCCCCGCAGGCACGCCGACGGCCGCGGAGGCGGCCCGGGCTGTCGGTTGCAAGCTCGCTCAGATCGTGAAGTCGCTCGTCTTCGACTGCGACGGGCGATGGGTGGTCGCGCTCATCCCCGGCGACCGGCGCGCAGACCCGGCCAAGATCGCGGCCGCCGTCGGGGCTTCCCGCGCGCGCATCGCCTCCCCGGAGGAGGTCGAGCGCGCCACTGGCTTCGCCGCGGGGGCGGTGGCTCCGTTTCCGCTCCCCCGGATCGAGCGGGTGCTCGTCGACCACGGGTTGCTCGCCCACAAGCGAGTCTGGGTCGGCGCGGGCTCACCGAGGCACATGGCGGTTCTCTCGTCGGCGGATCTCGTGCGCCTCGCCAGGGCACGGCCAATGGACGCCGTCGAGACCGCCGCATAACATTTGAAGCAAGCGGCTAAGAGGAGGCTGGAGTGCGCGAGACCGAAAAGATCTGGATGAACGGCGACCTCGTCGACTGGGGCGATGCGACTGTCCACGTCGGCACCCACGGGCTCCACTACGGCACCGGCGTCTTCGAGGGGATCCGGTGCTACGAGACCGACAAGGGCCCGGCCGTGTTCCGGCTCACCGACCACCTTCTGCGACTCCACAATTCGGCCAGGCTCCTCTACATGGAGCTGCCGTACTCGATCGAGGAGCTTCACGCCGCCTGCAGGGAGGTGATCGCCGTCAACGGCCTCCCCGAGTGCTACCTGCGCCCGATCGCGTTCTCCGGCTACGGCGAGCTCGGCGTCTCGACCGCGGGGAATCCCATCGACGTCGTGATCATGAGCTGGCCGTGGGGCGCGTACCTCGGCGACGAGGGGCTCAAGAACGGCATTCGCGTCAAGATCTCGTCCTGGGAGCGGGTCGGCCCGAACACGATTCCGCACGCCTCGAAAGCGACGGGCATCTACCTGAACTCGATGCTCGCGGTCACGGAGGCGAACCGCGCCGGCTACGACGAGGCGATCCTGCTCACGGCGGACGGCTTCATCGCCGACGGCTCGGGCGAGAACGTCTTCGTCGTCAAGAACGGCAAGATCGCAACGCCGCCGCTCTCGACCTCGATCCTCCCCGGGATCACGCGCGACTCGGTGATCCAGATCGCCCAGGATCTCGGCTACACGGTCGAGGAGAAGAACCTCATCCGCTCGGATCTCGTCTCTGCGGACGAGGTCTTCATGACCGGGACCGCGGCCGAGGTGACGCCGATCCGCGAGATCGACGACCGTGAGATCGGGCCGCCGGGGCCGGTTACGAAGGAGCTCCAGACGGCTTACCTCGACACGTGCCACGGCCGCAGCGAGCGGTGGGCGCAGTGGCTCGAGTACGCCAAGATCGGAAACGCCGCGCCCGCCGAGGCTTAACCCCGAAAAATGCTCGCGCATTTTCCGGGTGACTGGGTTGTCCCATCGCTCCGCTCGGGAGACGTAGAAGCCCGGCATCGCCGGACTTGAGAGACACGGGTACAGCCGTCTCGAAGATTCCTCTCTCCCGTCCTTACCTGGACGAGCGCGAGGAGGAGCTCGTCCTCGACGTGCTGCGGTCGGGACGGCTCTCGCTCGGGCCGGCGATCGACCGTTTCGAGGAGCTCTTCGCCGAGCGGGTCGGCGCGCCGTATGCGGCTGCAGTCTCGAGCGGTACGGCCGGGCTGCACCTGCTCTGCCACATCGCGGGGGTGGCGGACGGCGACGAGGTAATCACCTCCCCGATCGCATTCGTTGCGACCGCCAACTGCTTCATCTTCGAGGGCGGCCGTCCGGTCTTCGCGGACGTCGATCCGCAGACGCTGAACCTCGAGCCGGCCGCGGTCGAAGCGGCCGTCACGGAGCGGACGAAGGGGATCGTCGTGGTCGACATGTTCGGCTACCCGTGCGAGCTCGACGAGCTGCGCGCGATCGCCGAGCGGCACGGCCTCTGGCTGATCGACGACTCGTGCGAGGCGCTCGGGGCCGAGTACAAAGGCTCGCCGGTCGGCTCGCACGGCGTCTCGGGAGCGTTCGGCTTCTATCCGAACAAGCAGCTAACGACGGGCGAGGGCGGCATGGTGACGACACCCTCCGAGGAGGAGTGGGAGCTGCTGAAGAGCCTTCGCAACCAGGGGCGCTCGTACGACTCACGCTGGTTCCACCACGTCCGGCTCGGCTTCAACTACCGGATCACGGATCTTCAGGCCGCGCTCGGGATTGCCCAGCTCGAGAAGCTCGACCGCATGCTGAGCATGCGGGGCGACGTCGCTGCGCGCTACGGCGAGCTGCTTGCGGACGTCGAGGAGGTCGAGGCCCCGCTCGCCGACGACGCGGAGCACAGGCGCTCGTGGTTCGTCTACGTCGTCAAGCTTGCCTCCGGCATCGACCGGGACGCGGTGCTCGAGCGGCTCGGCGCGCAGGGGATCGAAGCCGGCCTCTACGTCCCGGCGGTCCACCTCCAGCCGTACATGCGCGAGCGCTACGGGTTCGCCGAGGGCCTGTGTCCGATCGCCGAGGACGCGTGCTCGCGGACGCTGGCGCTCCCGTTTTTCCCGCAGCTCACGGCCGAGGACCAGCAGCGTGTCGTCGGCGCGCTGAAGGACGCCCTCGCGTGACGCGCTGGGTTTGACGCCACCTGTCGCCGGGAAGTAGCCAGCCGAATGCTCGACGGCCGGACCCCCGCCCGTGAGGACCGCTCAGCGGCGAGCATCTGGTTTCCCGCCGTACTCGCCGGCCTGGTCGCCGCGGTTGCCGGCGGCATCGCCTGGGGGCTGATCGTCAAGTGGTCCGATTACGAGATCGGCTTCGCGGCCTGGGGTATCGGCTTCCTCTGTGGATTCGCGGTGCTCACGGCGACGCGTGGCTCCCGCGGTTTGCCGTTTCAGGGAATCGCCGTCATCTGCGCGCTGCTCGGCATCCTGATCGGCAAGTACCTGGCCTTCGTCTGGATCACCCAGGACATCGCGGAAGAACAGACCGGAGGCGCCGTCAGCGTCCCGATCTTCTCTTCCGACACTGTCGACCTCTTCCGCGACAACCTCGGGGTCGTCTTCGACTGGATCGACCTGCTGTGGGTCGGGTTCGCGGTCTACACGGCGTGGCGCGTCCTTCAGCCCGAGGCTCCCCAGCCCACGAAGGCGCCGACCGAGACAGAGCGGCCGGCCGAGCCGACCTCCGGGGTCTGACCCCGTAAAGTTCGCGCCATGGCGGACGGCTCCGGGCGAATGATCTTCTTCGGCTTCGCTAAGGCGCCGCTTGCGGCGCCGACCCTCAGGACGTGCGGGCTTTGCCCGTGCGTCCGTCTTCCTGTCGCGCCGCTTGCGGCGCCGACCCTCAGGACGTGCGGGCTTTGCCCGTGCGTCCGTCTTCCTGTCGGACCGGGATAATCGGTTCCTATGGCCGATGTTGCCGGCAGGATGATCTTCCTCGGCTTCGGCAAGTACGCGCGCGCGGACAAGATCTACGCGGTCGAGCCGATCACCGGCAAGGACCGGGGCGGGGGCCAGCGGACGCGCGTCTGGATCGAGGGAGTACCGGACCCGATCATCGCCTCCCGCACCGAGCGGACGATCCTGCACGACATGGGCCAGGAGGCCGCCATCGGCGCGCCGATCATCGACGAGGCGCTCAAGCTCGCGGAGCGGATCGTGGAAGACGCAGAGAAGGGCCGCGTCGATCTCGGAGACCTCGGACGCCGCGCCCGCCGGCTGCTCGAGAAGACTTCGCGCCCCGGCGAGGGCGACAAGTTGTTCTAGCGTCGGTGTCGATCCAGGCGTGTCGACCGGTCATTTCAGACGGATGCACGGCGAGGCATCGCTTGCGATGCCGTTTGGAGGCCGTGTCGGCTTTGCCGGCGCGGCCGTCTCGGGCCCGCACATCCTGATGGCGGCACCGCAAGCGGTGCCTTAGGGCATTGTCGGACGGCTTTGGCCCTCCCGTCGAGGACCCGGCCGGCGAGACAGAGCGCCCCGGCCGGCTCGCCTTCCTGCGCGGCCTCGCAATCGACCTGACCCCGATCCGTCGCTCGCGCGATTTCCGCAGGCTCTGGTTCGGAAACGCCGTCTCGCTCCTCGGGAGCATGCTGACGACGGTCGCGATCCCGTACCAGGTCTTCCAGCTGACGGGGTCGACGCTCGCGGTCGGGCTGCTCGGGATCGCCGCCCTCGTGCCGCTGCTGACGGTGTCGTTGCTCGGCGGTGCGATCGCAGACGCCCTCGACCGGAGGCTGCTGCTGATCGTGTCCGACGTCGGGCTGACGGCGGTTTCGGGCCTGCTCGTCGCCAACGCGGCGCTCGAGCACCCGCACGTCTGGGCCCTGTACGCCGCCGAAGCCATCGGGACGGCGCTCTACGCGATCCAGCGGCCGGCGATGGACGCGCTCGTGCCGAGACTCGTTGGTGACGATCAAATCGCACCCGCCGCAGCCGTCCAGGGCATCTACCAGTCGTTCGCGCATGTGGGCGGACCGGCGCTGGGCGGGATCCTGATCGCGTCGGCCGGCCTGACTGCGACCTACGCGGTCGACGTTGTCACGTTTGCCGCCTCGCTTGTCGCCGCCTGGCTGCTGCCGGCGATGCCGCCGCTCGCGCACGTCGCACGACCGGGGCTGCGGTCGATTGCCGAGGGGTTCCGCTTCGTTCGCCGGAAGCCCGAGCTCCAGGGAATCTTCGCCGTCGACACGGTGGCGATGGTCTTCGGGATGCCGAGCGCCCTCTTTCCCGCCTACGGCGAGCACTTCGGCGGCGGTGCGAGGACGGTCGGCTTTCTCTACGCCGCGCCGTATGCGGGTGCGCTGCTCGCGACGTTGCTCTCGGGCTGGGTCGTGCGCACCCGGCGCCAGGGTCTCGGCGTCTGCGTCGCAGCGTCCGCCTGGGGGCTGGCGATCGTCGGCTTCGGCCTCGCGCCCAGCCTGTGGCCGGCTCTCCTCTTCCTCGCCCTGGCAGGAGGCGCGGACGACTGGAGCGCCATCCTCCGCTCGACGATCCTCCTCTCCGTGACGCCGGACTCGATGCGTGGTCGGCTGTCCGGGATCGAGCTCGCCCAGGTTGCGAGCGCACCGAGCCTCGGCAACCTCGAGGCGGGCGCTCTGGCCTCGCTCACGAGCCTCCGCTTTTCGGTCGTCTCGGGCGGGCTCGCCTGCATCGCCGGTTGCTGGTTGTTCGTCGCGGCGATCCCCGCGCTCCTCCGCTACGACGCTCGGCAGGCGCGCGCGTGAAGCTGGCGCAGGACTTCTTCGCTCGTAGCGTCCATGAAGTAGCCCCCGAGCTCGTGGGTGCAAAGCTGCTCGTCGACGGTGTCGGCGGCCGCATCGTCGAGGTCGAGGCGTACGACCACGAGGATCCCGCCGCGCACGGTTACGGGGGGCAGACGGCTCGCAACGCCTCGATGTTCGGCCCGCCCGGCCACGCGTACGTGTACCGCTCCTACGGGATCCACTGGTGCCTGAACTTCGTCTGCGAGGAAGAGGGGGCGGCGAGCGCGGTCCTGATCCGGGCGCTCGAGCCGACGGACGGTCTCGACGCCATGGCCGCCCGGCGGGGCACGTCGGAGCCGAGGCTTCTCTGCGCGGGACCGGGGCGGCTGTGCCAGGCGCTCGGCGTGACCGGCGCGCACGACGGGCTCGCGCTCCACACGCCTCCGTTCGCGCTCTTCCGCGGCGCCGAGGTCGAGATCGCCGTCGGCGCGCGCATCGGGATCACGAAGGCGACCGATCGCCCGTGGCGCTACGGTGAGGCGGGCTCGCGCTACCTCAGCCGCCCGCTGGCTGGAACGTAGTCAGGTCGCGACGGCGATCTTGACGAGCATTCCCGGCGCTGCCGCCACGCCCGCGCGCGGAAGCTGGAAGACCACTCGTCCATGCCGGCCCTCCGCCGTCTCTTCGACCTCGAAACGCAGCCCGCGCCGCTCGAGCTTGTGCTGCGCGACGCTCACGGGCAGGCCGACGAGCGGGGGCACCACTCCGTGGAGAGGCCTCGGTAGGACCAGCACGACCCGGTCGTAGGCCGAAAGCCGCCCGTGCCTCGGAATCTGGTTCAGCACGACGCCGAGCCGCTGCCCGGCCTTCGCCGGCTTGTAGACGATCGAGGGCGAGAGCGGCTGGCCGGCGAGCCGCGCTCGGGCCGCCTGCACGCTCTGACCGACGAGATCGGGGACGTCCACCTCGTTCGGCATGCAGTCCGCCGTCCTGTGCGGCTGTTCATCGCTGAAGAAGAGAACTTCCTTCGGCGAGTAGCAGTTGCCGTTGTCGATCTGGACCCGCCCGTCCCGGAAGACCACGGACTCCGGCGAGGCGTACGGCGTCGATGCGGACGGGAAGGACTCGGGCTCGTCGTGGAGATAGGGCAGCGCCGACTGCATGAACGTGCGCCAGATCTCGGCCGGATAGGTCCCGCCCGCGACCGGGCCGCCGTGGTACTCGGTCTCCATCGATCTCAGCTCACGTGGATAGCCGACCCAAACGGCGACGGCGAGCTGAGGCGTGTAGCCGACGAACCAGGCGTCGCCGTAGTTCTCGGTCGTCCCCGTCTTGCCGGCGACCGGGCGGTCGGGGAGCGCGGCTCGATGACCTGTGCCCTGGGTCACGACCTTCTGGAGGATCGAGTTCAGGAGAGCCGTCTTGTCGGAGTCGAGAACGCGGTGCCCGACCGGCTGGTTCCGTCGCTTCCCGACCTTGTACACCGCCCGCGGCTGGTTGCCGAAGATCGAGCCGTCGATCCGGCTACCGTCGTTGGCGAAGGTCGAGAAGGCGCGTGCCATCTCGAGGGGGTTTGCCGCCTCGGCGCCGAGGCCGATCGCGAAGTAGCTGTTCAGCTTGCTGCGGATCCCGGCTTCGCGCGCCATCGCGGCGACGTTCTTGGGCCCGACGACGGAGGTCAGCTGAGCGTAGACGGAGTTGTCCGAGTGGATCGTCGCCGACTCGAGGTCGATCGAGCCCAGGTACTCGCCCTCGTAGTTCTCTACCTGCCAGAGCCGGTCTCCGAGCGGGATCACGACCGGGTGCGAGACGAAGTGCGTGGCCGGTGAGATGCCCTGGTCGAGGGCCGCCGCGAGCACGAAGGGCTTGAACGCCGAGCCGGGCTGCCGCTCTCCCTGGACAGCGAGGTTGAACTGGCTCTCGCGGTAGTTCGACCCGCCGACCATGGCCAGCACGTTCCCGTTCCGGGGATCGATCGCAACGAGCGCCGCCTGCGGGCCGTCGGGGTTCGAGAGCCACTTCGCGATCGCCCCTCGGGCCATCCTCTGCAGGCCGCGATCGAGAGTCGTGTACACGCGCATCCCGCCGCCGAAGACCTGCGACGAGCCGTACTCGTCGACGAGCTGCTGCTTCACGTAGTTGACGAAGTACTGCCCCTCGCGTTCCTGCGTTCCCGGCAGGCGGATCTCGTCGGGCGAGGGAAGGGCGGCGCTGCGGGCTTCCTTGAACTGGTCGCGCGCGATGATGCCCTGCGCCAGCATCTGGTCGAGAACGAGCCGGCGCCGCAGCTTCGCCGCGCGCGGGTTCGTGACCGGGTCGTAGCGCGCGGGATCGCGCGGAATCCCGGCGAGGAGGGCCGCCTCGGGGAGCGTGAGCTCGGACGCGGGCTTCCCGAAGTAGGTCAGCGCGGCCTGACCCACGCCGTAGGCGCCGTTCCCGAAGTAGATCGTGTTCAGGTAGGCCGTCAGGATCCAGTCCTTCGGCTTGCGCTGCTCGAGCTGCCAGGCGAGCGCGGCCTCCTTGAGCTTGCGCGCGACCGAGCGGTTGTCCTTGACGTACGCGTTCTTGATGAACTGCTGCGTGATCGTCGAGCCGCCCTGGACGACCGCCTTGTTTCGCACGTCGGCCCAGAAAGCGCGTCCGATCGCGTGCAGGTCGACTCCGCGGTGCTCGTAGAAGCGCTTGTCCTCGATGGCGACGATCGCCTGCTTCATGATCGGCGCGATCTGGCCCGACTGGAGGAGCACGCGACTCTCCGACCCTCGTAGGACGGCAAGCACGTGCGGGTGCTTGACGTCGCCGTCGTAGATGTAGCCGTCGTGCTCGAAGCGCTGCTGGTGCGCGGGGTCGAGCTCCGGAATCTGGCTCGCGATCGCGGTCACGAGCCCGAAGAGGAACGAAGCCATGGAGAGGGCGCCCAGCACCGAGACCAGTGCGAGGAGGCGAAGCTTGCGGATGCGGCGCCCGTTCTTCCGCGCCGGCGGAGGTCTGCGGCGAAGACGCAAGAGGCGGAGTCTAGACTCGAAGCATGACTCTCGCGGACCTCACGCGGAACGCAGTCCACGTCGCCCCCGAGGGCGAGCTCGAGAGAAAGCTGGAGCTCGGCCGGCCGCTACGAGTCAAGCTCGGGATCGACGTCACGACTCCGGACGTGACTCTCGGGCACGGCGTCCCGCTCCAGCGCATGGCCGCCTTCCAGCGCGAGGGTCACACCGGCGTCCTCATCGTCGGCGACTACACGACGCGGATCGGCGACCCGTCGGGCCGCTCGGCCGCGCGCCCGATCCTCTCCGGAGAGGAGATCGACCGGAACGCCCAGCTCTACTTCGAGCAGGCCTCGACGATCATCGACCCGGAGCGGACCGAGCTTCGCTTCAACAGCGAGTGGCTCGGCAAGCTCGACTACGCGGAGATCGTGCGGCTGGCCCGAACGGCGACGGTCGCGCGGCTCCTCGAGCGTGACGATTTCGCGAAGCGCTTCGCAGCCCAGCAGCCGATCTCGCTCTCCGAGCTCCTCTACCCGATCATGCAGGGCTACGACTCCGTCGCGGTCGAGGCCGACGTCGAGCTCGGGGGCACCGACCAGCTCTACAACCTGCTCATGGGGCGCGAGGTGCAGCAGCAGTACGGCCAGGAGCCCCAGGTGGCGCTGACGGTCGAGTTGCTGCTCTCCTGGGACGAGCAGCTGATGAGCCAGTCGAAGGGGAACTACATCGGGCTCGCGGAGGCGCCCGAGGAGCAGTTCGGGAAGACGATGAGGATTCCTGACGCCGTTCTCCCCCAGTGGTACCGGCTGCTGATCGAGTCCGAGGAGGATCCGCTCGCCGGCGACCCGATGGAGGCGAAGCTCTCGCTCGCACGCTTCATCGTCCGCCGCGCGCACGGCGAGGAGGCGGCCGAACGCGCGGAGGACCACTTCACGCGCGTGGTCCGGGAGGGTGAGGCTCCCGAGGATGTTCCGGAGGCCGTTCTCTCCGGCGACGGCGAGGTCCATCTCCCGGCGCTCCTCGTCGAGCACCTCGGGATCGGCTCCACGAGCGAGGCTCGGCGCCTGATCGCCCAGGGGGGAGTCAAGGTCGACGGCCAGGTCGTAAGCGAGCTCGACCTTCCGCGGGAGGCACTCGACGGGGCCCTCGTTCAGGCCGGAAAGCGCCGTTTCATGCGGTTTCGCTCGCTTGACACCCCGTAGGCCACTGCTACTATTCGTCGGCCGCCAAGCGAGCGGCGTAGGAACGTCCCTGTAACTCGACAACTGGAGCGCCTTCGGACGCAATCGGATACGACGCAAGTACCCGAGTCACCCGGAGGCCTCTGGCGCGAGTCGGAGGCTTTTTTTACGCCCTTCACAACGGCAACGGTCTTTGAAAACTCAACAGCGTGAAACGTCGAGAACCTCGAGCCCGATCCAGCGGTTCGAGGTCTTAACTCGTCACGCCCTCAGTACGAGGGTGTTGACCTTTGAGCTCCAAGCTCATCGCGAAGCTGTCTAGCCGGCCTCAGCGTCGCTTGCGATGCTGACCAGAGGCCGTGCCGGCTTTGCCGGCGCGGCCGCCTGGAACGTGCGCCGACGTGACAACCAACTTCACGGAGAGTTTGATCCTGGCTCAGGACGAACGCTGGCGGCGCGCTTAACACATGCAAGTCGAGCGAGAACCATGGCTTCGGCCATGGGGACAGCGGCGAACGGGTGAGTAACACGTGGGTAATCTGCCCTCGACACTGGGATAGCCCGGGGAAACCCGGATTAATACCGGATAGCCTCTCGAGCTCACGGGCTCGTGAGAAAAGATGGCTTCGGCTTTCGGTTGAGGAGGAGCCTGCGGCGGATTAGCTTGTTGGTGGGGTAATGGCCTACCAAGGCGACGATCTGTAGCTGGTCTGAGAGGACGATCAGTCACACTGGGACTGAGACACGGCCCAGACTCCTACGGGAGGCAGCAGTGGGGAATCTTGCGCAATGGGCGAAAGCCTGACGCAGCGACGCCGCGTGAGGGAAGAAGGCCTTCGGGTTGTAAACCTCTTTCAGGAGGGACG
>WNGB01007573.1_pt1 | contig 18452 bp, 17 predicted proteins | sample 5400681 | NCBI WGS metagenome assembly WNGB01 (sample SAMN13153367, study PRJNA577476) | soil metagenome | isolation source: 115 cm soil or saprolite under grassland replicate 2 | place: USA:California | collected 2016-06-15 | reverse complement strand
CACCTGCGGCTCGATGTAGCTCTGGTGCACCCACGGGGTGCGGTACTCGCGCTCGACGATGACCGCCGCGCTGGCGAAGGCGGCCTCGACGTCGCCGCGACTGTAGCGCTGATGGCTCGCCACGTTGGGCGCCTGCGGCTGCTCCTGCTGGCTACCGCCGGCGGCGGCGCCGTGCATGCCGAGCTCTTCGTCGTTGCCGTCGGCGCGCGAGCGGACCACGGGTGAGTCGGGCTGCAGCGCCTGCATCGGATCGAGCGTTGGCTCCAGCGGCTCGTACTCGACCTGCACGCCCAGCACGCCGTCTTCGGCCGCGGCTTCGGATTCGGCCAGCACCACGGCCACCGGCTGGCCGACATACGTGACCCGGCCCAGGGCCAGAACTATCGAGCGATTGTCGACCGCGTCTTGGATGTTGCGTACTGGCAGGTCTTCTGCCCTGAGCACGCGCACCACGCCCGGCATCGCCTGCGCTTCGGACGCGTCAATGGAGGTGATCTTGGCCGACGCGTGCGGGCTGCGCACCAGCCGCGCGTGCAGCACATTGGGCAGGACGAGGTCACCCGTAAAGCGCACCTGACCTGTCAGTCGCTCGGGCGAATCAGCCCGCTTGATACGCTTGCCAACCAGGCGCAGCGCGCTCGGATCGTCGACAACAGCCATATTGGTAGTCATTCTAAGAGCTAAACTATTCCGACCCATCCGAGTTGCGGCGCTACCGGCTCGCCCGGGGCATCTAGCGTCGGTCCGCTACGCTTCAGCCATGATCCAAATGCGCGAGGTGGGTCCGCGCGATGGGATCCAGAGCCTGGGTGCGTTCATCGACACCGCGCACAAAGTCGAGTTGGTCGACGCGCTGAGTACGACGGGACTCCAGCGCATCGAGGCTACGTCGTTTGTGAATCCGAAGGCCGTGCCGCAGATGGCGGACGCCACGGATGTCATGCGCGGCATTCAGCGCCGCCCGGGCGTCAGGTACGAGGCGCTGGTGCCAAACGTGCGCGGTGCGCGCGATGCCCTCGCGGCACAGGTCGACGCCATCCTGGTGGTCGTCACCGCGAGTGAGCTGTTCAACCAGAAGAACGTGCGCATGAGCGTCGACGACAGCTTGCGCCAGTTCGCGGAAGTCAAGCAGCTTGCCAATGCCGCCGGCACGCCGTGCATTGGCGCGATCGGCACCGCTTTCGGCTGTCCCTACGAGGGCGACATTTCGGAGGAGCGCCTCGTGGGGCTGATTGCCCGCTTCGCGTCGCTCGGGTTCACCGAGGTGATGCTGGCCGACACGACTGGCATGGCCAACCCGCTCCAGATCGAGCGGACCATGACGCGCGTGCTCGACCGCTGGAGTGGCAAGCTGCACTTCGGACTGCATCTGCACAACACGCGCGGCATGGGCCTGGCCAATGTCGTTGCCGGCGTGCGCGCAGGTGTCGAGCTGTTCGACGCGAGTGTCGCGGGCATCGGCGGCTGTCCCTTCGCACCGCAGGCGGCGGGCAACATCTCGACCGAAGACACCGTGCACATGCTGCATGAGATGGGCTACCCCACGGGCGTTGACCTCGACCGCCTCATTGAAGTGGCGCAGCTAGCGCAGCGGATGCTCGGCAAGGAGTTGCCCGGGCAGGTCATGAAGGCCGGCCCGCGCGGCGTGCTCGCACAGGTGTGACGTAGCTCCCGTTCCGGGCGTGAGCCAGACCACGCCGAGCGTCACAGGCCAGTACGTAGGCTGCGCGGCATGAGGCACATTCTGGCGGCAGCACTCAGCCCGCCAGGGCGATGCCCTCGATCTCGACCAGGATCTCGGGCCGCGCCAGGCGGGCTTCGACCGTCGATCGACCTGGCCGCGGCTCTGGGATCAGCTCGCGGTATACCGCGTTCATCTCGTCAAAGAGGCGCAGGTCTGCCAGAAATACCGTCGTCTTCACCAGCTGGCCGAGCGAGCTCCCACCCGCCTCGAGGATGGCCTGCAGGTTGGCAATCGTCTGGCGTGTCTGCGAGGCAACATCGGGCCCGACCACCTGGCCTGTGTGCGGGTCGGTCCCGACCTGGCCGGCGGTGAAGATGAACCCATTGGCGCGAATACCCGCGGAAAACGGCAGCGAGGGCGACGGGACGTCCGAGCGACTGATGACTTCCTTCACGCCCTGACGGTACCGCGCCGTGCAAGACGATAGACTTCGGCGTCTCCGATCGTGAAACGAACGCCTCGACCCGATACCGAATATCGCGCCGTCTTCGACGCGACCAGCGATGGCCTGGTCATCAATGACCCCGACACCGGTGTCGTGCTCGACGCCAATGATGCGTTCTGCCGCATGCATGGCTACGACCACATGGTCGGTCTGCATCCAACCACGTTCATCCACCCCACTAGCCACCACCTGCTTCAGGAATACGTCAATACGGCGCGCGCGGGCGGCGAGTTCCGGCGCCGCGCGCAGGATGTTCGCAAGGACGGGACGGTATTCGACGTCGAGGTGTACGGCCGCGCCTTCACGTACCACGGCAAGCCCGCGCTGCTCAGCGTGGTGCACGACGTCTCGGAGCAGGTACAAGCCTTTCAGTTACTCGAGGAGCGAGTCGCCGAACGGACTCGAGAGATCGAGCGACGACGTGTGGTGGCCGAGGGCATGCGCGAACTGGTCGCGGTCGTCAACTCGCAGCGCTCGCTGGACGACATTCTTGCCTACCTCGTCAGCCAGGCCAGCCGCCTGCTTGAGAGTCCGGCCAGCGCCATCTACCTGCCCGAAACTAAGGCCGACCAGACCCTGCTGGCTGTGCGCGCCTACCACGGGCTGGATGCCGATTACGCCTCGGTCAATATCCCTAGCGGACGAGCCGGCACTGGTCTGGCCTTCGAGCTGTGCCGACCGGTCGCCGTGTGCAACGTGCAATCGGCCATGCCAGCCGATGACGAGGTCGGTGGACACCTCGAGCTCGACCATCGCGCAAGCCACATTCGCATCGTGCGTATGCCGCGCAACGAACGCGTACCGTGGGGCGGCACGCCCGTGAGCGGCTATCGCGCAGGCCTGGCGGTGCCGCTGACGGCACGCGAGGTGACGCTCGGTGTCTTGACGCTGTATTTCCTCGAGCCGCGTGAGTTCTCGGATGAAGACGTTGGTCTCGCGACATCGTTCGCCGCTCAGGCGGCACTGGCAATTGAGAATGCGCGGCTCTCGGCGCACGCCGGGCAGCAGCTGCGTGAGCTGGAAACGCTCTACCGCGCTGACGATCAGATGCGGCGTTCGGTCCAGCTCGAAGAGGTGCTGCAGGCGCTCGTCGTCGTCGCGGCGGAGATGCTGCACGCCGACAAGACCTCGGTCCTGGTGTGGGACGAGCCGCGCCAGCGCCTCGCCGTACGAGCCGCCCATGGCTTCCACCCGGACACCATTCCGGCGATGTCGTTCGTGCCGGGCGAGGGCATCAGCACCCGCGTGGCCAACTCCGGCGAGCCGATCGCCGTCGAGGATGTGGCGAACGACCCACGCATCGCAGACCACATCCGGGCCATCAACGAGCGCGAGGGTATTCGCTCACTGGTCTCGGTACCGATCAAGCTCGGCGACGTCGTATTCGGCGTGTTCAACGTGCACAGTGCCCAACCGCGCGTCTTCGACGCGGACGAGCAGCGGCGTCTCCTCGGTCTGGCCAACCGCGCCGCTCTGGCGATCGAAAATGCTCGACTGTTCGCGCAGTCCGAACGGCGCCGGCGCGAGATGGAGGCGCTGTATCGCGCCGACGAGATGCTCCATCGATCGCTGCAGCTGCAGGACGTCCTGACCGCGCTCGTCGTCGTCGTGACCGACATCCTCGGCGCCGACAAGAGCTCCGTTCTTGTGTGGGACGAGCGTCATGAACGGCTCGTGATCGGCGCCGCGCGCGGCTACTCGGTGGAGACCATCGCGAACCTGATGTTCCTACCTGGTCAAGGCATCGCTGGGCGCGTCGCGGTCACCGGCAAGCCACTCTTCGTCGAGGACGCGCGGCATGACGAGCGCACCGATCCGCGCATCGATGCCATCACTGCGCCCGAACAGATGCTCTCGTACGTGTGTGTGCCGATCCTGGTCAAAGATAAGGTGTGGGGCGTCTTCAGCGTCAACTATCGCGAGCCGCGGTCGTTCGGCGAAGAAGACTTGCGTCCGCTCGAGGGATTAGCGCAACGGGCCGCGGTGGCAGTCCAGAATGCACAGCTGTACGAGCGTGCCCAGCAAGTGGCGGTGCTCGAGGAACGCCAGCGCTTGGCGCGCGAGCTGCACGACGCCGTGACCCAGACGCTGTTTTCGGCCAGCTTGATCGCCGAGGTCCTGCCGCGTCTGTGGGGCCGTGATCCGACCCAGGTCAGGCCTCGACTCGACGAGCTACGGCGCTTGAGCCGCGGCGCGTTGGCTGAGATGCGCACCCTGCTGTTGGAGCTGCGTCCATCTGCGCTCGCGGAGGCGAACTTGTCCGATCTGCTGCGTCAGCTGGTCGAGGCGACAACGAGCCGCAGCGCGGTGCTGGTCGAGCTGAACCTTGTGGGTGAGCCGCGGTCGTTGCCGGCCGACGTCAACGTCGGGCTGTATCGGCTGGCCCAGGAGGCGCTGAACAACACGTGCAAGCACGCCGAGGCGCGCCATGCGTGGGTCGAATTTACCTATGGCCCTGGCAGCGCCGAGCTCGAAGTACGCGATGATGGCAACGGCTTCGACACCGATCCAGCGCTCGTTCCGGCTGGCCATTTCGGGCTGCGCATCATGCGCGAGCGCGCCGATGCGCTGGGTGCGACGCTGCGCGTCGAGAGCCGTGTCGGCGGCGGGACAATCGTCCACGTCGCCTGGCATGACAGCGCTGTCGCCGCCCGCTAGGCTGCGCGATCCGCTTGGAGCCGACCGCGCACGATCAGCAACCGCGCGTACTCGCGTGTGCTGAACGGAAACGGCGACGCCGTATTGGGCAGGCGCCCGAAGGCGTACGGCTGATCGTGGTCACCGCCGCCCTGGCCATCAAAGGAGCCCGTGGCGTCCTTCGTGTCATCACTCTCAGTTTGCTCTGGTTGGCGCTGCATCGGTCGACTCCTTTCACTGGCGTCGCTGTTCAAGATGACGCCAGCATCGCACCGGAGCGCCTGCGCCGCCTCCTACAGATGGGTGGGCCTGAGACTGGCCGAGTGGCCAGTCCCCGCCGGGTTCCGCCTTCGGTTGTTAACGTGGGCAATTGCAGCCCGCCGCCAGGCGGAACACTGAACCAGCCGGCTCAGCGACCTATCTCAACGAGCACGTACTGCTGGTCGACGGAGACGGGGTACGTCTCGGCCACGTAAGGCCCCTTTTGCAGGTCCGAACCAGCAGCAACCGTCACGTCATAGCGTCGCACCAGAACGGAGGACGGGTCGAACCACGATTGGCCCGTGCGCAGGTCGTACTCCCAGCCATGCCACGGACAACGCAGCATCTCGCCTGCTCGACTGTAGTCGTACTCGCCCACCGAGGCAGGTCGCAGAAACCCGTGCGTATTCCCCAGACACAGTGGCCCGCCCTGATGCGGGCAGCGGTTCAGCAGCGCGAAGAACTCGCCGCCCACGTTGAACACGCCCACGCTCCGCCCGGCCACCTCGACGATCTTGCGCCCGCCGGGCGGTATCTCGTCGACCGTGCCGACGACCCACTTTGTCAAATCGACGCGTGGCCGTTCACTGCGCCCACACGCTCGGGCAGCTTGTACAGACGCCGCGCGTTCTCCGCCATCAGCTTCGCTGGAAAATCACCTGGCAACTGTGTACGCGGTAGGGCCTGGTCCGGTGCGTCGAAGTCCCAGTGCGGATAGTCCGTCGAGAACATCAGCCGGTCCGCGAGCCACGGCGCCTGATCCAAAAGCTGCGCAAACTGCTCAGGCTGCGCTGGCTCTTCCATCGGCTGGGTGGTCAGCCAGAAGTGCGCGGCGAAGTACTCAGACGGAGCGCGGCGCAGACGCGGCACCTCGTCACGCAGCTTCCGCCACGCCGAGTCGAGCCGCCAGGCCAGCGGGGGCACCCAGGCGAAACCGCCCTCGATGAGCACGATCTTGAGCTCCGGGAACTCCTCGAACACGCCCTCGCAGATCAGGCTGATGACTTGCGCCTGGAACGCCGTGGACATGCCGGCGTGATCTTCCAGGTACATCGACGGCCAGCCGGCGCCAGTGATCGGCGAGCCGCCCTGGCTGCCAAAGTGGATGCCAATCGGCAGGTCATGCGCGACCGCCGCTTCGTACATCGGCCAGTACTTGCGCCGTCCGAGTGGCTCGCTCGTGCGAATACCGAGCATCAATTGGACGAAGCCAGGATGGTCGCCCAGACGCGCGATCTCGGCCGCCGCGAACTCGGGTGCTTCGTAGGTCACGACCAGACCGCTGCGCAGGCGCGGCTCGGGCTCGAGCCATTCGGCGATCTGCCAGTCGTTGATCGCCGACGACAGCGCCGCCGCGTAGTCGTGGTTGAGTTGGGCGCCCGCGCCGAGTAAGGGCTGCAGCACGCCGAAATCCATCTCCCACGCATCGAGCAGTTGCTGGCGCATGAAATCGAGGTCGGAGCCAGGCGGCAGACCGCTGGGCGGCCAGGCATCCGTGCGCGCGGCGTTCGGATTAGCTCGCGGATAGTAGGAGCCGGCGAAGCCGCGGTCGCCGATGGTGTCGCGATGGTGCCGCCAGCGCTCAGACAGGTAAGGGTCCAATGCTTTCGGAGACTTCAGCGCCGGGTGGATGTCGCAGTCGATGACCGCCAGCTTCGCGCGCTGATAGGTAACTGGCTGCTGCAGCGTGGTGACCATGGTTAGCAGTCCTTATAGCCCGTAGAACGCACGAGCGTTGTCTCGCAGGATTTTGCGCCGCAATGAGCCCGCCATGCCACTCGGAACGGCCTGCTCAGGTGAATCGAAGTGCCAATGCGGGTAATCGGTGGCAAACATCAGCAGGTCCTCTGACCCCAGGGCATCGATCACTTCGCCGAGTTTGGACGGATCGGCCGGTGCGTCCATGGGCTGCAATGTCAGGCGGATGCGTTCGCGAATGTACTGCGATGGCGGCCGCGTGTTCCAGGGCACCTCGCGGCGCAGTCCCTTCCAGTCCTTGTCGATGCGCCACATGAGCGACGGCAGCCACGTCCAGCCACCTTCGACGAGGGCCACCCGCAGATTCGCGAAGCGGTCGAAGAGGCCCTCGACGATCATGTTCAGCACCTGGGTCTGAAAGACCTGGGCCATGCCCACGTACTCCTCGATGTAGTACGACGGCCAGCCCGAGCCCGTCGGCGGATTGCCTGGCGCACCGCCGAACTGCAGGCTCGCTACCAGGTTGTGGCGGGCCGCGGCCTCGAATATGGGCAAGTAGCGCCGGTGACCGTAGGGTGCTTCCGAGCGCACCGGCAGCGTGACCTGGACGAAACCCGGGTGATCGCCCATGCGCTCGATCTCCTGGGCTGCCATCTCTGGCACGCGCGTCGGCACCACCAGCGAAGCCCGCAGGCGAGGTTCTTTGCCGAGCCACTCGGTCGCCAGCCAATCGTTGACGGCCGCTGCCATGGCAGCCGCCGTGTCCGGGTTGTGCAGTCCGTCGACGCCATAGGCGCAGTTCAGAATGCCAATCTCCGTGTTCCACGGATCGAGCACCTGCTGCTGGACGATGTCCACGCTGGTCGGCGAGGTCGCACCTGGTCTAAGCGTGGTCGGCGCCTTGGGCGGGTAGGCCGTGTCTACGGCACCTTTGAAGGCCGAGGTCCGAATGTACTCGCGCCAGTGATCCGATAGGTACGGAAACAGCGCCTCGACATTGGGCACGACCGCATGGATGTCCGCGTCGATGACGGCCTCGCCGAGCACGGCCTTGTTCTACCACCTCGCGCCTGCGCGGCTCCGACCTCGCACAAGCCTGGATATGTACCTGTTCGCCCTGGCGCTCCTGGTGGCTGCGCTGCCGGTGGAGTCAGCGCCACCCGGCCTGGGGCATGGTCCCCGCCGATCAACTCGATCATCAACCGCCACTCGGTCATGACCGTCACCGGCTCCTTCATCGCGAGGCTCCGCGCGTCGTCGCCGACGTTGCCGAGGCCGTCGATCAGGCGTGTTCGTACAGGCCGAAGGCGTTGCCCGCCGGGTCGCGGAAGGTCGCTTCCCAGTCCGTGCCCTCGACGATTGCGGTGCGCGGCTTGACGACTTCACCGCCGAACTGGACGACCGCCTCGAGTACCGAGGCGATGCTGTCGACGGCAATGCATGGCATGATGCCTGGCTCGCGTGACGGCACTCGGCCGAGTACGAACGCACCGCCTGCCTGGCCCGTCGAGTCGGTGAACTCCGGGTAGCCGCTCTGATCGGCCACCGTGCCGACGGTCGGATGGCGGGTGACCTTCCAGCCCAGCACTTCTTCGTAGAACGTGATCGACTCGTCGAGGTCGAGAACCGGAATCTGAACGTAGTTCAACTGTGCGCGAGTCATGGTGCGTCTCCTTTCATCCGCCTTGGCGGCGCGTCGGGCGAGCTCATCCCAGCCGACGCGCTGCCCCATTGCCGCTGGCACATTCGCGCCCTCAGCCAGCACCCGCTCTGATAAGCCCGCCCTGCTGATGGCCTCCGTGGCGCGCAGGTCACCACGCGCGGCAATGGACACGTCGCCGGCGGTGGTCCACTCACCTGGCTGGATATAGCTCGCCAGGCGCGCGAAGAGGCGCGACCCGACGCGGTAGCGGCGCACCAGCCGCCAATGCTGCGGCTCCTTGCCTGGCACCTGCTCGACCACCTGGTAGCGGGTGAGCACCTGCAGGGCCACGTACGTGTTCGGCACGTCATAGCCAATCGCGGCCGCCACCTCGGCCGTCTTCATGCCGTCCAGCGCTGCCAAGCCAGGCACTTCGACAATCTGCCGCTGGCGCTTGCCCAAAGCATGCTCATCCGCCGGTTGCGGTACGTCGTCACCCACCACCTCCTCTGCCGGGGGCTCCAACCCAACGTCTGCAAACTCCCGCAGCACGGAAGCCAGCGCCACCCCTAGCCGCTCCCATCTGTCACTCACTTCATCAATACTGAACTCTAGTTGAACTAATGTCAACTGCTGCCCGCCCAGCGAGCGCGTAGCTTGCGAAGTAGTTCACGCGTGTACTAGCGTGAGCGAACCCAAGACATGCCCCTGGTCGACAGCCACTGCCACGCCTCGCCCCTGTGGTACGAGCCTGTGGAGACGCTCCTGTACCAGATGGATACGCACGGCGTGCAGTCCGCGGTCCTGATCCAGATGCAGGGTCAGTTCGACAACAGCTACCAGCAGGCGTGTCTGCGGCGGTATCCGGGCAGGTTCGCCAGCGTCGTGCTGGTCGACCACACCCAACCTGACGCACCACACGAGTTACGGCGCCTGGCCGAGCACGGCGCCAGCGGCGTGCGCCTGAAGGCCTCAGACCGCTCGCCCGGTGACGATCCACTCGAGCTATGGCGCACCGCCCAAGAGCTCCAGCTCGCGATCAGCTGCCCCGTGCCGTCTGACCTCGACGTCGCCGACTTCAGCCAGCTAGTCAACAGCTTGCCAAGCCTGAACATCGTGTTGGAGCATCTCGCGGGCGTCAGCCGCGCCGACGCCAATGGGCCCGAGCGCGACAGCGTCATCGACCGGCTCGCCCGCTTCCCGAACATCACCATCAAGGTGCCTGGCTTGGGCGAGCTAGCCCAACGCGTGCTGCCCGTGCAGGGTGAGTTCCCGTTCGAGCGGCCGATCCCGAGCACCCTGCGCCGAGCCCTCGACGCATTTGGTCCGGAGCGCATGATGTGGGGCAGCGACTTCCCACCAGTCGCCGGCCGCGAGGGGTACGCCAACGCGCTGCGGCTGTGCCAGGCCGAGTTCGAGGACGCGCCGCCCCAGGCCCGCGCAAACATCTTCGGCGAAGTCGCCGCGCGCGTCTTTCCAGTCCGCTGAACGCTCGCTCGCTCGCTTGGATCGTAGCCCTTTGCCTTCCCCGAGCTGCGAACGGTCTTCGGCGGCGCGTCCTATGTGCTCGACGTCGCGGTCTATCGCGCCGAACGCATCCAGTGGACCGCCGACGGTGAGTTTCCCGGCGATTTTCTCCGAGCCGCCGGACATCGCGATCGAGGGCGTCTCAAACCCTGAGGCATAGCTCCATCGCCGGCCACGGCTCGGGTCATTGCGGCCGGCTTGCCAGGAGAACAGTGACCAGCTCGCGTGGAAAGTCGCGCCGCTCGGTCGTGATATCCGTGAAGCCGCGGGCGGCAAAGGTCTGGCAAATCTCCGCCAGGCGCTGCTCGGTCATGCCGTAGCGCGACGGATTGAATGCACCGCCGCGCTCATGCTGCATACGCGTCACATGTGCCGGCAGCGAATCGAGCCGCAGCTTGCGGCGTCCTGCCACAGGCGGTGCACCGCCGGCGAGTCGAGCACTTCGGCAATCGAGTGCACCCCGCGTCGGTCCTGGTCGCCCCACTCCTGGCGCAGCTCGCGATACACCCAGTCGGCCAGGATCTCGCGCCGCCCCGGCGGCAGCTCGAGCAGTCGGCTGCGCAGCTTCACCTGCGCAATCTCGCTCGCCGAGTGGGACAGCACGTGGACACGCCGCGCGGAGTAAATCGCGGCCATGCGCGCCGTCAGGCTAGATTGCGCGTCGACCTCGGCCAGCGGACTGCGACCACAAACCGGGCAACTGCCAATGGGCTGGGGGATGCAGCCGTCGTCCGAATCCAGGTCGGCTGACTCGGTCCGGCTGTCGCTCGACTCGCGCAGGACGTGTTCGAGCACGGCCGACAACACGTCGAGGTCGATTGGCTTCGACAGCACCGCGGTCGCACGCAGTGCCGTGGCATCGCGCAGCGCCGAGACACCAGCGGCTGACAGCACCACGACCGGGACCGCCGCCAGCCGCGGCTGAGCGTGCCGCGCATTCAGGAATGCCAGGCCGTCCATGACCGGCATCAGCAGGTCGAGCAACACGGCATCCGGGCGCTCTTCGCGAATGCGCAGCAAAGCCTCCGCACCATTCGGCGCGGTCACGACCTCATAGCCGGCATCGGTCAGGCCTTCCGCGAGACAAGCGCGAATCAGCGCCTCATCTTCGACCACGAGGACCCGGTGCTTGTCCGGCATAATCCAGGGTGCGTTCGCACGCGCTCACCCGGACCACCAGACACATCGCCCTCAGCGCAGGGCGCAATCCAGTCCGCGCAAGCTGAGCAACTTCCAGTATGCAGCCACGACCGCGTGGGCAGAAAGCAGCCCGGAGTTACGTTTCCAGGGCAGTTCTGTTACGCCTGGTTTCCGAGCGTACCCGTCGTCCGTAACAGAGTCTCCTGCACCAACAGCTCGTGCTCGGGGGATCGATCGGGCGCCTGCTGACCGCGCAGCACACCAACGAACGCGACCAGCTCGCGATCGTAGAGCGTCTGGCGATTGACTTCGGGCATGCCCATCACGGTCTGGGCACCGCCGTGCGTGAGGACTACGCGCTGCGCGCCGTCGAACGGTTCGAGCATGGCGCTACCGCGCGTGCCGTACGCCTCGAATCGCCGCGCAGTCGGCGGCGCTGCCATGGCCGCGATCTCAATACTCACCAGCGCATGTGCGTACTCGAATACGGCCAGGGTGTTGTCGGCATAGCCGGGCAGCTCCGGCGTGGCGTCGTTGCGCAGGACTGCGTCCACCCGGTCGGGGCGACCGAGCAGCCACACCACCTGATCGATCATGTGGCCGCCGAGGTCATACAGGATCCCGCCGCGATGGCGACTCTGCTCGGTCCGCTCGGCCAGGTTCACGTTGGTCGACATGTGCGCGCGCAGGGCGAACACGTCGCCCACCTGACCCGCCTTGACCGCGTCGGCGACATAGACGAACGCGGGGCTGTAACGAAACATGTAGCCCATCTGCACATGCAGCTTGCGCGCGGCGGCCTCACGCATCACCGCGGCAAACGCAGCGAAATCATCGCCGGCGGGCTTGTCGAACCACAGGTGCTTGCCCGCATCGACCGCGGTACGCGCGACCGACAGGCTCTGATGGTTGCGCGTCTCAACGGCGACGGCCACGATACTCGGGTCAGCCAGGACCGTCGACGCGTCAGCCGGCTCAACCTGCACAACAGCGTCCACGTCCGGGTTCGACGACAGCGCGCGCCACTTGCCCGCGGCATGGCCGTGTCCGCTGCCGATTTGCGCGATACGCAATGGCGCGCTCAATCGGACAGCTTGACCGGTCGCCCGGTACGCCCCGATTCGTACACGCCCTGAATGATCGCGACCACGCGTCGACCGTCGACGCCGCTCACGGCCGGCGGCCGCTTGTCGCGAATCGCGCCGATCACGTCGTGCAACTGGTAGGCGTGGAAGTTCGGCAGCTCGCCAGTCCCGAACTCAATCGCTTGCTCGCGCGTGATGCGCGGCTGATCGGCCAGGGTCCAGATGTCGTTGCTGCCGACATCCGATGGACCTACCACGCCACCGCGCTCGTCAGGGGCTACCGACCAGCAGTCCAGGCTCACCGTCGCACCAGAGTCGCCAACCAGGGTCACCCCATGCAGGCGACGCTCGGGATTCATCGACACCGTGCCTTTGAGCATACCCAGCCCGCCCGACTTGAAGCGGATCACGGCAACCGCGTTGTCCTCGATCTCGACAAAGGGGTGATTGATGTTCGCCCAGTAGCCGAAGATCTCTTCTGCTGGCCCCATCAGCCACAGCAGGAAGTCGATATTGTGCGGCGCCTGGTTCATCAGCACGCCGCCGCCCTCGGTGTCCCAGCGTCCGCGCCAGGCGTCTCTGCGGTAGTACGCCTCGGCGCGCCACATCTCGCACACCGACTCGCCGAGGATTGCTTTGCTGCCGAGCGCACCTGCGTCCAGCACGGCACGTATGCGCTGGGCGGCGGGAAACCAACGGCGCTGGGACAGCGTCGACAGCAGCGTGCCGTGCTTAGCGGCCGCCTCGAGCGCCCGGTCAGCATCGGCCAGCGTGGCCGCGAACGGCTTCTCGACGATGCCGTGGACCCCTCGTTCAGCTGCGAGGACCAGCGGGTCGACGTGCTGCGGGTGCGGCGTGCACACGCAGATAACGTCAAGGCCACCGGCGTCGAGCATGGCCAGCGCCGAATCGAACCAGCGCGGCACGCTGAACTGCTGGGCAAACGCCGCCGCGCGGCCAGGCAGCGCATCACAACACGCCACCAGCTCGGCATCCGCCGACAGCGCCGCGAGCGCGGTCGCGTGCGTCTGGGCGATGCCGCCCGTTCCGACAATGCTAAAGCGCACTCTGCTGGGCATGCGCTCAGGATATGCTCGTCGCACCGTCGCGCGATGGCGATGCCTCGCAACCGACCACTATCGCAGTATCCGGCCGCCAGGCCGAAGGCTCCTGCCCAGATCTGCAGCACGTCATCCATGGCACCAATCGATGCATCATGGTGGCGACATGCCGACAAGAGGCACCGCCTGGAAGGAGCTCCGCTGATGCGCCCCGGCTTTGGACAGTTCAACGTCGCCACCAGCGAATACCTGCAGTTCGCCGCTCAGTTCGGCGCCACCGACGTCCTGCTGAATACCCCACTACTCCCTGGTGCTCAGCGCTGGGAGCTGCACGACCTCGTGAAGCTGCGCCTCGCGGTCGAGCAGCACGGGCTCAAGCTGACGGCGCTGGAGAATGTGCCGACCCACTTCTACGACCACATCATGCTCAATGGTCCCCGGCGCGACGAGCAGATCGAAAACATGATCGTGACGGTGCGCAACATCGCCCGCGCCGGTATCCCGATCTTCGGCTACAACTGGATGCCCTCGCACGTCTGGCGTACCCCACCGGCGCTGATTCGCGGCGGCTCGGTGGCGACCGCGTTCGATGACGCGATCGCCCAGCGCCTGCCGCTCACCCACGACCGCGTCTACACCGAGGACGAGATGTGGGCTAATCTCGAGTACTGGATCAAGATCATCACGCCGGTTGCCGAGGAGGAAGGCATCCGCCTCGGCATCCATCCGTGCGACCCGCCCGTGCCCGTCCTGGGCGGCATACCCCAGCTACTCAGAAATTTCGCCGCCTACAAACGGCTTGTCGAGATCTATCCGAGCGACGCCAATGGCATCGAGTTCTGCCAGGGGACGATGGCTGAGATGGACGACGAGATGGACATCTACGACAAGATTCGCTATTTCGGCTCGCGCAACAAGATCCTGTACGTGCACTTCCGCAACGTCTCAGGGACCGTCCCTCAGTTCCGCGAAGAGTTCATCAACACCGGCTACGTCGACATGTTCCGCGCGATGGAGATCTATTACGACGTTGGCTTCGACAGTTTCTTCATCGACGACCATGTGCCCCAAACTTTTCAGGACACCGCGTGGGGCCATCGTGGTCGAGCCTTCGCCAATGGCTACATCCAGGCGCTGATCGAAGCCGTTACCAAGCAAGCCGTGGCCGCCGGCCGCCAGCCCGGTACGGTGCGCGACTGGACGCCCGCGGGAGTGCTCGCCGGCGCGCGGTGACTCGGCTGCTCTACGGCGATCCCGCGCGGCGCGCGCTGCTGGTCGGCGCCGGCCGCATGGCTGGCCTGCTGCGGCCCACCCTGGGCCCGCTGGCCAGAACCGTCGCGATCGACCGCCTGACCGGCAGTCGACCGCCCGAAATCCTGGACAGCGGCGCGACCATCGCCCGTCGCACCCTGCAGATCCGCGATCCGTTCGAGGATATGGGCGCGATGATCGTGCGCCACGTGGCCTGGCGCGTGTTCGACGAGGTCGGCGACGGCTCGGCCACGGCCGCGGTGCTGTGCCATGCTGCCCTGCGCGAAGCGATACGGGTTATCGCCGCTGGCGCGCAACCGGTCGCTGTGCGGCATGGCCTCGAATGCGCATTGCGTGTCGCCCGGGAATCGCTGCGCAACCAAGCGCGGCCGATCGACCAGCCAGCGCTGCTTGCGACCATGCTCAGCGGCACGCTGCGCGAGGTGGGCCTGGCCGAAACCATCGCCGAGGTCATCGACTCCGTCGGGCCCGACGGCGCAATCGATATCCAGAGCTCCGAGGGCACCCGAACCCTTGTGGAGTACGTGGACGGCGTGCGCTGGAACGAGGGTTTCGTGTCGTCCTTCCTGCTGCCCGAGCGCGACGCGACCTCCGTCCGCGTGCTCGAGCCGCGCATCCTGCTGACCAACCACACGCTCGATCGCGCCGAACAACTGCTGCCGACATTGGAAGCCTGTGTGGCCGCTGACCAGCGCAACCTGCTCGTCGTGGCGCCCGAAATCCGTGACGCCGCCGTCGGCCTGCTGACACTGAACCGAGAGCGCGGGGTCTTGCAGGGCGTCCTGGCGGTCAAAGCCCCTGCATTTGGTGAGCAGCGCACAGGAATCCTCGAAGACCTCGCGACCATCACCGGTGGGCGGTGTCTGACCCAGGAACGCCATGACCGATTGGAAGACGTGAGGCTGAGCGACCTCGGTCACGCGCGCCAGGCGTGGGCGACGCGGCTCGCCTTCGGCATCCTGGGCGGTCGGGGCGACCGCGCGGCGATCCGTCAGCGCATTGCCGCCGCCAAAGCCGAACTGAGCAGCGTCGGTACCGACGACGCCTACACGCGCGACAAGTCCGAACAAGAGGATGTGAAGCTGCGCATCGAAGCGGCCGTGCGCGCCACCCGGTGTGCCGTTCAGGACGGCGTGGTCGCTGGGAGCGGCGCCGCGCTGTTGGCGTGCATCCCGGCGCTCGAGCGCATGCCCGTCCGCGACGACAAGTCCGTCGGCGTGCACGCCCTGGCGCGGGCATTGGCCGAACCGATGCGCTGCATCATCCGCAATGCTGGACTGGAATCCGAGCCGCTGCTGCACGAGGCGCGCACGCGCAAGGCAGTCGCGTTCGACGTCGTCCAGGAGCGTTGGCGAGATGATCTCTTCGATCCGCTGACTGTCGTTCAGACCGCGCTGGAGACCGCGATCAGCGCGGCAGCCTCGGCGCTCACGGCTGAAGTCTTGATTCGACGAACCGGCCTGTCGGCGTCCGTTAGCCCTTGATCCCGGTCATGACCACGCCGCGCACGAACGAGCGCTGGCCGATGAAGAAGATCAGAATGACCGGCAGCGTCATAATGATCGAGGCGGCCATCAGGTAGTGATCCTTGGGCAAGCTATCACCAGGGTTGACCACGAAATACCGCAAGCCAACGCTCAACGGGTAGTTCTCGGGCCGATTCAAAATAATCAGCGGCCGCAAGAATGAGTTCCACTGATTGATGCCTTCAATGATGGCAGCAGTAGCGAAGACGGGAGCACTCAACGGGAGCATGATGCTCCAGAAGATCCGCGGATAACTCGCCCCATCGATTCGCGCCGCTTCATCCAGCTCCATGGGAATGGTCATAAAGAACTGGCGGAACAGGAAGATGAAAAAGGCGCTGCCAAACCAGAATGGCACCGTCAGCGGCAAATACGTATTCAGCCAGCCCAGCTGCCAGAACAACATAAAGTTCGGAATCAACAGCACGTACGCCGGCAGCATCAACGTAGCCAGCGTGAGCGTAAACAACAGATTCTTACCAGGAAACCGGAAGCGCGCGAACGCGAATCCAGCCAACGACGACGAGACAACCGTGCCAGTCGTGGCAATGGCCGTCAACACGATGCTGTTCATGAACCAGTTCGGGAAAAAGCGCACATTCCACACGTCCGCATAGTTCTGCCACTGCAGAACGGCCGGCCACCACACCAGCGGAATCTGGCGCACCTCGACCATCTGCTTCAACGACCCGATGACCGCCCAGTAAAACGGCAGCATCAGCACGATGCCCAGCAGCACGGCGAGTACGTGCAGACCAAACCGCCGCACAAACCACGCACGCGGTTTGCGCCGCCGAAGCGAGGCCGGCGAAACCACCGGACCCACGCGAACGCTAGCCGCAGGCTGAGCCATCAGCGCCCCTCCCCGGAGTAGTACACCCAGTTCCGCGAGCTGCGGAACTGAGCGAAGGTAAAAGCACTCAGCACGATGAACAGTATCCACGCCAGGGTAGAGCCGTAGCCCATCTCAAAGAACTCGAACGAGGTGCGGTAAATGTGCAGCCCGTACAGCCACGTGGCGTAGGCCGGGCCGCCTTTGGTGCCGATGAACGCGACCTCGAAGGTCTGGAACGCAGCGATGCACGCCAGCACTGAGTTGAAGAAGAGCGTCGGCGAAATCATCGGCAGGGTGACGTGCCAGAAGCGCCGCCGACTGTTGGCGCCGTCGATCGAGGCCGCCTCGTACAACTCCTGGGGAATGCCCTGCAGGCCGGCCAGGAAGATGACCATCATGTTGCCGCCGATGGCGCCCCACAAGGCGACTGCCCCCAACGCGGGCATCGCCCACGCCGGGTCGCTGAACCAACCCGGCCCCTTGAAACCCGTGCCGGTCAAAAACACGCCGATCTGCCAGATGACTTCGTTCAGCAGGCCGTATTGCGGGTTGAGCAGCCACAGCCAGATGAAGGTCGCCGCCACGATCGGCGTCAGGTGGGGCATGAAAAAGACGGTGCGGTAGAACGTCGTCGCGCGCAGCTTCTCGTTGACCAGCATCGCCGTGCACAACGCGCCAAAGACGCTGAGCGGCACCACACCGGCCGTGTAGGCGAACGTGCGCAGGATGGACGGCCAGAACAACTCGTCCTGGCTAAACGCCCTGATCCAGTTGTCCAGGCCGATGAAGGTGTACTCGCGGCCAAGGGTGTAGCTGAAGAAGCTCAGCCCGAGTGAGAACAGGATCGGCCCGAGGATGAACACCGTCAGGCCGATGATCCACGGCAATAGGAACACATACGCCCAGAACATCTCGTCGCGGTGCAAGCTCCCGCGGACCGAGACGGGCCGACTGACGGCAGCCGTTCTTGCGTGTGTAGCCATGGGACCTCGGTCAGCCTCAGACGGCCGGCTTGTCCATGATCGCCTGGATTTGCTTGGTCGTGTCCTCGGCGAACTTGTCGACGTCAATCTGACCCAGGGTGACCTTCACGAACTCGTTGGCCAGCAGCGGCTCGGTTTCCTGGAAGCGGCCATTGGCCGGGTGGTGCCACGGCAGCATGTCCGGCGCCGGAGGCAACACCATGACTTTGGCAATGTTGGCCAGTTTAGGCGCTTTTTCGCGGAACTCCGCGCTGTCCCAGACATCGAAGCGACTGCCGGGACTGCCCAGCCCAGCCACAAAGCGGCCGATGCCGTGGGGCTGGCCAGTGTACAGGCGCGACAGGACGATCCACGCCTTATCGGCATTCTTGCTGGCCGCGGAGATGCCCTTGCCGTCGGACGAAACCTGCGTGGCGTGCTTGCCCGTCGGGCCGACCGGATTGGGGATGACCTCCATCTCGAATGGCTCAGGCCGCTTGGCGATCTGGCCTGGCCAGGCAGCTGCCGCGGAGCTGGTCGTCACCGCCATGCCGATTTTCTGACTCTGGAAGAGCTCCAGGCGCTGGTCGTCGATATCGGGCTGCCACGGATACGCG
>WNGB01014093.1_pt1 | contig 18457 bp, 10 predicted proteins | sample 5400681 | NCBI WGS metagenome assembly WNGB01 (sample SAMN13153367, study PRJNA577476) | soil metagenome | isolation source: 115 cm soil or saprolite under grassland replicate 2 | place: USA:California | collected 2016-06-15 | reverse complement strand
CCAGAGCGGCAGCGCTATCCACAGCCCACCCAGCGCCAGCCGGAAGGCGCCGATCGCATGGCCACGAAGCTCCAACGCGTCCAGGACCGTGTCCCAGCCGACCATGACCAGCGTCGGCCGGGAGGTGGCCGGGGGAAGCAGGACCCTGCCGACCGTCATCCAGACGACGAAGCCCCCGAGGCCGAGGGTGCCGGCCCGGCCCAGGCGGCCCCGGCGATGGTCGAGGCCGATTGCGCCTGGCGGCCGACTGGCGGCGACCGGAGCGACGGGCGTCGCGGGCCCCCAGTGGCTCTGCATGGTGGGTCTCCTCTCGACCAGACGGCACTGAGTCCCTGACGGACACGCGCCATGGCGGGCAGGAGGCTTGAGAACAACCACACAATCGACTAGATTGAAACTGATCTCTCTCGTGAGTCGTTCGTGGCTCACCTGGAGATGGTCGGATGGGCACCGTCCCTCCGCCTGCGGTCGGCGCACTGCGCCGGCTCGGGGCCCTTGGGCCTTTGGCGGCGCCTTCGAGGCGCCGCGAGACCATCGGCTCGCGCAGGGAGGACAGCGATGTCCGCGTCCGACTACCTCGACCTCAATGACCTCGACTTGGCGCGCGCGGTCGCCGCCGGGGATCCGGCCGCCCGCGAGGAGGTCCGACGGCGCTTCACGCCAATCGCGATCCTGCTCGCCCGGCGGATCTGCGCCCGGATCGGCCACCGCGGGCGGCGTTGCCCCGGCCTCGGATGCGAGCTCGCCTTCCTCTGGGTCCTGCTCGACCTGCTGGACCATTTCGGTGGTCACGAGCCGGGGACGGGCAGACGCGGGCGCGGCGCGCTAATCGTCGCCTGGCTCCACGGGGAGCGACGCACCGACCGGTTCGCCGACTACGTCCTCGGCCCGGCCGGGGAGGGGCTGCGCGGCATGCTGACCGAGGGCCGACGAGCCTGGAACCGGGCCAGGGGGCTGCGTGTCCGGGCAAACCCATGCCGCGACCTCAAACGCCGCGGCGAGGCGGCGTACCTGGCGCTGCTGGCCGCCCCCGAGCTCGCCGTGGCGGCCCGGCAACTGGAGCTCGACCGGCCCGGGACAACCTGGGACTGGGTGGAGGCGCTCTTCGTCGACGCCTGCGAGACGGGGTTGGAGGACCCGATCGACGTCGCCCGGGTAGCCCGCTACCTGCTCGGCCGCGACCCGAGCCAGGCGGCCATCCGCGCCATCGAGTCGCTCGCCCGCGCGGTGGATGGCATGCTCGCCGCCCACTGGCCCGAGTGGTACGACGAGCATCTCTCGCGGCCGCGGCAGCACACCCGACGCGGGCTGCGGCTGGACGTCCTCGATGGGGCCGGCCGCTGGTAGGCCATCGGCCATGGGGTTATCCGTCAGTGGCAGGCATGAACCTCCGGGCCAGTTCCGGCCTCGAACCGAGCCCACGACTCCAGCGTCCCACGGTGGTGCCCGGCGTCCTGTCCGGCGTCACGACCGGGATGGTCGACCGCGCCGGACGGGCGCTTGGGCTGGGGAGCGCCGTCCTAGTGCAGAGCGGCGAGCATGAGGGCCGGATCGCCGAGGTGGTCGGCTGGGGCGGACGCCGAGGAGTCGAGGTGGTCGTGGGCGGCGTACCGCCGGCCTTCCTCGCGCTCCCGCCAGCGCTGCTCAAGCTGGTGGACGCGGCGCTACTCGACCCGATCGTGCCCCGTCGGCACCGGCCGTGTCGCCGCTCAGCGCCGGCAGGCGGTGCGAGGCAGGCCGCGGACCGTACTCCGGGTGAACCCGAGGCGAACGGCGCGATCCCGAGCTGCGCGGGCAGCGGACCGGCTGCGCGCCCGCACCACCAGAACCCGGGTCGTCGGCGATTGGCCTGGCCGGAGGACGGCCTTCAGCCCGGCCCGCCGCAGCCGCCGCAGGTCGCGCCGGAGAGATGACGCCGAGGCGGGTCCCGACGCGACCCGCACGACCCAGCAGGCAACCACGGGGCGGCTGGCGGCACGGGGCCGGACCGGGCTCGGCTCCGGCAGCCGGGCCTGGCCGACAACCAGCACTCCAGCCGCGAGCCAAGCGACCGCCAGCGCCCAGGCCACCGGTCGGGTTCCGCGAGCCGCCGTTCGGTCGAGCCGATCCACGCGCACCCGGAGTCGCTCGTCCATGATTCCTCCTCCTGGGGAACCGGCGTCCCTCAAGAGGCGAATGACGGATGAGCAAGAAGATGGGCCGCACTCGCAGGGGAAGAGCACCGGATTCGAGGCATACGCCCAACGGCGCCCCGGTCCATCCTGCTGCGGCCCGGACGCGACCATGCTAGGCGCAAGCGAGAAAGCCCGTCAATACCCTCGAGGAGGATGCAGCTCGGCGTCTTGCGTCCACTCCCACCGACCACCCCGCCGCCGCACCAGCCCGACATCGCGCAGGCAACGCAGCCAGCGGCCCGGTCTGGCGACGACGCCCTGGCGCTCCAGCTCGGCCTCGAAGCGCCCGGCAGCGAAGGGGTCGGCAAGCCGCCGCTGCAGCTGCCTGGCCGTCTCGACCGTGTCCGCGGCGAACTCCGAGTCGGTCAGGGTCCAGCGGGATCCCCCGGCCCGCCAGTCGGGCCGCTCCTCGACGGTGCCCAGGTGCTCCAGCAGCGCCCACCTGACCCAGCGCCAGGAGTCCACCCGGCTCTCGTGCTCGACGCGCCGATGGCGCCTCGGATCGGCGGTGGTCGCCGCGGCCGGGCCGATGAAGCGGCGCCGGTGTTGCTGCACCAGCTTGGCCAGCGGCCAGCTCAGGTCGGCCTGCCGCGCCAGCCGCAGAACCACTCGTCGCATCGGCAGCAGGAGCCCCTCGCGCCAGCCCGGCGGGACTTCGAGCCGGTCGCGGTCGTGCCAGCGCACGAGCTGGGCGGCCAGCAGGGCGTCGACGGCGGCCCGGGCCGCCGCCTCCCCGACTCCCCGCCGTACCGCCTCGGCCTCGGCACGGTCGCGATCGAACGGGGCGCCCCACTCCAACCGCCAGAGATCGGCGACCAGGTTGTCCACTGGCTCGAGCTCGTCGAGGCGGACGTCAGGGTCGAGCCGCAGCGACTGCCGCAGCGGCGTCGTGTCGATCCGACCAGCGAGCCGCCGGAGCGCCCACGCCAAGCGGTCCCACTGATTCCAGTCCCGCGGCTCCGCCGGCCGGTCGAGCTGCGGCCACAGGCGCCTGGCAGTGGTCGGCGGGCCCACATCTCCCGGGCCGCCCGGGTTGTCGCGGCTCACTGGCGGACGCTCATGGAGATACAGCAGCCAGGGTGCGCGCCGGCCCGGCCTGCCCTCGTAGTGCCTGGCGACCGAGGCGAACCGGCCGGCGTCGGTGACGATTGCAAGTGTCGCGTCGGGGTGGTCGTGCCAGGCGTCGGAGACCTGCAGGGCGAGCTCGATGCCGAGCATGTCGCCGTCGACGTAACGGACCTCGACCGTTGCGGAGGGATAGGAGAACGCCGCGGCCTCCAGGAGCACGCGGTCGGCGCGGTGCTCGGTGGCCGGCGTCAGGAGCAACCGCACGATCGTTCCGGCCTCTGGGCCGGTGTCTGGCAGGACGCCGCGGATCTCGTCGACCAGGGCGTGCAGCACCCAGGTGGGACCGGGCCGCCGCCGTGCGCTCGCGAGCGAGAGGCGGAGATTCTGCCAGTCCACCAGTACGACGCGCAGGCGATGCTCCTGGTGCAGGGGGCGTCACGAAAGTGAAGGGACGATAGCCTCATGGTTGGCTGGTAACAAGCGGTACAACGACTCAGCGCCTCGCTGTGGATCTCGGGTTCCGCGCCGCCCGTTGCGTGTAGGCGGCCAGCGCCCGAAGCGCGTCCATGGTCGCCCACACCGGGCGCCGGATGGTGGGGCCGTCGGGCAGGCTCCAGTCCCAGAGGCCGTCCTCCTGCCGCTCGTAGAGCTCTCCGACGGTGGCGCCGATCCGCTCGTTACCGGGATCGACGTCGAACTCGAGTAGCGCCCGCACGACCCACGGGCCGGTGAAGTGGCGGGTGAGGAGCTTCTCGGACCGGCCGCCACCGATCGACCGCTCGATCGTCTCTTCGACGTTGTCCCAGTGCGGTTCGTGCAGCAGCCGCCGCACGGCGAAGGCCAGCTCGTCCGGAGGTGAGCCGAGTCGTCCACCCGTTGCCGCGCGACAGAGCCGCAGCGCAAGAAGGACCTTGGCCGTGTGGGCGACCGACGGACCGCTCCGCTGGTCGAACGCGGGGTGGAGGCGAGTGAACCTGGTCCAGCCGACGATTCGGTCCCGGCCGTCGCGGATCGTCGCCTCCTCGAGCACCTTGACGAGGTGGTCGAGGACGTCCGAGGTTGGTTCGAGGATGCAGAGTGTGGACAGGGCCAGCGTCATACTCCACACGTGACCCCAGAGTTCCATGTCCCGATGGGGTTCCAGCAAGCGCTCGAACTGCGGACGCATGCTCCGCGCCCGCTCCCAGTCTCCCTCGTCGCAGAAGGCCAGCATGACGATGGAGGTGGCCTCCGGTCGTGCGGTCTGGAGCTGCGAGCGGGAAGACCAGCATCCGCCATCGACCTGCCGTCGCCAGAGGGTGTCGAGGATGTCGGCGCTGCGGAAGAAGCCGAGATCCCTTGCGGCGAGTCGAACGACTCGCAAGCCGATGGCCGTGGCGACCGCGGAGATCGGCCGCAGGTCGAGATTGACATTCCAGCCCTTGTCGCCGGTGGCCTCATCGACGCTCATCTTCTGCAGCATCGATGCAAGGGTCCGTTCGTGGAGCCGGGTCAGGTCGATGCGCTCGGCCGGAAGTGGGCTGATGGCCCTGACGAGGCTCGCCGAATTTGGTGCTGGCCGAAAGCGTTGGACCGCTCCTGGGCCGTGATCGAACCACTCTGCTGCGGCCGGTAGTTCGGGTTCAGGAATGCTGGCCCCCGGCTTGAAGAAGCTTCGATAGTCGAAGCGATCGTCCAGCCTCTTGTCGATATAGAAGATCTCCCAGCCGTTCGCGGCCTCGTCCTCTCGGGCCAGCCAGAACGGCGTGAGGTCCAGGTCGTCCCCCTGCTCCTGCAACAGATAGAGGGCGCGCGAGTAGAGGGCTTCCGGGCTGTTGAATGGTGGCCGGCGAAGGAGGATTGGGTTGTCGCCGGCAACTGCTCGCACCGTAATGCGGTAGCCCCCCGTGCGTTGGCGGTCACTGCGTTCGACGAGGACGAACTGAGCCTTGGAGAGGAAGGTGGCTTCCCTGAGGGCCGTGCTCAGATGCTCGACGTAGTCACTTATTACCCGCGCGGGAGCTCCGGTGCGGTGCACGTAGCGGTTGCGTAGCTCGATCACGGTGCGCAACTAGGCCAGTAGCCGGCTGTCCTTACCGCCCAGGGCAAGCGCGAGTCCCGCGAGTGGCGTGCCCGTGTCCCAGGCCAGAGCAGCACCGCCCCTGGCCGCCTCGAGCCAGTCGCCGAGGCTGACGCGGCTGCGCTCCAGCTTCTCGTACCAGCTTTTTACGCCACCGGGGTAGTGGAACCGGTGGTGGCACCAGGCCAAGGCGATCGTGCCGAGCGTTACGACGAAGGTCTCGCCCAAGGGGAGCGCCTCGTGGAAGCCAGCGTCGTCGGGAGCCGCCTGGAACCGTCTCGCCGCCTGCGCAATCGGAGAGGGAAAGTCGGTACGGACCCAGTTGAGCAGGTCGTCGTCCAAGAGGCCGCTGGCCACAGGCTCCCTCCCGCGCTGCCGGCCACGAGCTGCCGCCATCGCCAGACCGAAGCGACGACCCTCCCGAATTGTCCGTTCGCGCTGAGTGTAACCGAAGAGCAAACGGCCGAGAATCCCGCCGCGAGAGACGCTCAGTCCATGCCCTCGACCAGGCCGCGCTGGATCACCGGAGGCGCCTGGGCGAGAGCTTCGCGCGTCTCCCGAAGCTTGGCGGCAATGGCCCGATAGCGGTCTTCGTGAACTTCTCGGCGGAACTCGAGTCTCTCGGCCAGCTCACTGAGATGGTCCTGCAGCACGGAACCCACCCGTGGATAGAGGCCGTCGACGGTGGCGTCAGCGGTTCCATAAACAGCACCATCAGGTGTGATCATCACGTACGCGCCTGACTTGACCTCCGAGCGCCGGGCGTGAATCTCGACCTTTCCTTCATAGCGGGCCGTCACCTGCACGACAACCTCGTCGAACAAGGCGCGCTCCAGCTCGTACATTGGCCGGTTGCGATAGCCGGCGCCTACCGCGCTGAACTCCAGCAGGTGCCAGAACGCCACGTTGCCGTACGGCAGGAGCAACTCGCCGATCTCGGCGAGCTGCCGGAAGTTCGGCCGTGCGACCACCGTGCGGACGGTCACCGGCACACCGGCACGCTCGAGAACGTCGAGCACCTCGAAGACCCGCGCGAAGTTCCCGCGCTTGCTCCGGAACCGGTCGTGTACCTCAGCGGTCGGGCCGTCGAGCGACAGACCGACGGAATCGGCCTCGATCAACGCCTGCCGGAAGTCGGCGGGTGCGTGGTGGGCGTTGGTCTGCACCTCGGTCATCAGTCCCAGTGCCCGCGCCTGGCGAAGCAGGTGGCCGATGTCGCTACGGAGCGACGGGTCGCCGCCTGCGAACACGATCGTCTCTGCGCCGGCGACGGCAACCGCGGCCAGCAGCCGCTCGGCATCCGGGGTCTCGAGCGGCACGCCTCGGGTCCGGTAGCAGAACTGGCAGCTCAGGTTGCACTCCGACCAGCACTCCCAGTGCACCTTGTGGGCCCCCAGCCGCTCCAGGCTGCCCCGGCACGCCGCGCGAACGTCCGAATCGTCGCAGCCGCCGCAGAAAGAAGCCGGAAGGATGGCGTCCACGCTGGCGATCACAGACTCGTTGAGCCCTTCTGATGGATGGCAGTCCGAGCCGCCCGGCCATGCCATGTGGAGGGAGCAGGGTATCGCGCCCGCCGAGGCCACCGTGTGGCTGAAGGCCGCACGCAAACTAGCCGTGGGATCGACGCGCAGGCAAGCTCGACTCATCGCGTTCAAGTACTTCGGCGGGAGTGGGTGGAAGATCGCCTACAGGTTAGGCGAGCGAAGTTGACAGCGGGCAGGACGCAACTATGATCTTCCCGCGGTACCGGCCGAGATCCCGCTTCGGCGCCTTCTCGACATCCACTGATCCGCCGCCGTCGATCAGCCCGGAAAGCCGCCAACCATGACACTGTCGCCCACAGTGCGTCGCCCGCCTTTGGTGACTGTTGTGGTCCTGAACTACACCAATGGCCTGCGCTGGCTGCTGCCATGCCTGCGCCATGTCCTGGCTCAGCGGGGCCTGCCACCGGGCGCCATGGACGTCCTGGTGGTGCGCAACCCCCCGGACCAGCAGGACCGGGATGGGGACAACTGGGCGGAGGTCCGCGAGGAGCTTGCGAAGGACGAGTTCCGGCGGGTACGGGTGATCGAGAACAAGGCCAACGAGGGCTTTGCCGGCGGCCATAACGTCGCCTTCCGCGAGGTCCAGACGGAGTTCGTGGCCATTGTCAACTACGATGCGCGGCCCGGGCCGACGTGGCTGTCCGAGCTGCTGGCCGCATTCGACGGTGAGGAGAACCATCGTCTCGGTGCCGCAGCAGCCAAGCTGGTCTTCCTGCCCGGATTCCTCCCCGTGAAGCTGTCCACCCCCGGCTTCGTGCCGGCCGAGCGCGGCCTCACAGAGTCCGTCACCCGGGAGCTGGGCGTCCGCGTCCACCAGGTCCAGGTCGACGGGCGCGACGTGACCGACGGCGTGTTCTGGGGCCGCCTCGGCTACGACGAGGAACGCGCGGGTGCTGAGCGGTTCCGCTGGACCCGACCGGCTGGGACCATGCTCGTGCCGGTCGACACGGAAGAGTCGGGATCTGGGCCTGCCAGGCCGTTGCGCCTGACGCTGCGACTAGCCGCCGAGGCCATCAAGCCCGTCGAGCTGAGCTGGCGGGGCGGGTCGGAATCCGTCAAGGCCGACGAGCGGCCGCCCAACGCCCAGCCGGCCGAAGTCGATGTCGTGGTAGCTCCCGGTACCGGGCTGGTCGACCAGCTCAACAACACCGGCAGCATCGTGTACACCGACGGCTACGGCGCCGATCGCGGCTTCCAGGAGATCGACCGCTGCACGTACGAGCGACCCGAGGACGTGTTCGCCTTTTGCGGTGCGGCGGTGTGCTTCCGAACCGAGGCGCTGCGCGCGGTTGGCTACTTCGACGAGGACTTCTTCATCTACTACGAGGACACCGACCTGGCCTGGCGTCTCTGGCGGCAGGGCTGGCGCGTCCGCTACGTCCCCACCGCGGTCGTTCGCCATGAGCACTCGGCCACGCTCGGCGAGGGGAACCCGCGGCGGCAGTTCCATGTTGAGAGCAACCGGCTGCTCATGCTGACCAAGAACGCCCGGACGATTCTGGCCGGCCGGCAGGTGCTCGGTTATCTGCTGGAGACTGTCTGGCTGATCCTGAAGGCGGCTGCCACCGGCCAGCGCCCTCCGCTGGGGCTGCGGCTGCGGGTGCGGGTGGTGGGCTCCTACCTCCGCCTGCTGCCGCGCATGCTGTGGCGCCGGCGCGAGCTCGCCAGGCGGGCGGTGGTCCCCCGGCGTCGCCTAGAGCAGCGCTGGCTGGTTTCGCGGCCAGATCCTCCGGACCATTGACCGCTGCCGACTTGATCGGTTAGACGGTAGCTGTACACATTGTGCGGCTTGGACCGAAGCCGGTCCGGAAGTAGGTGGCCGTGGTTGCCGGCCCACTCGACGAGGCCTTCCTCCGCAAGGTCCGCGAGAGTCATCCCTCGCCGATCGCGCAGGCGGCCCGCCGGTACCAGGCCGCGAACGAGGACGCCCGTCGCCTCGTCGAGGCGCTGAACCTCGTCCATACGCTCGTACTGACCCTGGGGACGATCTCGCTGGCCTGGTGCCAGTACAGGGAGCTGCAGCCGGAAGGGGTGCGGCACTGGCACAACAGGTTCCAGCGGCACGTGCCGACCCTGGGCGACTGGCTCGGCGCCGCCCATGCCGGGGCCGCGCAGGCGTTCGACATCGGCGTCCCTCTGTCCGGGCTGGAGGCCGCGCTCTGCGGCAACGGCGATCGCCGGCTCCTGGCCGAGTTGGACGAGTTGGTGGGGCTGCGCAACCGCTACCTGCACGATCGGGCGGTCAGTCTGCGGGCCGTCGAGCGGCACCTGCGGGCAGCGCTGGACGCCTGCGAGTTCCTGGCCGAGACCAAGTTCGTGATCGTCGAGGGGAACGAGCCCCAGCGCAACGGCGGCTTCCGCATCACGGTACGGGCGGTCGCCGGTGACAACCCCATCTTTCTGTCGGCCCCGGCGTTCCACTATCCACAGGCGCTGTACTCGCGGACGCTGTACCTGCTGCAGGAACCGGGCGACCACCTGGAGATCGCGCCGTTCTGGGTCGCGCGGGAGGCGAAGGGCGACGACGGCTGGGAGCTGTTCCACCTCAACAAGCGGGTCAACAAGGGGCGAGGGTTCGAGTACCTGAACTTCTTCAAGCCAGGCGATAGCTTCATCGACTACCAGTTGCCGCAGACGTTCAGCTGGTTCCGCGACCGCCGGAGGTCCGCGAGGCGGTTCAAGCGGGCGCCGAACCCCGAGTCCCTGCTGCATCCCGGAGGCGCTGTCCTGCCTGCGGACCGGATCGACCTTGCCGCGCTCCATCGGCAGACCATGGCGTCGATGATGGAGGCGATGAGCGTCGACCAGACGACCGGAGAGAAGGGTTGGAACCACCACCTCGGCCTGCGGCCGATCACCCCGGTGGGTACCGCCTTCGGCCTGCGGATCATGCGACTCATCGACTCGAGCCCGAGTCTGTTCCACAGCGACGAGATCCTGGAGACCTTGTGGCGACACCGGACCGAGGATGGCTGCTGGCGATCCCAGTCGCAGCAACCGACCGGCCGGCCGGAGGCCACCGCCACCGTGCTGCTGGCGCTCGGCGACCAGGAGGACTGGACGCGGGCACGAGCCGTCCGCGAGCCCTTCGAGGGGCTCCTGGAGCCCAGCCGCGATCCGGCGCTGTGGACCTACGTCTGGAGCATGGCCCTGGTGGCGCCTGCGCTGTCCACCATCGCACCCGACTCCTCCCTGCTGGAGGTGCTCATCAGGGCCCTCGAGGACGCCGCGGTCCGCGACGGCCGCGGCCGGATCCTGTACTGGACCCGGTTCAGCAGGCACACGGACCACCAGGCCGAGCCGTCGCCGGCGCATACCGCGCGGGTCGTGCTCGCCATGCGGCATTGCCGCAACGCGACCGACCGGCGCCTCGGCACGCCACCGGAGGAGCTGGAGACCGCGCTGCGCTGGCTCCTGGGCCAGCCCCGCTGGGACAACGTGTACGAGGAGATCCGGCGGCCGATCGGCACCGGAAGAGCCGAGGTGCTGACCAACAGGCACTTCACCCGGGCCTGGGTGGTCCGCGCGCTGCTCGAGTTCGGCGTCGACCCCATGCACAAGCGGATCAGGTCGACCGTCCGCGAGCTCTACACGGAACACGAGGAGGGACTGTGGGACTGGAAGGAACCGCCCGGCTGGGCGTCCAGGATGCGCCGGGCGACCTCGACGAGGGGGAGCTGGCGGTCCATGGCCGCGCGGCGCATGCGCGTGTAGGCCTGGTCCTCGGTGAGGCCGAACTGCTCCATCAGGCGGCCCTTGGCGCGCTCGATCACCTTGCGGTTGGCCAGCTTGGCCTCGAGGTCCTCGACGGTGTCCTGCAGCTTGCGGCGGTCGGCGGCGCGCGCGAGGGCGACATTGACCCCGGCGAGGAGCTGGGCCGGCTGGAACGGCTTGACCAGGTAGCCGATCGTGCCCGCCTCGGCCGCCTCCTCGACCAGCTCCTTGTCGGAGAAGGCGGTCAGCACCAGCACGGCTGGGCATCTTCACGTCCATCACCACCAGGTCGGGGGTCAGCTCGCGGGCGAGCCGGATCGCCTGCTCGCCGTCGCTGGCCTCGCCGACCACGCTGTGGCCGCCGTCCTCCAGGGTCTCCACGATGTCGACTCGGATCAGCACCTCGTCCTCGGCGACGAGCACCCGCGCCATCTTGCTCCTCTCGCTGTTCATGCCGAGCAAGCATGGTAGACCGGGAAGGCTCATCCGGTCCCCTCGTGGGCGCGCTCGATCGCGGCGACCTCGGCCCGCGGCGCGACCCGCCAGAAGGCGGCGACGGCCCGCTCCCAGTCGTCGAGGATGGAGGCGGCCACCGCCGAGCCGGTCAGCTCGTGGTGGGCGACGACCAGCTCGCGCAGGAACACCAGCTCGATCTCGTCGGGGCGGTGGGGCAGCACCAGCTCGTCGTTGAGCCGCTCCAGGGCGCTGCCGTCGGGGTCGTAGAGGAACAGCTCGCCCCCGGTCATGCCGGCGCCCAGGTTGCGCCCGACCGGCCCGAGGACGATCACCGAGCCGCCGGTCATGTACTCGCCGCCGTGGTCGCCGATCCCCTCCACGACCGCGGTGGCCCCGGAGTTGCGCACCGCGAACCGCTCCCCCGCCCGGCCGGCGCAGAACAGCTCGCCCCTGGTCGCTCCGTACAGGGCGGTGTTGCCGATCAGCACCGGCGAGCCGGCGTCGTCGGCGGGCGGGCGGACCACGATGCGGCCGCCACCCATGCCCTTGCCCACGTAGTCGTTGCAGGCGCCGGTGAGGCGCAGGTCGATCCCTGGGGCGAGGAAGGCGCCGAAGCTCTGGCCGGCGGTGCCCTCGAGCTCGATCCGGGCCCGGCCGGCGGGGGGCCGCGAGCCGAACGCGGCCCCGACCGCCACCCCGAGCCGGGCGCCCACCGCCCGGTCGGTGTTGGCGATCGGGTAGCTCAGGTGGACGAGGTCGCCGTCCCGCAGGCCCGCGTAGGCGTCCTCGTAGACGCGGTCGCCAAGGGTCGACCGTGGGCGCTGGAGCGGGTCGGGGGCGACGAAGGCCCGCGGCACGTCCCCCTCGACCCCGGGCGCGAGCAGGGGCCCGAGGTCCAGCCGGTCGGCGCGGGGGTCGCCGGTGCGGCGCTGGGCGAGCAGGTCGACGCGCCCGACCGCCTCGTCGATGCTCCGCAGGCCGAGGGCGGCCAGCAGCTCGCGGACCTCCTGGGCCACGAACTCCAGGTAGTTGACGACCATCTCGGGGGTGCCGGAGAACTTGGCACGGAGATCCGGCCGCTGGGTGGCGATGCCGACCGGGCAGTTGTCCTGGTGGCAGGTGCGTACCATCAGGCAGCCCTCGGCGAGCAGCGCGGCGGTCCCGAAGCCGAACTCGTCGGCGCCGAGCAGGGCCGCCAGCAGCACGTCGCGGCCGGTCTTGAGGCCGCCGTCGACCCGGACGCGGCAGCGCGAACGGAGGTCGTTGGCCACCAGCGCCTGCTGGGTCTCGGCCAGGCCGAGCTCCCACGGCGCGCCGCCGTGCTTGATCGAGGAGAGCGGGCTGGCGCCGGTGCCGCCGTCGGCGCCGGAGATCATCACCACGTCGGCGAGCGACTTGACCACGCCGGCCGCGATCGTGCCGACACCGGCCTCGGCGACCAGCTTGACCGACACCTCGGCGTCGGGATTGGCCTGCTTCAGGTCAAACACGAGCTGGGCCAGATCCTCGATCGAGTAGATGTCGTGGTGCGGCGGGGGCGAGATCAGCGCCACCCCGGGCTGGGTGTGGCGCAGACGGGCGATCTCGGGGGTCACCTTGTGGCCCGGGAGCTGGCCGCCCTCGCCGGGCTTGGAGCCCTGGGCGATCTTGATCTGCAGCTCGACGGCGTTGGCCAGGTAGGCGGGGGTGACTCCGAAGCGGCCGGAGGCGACCTGCTTGATGGCCGAGCTGCGCTCGGTGCCGAGCCGGGCCGGGTCCTCGCCGCCCTCGCCGGAGTTGGAGCGGCCGCCGACCCGGTTGAGGGCGATGGCCAGCGTCTCGTGCGCCTCCGGCGAGAGCGACCCCAGGCTCATGGCCGCGGTCGAGAAGCGGCGCAGGATCGCCTCGGCGGGCTCGACCTGGTCCAGCGCCGCCGGCGGGCCGGCCGGGTGGGCCTGCAGCAGGTCGCGCAGGGCGGCGGGCGGACGGTCGTTGACCAGGCTGGCGAAGTGCCGGTAGCGCTCGAAGCCTCCGCCCTTGACCGCCTGCTGCAGCAGGTGGGCGCCGCGCTTGGAGCCCTTGATCTCGGCGCCCTCGCGGACGGTGTGGTGCAGGGCCTGCATGACCTCGGGGTTGGTGGCGTGGTACTCGCCACCCGGGCGGTGCTTGAACCAGCCGGGGTTCTCCAGCCGCGCCACCGCGGCAGCACCCGCGCGGTGGCGGTCGAGCGCGTCGCAGGCCAGCTCGTCGAAGCCGATCCCGCCGAGCGGAGAGGCGGTGCCGGCGAAGCAGGCCTCGACCACCTCGTCGTCCAGGCCGACGGCCTCGAAGATCTGCGCCCCCCGGTAGGCGTCCAGGACGGAGATGCCCATCTTGCTCATGACCTTGAACACGCCCTCCTCCAGGGCGTGGACGTAGCGGTCCTGGGCGGTGGCCGCCTGGGCGCCGTCCGGCGCCAGGGCGGCCACGGTGGCCAGCGTGAGCCGGGGGCAGATGGCGTCGGCCCCGTAGCCGAGCAGGGCGGCCGCCTGGTGGGAGTCGCAGGGCTCGCCGGTGTCGGCCACCAGGCTCGTCCTGGTCGCCAGGCCGTGGTGGAGAAGCCGCTGCTGCACGGCTCCGACCGCCAGCAGCGACGGCACCGCGACGCGGTCCGGCCCGCGTCCCGCGTCGGACGCGACCAGCAGGCCGGCACCGGCCAGGACGGCGGCGACCGCCTCCTCGCCGAGGCGCAGGCAGGCGGCGCGCAGGCCGCAGGGGCCATCGCCGGCTGGCCAGGTGGCGTCCAGCACCCGCGGCGCGAGCCCGAGGGCCGGGTCGGCGAGACCCTCGAGCCCGTCCGGGGTCAGCACGAAGGTGGGCAGGGAGACCAGCCGGGCGGCCTCCGGCTCCTCGCGGAGCAGCGGGCGGCGCCGCCCGAGCAGGGTCCGCTTGGAGAGCACGTGCCGCTCACGGAGGTGGTCGATCGGCGGGTTGGTGACCTGCGCGAAGCGCTGCCGCAGGTAGTGGCCGACCGGCCGGGCGGTGACGCCGAGCACGGCGGGCGGGGTGTCGTCGCCCATCGAGGCGGTCGGCTCCTTGCCGGCGGTCGCCATCGGCCGCAGCACGGTGGTGATCAGCTCCCTGGTGAAGCCGTAGGCGACCTGGGCGGCGACCAGCGCTCGGCCCTCCGGGCCGTCGGCGGCCGGGGCGGTCACCGGGGCGCCCGGGTCGGCCGCGCCGAGCCGCTCGGCCACCCAGGCGCTCCAGGGCCGGGCGGCGGCCAGCTCGGCCTTGAGGTCGGCGTCGGTGAGCAGGCCCCGCTCCGGGTCGACGCAGAGCATCTGGCCGGGACCGAGCCGGCCGCGCCGCACCCGGCCGCGGCCGCCGGTGTCGACCGCGCCGGCTTCCGACGCGCAGACGACCAGGCCGTCCTCGCAGGCCTCCCAGCGCAGCGGCCGCAGCCCGTTGCGGTCCAGCGCCGCGCCGACCCGCCGTCCGTCGGTGAACACCAGGCCGGCCGGGCCGTCCCACGGCTCGGTCAGGCAGGCGTGGTAGCGGTAGAAGTCGCGGAGGGCATGGTCCTCGCCGGGCCCCTCCGGGGACGGCTCGACGGCCGGGACGAGCATGGCGAGCGCGTGGCAGACGTCGCGGCCGCCGCGGACCAGCAGCTCCACCGCGTTGTCGAGCTTGGCCGAGTCCGAGCCGTCGGGGTCGAGCACCGGCCGCAGCAGCTCCTCGGGCGCCAGCCCGACGGCGGCGGCGCCGAGGTTGCCCTCGCGCGCCCGCATCCAGGCCTCGTTGCCGTCCAGGGTGTTGATCTCGCCGTTGTGGCAGAGGAACCGGAACGGCTGCGCGCGTTCCCAGGAGGGCGTGGTGTTGGTCGAGTAGCGCTGGTGGAAGATCGCGAACGGCACCGCCAGCGCCGGGTCGGACAGGTCGGGGTAGAAGGCGGCGAGCTGGTCGGCGGCGCAGAGCGCCTTGTAGGTCACCGTCCGCGTCGAGCAGGAGGCGAGGTAGGTGGCCACCCCGGCCACGCGCGTTGCCCTGGTCGCGGCCCGCCCGGCCCGGAAGCAGCGCCGCTCCGCCGCCTCGTCCTCGTCGGGCGCCAGGAACAGCGCCTGCTCGATGCGAGGCGCGGTGGCGCGGGCGAGCTCGCCGAGGGCCGCCTCGTCGACCGGGACCACCCGCCAGCGCGCCAGCCGCAGGTCCTCGGCGGCGAGGGCCTCCTCGACCGCCCGGCGGGCACGCTTGGCCGCCTCCGGGTCGGCGGGCAGGAAGGCCATGGCCACCCCGACCCGGCCCGGATCCCCGAAGAACCCCTCGGCCAGGGGCAGCAGCACGCCCGCTCCGTCGCCGGTGCGCGCGTCGGCCGCCACCGCGCCCCGGTGGCGCAGGCGCTCGAGCCCGCCGAGGGCGGCGTCGAGGACGGCCCGGTTCGGACGGCCGTGCACGTCGGCCACGAACCCGATGCCGCAGGCATCGCGCTCGTCGCGGCGCGGGTCGTACAGGTTCCACCGGGCCCCGTCCATCTCGCCTCCGTTCGCACTGCTGCGCAGGCGCCGGAGTCACGGAGCGGACGACGATGTCCCGGGACACGAAAACGGCGCCCGCTGGGGCGAGCGCCGTTGCTCTTCGAGCAGAGGGTACGGAGGCCCCTGGGCTACGTCAACAACGTCAGTCGCCAGGCGGGAGGCCGGGCCGCCGGCCCGTCCTGGCGCGGCCCGCGGCGACGGCGGCGGCGCCGGCGAGCGCCAGCAGCCCGAGGCCGCCGGCCAGCAGCCGCAGGAACGGGCCCGGCTCGACCGCGGTGGGTGGGGTCCGGGCCGGCAGGCCCGGCGCCGGCTCCAGGCGGCGGGCCCGCTGGGGGACCAGGCCCACGCGCACGGCGAGCTGCCCCAGCGGGACCAGCCTGGCCGGCCCGCCACCGGGGGGCAGCTCGATGACCACGCGCTCGAACGGCTGGCGCACGGCCCCGTCCGGCAGCACGCTCGGCACGCCGAGGGGCCGGCCGAACCGCTCGCCGGCCCGCCGCCAGTCGCCAGGCGTGGCTGTCGCCGGGTCCACGCCCAGGTAGGCGCGGGTGATCGCCGGCTGGGTCATGAGCATCCGCACACCGGTCGTGGTGGTCGGCGGTGGCGCCGACGGCCGCGGGATGCCGGCCGCGGCGACGGCGCGCGGGTCCAGCTTGGCGAGCAGCAGCGGGAGGTCGACCGGACGGACCGACGGGCGCCTGCCGGCGGCGTTGGGGACCGCCCCGAGCATCATCGTGTCGAATGCCTGCAGGGCCGGACCGTCGCTGGTCCACACCGAGCAGAGCGGCCGGCCGAGGACCGCCTTGCCGCCGAGCGCGAGGTAGGCGGTGTAGAAGGTGCCGCTGTCGTTGTCGAGGACCCGGTAGCCGCCGCACGCCGACCCCTTCACGTTGGAGAACGCGCCTCCGGGGGTCGCGACGCTGTCGGCCGCAGGGTCGAGCGGCGCGGCGTCGACCTGCCAGAGCTGCACCCGCGAGAGGCTCGGGCTGGGAAGGTCGGCGAGCGGGCTGCCATGCTGGCGGACCCAGCGGGCCAGGGCCGGCGGGGCCAAACCGCCCCGCGAGGCCGCGGAGCCGCCGGTGAGCACGAAGTAGCGCACGCCGGCGGCCTGCGCGGCCGGGCCGCTGGTGAAGTCGGTCACGTTGACGCCGGCGGCCAGCAGCCGGGCGCGGTCGTCGGGCCCGCCGGCGTTGACCGCCGAGCAGTCCGGGAGCCGGGCGTCGACCACCCCGACCAGCCGGCCGAGCCCGTCGTCGGTGAGCCCGCCGTAGCGGCTGGCCCAGTCGACGCCCTGCGCGAGGATCAGGCAGCCGACCGCCACCGTCGCCGCCACGGCGACCCGGCCGGCGACCAGCTCCCTTCGCCGCTCGGCCAGCGCCGCGGAGGACGCCTGAGGGAGGGCGGGCGCCGCGCGCGCCCGCCAGAGCCTCGCCAGCGCGACCCCGACGGCGGCGGCGGCGGCCGGCAGCGCGAACGGCAGCGCCTGCTCGACCGGCCAGCCGAGCAGGACGGCGACCAGCGCGCCGGCCCCGCTGGTGGCGACCCAGGCGAGCAGCCGAGCGTCGCGGGGCCTCGAGCTCCGCACGACGGGCGGCCTCGCGCTCCGCAAGGCGAGTGGCCTAGCGCTCCGCAAGGCAGGCTTCGGGCGCCAGGCCCAGATGGCGGCGGCCAGGCCGGCGCCGGCCAGCAGCCAGCTCAGCGGGAACGCGGCCAGCGACGCCCCCAGCGGCCCGCGGCCCGGCGGCCCCCCGAGGAGCTGGCCCGCCTGCTCGGCGTCGAACCCCAGGGGGGTGCCCCGGTGGATCCGGAGGGGTCCGGGGAACCCCAGGGGGGTGCCCCGGTGGATCCGGAGGGGTCCGGGGAACCCCAGGGGGGTGCCCCGGTGGATCCGGAGGGGTCCGGGGAACCCCAGGGGGGTGCCCCGGTGGATCCGGAGGGGTCCGGGGAACCCCCTTGGGGTCCCCCGATGGGACGGGCCCCGGTGGATCGGGTCGCCGGCGTCGCTCCAGGACGGCGGCGACCACCGGGACCGCCAGCAGCGGCAGGGCGAGCGGGCTGGCCAGGAGGGCGAGACCGGCACCGGCGCCGATCAGGGTCAGCCGCGCCGGCCGCCGCGGCGCCCAGGCGAGCGCGAGCGTGGCGAGCGCCAGCAGCAGGGCAAGGGCGGTGCCCGCCGCGACCCGGCCGCTGCGGACCAGCAGCGGGTCGGCGGCGGCGAGCAGGCCGGCGGCGGCGGCGCCGAGCCGGCCGGCCCTTGCCGGCGGTGACCGGTGCGGCGGGGTCGGACCCGGCCCGGCCGCCGCACCGGTACCGGGCCCGACCCGCATGAGAAGCAGCGAGAGGACCACGGTGAGCACGACCACGCCCGCGAGCAGGACGCGGCTGGGCGTCCTGGCGGCGCGGACGGCCGCCTCCAGGGTGGTCTCGGTATCGGCGCCGGTCAGCCTTAGCCACGCGCCGACGGCGAGGGCGTGGACCGGGCCGACCGGCGCGACCCGCGGGTCGGGCAGGAGCAGGCCGGAGGCGCGGGCCAGCGAGCCGGCCGCCTGGGCGGAGGCGACCTCGCCGGCCAGGAGGTCGGGGCCGCCGTCGCCTCGCCAGCCGGCCGCACCCAGCCCGACCACGCCGGCGAGCGCCACGACCACCGCCGGCCGCGCCAGCCCGGCGAGCCACCCCGGCAGCCCGCGGACGGCCAGCGCCCCCCTCGCCGAGGCGGCGCCCGCGCGGGCGACCGACGCCAGCACGAGTCCGCCGCCGACCCGCCCGGCCGCCGCCACGGAACCCAGCGCCGCCGTCGCCCGCGCGGCACGGCCGGCGAGCCACGCGACCGCGGCGCGGGTGGGCGGCGCCCGCCTCGCCGGCGCGGCACGGCCGGGCGTGCTGTCCGGACCGGCCCGCTCGGCCGAGGGCTCGGCGGTGGGCGCGCTCTCGGCACGCACGCGCCAGCGGCGC
>WNGB01005766.1_pt1 | contig 18460 bp, 15 predicted proteins | sample 5400681 | NCBI WGS metagenome assembly WNGB01 (sample SAMN13153367, study PRJNA577476) | soil metagenome | isolation source: 115 cm soil or saprolite under grassland replicate 2 | place: USA:California | collected 2016-06-15 | reverse complement strand
GCGCGGGCGCCTCCTGCGGGGCGGCCGCGGCGGGCACCTCCGGCTCCGGCGCCGGCTCGGGCTCCGGCTGCGGGTGCGCGGCCGCGACCTCGGCGGCGGTGCTCCCGGCCGGCGCCCAGGACGGAGCGTCGTACTGGGGAGCGGCGGCCGGCGCCTCCTGCGGCGCGGGTGCGGCCGGCTCCTGGCCGGCGGGCTGGCCGGCGGGCTGGGCGGCCGGCTGCTCAGCGGGCTGGGCCGGAGCGCCGGCGCTCTCGCCCGCCTCGCCGACGACCGCGAGCTCGGCGCCGACCTCGACGGTCTCGTCCTCGTCGACCTTGATCTCGAGCAGGGTCCCGGCGACCGGCGAGGGGATCTCGGTGTCCACCTTGTCGGTGGAGACCTCGAGCAGCGGCTCGTCGACGGCGACAGTCTCGCCGACCTGCTTGAGCCAGCGCGTCACGGTGCCTTCGGTGACGCTCTCACCGAGGGCTGGCAAGGTTACAGAGGTCGGCATGACGGTTGATGCTCCTTCGCGTTCTCGTCGGTCTCGGGCCAGCCTACGGTGCCCGTCGTACCACAGGGACGTGCGTTCAGTCGTGGAAGTGCAACGGCTTGCCGGCCAGGGCCAGGTGCGCCTCGCCGAGCGCCTCGTTCTGGGTCGGGTGCATGTGCACGAGCTGCGCGACGTCGGCCGGGAACGCCTCCCAGTTGTAGATCAGCTGTGCCTCACCGATCAGCTCGCCGACCCGGGAGCCGACCATGTGCACGCCGACGACCGGCCCGTCCTTCTCGCGGACCAGCTTCACGAAGCCGGCGGTCTTGAGGATCTGGCTCTTGCCGTTGCCGCCGAGGTTGTAGTTCAGCGTCTCGACCTCGCCGTACTTCTCCTTCGCCTGCGCCTCGGTCAGGCCGACGGACGCGACCTCCGGCTCGCAGTACGTGACGCGCGGGATGCCGGTCTCGTCGATCACGGCCGGGTTCAGCCCGGCGATCTGCTCGGCGACGAAGATGCCCTGCTGGAAGCCGCGGTGCGCGAGCTGCAGGCCGGGCACGATGTCGCCGACGGCGTACACGCCCGGGACGCTGGTGCGCAGCCGCTCGTCGGTGGTGACGAAGCCGCGGTCCATCGCGACCCCGACCTCCTCGTAACCGAGCCCGGCGGTGTTCGGCCCGCGGCCGACCGCGACCAGCAGCAGCTCGGCGTCGATCACCTCGCCGCCCTTGACCGTCACCTTCACACCGGAGTCGGTCGTCTCGGCCGACTCGAACGGCGTACCGGTCTTGAACGCGATCTTGCGCTTGCGGAACGCCCGCTCCAGCGTCTTGCTGGCGTCCGCGTCCTCCGACGGCACCAGGTTCGGCAGCGCCTCCACGATCGTCACCTTGGTCCCGAACGACGTCCACGCGCTGGCGAACTCGACGCCGATCACGCCGCCGCCGAGCACCACCGCGGACTCCGGGACCCGGTCGAGCGTGAGCGCGTGCTCGCTGGCGATCACCCGGTCGCCGTCGAGTTCCAGCCCGGGCAGCGACTTCGAGTACGAGCCGGACGCGAGCACGATGTTCTTGCCCGTGTACGTCGTGCCGTTCACCGCGACCGTCGTCGGGCTGGTGAGCCTGCCCTCGCCCTCGATCACGGTGATGCCGCGGTGCTTGAGCTGCCCGACCAGGCCCTTGAACAGCCGGTCGACGACACCGTCCTTGTACTTGTTCACGCCGCCCATGTCGACGCCCTCGACCGACGACTTCACGCCGAACTGCTCACCCTCGCGGGCGGAGTCGGCGACCTCGGCCGCGTGCAGGATCGCCTTGGTCGGGATGCAGCCGCGGTGCAGGCAGGTGCCGCCGACCTTGTCCTTCTCGACCAGCGCGACGTTCAGGCCGAGACCGGCCGCGCGCAGCGCCGTCGCGTACCCGCCGCTTCCGCCCCCGAGCACCACGATGTCGTACGACGTACCAACGGTGTCTGTCACGGTGATTCCTCCAGGCGCGGGGTAGGTAGGGGCGTCAGGGTCGCTACGGCAGGTCCGGATCGCGGGCCTCGCCTGCGCCATCTTGTCACCGGACTTGGCGCGAGGTTGCACCGGTGGTGGAGGATGGCTCCATGAAGTGGTTCCGTCGCGGGCAGCGTCCGGGCACGCTGCGCCGGGCCGAGTCCCCGGACGCCGCGCACCTGGACGAGTTCGCCCGCACCCGGAGCGGCGTCGAGGGCTTCGTCGAGCCCCGCACCGCCGTCTCCGACGTCACCCTGCTGCTGGTCGCCGTCGACGGCGAGTGGACCCGCCGCAGGGTCCCCTCGGTGCAGTGGGCCCACGACTTCGCCAACAACCACGGCATCCCGTCGTACGACGCCGCCGTGGTCGGCTATCCCCAGCGCATGCGCGACTACAACAGCCGCCGCAAGGCGCAGGGGTTTTCTTAACCCGTCAGTGGGGGGTTACCCCGCGGTCGAGGCTGCGAGTTGGATGAGGGTGCGGACGGCGAAGCCGGTGCCGCCTGCCGGGGTGTAGTTCGCCGCCGCGCCTTCGTTGAAGGCGGGGCCGGCGATGTCGAGGTGCGCCCAGTCGATGCCCTCGGCAACGAACTCGCCGAGGAACGCCGCCGCGGCAAGGGCTCCGCCCCACGCCTCACCGGTGATGTTCGCCAGGTCGGCGACCTTCGAGTGCGACTTCAGCTTGTCCAGCAGCTCGACCGGGATCGGCAGCGGCCACATCGGCTCACCCGCGACGCCGGCCGCGTCCAGGACCCGGTCCCGGGTGGCGTCGTTGTTCGCGAAGGCACCCGCGACCTTGGTGCCGAGGGCAACGACACACGCGCCGGTCAGCGTCGCCACGTCGACGATCAGGTCCGGCTTGTCCTCCGAGGCGCGCACCAGCGCGTCGCCGAGCACCAGCCGGCCCTCGGCGTCGGTGTTCAGCACCTCGACGGTCTTGCCGCCGTACATGGTGAGCACGTCGGACGGGCGGATGGCCGCGCCGGACGGCATGTTCTCCGCCATCGCGGCGTACGCGGTGACCTGGACCGGCAGCCCGAGCCGCGCGATCGCGATGGTCGCGCCGACGACGGCCGCGGCGCCACCCATGTCGGCCTTCATCGAGATCATCCCCGTCGGCGGCTTCAGCGACAGGCCGCCGGAGTCGAAGGTGATGCCCTTGCCGACGTACGCGAGGTGCGCGACGGGGTTCTGCGGCGTGTAGCTGAGCCGGATCAGCCGCGGCGGGTTCGCCGAGCCCTGCCCGACACCGCTGATACCGCCGTACCCGCCGTCGAGCAGCGCCTTCTCGTCCAGCACCTCACTCTGGACGCCGTACCGCTCGGCCAGCTCGACGGCCGAGGCGGCGAACTCGACCGGGTGCAGGTCCGACGGGGGCGTGTTCACCCAGTCGCGGGCGCCGTTGACGGCCTCGGCGACGATCGTGGCCTGCTCCAGCGCGGTCCGGGCGCCGGCGTCGTCCGCCAGCTCGGTGAGCACGGTCAGCGACCCCGGCTCGCTGTCGCCGCTCTGGTCCGACTTGTACGCCGTGTAGGCGTACCGCCCGAGCAGCGCGCCCTCGGCCACCGCCCGCACGCAGGACGCGTCCGGGGTCGGCAGCGCCAGGCTCACCGACTGCGAGGTCTTGGCCGCGCGGACCGCGGCGCCGGCGGCGCGGCGCAGGTCCTCGGTCTTCAGCTCGCCGTCCGGCGCCTCACCGAGCCCGACCGCGACCACGGTGGCCGCACCCGAACCCGGCCCGGCGGCCTTGGTCACCTCACCCGTCTTGCCCGTGGCGCCCAGGCTCTCGAGCACGCCGGCCAGGCGGCCGTCGTACGCCTGGTTGAGCGACTCGGTGCCGGCCGGCAGCGTGACTCCGCCTTCGCCTTTCACGACACCGATGACGACCACGTCGGTCTGCGCGCCGGCGGTGTCGATCCTGCTCAGGTTGATGGTGCTCACGGGGGTTCCTCTCCTGCTGGCGGGCGGCCGGGACAACGGTGGCCCGGCCGGTGGTTGCCGGCGTCCGGCACGGTGATGCTCCGGGAATGTTACGCGGAGTTGCCTGCGGTAAGTTCCGCCGCATGACAGACACGCACGCGTTGAAGAGGTCCCCGCTGCACGAACGGCACGTCGCCCTGGGCGCGAAGTTCGCCGAGTTCGGCGGCTGGGAGATGCCGCTGGAGTACTCCGGCGTGGTCGCCGAGCACACCGCCGTCCGGACCGCCGTGGGTGTCTTCGACGTGAGCCACCTGGGCAAGGCGACCGTCCGCGGCGCGGGCGCGGCGGCGTACGTGAACGCGTGCCTGACCAACGAGCTGGGCCGGATCGGTCCCGGCCAGGCCCAGTACACGCTGTGCTGCGCCGACGACGGCGGTGTGGTCGACGACCTGATCGCCTACCTGCACGACGCCGACGACGTCTTCCTGATCCCGAACGCCGCCAACACCACCGAGGTGGTACGACGTCTGGCCGCGACCGCGCCGGACGGCGTGACCGTCACGAACCAGCACGAGGAGTACGCCGTGCTGGCGGTGCAGGGCACCAACAGCGACGAGGTGGTGCGGGCGATCGGGCTGCCGGTCGGGCACGACTACATGTCCTTCCAGGTCGCGGACTTCGATGGCAGCGCGGTCGTGGTCTGCCGGACCGGGTACACCGGCGAGCGCGGCTACGAGCTGGTGGTGCCGAACGACGCCGCGGTGGCGGTCTGGGACGCGCTGCTGGCGGCGGGGGAGCAGTACGGGATCGTGCCGGCCGGTCTGGGCGCGCGGGACACGCTGCGGACCGAGATGGGCTATCCGCTGCACGGCCAGGACATCTCGCCGTCGATCACCCCGGTGCAGGCGCGGCTCGGCTGGGCCGTCGGCTGGAAGAAGGAGTCGTTCTGGGGCCACGAGGCGCTGCGGGCCGAGAAGGACGCCGGCCCGGCGCGGCTGCTGCGCGGCCTGCTGGCCACCGGACGGGGTATTCCGCGGCCGCACATGAACGTTCTCGACACGAATGGTTCCGCCATCGGTGAAGTCACGTCGGGAACTTTCTCGCCCACCCTTAAGAAAGGTGTGGCACTTGCTCTCGTCGACACCGCGCACGGCGAGGGCGACGAGGTCGTGGTGGACGTCCGCGGCCGCCAGGAACGCTTCCAGATCGTGAAGCCCCCGTTCGTCTCCGTGCACGTCCGCCAGGACTGATCCACCTGCCGCAGAGCTTTCGTTCCTCTCGGTGACGGCAACCCGCAAATGTTCCGGCTTGTACGCGTTCAAGTAACGATTTATGCACGTACCCGAGACCGGGGTGGATTGCCGTCACGCCGTGAGGCAGGCTAGCGCGCGGCTGTGAGGCGCCATGTCAACCGATTTTGTGTGCCCGCACGGTCCTGTACCCGCCCAAGCGACGACGCGGCGCCGATCGGTGTCGCGTCGTTGACGCAGACCCGACATGGAGCACCCATGGCCCTTGACGCACCTGACGCCACTGTGGCGCTGGAGTCCCAGCCGATCGAGGCCCCCAAGCCGACCGGACCGGTCGCGCACGGCAAGTCGCCGAGCCGGATCGCCTTCGACCGGCTTCGTAAGGACAAGGTTGCGATCGTCTGCGCGGCGATCGTGCTGTTCTTCATCGTCATCGCGGTGTTCGCCGGGGTGCTGTCCAGTCTCGAGGGACAGAAGTACAACGTGTTCAACACCGAGCTCGTCAACGAGTTCGGCTTCCCGACCATCGGCGTGACGGCCGACCACTGGTTCGGGGTCGAGCCGAAGACCGGCCGGGACCTGTTCGCGCGCTGGGTGTACGGCGCTCGGCCGTCGCTGATCATCGCGTTCGTCGCGACCGTGGTCGGCACCGTGGTCGGCACCGTGATGGGTCTGCTGGCCGGCTTCCTCGGCGGCTGGGTGGACCGGGTGATCTCGTGGCTGATCGACTTCGTGCTGAGCCTTCCGTACCTGCTCTTCGCCATCGCCGCGGTGCCGATCGTCGAGTCCTGGTTCGGCGGTGGCCTGAACCTGGAGCCGGCCAAGCAGGCCGAGATCCGGTTCTACGTGCTGATCTTCGTGCTGTCGTTCTTCGGCTGGGCGGGTCTGGCCCGCATCATCCGCGGCGAGGTGCTGGCACTGCGCGAGCGGGAGTTCGTGCTGGCCGCCCGCGCGATCGGCGTCCCGACCCGGCAGATCCTGTTCAAGGAGCTGCTGCCGAACCTGGTCGCGCCGCTCGTCATCTCCGCGTCGCTCGCGCTGCCGGCGTACGTGACCGCCGAGGCCGGGCTCTCGTTCCTCGGCGTCGGTCTGATCGAGCCCCGTCCGTCGTGGGGACAGACGATCGCGACCGCGACGAACTACTTCAAGGCCGATCCGCTCTACCTGTGGTTGCCCGTGATGGCGATCACCGCGTTGGTGCTCGCGCTGTCGCTCCTCGGAGACGCGATCCGCGACGCCTTCGACCCCAAGACTCGCCGGTAGTCCGGCGATTGCCCCTGCGGCAGAAAAGGAGAAACAACGGATGCAGTGGAAACGTGCCATTGCCGTAGTGGCTACGGCAACGCTCGCACTGGCGGCGTGTGGCAGCCCCTCGGACAACAACGGGCCCGGCGGTGGCGGGACGATCGCCAACGAGGCCCAGGAGAAGGCCACCGACCCGGGCGCGAAGGGCCCGGCCAAGGAGATCGACGGTGCCAAGAAGGGCGGCACCATCACGATCCTCTCCGACGTGGTGCCGGAGACCTTCGACCCGACGAACATCTACTACACCGACGGTAACCAGATCTCGAAGCTGTACATGCGCGCGCTGACGCAGTACCGGCTGGACGAGAAGACCGGCAAGCCGGTTCTGGTTCCGGACCTCGCCGAGGACCTGGGCACGGTCTCCGCCGACGGCCTGACCTGGACCTTCAAGCTGAAGCAGGGCATCAAGTACCAGGACGGCTCGGAGGTCAAGGCCGAGGACTACGCGTACGCGATCAAGCGCAGCTTCGCGCACGACCTGTTCGACTCGGGCCCGACGTACCAGATCCAGTTCTTCAAGGGTCTCGACAAGTACAAGGGCCCGTACGGCCCTGAGGGTGACACGTACGACGGCGTCGAGACGCCGGACGACCACACCCTGGTCATCCACCTCGAGAAGAAGTTCCCGGACCTTCCGTACTACGCGGCGTTCCCGATGTTCACGCCGATCCCGAAGGCCAAGGACACCAAGCAGAACTACGAGAAGACCCCGATGTCGACCGGCCCGTACCAGGTCGCGTCGTACAGCCCGGGCGTTCAGCTGAAGCTGACCAAGAACCCGAACTGGGACCCGAACACCGACCCGGTGCGGCACCAGTACGTGGACGGCTTCGACTTCAAGTTCGGCCAGGACACCATCAAGGCGCAGCGCCAGGTGCTGAAGAGCGCCGGCAAGGACGCCAACGCGCTGAACTACTCGAACCTCGACTCCACGCTGCTGCCGGAGCTCAAGGACGAGGCCACGCAGATCGTCAAGGGCCCCTCGCCGTGCACGGTCTACTGGCAGCTCGACGCTCGTAAGACCCCGATCGAGCTGCGCAAGCTGGCCGCCAAGGCCTACCCGCACGACTCGCTGCGCAAGGTGCTGGGCCTGACGTCCATCGCCGACCCGGTGGCCTCGACGATCCTGCCGCCGGCTGTTCCGGGCTACGAGAAGTACGAGCTGCCCGGCCTGACCGGTACCGGCAAGGGCGCCGAGGACCCGAAGGTCGCGCAGGAGATCAAGGACGAGCTGACGAAGCTGGGCAAGGTCGGCTACGAGCTGTCCTGGTACTACTCGAACGACGACCCGATCAGCACCCGCGGCAGCCAGGTCCGCCAGGCCGCCTTCGAGAAGGCCGGCTTCAAGGTCAAGGCGATCGGTGTTCCGAAGGCGAAGCGTCGTGAGCTCGCGAACGACATCCACGCGCCGACGAACGGCAAGCAGGGCGGCTGGTGCTCCGACTGGCCCGCGCAGTCCAGCTGGTTCCCGGTGATGTTCAAGTCCGACGCGGTCGAGCTGCAGAACAGCTTCGGCTACCTGCAGGACAAGGCTCTCGACGCCGAGATCGACCGGGTCAGCGCGCTGTCGCCGGACGAGCAGCTCAAGGAAGCCGGCAAGCTGGACAAGAAGATCCTGGAGGAGTACCTCCCGGTCGTTCCGCTCTACTACTCGCAGTCGTACTCGCCGGTCGGTTCCAACATCGGCCACGCGATCAACGACATGACGCAGGGCCTGCCGGAGTTCACGTCGATGTACCTCAAGCAGCCCTGATCGAGATAACGACCAGACTGCTGTGAGGCATCTGTTCTGATCGCACGGTGGTGGCCGGACGACCTCCGGCCACCACCGGTGATCGGTGAGGAGAAACACTCGTGCTGTACTTCCTGGCGCGGCGGCTCGTCAGCGCCGTCACCGTGGTCGCGGCCACTCTCGTCGCGACCTTCGCGCTGTTCTTCATCGCGCCCACCGACCCCGCGGGCGCGATCTGTGGCGAGCGCAAGTGCACCCAGCAGCGCCTGGACGACATCCAGCGCAGCCTGCACCTCGACGAGCCGAAGGTGGAGCAGTTCGCGCACTACGTGCAGGGTCTGGCGGTAGGGCGCGACTTCGAAGCCGGCGGTGTCGTCCGGCACTGCGGAGCTCCGTGCCTGGGCTACTCCTTCAAGAACGACCGCAACGTGCTCGACATGCTCGGCGAGCGGTTCCCGGTCACCCTGTCGCTGATGGTCGGCGCCGCCGTCATCATGCTGACGCTCGGTGTGTTCATCGGGTCGCTGGCCGCCAAGAGGCGGGGCACAGCGGCGGACAAGGCGCTGGTCACGACGACGCTGGTGATCAGTTCCATCCCCTACTACATCGTCGCGCTGATGATCGCGCTGTACTTCACGATCTACTACCAGATCCTGCCGCGCGGCGAGTGGGTTCCGATCACCGACAACCCGATCAAGTGGTTCGCCGGTCTGATCACCCCGTGGCTGGTGGTGGGTTTCGTCAACACCACGAACTACTCGCGCTACTCACGTGGCTCGATGGTCGAGTCGCTGAGCGAGGACTACGTGCGGACCGCGCGGGCGAAAGGCCTGAGCGACCGCAAGGTGACCTTCAAGCACGCGTTGCGGGCCGCGCTCATCCCGGTCGTGACCATCTTCGGCCTGGACGTGGCCAGCATGCTCACCGGCGCGATCTTCACCGAGCGCATCTTCGACCTGCCCGGCATGGGCAACCTCGTGCTCGAGGCGATGGGCAACTACGACCTACCGGTGATCATGGGCACGGTGCTGCTCGCCTCCGTCATCCTCGTCACCATGAACCTGCTGGTGGACGTGGCCTACAGCCTGATCGACCCGAGAGTGAGGCTGTCATGACCGCCACCGACAAGCCCGCGACCGGCGGAGTCCGGCCCTCGACGGTCACCCGCGAGCGGCGCACCGGTTCGCTGGCGCCGAGCGGCGAGGAAGGCTTCCTGGTCGTCGAGGACCTGACGGTCCAGTTCCCGACCGCCGATGGTCTGGTCAACGCCGTCAACGGCCTGAGCTACTCCGTCCCGCTGGGACGCACGCTCGCCATCGTCGGCGAGTCCGGCTCCGGCAAGTCCGTGTCCAGCATGGCCGTCCTGGGCCTGCACGACATGCGTCGTACCCGGATGACCGGGTCGATCCGCCTCGGCGGGACCGAGATCGTCGGGATGCCCGAGGCGGAGCTGCGCAGGATCCGCGGCGGCCAGGTGGCGATGGTCTTCCAGGACCCGCAGTCGTCGCTGCACCCGCTGTTCACGATCGGGCACCAGATCGTCGAGGCCTACCAGGTGCACAACCGGGGCAACAAGGAGGCGGCCAAGAAGCGCGCCATCGAGATGCTCGACCTGGTCGGCATCCCGAACCCGCAGCGCCGGTTCAACCAGTACCCGCACGAGTTCTCCGGTGGTATGCGGCAGCGCGCGATGATCGCGATGTCGCTGGTGAACGACCCCAAGCTGCTGATCGCGGACGAGCCGACCACGGCGCTCGACGTGACGGTGCAGGCGCAGATCCTCGACCTGCTGAACAACCTGCAGAAGGAGTTCGGCTCGGCGATCGTGCTGATCACGCACGACCTGGGCGTGGTCGCCGAGATGGCCGACGACGTGCTGGTGATGTACGCCGGCCGCTGCGTCGAGTACGGCACCGCCGAGGACGTGCTGGCCGAGCCGCGGATGCCGTACACCTGGGGCCTGCTCGAGTCGATCCCAACCGTGTCGGCGGCTGGGTCAACAGAGGGCGAGCGGCTGCGCCCGATCAAGGGCCTGCCGCCGAGCCTGCTGGCGCTGCCGGGCGGCTGCTCGTTCAACCCGCGCTGCCCGTACGCCGAACGCGTGCCGGGTGAGCGCTGCAAGCACGAGCTGCCCGCGCTGCTGCCCGTCGACGGCGCCGGCGCGCACACGTCACGTTGCCACCTGCGCGACCCGGCCGGCGTATACGCCGCCGAGGTCGAGCCCAGGCTCGGCTGATCCCGGGCCGGAGGAGAGAGATGACCACGAAGACCGAAGGCGCCGCCACCCCGGCGTCCGGCGCCCAGCCAACTGCGCAGACGACGCCACTGCTGCAGGTCCGCGACCTGCAGATGCACTTCCCGATCAAGGAGACCTCGGGCCTGACCCGGACGAAGAAGGTCGTCCAGGCCGTCGACGGCGTCAGCTTCGACCTCGCCGCCGGCGAGAGCCTGGGCCTGGTCGGCGAGTCCGGCTGCGGCAAGTCGACGACCGGCCGGGCGATCGTCCGGCTGCTGAAGCCGACGGCCGGCCAGATCCTGTTCAAGGGCAACGACCTGGCGACCATGAAGGAGTCGCAGCTGCGCCCGTACCGGCGCGAGCTGCAGATCGTCTTCCAGGACCCGTACAGCTCGCTGAACCCGCGGCAGACGGTCGGCAACATCATCGCCACGCCGCTGCGGGTCCACAAACTGGTCCCGAAGGGCGGGGAGAAGGACCGCGTCTCGGAGCTGCTGGAGCGCGTCGGCCTGAACCCGGAGCACCACAACCGGTACCCGAACGAGTTCTCCGGCGGTCAGCGGCAGCGCATCGGCATCGCCCGGGCGCTCGCCGTTGAGCCGCAGGTGATCGTCGCCGACGAGCCGGTGTCCGCGCTGGACGTGTCCATCCAGGCCCAGGTGATGAACCTGATGGACGACCTGCGCAAGGACCTCGGCATCTCGTTCATCTTCATCGCCCACGACCTCGGCGTGGTCCGGCACTTCTGTGACCGGGTCGCGGTGATGTACCTCGGCAAGATCGTCGAGATGGGCACCCGGGACGAGATCTACGGCGCCCCGCAGCACCCGTACACGCAGGCGCTGCTGTCCGCCGCGCCCGACATCGGCGTCGTACGCGGGGTGCCGCCGAAGGAGCGGATCCGTCTGGTCGGCGACGTGCCGAGCCCGATCGACCCGCCGAGCGGCTGCCGGTTCCGGACCCGTTGCTGGAAGGCGCAGGACATCTGCGCCACCACCGAGCCTCCGCTGGAGCGCCCGTCCAGGGCCGGCGAGGGCCACGAGGCGGCCTGCCACTTCGCGGAGCCGCGCGAGGACCTGGTCGCCGAGTCCGCCTGATCCGAGGCACCACGAGAACGCCGCCGATGGCCACCATCGGCGGCGTTCGTCGTCCTACGAGGGTGGGTGGAACTCGATGTCGACCGACGAGGTGCCGGTGGCGACGAAGCCGACGAGGCGGCGGGCTTCGTCGGCGAGGGCGGTCTGCTCGGCGGGGGTGAGCTTGCGGTAGGGATCGATCTGTACGACGTGACCGCCGCCGGCGCGGCGTATCTTCCACAGCGCGTCGAAGGTGCCGTCGATCAGGACCGTGCCGGTGGTCGCGCCGTTGCCGGGCGGCAACGGGACCCGGCGGCCGGCGGGGATCAGCCGGGTGCGGTCGGCGTGCGAGAGCAGCACGTTGTCGTACTCGGGCAGGAACCGCACCGGCGCTGGCGTGTCCGGGTCCGGCAGCACCACGTCCGGTACGTCGTACAACTCGTTGCCCGCGGCATCGACGTACACGCGGAGCGGGAGCCGGTCGACGACCTCGCGGAGCCGGGTGAGTCCGGACCAGAGCTGCACGTCGGCGACGCCGGCCGGACCGAACGCGGTGAGGTAGCGCAGCACCAGGTCGTCGATGGACGGCTCCGGGTCGAGCGGCCGGCCGAGCCACGAGTGCACCGTGGTGATCGCCGCCGGGCCCGTCTCGCCCCAGACGCCGCGCGGGGTGACCTGGACGCCGGCGGTCAGGTAGCTCACCGCGTACGCCAGCGCGTCGGCGTTGTGGTCCGGCCAGCGGGCGCCGAGCAGGTCGCGCAGCTCGGTCCGGGTGCGCGGCCGCTCCTCGAGCAGCTCGGTGCCCGCGGCAACGACCGCGGCGACGTCGAGGCCGTCCAGGTACCGGCCGAAGTGCCCGGTGAAACCGTTCTCGAGCACCGGCCGGACCAGCGGCCGCAACCTGAGCGCGTCGGTGTCGCTGACCAGGTGGATGGTGCTGCGCATCACCCAGGTCCGGACCGCGCGACGCGACAGCAGCAGCTCGGCCAGCTCGTTCGGCTTGAAGCCGTCGAGCCGGTTCCACAGGCCGACGTACGGAGCGAGCGGCGCCTGGGCCTGCACGCCGACCAGGTGCTCGATCAGGTCCAGCGCCGGCATCGTCGTACGCGAGAGCAGGTGCTGACGCCCGAGCAGCGCGCGGTTGAGCGCGCGCTGCCCGAGCCTCGTGCGAGCCGTCATGAGCGCAGACTACGGAAGAAGAGGCGGATGTCCTCGACCAGCAGCGGGCCGGCCTCCATGGCGGCGAAGTGCCCGCCCTCGGCGAACTCCGACCAGTGCGCGACCTGGTTGCCGGGGTCCATGAGCCGGCGCAGCACCGGGTCGGCGTTGAACACCGCCCAGCCGTTCGGGACCGTCGACGGCGCGACCCAGTCCAGGTGCGCGTGCGCCGCCTCGTACAGGAACCGCGCGGCGGACGCGCCCGACCGGGTGAACCAGTAGATGCTGACCAGGGTCAGCAGCTCGTCGCGCCCGACTGCCTCGTCCGGGGTGGCCGCGCCAGGGTTCGTCCAGGTCTGGAACTTCTCCGCGATCCAGGCGAGCTGGCCGACCGGGGAGTCGGTGAGCGCGGTGGCGATCGTCGAGGGCCGCTGCGACTGCAGGTCGAGGTACCCGCGCTCGGCCTTCCACGCGGTCCGCGCCGCCTCCACCACCGCGAGCTCGGACTCGGTCAGGTGGTCCGGGATCGGGAAGAACTCGCCGGCCTGGCCGAGCGCGAGCCGGTCGCTGTTCACGTGGGTGCCGATCAGCCGGTCGGGAAGCGTCGCGCCGAGCCGGCCGGTGATACCCGCGCCGACGTCGCCGCCCTGCGCGGCGAACCGCTCGTACCCGAGGCGGGTCATCAGCTCCGCGAACGCGTCCGTCGTACGGCCCATCTCCCAGCCGGCGTCGCTCAGCGGTGTGGAGAAGCCGAACCCCGGCAGCGACGGCACCACCACATGGAACGCGTCGGCCGGGTCGCCGCCGTACGAGCGCGGGTCGGACAGCGGGCCGATCAGCTTGGCGAACTCGACCACCGAGCCCGGGTAGCCGTGGCTCAGCAGCAGCGGCGTCGCATCCGGCTCGGGGGAGCGGACGTGGAAGAAGTGGATGGTCTGGCCGTCGATCTCGGTGACGAACTGGGGGTAGGCGTTCAGCTCGGCCTCGGCCTTGCGCCAGTCGTACGACGTCCGCCAGTACTCGGCGAGCTCCTTCAGGTACGACGCGGGGATGCCGCGGCTCCAGTCGTCGTCGGAGTCGCCGGGTACGGCGTCCGGCCAGCGGGTCTCGCCGAGCCGGCGGCGCAGGTCGTCGAGGTCGGCTTCGGCCACCTCGATTCGGTAGGGCTCGATGCGGAAGGGGCGAATCTCTGCTGTGGTCTCCATGGGCACGACGTTAGGGGCCAATGCGGAAGACTTCCTTCCGCATTGTCTGGCAATCTTGCGGACATGCTGGAAACCTCCGCACGACTGCTCAGGCTGCTCGGCCTGCTGCAGACGCACCGCGACTGGACCGGGCCGGAGCTGGCCCAGCGGCTCGGCGTGTCCACCCGGACGATCCGGACCGACGTCGAGCGGCTGCGCACGCTCGGGTACCCGGTCGACGCGACGCCCGGAGCCGCGGGTGGTTACCGCCTCGGCGCCGGCGCGGCGCTGCCGCCGCTGCTGCTCGACGACGACGAGGCCGTCGCGGTCGCGGTCGGGCTGCGCACCGCCGCGGGCGGCTCGGTCGCCGGGATCGAGGAGACCTCGGTGCGCGCGCTGGCCAAGCTCGAACAGGTGCTGCCGTCACGGCTGCGGCACCGGGTCAACGCGATCCACGACGCGACCGTGAGCGTGCCCGGCACCGGACCGACGATCGACGCCGGCGTCCTGACCGCGATCGCCGCCGCGATCCGGGCGAACGAGCGGCTGCGTTTCGACTACGCGAACCACCGGGGCGCGGCCAGCCGCCGCGAGGTCGAGCCGCACCGGCTGGTCAGCTGGGGCAAGCGCTGGTACCTCGTTGCCTGGGACAACGACCGCGGCGACTGGCGGACGTTCCGGGTGGACCGGGTGACGCCGCGGACGCCGACCGGACCGCGGTTCGCGCCGCGCGAGCTACCCGAGGCCGACGTCGCGACCTTCGTCCAGCGCGGCGCGGGTGCGGCCACCTGGCGCTACTTCGCCCGGGTCCGGCTGCACGCGTCCGCGGCGTACGTCCGGGAGCGGATGCCGATCGCGGTCTCGGTGCAGGCCGAGGGCGAGGACCGTTGCGTGGTCGAGGTCGGTTCGGACACGCCGCAGATGCTGACGCTCTACCTCGGCTTGCTCGACGTGGACTTCGAGGTGCTGGACGCACCCGAGCTCAGCCACCACCTGGTGTCGATGGCGGACCGCTTCCGTCGCGCGGCCGGAGCCTGACCGCCGTGCTCACATCCGCGCGGCGCCCTGCTTGATCGCGTCGCGGATGCGGTTGTAGGTGCCGCACCGGCAGACGTTGCGGATCTCGTCGAGGTCGGCGTCGGTGACCTGGCGGCCCTCGGACCGTACCTGCCGCACCTTGGCGACCGCGGCCATGATCTGGCCCGGCTGGCAGTAGCCGCACTGCGCGACGTCGTTGGCCAGCCAGGCCTGCTGCATCGGGTGCAGGTCCTTGCCGACGGTGCCGGGCAGGCCCTCGATTGGTGATCTCGTCGGTCGGCTCGAGGTCGCCCACCGGCACCGAGCACGGGTTGAACGCCTTGCCGTTGACGTGGGACGTGCAGGCCTTGCAGACGTTGATGCCGCAGCCGTACTTGGGGCCGGTGACACCGAGGATGTCGCGAAGCACCCAGAGAAGTCTGACGTCGGGCTCGACGTCGACGGTGACGGTCTCGCCGTTCATAGGCGCAGGCCACGGCGGCCACCGACGCCGCCACCCCGGCCTCGCCGGCGCCGCCGGGCTGATCGGAGGTGGACGGCATCACGTGCACCTCGAGCTCCGGCGGGATGTTCCACTGCCGGGTGTAGAAGTAGTTGTCCCAGCTGGCCTCGAGGAAGTGCCCGTCCCGCAGGTGGCAGCTGCTGGTCAGCGCCAGCGCGATGCCGTCGGACAGGCCGCCCATCATCTGCGCCTTCAGACCCGTCGGGTTGATCACCAGCCCGGCGTCGACGGCGATCACCGCCTTGGTCACCCGGGGTCCGGTCACCGCGTTGTAGATCTCGCGGTTGACCGTCTCGGGCCGGCCTCCCCACCGTCGCTGCGGGCTCTGGTCGCTCAACCGTCCAACGACGCGGAGCGACAGGCGTTACGTCGCCGCCACGCGTCGTAGCCGCGCCTGGTCGTCGTACGACGTCCGGCGCAGGCGCGTCGCCTCCCGCGGCGGGATGTGTAGCCGCACGGGACGCGGAAACCTTGCTGGTATGAAGATCAGCCTGAGCATCACGAACTTCACTTGGCCCGGCGCGGCGATCCCGGCCGAGCTGAGCCGGATCGCGCGCGCCGCGGACGACGGCGGGCTCGACGCCGTCTGGGTCGCGGACCACCTCCTGCAGGCGGACCCGAGCAGCACGCCCGAGGCGGAGATGCTTGAGGCGTACACGACGCTCGGCTACCTGGCCGCGCAGACCTCACGGGTGCGGCTCGGGACCATGGTGACCGGGGTGACGTTCCGGATCCCGGCGCTGCTGGTGAAGGCGGTGACCACCCTGGACGCGCTGTCCGGCGGGCGCGCCTGGCTCGGCATCGGCTGCGGGTACGGCGATGGCGAGGCGGCGGCGATGGGGATCCCGATGCCGCCGGTGGCGGAACGGTTCGAGCAGCTCGAGGAGACGCTGCGGCTGGCGCGGCAGATGTGGGCCGGTGACGACTCGGCCTTCGAGGGGAAGCACTTCCGGCTGGAACATCCGGTCGGCAGCCCGCTGCCGGTGCGGCGGCCGCCGGTGCTGATCGGCGGTATGGGCGAGAAGCGCACGCTCCGCCTGGTGGCCGAGTACGGCGACGCCTGCAACCTGTTCGACATCCCCGACGGCGGCAAGACGGTGCGGCACAAGCTGGACGTGCTGCGGCAGCACTGCGATGACGTCGGCCGGCCCTACGAGGAGATCGAGAAGACGCTGTCGATGGCGCTCGAGCCGGGGGAGTCGGCCACGGCCTTCGCCGAGCGCTCCGCGGCGGCCGCCGAGCTCGGTATCGAGCACGCGATCGTCATCACCCGCGGCGCCGGCTGGACCGCCGAGGACGTCCAGGTGCTGTGCGACACGGCCGGCCAGGTGCGCGACCTCTAGAACGTCGCCTCGCCGGAGCCGTGCCGGACCTCCTCGCGCTGCGCGCCGTAGTGGTACACCTCGTAGCCGGCGAGCGCGACCATGAGCGCGGCGAGGATGCCGAGCTGGCCGAGCGCGGGAACAGTCCCGGTCGCGGCGGCCCCGGCCGCGGCCAGTGCGGCGACGACCAGCCGCGCGACGCTCAGCACCCGCACCATGACCCACTTGAACACGACGTGCCCGAGCAGGTAGACGGCCACCCCGAGGTAGAGGCAGTACAACCCGACACCGGTCAGATGGTCGTGCTCGGTGTCCCCGACGTACTCGAGGATCTTCTTCAGCCCCACCGCCAGCAGCACGATCCCGGCGATCATCGGGAAGTGCAGGTACGTGTAGGCGTCGCGCGCGAGCCGGACCTGCCGCAGCGGCTCCGCGGTCGCGAACGCGTGCTCGGCGTGGATCGCGGTGACGTCGAAGTAGATCCACCACAGTCCGACCGACACTGTCAGCCCGAGCACCGCGGCGACGACCACCGGCCACGAGATGGGCAGCTCCGCGACCCCGACGCCGATGGCGACGATCGACTCGCCGAGGGCGATGATCACGATCAGCCCGAACCGCTCCGAGAAGTGGCCCGGCGACCGCAGCCGCCAGCCACTCGCGCCGCCGAGCAGCGTGCCGCCGTAGTCCGCCGCCAGCGCGGCCGCCCAGAGCGCGGTCTGGGTGCCGCCGTGGAACTGCGACGCGACCAGCAGCAGCGCCGTGCCGCCGAGCATCGACGGCATGAACCTGACCAGCTGCCGGCGCAGCACCGGGTCGTCGCGCGAGATGATCCAGAACAGCACCAGGTGCAGCGCCCGGAACAGGAAGTAGCAGACCGCGATCACCACCGGCCCCGGCAGCCCGCCGGGCAGGTCGTGGAACGACTCCGGGATGCTCAGCGCGAGCACGAACATCGCCGCCATCGCGACCAGCAGCGCCAGCCGCACCGCGCCCTCGTCGGCGCGCACCAGGTTGCACAGCCACGCGTACCCGATCCAGCACCACCACAGCACGCCGATGACCAGCAGTCCGCGCAGCACGCCGTGCACCGTCAGGTCGTGCGCCATCAGCGACGTCACCTGGGTGATCCCGAACACGAACACCAGGTCGAAGAACAGCTCCAGCGTGGTGACCCTCTGGTCCTCGCTGGTCTGCTCCATCCGGATCGGCGGCCGGTGCGACGACGTCATGCCCAGCAGGTTAGTGCCACGGGGCACTGGGGCGTCTCAGCCGGCGAGCGCGAGGACGAGCAACGCGGTTCCGAACCCGAGCTCGACCGCCGCACCCAGCACATCCCCGGTGATGCCGCCGAATGCCGTGACAGCACGCCGTACGACGACGAGCCCGGCACCTACAGCGACCTGGACCGCCACCGCGGCGACAACGGCGGCGCGGATTCCGTCCGGCCCGGTCGCGCTGATCCCGGCCATCCCGCCGGCGCCGATCAGCGTCACGGCCGCCGCGACCCCGGGCCGGACGGTCCCGGCCACCATCGCCCCGAGCCCTTCCGGACGGGCGGGCGGCACGGTCGTCCGGCAGGCCCACGGCAGGGTCGTCCGGCTCGCGACCGCGGCGATCACGATCGCCTGCCAGCCGAATCCGGCCGTGACGCACGCCGTCAGCGCGGCGACGTCGACGAGCAGGGTGAGCACCACCGCGGCCACCCCGAACGGCCCGACGTCACCCTTGCGCATGATCGCCAGCATCGTCTCCCGGTCCCGCC